>Ga0307982_1003847_pt1 | contig 11925 bp, 4 predicted proteins | sample OrgLakmetagen989_FD_201847 | JGI IMG/M metagenome (GOLD analysis project Ga0307982, IMG submission 201847) | Saline water microbial communities from Organic Lake, Antarctica - #989 | ecosystem: Environmental > Aquatic > Non-marine Saline and Alkaline > Saline | place: Antarctica: Organic Lake... | reverse complement strand
TGACTTTCAACGCTTCTTTGCTGACGTTCATCGGTGCTGTTACGGAAGAAGTCTATTCCACAGCTGCAGTTGTAGCGGGCAGTGTCTCCTCTTACGGTGGCGGTGCTACCAAGAGCATTACTTTGGCGTGTACGGGGCCTAGAAACGGCGTGTCTGACGCTGCAATCACTGGAAATGATGTTGCTATCGCCGCGCTGACTTTTACGATCAGAAGTGACGCCGCAGCTGCCATACACGACAATGTGTTAAGCTTTGAAGTTACGCAAATGGTAAATGCCTATTCTATTGCGTTTGGTGCGGGCATTACTGGGCAAATCAACGATGCTCGCGGCGGTGCTCAGACTATAGGGCAGTTAGAAGTGGTAGAAGTGGCTTTCGTGGGACTTTTTGCGTACACGCCACTCAACGAACTTGTGAACACCGCACCGCTGACTACCACTGAGGCTCTGGAATACGAGGATGTTCCGCCAACACCACAGCCTACCTTCTTGCCTACCCCCTCTCCGACACCAGTACCAACGCCTAGGCCTACCCATGCACCCTCATCGCTGCCCACACCGCAGCCAACGCCGCTGCCATCTGCGCAGCCTACAGTGCCACCATCCCATAATCCCACACCAATGCCTAGCCCACTGCCCAGTGTCACCCCAACCACGCTGTCTTCCGATTCCACATATTCGCCGTCTCCGCTGCCGTCGCTTGTCCCGATCCCGCAGCCTACGGAACAGCCCACCCAACAGCCGACGCGGGTGCCTACGTCGTATCCAACCGCCCGTCCAAATCTACAGCCCACGCCTTATCCAACAACACAGCCCAGTATTTTGCCCTCACCTGCCCCGACGCCAACACCAACGCCAGGTCGAGGTGTCAGTGTAACAACTAACGTCACGGCTATTGGCATATACAATCGAGCTAGGAAAGCCAACGTAGAAGTGCCCTCTAGCGCTGTTGCATGTGTTCTTGTAGACCCGTCGAGTTATGGCCACGTCGTAAACGTGTCTACTTACGGTTGCGCTGTCAGCGCTGCGGATTTTCACACTTCTGGCGCGTCGCAATTGCACGTCGCGGTGACAGGCAGTGGGTTAGGTGTAAATGGCGCGGATTTGTTTACTCTGGTGTCGTTTCGAGTGTGGTTTCCAACTACACTTGCGTTAGCGTCCACCGATTTGAATTTGGACATGATCTTGCCTGGTTCACCTCACGGCTTTGACACCAAGCCTGTGCGTGACAGTTACGCCACCCGCAACAAGTGCGGCCCACGGTATCAGAAGGCGACTCTGACGGCAACGGCGACATTTCAAAGCCCTGTTATCTTGAGGAGCACTGATTCCACTATCAGTAGCAGCCTGAGCAAAATGAGCACCGCGGCTGCAATTCAATTCAATAACGACGCACGAAATGTTACCGTAGACGTAACTCGCTTCATGCACTGGCGCTCCAACGACACTCGTGTGGTGTACCTCGAAGACAACGTCGTGTGGGCCCGCAGCCCAGGCATGGCACTGGTTGACGCGGCGTTGCCTCGGTTCAACCCTGCCATGTCGGTAGTGTCCAGTGCGATGGTGCACAAGGTCACCGACACAGACACTTCCTCTATCGGGGTCGATCGGCTGGTGCCAATGTTCTTCACCGGTGGCGTTTGGGCCAATGCTTCTTTGCCGTACGTTGGAGCTGACTCGGACAGCAGCCTAAGTCGCGAAGTCACGCCATGGCTCAAATTAGAGCAGGTGCTCGAGAAAGAAGGTGCCATCGCCCAGGTACTGGCCTATGCCGAGTACATGGACGGCACCTGGGAGGACGTGTCCAGCGAAGTGGAGCTGATTTCGCAAGATCCTGAGAATGTTGCGGTGAACGGGTCATTCGTAACGGTGCCCCGCTACGCCAAGTCCACTTGCTTTCCTTCGGTGCAAGTGCAGTGGGCGGTGTGTGGTGTCGAAGTTATCACGGCCAACGCAGTGGTGCGAGTTGCTTTGCCCAAAGCTATCAACGTGTCTATCACGGCGTCTGCCCACAAATTGGCGTACTTTAGCGATGGCGCAGTTGAGACTCCTTTCCTTGTCGCAACTGAAGCGATTTTAGAAGTGTTGGTCCATTTCGAGGACGGTTCTACTCAAGACTATACTTTGGATCCCCGCACCAACTATACGATTACGTCAAGCGACGATGATGACTCAACGACTGCTACAGACGCTGCATCTACACTAGTCACAATCAATGATGCTGTCGCCACAGTAACCTCTCCCCAAATAGCTGGAAACGTTACCGTGGCGGTGAACTTTCCCGAGTCCTATACATTCTCGACATCCGTGTCGCTCTCCGTGGTGTATTTAGAATCCATAGTGATACGAACGTTGCCATGGCCTGGAGACGGTAACAGCAGTGCATCTACTCAAGGTGTTGATGTAACTACCCTGGCACCGTTGGCGTGTTCGGGAACATACCAACGTCTTGAAGCTCGAGCAACGGGTATCTTGAGTGACGGAACAACACGCGCGGGTTCTTCATTCTACAAGAAGGTTTCATTCAAATCGGGGCGGTCAGCCATTGCATCGTTTGACTCCGCTCCCTGCTTCAAACAAGTGTGCCGCGGTTTAGTAGCTCATCAAGCGGGTCGTACACAGCTCACAGCATCCTTTGCGGGGGTTGGCTCAGCGATATACGTGTACGTCAAAAACGAACCGTTGACGATGACCGCACTACGCCTTTTCGCTGCGGATAACGCTACGACTGCATTCAAGAGCTCTAGCACTGTTGGAGGTCAAGCTGGCGCTGATTCTATGAACGCCCTGGTCGCGCGTGCTACATTTGCCGACGGCACGGAAATTGATCTCAGCCAATCAGGAAGCCGGAGCAGCAGTTGGTTGCCGCCGTCGTCCCTGCTGCGCTTTGAATCGTCCGATCCCAGTGCCCTTGCTGTGTCTCATGAAGGAGAAATCACCCTATGGAGCAATCACCCCGAGGCAGTATATTTGACAGCGACAAGCAATTGCAGTACGCAACCTGGTGACGACATGGATGGACATACCGTTCCAGTTTCGGCGACTTTCACCGCGTATGCCAATTTAGAATCCTTGCCGTTTGATTTGGATTTGGGCAGTGAAATTGGAGCACCATTACCTGCAACTCAAATCGGCAATGAAGTTGACCTGGACGTTCGGATCGCAGTAAAGGAGTCTACCCGGTGGTCGTCGAACACGACACGTCTATCGTTGTTTCAAGTAGTCTTACACTACGATTCTGAGTTACTTGAGCTTCCATCCGATGCCAGTTGCGTACAGGGTGCCGAATGGGGCCATGCGTTCAGTTGCACGACCAGCGATCCAGTTGGCGAAGTGCTTCTCTTCGGGTTCTGTGGCCTCGTCGATCAATCGCAATGCGGTGCTTCCTCGGATGGTGACGTCATTCATGTAGCAACCCTAACCTTCACTGCTTTGAAAGTGGGGAGCGCTCAATTTCACGGCGAGATCGTGAAAATGAAGGACGCTACAGGGAGGATGGTGGTCAACGAAGCAGTGGTCAGTGGAGCTGCTTCTTTGTTAGTTACGGGCACTCCCGCACCGTCGTCGATGCCAACGCCATCTCCTACGTCATTACCCACCATCACTGCGCACCCAACCAATACCCCGGTGCCTACGATCTCGCTCCCGCCAACTTCATTCGCCTATGGCTCTTGTGCGGACCATCTCGCTTCGGGGGCTACTACCAGCGGTATTTACACCGTTCGCCCTGCAGCGAACGGCGGGTTGCCGAACGGTAAAGGCGCCGCTGTGGGCAGCCCTTCTTACGAAGTGTATTGTGACATGGCCACCGATGGCGGAGGTTGGACACTCATCATGGCGTACAACCATTCGATTAGTGGACCTGGGCGCTCGGGCAGTGCCTTAAGCCGACCTCTGCAGCGGGGGGAAATACCGTTGGATCCGTTTGGTGGGTACAGTCACTTTGACGTGCGAAATTTGACTGGCGCTCGGTTTGAGGACCTGGCTGAAGTCCGCCTGTACTGTGCGTCTATGAACCACAGTCGAATCGTGCACTTCCGAAGCGATGCGTGGTACTTGAAGCATGCAGCATGGTCGGGGGATGCCTCTGACGTGCCAGTGAATGCGTGGGCGTCGGGATTTACGGCGCTCGAAGGCCACACGGCTTATTTGCCGGAAGCTGCAGGGGTCAGCCACGGAGGTTCGTCGAGTGGGTTCACGGGCAACGCATTTGGCAGTTTGGACAGCAAGCACCAGTGGGCCGTGGGCTACGACGGCCCGACTAGTGGTGGTCCTGCGTGGGCCTGTGACGACGGCGCGAGCAACGGCGGCGTTAGCACTCTGCATCAGGTGTGGGTGCGTTTTGGGACGCGGTCAGCAGTGCCTTCTTTGGAACCTACGGGTTCACCGTCAACGCCACCTTCGCCGTTGCCCACGGTGATGCCTACTCAGGTACCCATACCACAACCGACGCCCCTGCCTACGCAGCAGCCATCGCCAGTGCCCACCCCGCAGCCGTCTCCGCTGCCCACTTCACAGCCAACACCTCGACCTTCCTACGAGCCTTCTTTTATCCCGACGCCTCGGCCCACTCTAAAGCCCTCGGCTCGGCCCACTACAGTGGATTGGAAAGCGGGTTTAGAAACGGGCGTGCCTTCGTTCTTACCGACGTTGCGCCCTACCGTCCACCCTAACTTCGCACCTACCGCGGCCTTCCCTACCTATGCGCCCATCAGTCAACCAACCGATTGGCCTACGCAACAGCCAACCAAACTCCCTACGCCAGCGCCGTCGCTTCTGCCTACGCCGATCCCATCTCCGTTCCCGTCGCCGCAGCCAACCCAATCGTTCGCGCCTTCCCCTGCGCCTTCGGTGCTGCCGTCTTTGCGACCTACCACCCGAAGCACCTGTTCCGAGCTTACCTGTGACCAATTAGGGTGGGATTCGGCGAGTGTCTTCGGGACCGAGGGAGTCTGTGGTGCCTCCAACCAACCTCCGCTGTTCAACTGCTCCGGTGCAGTGACCTACACCGCTGCTCGAGACTTCTGTCAGGCTGCGGGCGCGCGGCTGTGCACCGCCAATGAGCTTCTCGAAGATGAGGCGCGCTCCACTGGATGTGCTTACGACAGCGAGCTCGTGTGGGCTTCCACTCAATGCAACAACGGCAACGGTGCCTACTTGCTAGTCTACGGCTCCTCCGCGTACGGAAAGGGAAGCACCGAATGCGTAGAAGGCGCATCCGCCAGCGGCAGTGGAGACCTACATGTAGCTCGCTGCTGCGCCGACGAAACGACCTGCGCGCCGTCGCCCGTGCCTTCGCCTGCGCCCACCCCTGTGCCCACGATCACGCCACTTCCTACACCGTCGCCGTCGCCTGTGCCCACGCCGCTCCCCACGCCCTACCCTACTCCATCGCCCACGCCTGCCCCTAGCCCTGAGCCTACTCCGTTGCCCACGCTCACTTTATTGCCCACGCACGTGCCTACCTACCAGCCAACCAACAACCCAACCCCTTCACCCACGTCAGTCCCCACGATGTTAGGCTACCCTCGGACCTGTGCAGAGGTGCGCGGCGTAGTGCGAGACATCACCGACGCACGACCAGCAAGCAAGACCTTGAGTGGAGTCTATAGGCTCTTCCCACTAGGAGAAGGCTTCTCCAGTTACCCTTTCTATTGCGATTTAGAGACCGACGGCGGCGGGTGGCAACTGACGTGGGCTTATGTTAGGGCAGCCGGCACTTCGGAAGCATTGCTGGAAGTAGACACGTCGTCGTGGAATGACTTGCCTCTAGACCCGGATGAATCGTATGCCCACTACAACGTGGAGTCTTTCTACCCAAGTAGTGGGGGCTATTCCAGCAGTGCCTCGATTGAATCGGTCCGTCTGGAATGCTCCACCTCTGACCACGCACGCGTGATGCACTTCAAGACTTCGAATGCTGCCGTCAAAGAAGTCGCCTTTTCTGGTTCAGCTACGAGCGTCAATACCGACGGCACGGACTTTTCTGAGTATTACACTGCCTTAGACGGCCACGACGCAACTCTTCCGAGTGACGCGACATTTGCTGCCGATGATGCTTCTGCGGGATTCAGTGGCGACACCGATACAGGGACACTATTCGCAAAAATATCGACGGGCTCGGGCAACCCCGTGAACGCATGGTCCGTGGGGTCCGTGGCGAGCAGTAGCGGCGGGACCACTCGATTCGATTGCGACAACTACAAATCCAGTCCTACCAATTTCGCGACGGTGCATCGTGTCTGGGTTAGGTTTACCTATGGGTCCCCATCCTTCGCCCCCACGCACCTGCCAACCCAGCTGCCGTCCGCTGAGCCGACTACGCTGCTTCCCCCTACGCCAGCGCCCACGTACTTGTTGCGGTGCTCGCCAGAAACATGTAGTGAGCTGGGGTGGATCGACGGCGACGGCGACGGGGTCTGCGCCAACGCCAAACCCAACGTGACGGGCGCCCTGAGCTTCACCACCAAGACCAAGGGGTTAGCGTGCAGTGGCAAAGTGACCTGGGAGGAATCGCGCGACTGGTGCGAAGCGAGCGGCGCTCGCCTCTGTACTTCCGCTGAACTCAACCGTGGAGTCGCCACGGACGCGGGTTGCAATTTGAACGAATTGCAAGTGTGGTCATCGACTCCATGCAGCGACGACGACGACGACGACGCAACGCTGATGTTTGCGAGCGGAAGAGGTGACGGCGCCAACGCGCGTTGCTACTCCGCCACCTCTAAAGTGTACGCCGCGTGCTGTGCCGATGTGCGAGACGAGAACTCTGCGAGCTGCCCTACGCCAGAGCCCACGTCGCCCTCGCCAGTGCCCACGTCCGCGGTGGAGTGCTCCGTGTCCTCGTGCTCGAGTTTGGGCTGGGACAACGCCGAGACGCACGGGGCCGACGAAGTGTGCAGCGCCAGCAATCAGGCCCCCCTCAGCGGGTGCAACTCTAATATGGTGTGGGACGAAGCGCGCGACATTTGCCAAGGCGTGGGCGCTCGGTTGTGCACGTAAGACCTTACAGCAGAGTGTAAAATTGATGAAGTCAAACGTAGGCTTTTCTAAATTTGCTTCTTTGGGTCGTTGCGGTGTAGTCAATGTGCTTCATGTACTTCTCCTGACTGTCCTTATGAGCTTACAACGGTAAAGTAGAATGGTTCATTGGATTTAATTCTGCTGTTTTGTCTACGCCCAGGTTGGACGAGCTTCTCGACAGCGAAGCCCGCGACACAGGTTGCGATTTCGACGAGGCACAAGTGTGGTCTTCTACCCCCGCCAGTGCTTCTGGTTCCTACTGCAGCACGCGCGGCGACGGGACTTCCACCTCATGCATTGCTCGAAATGCCAACACGGCTCAACTGGCGGTGCGCTGCTGCGCCGATCAGTACAATGCCTGCCCCACACCAAGCCCTACCCGTAGCCCAACCCATCAACCCACTGTAACGCCTCTACCAACGCTGCTGCCCATACCTGTGCCAACCCCATCACCTTCGCGCACTCCTACCTACAGCCCGTCTCCACGACCTTCTTTTGTCCCCACGCCCGTCCCCACGAATGTGCCTAGCCCTCTACCATCGCCTCTCCCGACGCCAGCACCCACTCCGTTGCCCACGCCACTCCCAACTCCAGTGCCTACTTCGATGCCAACGCCATTACCGACCCCAGCCCCCACACCAGTGCCCACCCCCATACCGACGCACGTCCCTACGGAACCTCATGAGTGCGGCACTGACGGCACCGTCAGCGCTATCCAACGGCTCTCTGGCTTGGACGGGAACCTCCGGCAATTGACGATTGCGCCCGACGCCAACGACTGGTTTGGGTGGGCAACCGCAGGCATTGGCGATCTCAACCAAGATGAGATCCCTGACGTCGCTGTCGGTGCACCAGGAGCCAATGCCTTGTACCTCGTCTATTTGGCTCACAACGGCACTGCGAAAGGCGCGCAACGCATTAATGATGGGTCGAAGAGCGGACTCGACTTTTCAACATCTTTCTTTCCGCTGGCACCCATGGATTATTTTGGGTGCAGCGTTGCATCTATCGGCGACCTCAACGGCGATGGTTTCAGCGATTTAGTGGTCGGGGCCTTCGGCGATGGGGTCAATGGCACTTCTTTCATGAAGCCCGGCACGCAATCCGGTGCGGCTTACGTGCTTTTGATGGGACCTTTCGGGACTGTCCGCAACGCCACTCGTCTTTACAGCCCCGGAGACACCGCTGAGCATGGGGCACGTTTCGGCTGGGCCGTGGCTAGGGCAGGTGACTTGAATGGAGACAATGTCACGGACCTTGCAATCGGCGCCCCTGGTGCATTGGATGGCGAAGGCGCTGTGTACTTGTTGTTTCTCAACGCTAGCGGCTGGCCCCTGTGCGGCTCAAGGAGCTGTTACGCGGTGCTCAATTCACGATCGGGGCTGTTGCCTCCCTCCGTGCAACTCAATTTGAGAAACTCGACGAGTGCGTTTGGCTGCAGTTTGGTTATCGTAGGTGATTTGAACCGAGATGGTATCCCGGATTTAGCCGTGGGGGCTTATGGAGATGATGGCACCAATGACAATGGCACTATACCCCTTGACTCCAGCGGTGCGGTTTACCTGCTGATTCTGCGAGCAGAGACTGGCTCAGGTGCTTTCGTGAATGCAACCAGCAAGGAAAGTGTGAAAATCGACGCATCGACGGTGCAGTCCATGGGCCATCGTTTGCAGAGCAATGATCACTTCGGGTGGAGCTTGGTTGGGCTCGGGAACATTGACGGGGACTATGGCGTCGACATAGCCGTTGGCTCCCCCCGAGACGACGATTTGTTGCCTCAATCGGGGGCGGTTTACGTGGTGTTCCTGGATCGCAAAGAACCGTTCAGTCGCGGTGGTGCCGGTGGTTTTACCGACGGTGCCGTCTTGAGCATGGTGAAACTGAGCAATGCAGCGTACTACAAGCGCGACAACAAGCAAGTTGGTTTGTACCCCCTCACCTACAGTTTGCCAGGCCAGGAAGCATACAACCGTCGGAGCCTGCAGCGCAGACACTTATCTCAGGAAACGGCAGCACCTCCTACAACTACTCTACTGCCCACTGTACCACCTGCACTTCGACCTACGCCCGCACCAACTAACACGTTACAGCCCACCGTACCGCCTACACTTCGACCTACGCCCGCACCAACTAACACGTTACAGCCCACCATGCCGCCTACACTTCGACCAACACCGTTGCCCACTCCTTCGCCCTCGGTCAACACCTTCATTTTGAACGCTGGTGGAGACTACTTCGGTTGCTCCGTGGCAAATTTGGGAGACGTCAGCGGCGATTCAGTTGGTGATCTCGCTGTTGGTGCCTACGGCGTCGACGACCGAGGGTCGAAAGGTGGCTCTGCGTATGTGATGGCCTTCACAGCAGTGGATTGTACAGAGACAGATTTCGGCGGTGTCTTGTCTACTCCAACAGAATTGCCCTCGCCAGCGCCGTCGCGACCCACGCTGACGCCCACTCAAGCGCCGTCGCCTGCGTTGCCTGAGCGGCGAAGGACAAGAAGGAAGGCACGAGCCCTGTTGGCGTGGCAACAGGAGTGGGAAGGCTACAAGGGAGGCCCCGGCGGTGGCGAAGACGACGATTGGTGCGATCTGGTTTTGGGGGATGTAAACAACGACTGCGCTTTCGACGTTGAGGACTTGCAATTTATGGTATGGTACCATGTGAACGGTGGCGCTGCTGCTGCCAAGAGCAGTAGTGGTGGTGACAATGACGATGATGCTGATGCTGGTGCTGTTTCTAGTCCCAATTTGGCCTTCAGCGATGGTCCGAAGCAACTCACCAGTTTAGATCCTGATCTCGACGGTCAAAATGCCACTCTGACGGATTTGGCGTTCTTGACTCAAGTGCTTGCAAAGAAGTTCCGTTTCCTGCGTCGAATCGACATCACTCCGCTGCCGTACGCGATTCAAGTTGAGCTCGCCAAGACAGGTACATACCTCTCATAGGGTTTTGTAATGCAATGGAATTAAAAACTTTCTGGTTTACTCCAAAACACATTAAATGGCGATTTGTTTTCTTGTGACCACCTTTTTCCAGTAGTCCCCGTTTTCTCGTTGCCAGATTTCGAAGTCCACGCCCCCCTGTACTCATGTATAGGTCGCTCACCTCTCAAATTGCACTTCATCAGGTGGCACAAGCACCGGCTGGGCTACGCCTGCCGCTTCCAAAGACACCAAAGTTTCCTTCGAAGTGGGCACAGTAAGCAACCAGGACAACTTCATGTTTGAAGTGGGCGGTTCCTCCGATCTTGTCAACTCGTATGACGGCTGGGGAGTCGGGGAGTCGACGTTTGATGGAATGGTTGTTAAGGCAGCTGAGACGAGTCCTGGTACCTGGGGAGTTGCCACCTTCAGCAATCCTCACAGTGAGGATGATGTGGGGGTAGCCCCTATTGTGTACACTTATGATGCTCTCAACCGTACTAGCGCGGCGCGTCATTTTGCTTTCAGCTGCAGCCGTCTCCTCCCCGCGTGCGAACTTGCGTTTGGTGACACCCCTGCAGCTTTTCAACCTCTGAGATCAGCACCAATCACGGTGCTCACGCCTGCGCCGTCGCCCGTGCCTTCGCCCGTGCCCACGATTTATCCGACACCAGTTCCTACGGGCGTGCCTACTCCTATGCCGTCACCGCTGCCCACTCCAGTGCCATCGCCGCTCCCGTCGCCTGTGCCCACACCACGACCAACGTATACCCGCCACCCGTCGCCCCTACCCACGATCTCACTGCTGCCATCGGAAACGCCAACGCCTCCGCCGTCTTTCTCACGGCATCCATCGCCGAAGCCCACGCCAGTACCGTCCCTGATGCCGACACCAGTGCCCACCTTGGTGCCCACACCAGCTCCAACGCCAGTGCCAACGTCTACGGACACTGTAGGGATGCAAATTACGCTAACCTTTTCCATCACATCAATGGGTTATTCGTTGCTCGACCAAGAATGCCTATCCCAGGCCCTCATTGGGAAGTTAGCTGGCGCGGATGCATTGGAACCGTTGACACTTCAAGTCTTGCGCAAAATCAAGTTTGAACCCTATGCCCCTTCTCCACTGCCCTCTCCGTTGCCATCATCGGTACCCACCTTAGCACCGTCAGCTCCCTCTCTAGCTCCCTCCATATCACCAGGTAGCAACAACAGAAGGCGATCTCTGTTGGCAGGATCCCCCTCCTTTCGACCTACGAGTACTATGGCACCGTCTCAACCGACAATGCCACCAACGCCACTCCCTTCCTTGGCGCCTTCTCTGGCGCCGACTTTTTCGCCTAGTGTAACCACACAACCAACCTACGTTCCCTCGCAGCTTCCGACCAGTGTTCCCTCCACGCCGCCTACGCCAGTGCCGTCCCTGCCTACTGCACTACCCACTGCGCTGCCAACTGCGATACCAACCATCACGCCTGCGCCGTCGCCACTGCCCACCCCAACCCCAACGCCACTGCCATCGCCGTTGCCGACGCACGCGCCGAGTTCCTTGCCAACGCCTGCTTCGCGTGGAGTGGCAGTCATCAGCATCGACGTCGTTGGTTCGCTGATTAGGTTAGGGTACCACACCGCCACGGCCTACGAAGTCGCCCTGCGAGCCAGCCTAGAATCCTCCCTGTACGACGGGTCCTTATCCGAAGGGATGCTGCAGTGCAGTGGTTCCCCCTCGGTAGATTCCGTCACGGTAGCGCCGAGGGCAAAATACCCAACGATCTACCCTACTGCCGCGCCCTCGCCCGTGCCCACGTTTGCCCCCTATGTCGTGATGAAAGTGGACATCATCTTGGGGTTTGACGGTTTCGAGCGGCCCGAAGCACTGAGTGACGTCCATTGGGCCGCTCTGCAGGCTGCTTTCTTGGGGGTCAGCCATTTTGTGGGTCCGGAAGCTTTGCTGAACGCCACTGCGCGTCGCCGAGTGAATGAAA
>Ga0307982_1003846_pt1 | contig 11925 bp, 11 predicted proteins | sample OrgLakmetagen989_FD_201847 | JGI IMG/M metagenome (GOLD analysis project Ga0307982, IMG submission 201847) | Saline water microbial communities from Organic Lake, Antarctica - #989 | ecosystem: Environmental > Aquatic > Non-marine Saline and Alkaline > Saline | place: Antarctica: Organic Lake... | reverse complement strand
CGTGAAGCACGGCCATCTGAACCACTTTCCCCACATCGTAGCCGGGTTGCCCCGCAAAGAGAAAGGAAGCTGCTGCCATACGCCAGCTGTGGTCTGCTACACTTTCTACGCGCTGACCTGCTTGGTCCACGCCCTTGTAGACCCAGCCCGTACGTAAAGTTCCTTTCAATTGCCCTGCCAGATTCAGGAAATCTAGCGCCTTTGTAGCGTCTGGCACCCTTTGGATGTCGGAGTTCTCGCTCGCACTCATCGAAAGAACTGAGGGAAATCTACGCCGGGCAAGTGGATCAAACGATGGGTTGACTAGGAATAGAATGGCAAAATGCATACAGCACTTGATCGAAACGTGCTTGTTATGGTATAGCTAGAGCTAGTAAGTGACGCTACTGTAGTGCAGAGTATTGCTTCAGCAGCAGTAGAGCTTTCTACTTCGTAGCTAATAGCTACTAGACAGACGACTACAGGTAGCTTTTTCACAAGGACCATACGACCACACGACCAAACAGGGAACAAGGAGCCGTCGAGCCGTCTATTTGGTCGTATCCGTAATTTTGTTTTGTAAAGGCTGAATTGGTTCTAGTAAGCGGAGTAAGCGATCCAGAAAGGCATGAATTAAATTCGCTAACATCCAGTTGCATGGCCCGTGATCAGTATGATCAGTATTCGAGAAATTCGTTTCGGGCTTATCATATTTATATCATTATAGGTACTGCTGACTGCTGACCACCACCGCCAGGATAATCCGAACACCGAGGACACCCAGTACACCCAGAGCACTCCATGTGCATTAAGGATTAAGGAAAGGCTGTATCGACTTCACTGGAGCTGGCAGTTTCGTAAGATAGCTGGCTAGGTAAATGATTTGAAATAGGGGCACCTGAATACACACTTTTCAACCCGACTTCTACTTGACTTGGGATTTTTTGTCTTTGGGTAAAAATTTCCCGCTGCTTTTGATGGTCGGATCCGTCGCCCATGATGGTAAGGTGTTGGGTATTATCAAGAAAGGGTGCTCTGCCTTCGCGGCAGCTGCAGTATCAGCGTTGTTGTTGATCACTACGGGCGCAGCTGCGCAGCAGCCCACGAGGTAGGTCGCGTCATCAACTTGGCTTCGGATCGCGGCCTCGTCGCACGTTTCCTGCAAATACCACATGCCAGTTTCTTTGGAATACGCCAGCTTTTCGTGCTTGCCCGCAGTCCAACTCCAGTGGAACACATACGGCCTCGGGTCTAACGTATTGTCTAACAATCCGCGCATGAAATCCTTCTTGCGGTGGTATTGTTGCCCAATCGAGAAGAGCCGGTGTGGCAAAATGTGAACCGACAAACCCGTCTTCGAGTAGTGCTCCACGAGAAGCTGTGATTGGTGGGTGTGATGCAAAGGAATACGCAAAAATGAAATGATAAGGGTTTAAGAAGACCACAGGAGTTTAAAGAATAGCTTGTTGCAAATTTACTTTTAAGAAGGTCCTGTGAAGTTGCAAAGCGAATAAAAATATTCCTGAGAAAAAGTAACCTATTCAATACCTGGCAGAGAACGTGCTGATGGGACTTCCACTGCGCAATAAGGTTGTAGGAGTGGAGCAAGTCGTGCATCAGAAGCCGAGCCTTTGGGGTAGATCTCAAGTAGTAGAAACCCGTGTTGGCGCTGAAGGGTGCATACCTGAGTAGAAGAGTATCGTCGACGTGAAGCAGAGACTAGAACTAGAGGGAGAGATGAGGGCAAAGGCTATTTTGTGAGGAATGGGGATTTTCTGCTGAAGGCCTTGGTGTTAAGCGTCATGTTATCAGAGTCGAGGTATGCGCGCATTTATCGTGACCATTTGCTCGCTTCCTATATCATCTTGCACCTTTGGCTTCTCGCCCCATCATTCTGGAAGTAAGCATCTGCTTGGCCTGCTCCTGCACCGGCTTGGTTGTGGCCTGGGCTCTCTTCATGATCTTCCGCAAAGAAAGGCCTGTGCAAGACACCACGTACACGAGTGGGAAGATGAAGTCTGGGACACATCAAAATATTTATAATGCAAAAGCATTTTTTACCCAACTTTGCTTTGGACTATGTACACAGCCATGATATGCCAGCATGATGCCGCACCTCGGGTCCCGCCACCAAACGACGTCGGCGTCCTGAAACAAGACATCGTGGCCCGTGCGAAGCACCGCGTACACTGACACCACCTATTGGAGATAGAATGCGTTCAGGTGTAGGAAGAAGGTTGTAAATTTGTCTGTAGATCGTGTCGACAGATCGAAGTCATCTAGACCCAAAAACAGTTCAATGTCCTATCAAGAAGAACCCATGGTGTACTACCTTGAGCCACATCATGGAAGTAAAGACATCGTCGCCGTAGCCACGAGCCGACTGCGAGGGAAAGGACCCTAAAGCCGGGTGTCGGTATGTGGCTACTCCTAAGCTCGCCTATTGAACGAAATGGAATAGAAAAAGAAATGAAGTAAGAAGATGTAGAAAGAACCAAAGGTGAACGAAAACATAACAAAGGAAGACACAAACAATGAAGACAACTAGAAAGCTTTCTACGTGCGCGCAGGTGCAAAAAAAATACCATCACACGACAATTTGATGGCGTTCTCTATTTCATCCGACATTTTTCTCTCTTCTTTTACCATCGCTCGCTCGACTTCATCGTCGCCAGCAAACGCCAGCATCGATCGATAGACGTCACCGCCTCTTCCATGGCCCCCTATCCCTAAGCGCCTGGCACTGCACAAAAAGTTTAGCACCAGATCGAGCACTCCCCCGTTCACTGCCAGCACCACCTGCCGATCGAGAAGACACGAAGCGTAAATCATGTTGGTCTTCGACAACATCCTCAAGATACGATGGTTCCAAATTACACCAAGACCACCACTACAAATACTATCACTACAGAAGTACGAAGTACAACAACAGCGATAATGAAGATATCGAATACTCATTCCACACGCACCACGGGGCCTTTAGCCACTGCACCAGCGTGCTTCTTAAGGCTACGAGGTTGGCCATTGGGGGTCGGCAACGGTTGGTCTGGCGGATGAGCGGCATTCATGGCTAATTCAGACGCCAAGGGCGCTAGCACTGACTCAATTTGTGGCCATGCGTTGAGAAAGTCGAGCAAAAGCACCGACGCTGGATGTGCAGCCAAAAACAAACAAAGCACAGGGAGAAGATGATTTGAGAGAGATTTGCATCGATGCGCAGATTATCCTTACGCAAAGCATGTAAACGAATATAATCCTTTTCACACGCACCATTGATGCTTGCGCCTTTCTTTCCCTGGCCTTTACCAAAGATGCGCATTGGCGGGCCGTCTAAGTGAAACGGCACTTGCGGCATGCCGCCTTCCTTGTTTTCGTAGCGCGAGCTGTGCACCCACTGCATCTCTGGCGGGTACGCTTGGATCGGAGCAGCACTATTTCCACCGCTACCGCTTTTTACAGCGCCGCTGCTGCCCTTCTTCCCACTCTGCGTGGCCCCCGTGCCTCGTCGGCGCATACGAAACACGTGGTATGGAGGCGCTTCGTAGTTCTCAAGCACCGCCAGGCACACTTTGCCGTCTCCCTTGGTCAAGACCACAGACACTTCGTCGCAAGCCGAGAGGGTTTTCGCTACTTGGTGCCGCGCTGCTGCGCTCGACTGCCAAATGCCCAGCCCGTCATCGTCGTTGTCAGCGTCAGCACTCTTGGCGCTACTGCTACTGCTACTTTCGTGGTCTGACTCTTCTTCCGCTGGATAATACTCGGGCCGCGGGGAGCCGTGTGAGAGCACGACTGACACCTTCTGGTTGCTATCTTTGCGCGGCGGGAAGTTTGGCATGAGGAGCTCATGCAGCGCCATGCTGTCTACGGATTCAATGGCTTTCCATCCAGTGCCTCTTGGAGCTGTGGTTGCTTCGGTAGTTCTTCTTGAACGGTCAGGAGCTAAGATGCCTTTTGAACCACCAGAAGGGCACGTAAGACACTTTGGGCATTGACTTTTGTCTGCTTTCGCTTTCTTGAGAGCCTCGGTATGGGCCTAATTACATCGTGGTGTTTGATGGGAGAGTGGATAAGGGTGAGAAACAAGAAGCTTGATGAAATCCGGGTTACATAATTTTACCTTCGCGGCTTCTGCTAGGCGCGCAATTTCTTTTCTCAAAGTGGCCACGAGCTCCGGATCAACTGCTTCAGTAATGGGCTCGCTTTTTTTTACCGTCGGAAGTGCATCCGAGGCGTGAATCGTCGAGTTAGTGATAGTCGAGGACGAAGACTCATCAGCAACATCCTTTTCATTCAGAGTTGTGCATGCAGCAGGGTGTTGGTGCGTATCAGTGAGAGCACCCGAGTGGTGAGCACCGGCCAGAAACCCAAGATACGCGGCTAGTGCAGCGAATAGTAGGCCCACTGCGAGACCGGTTATTGAGATGCCATTTCGACGATCACGCTGAACCTTTGGTGCCATCCTATCCAGAATAGGAATCAGGGGCAGGGCCAGGTCAGTTAACGGGAACTAGGTCAAAAACAGCTCAAAATGGAACTACTACATGTCAGGATAGTTCAGGTCAAGCAATTTCTGATTCGGAAACTAGGTCAGGTCAGGTCAGACTTAGTTACCTAGCTAGGTACCTAATCGATAGGTGGTGAGTTAAGATGTTTCAAGCTTTCTTAGCGACCCATGCGCCGATTTGCACACCCTAGTCGCCCCCGAGTCAAAGTCTTAACATTCCTGATAAGCATTCGAGTAAACCAATGGAGAGTGAAGCGCGCTGGCTTGCGTTACTACAGTAGGCACATGACATGCTGAGTGGGTTAAACGAGGGAAAGTAATGTATGTTACCAACAACCTTGCCTTGAGAGGATATTACACAAAGTGGTCTCTTTTTTTTTGACCACCTGTACAGAACGTCGTGATCTCTCTCGAAAGAAATTTCTGGACGTTATTATGTACTTAACGTCATAACGTCATAAGCTCGACAGCTCGACCATAAACCGACTGCCATGCATGACACACGCCAAGCAAAAGTTAAGGATTCCGATCCAGATTAATGAGACCATTCCGAGGCACTTCTTAAGTGCCCAAACTGTTTCTATAGGAGGGCGCGGCTTTTGCTATGGCTTCGAAGGTGTCTTTGAGTAAACCTTTGAGTGGCCCAAACGCTGCTGTTCTCCGGATCGACTGGTATCAAACGCAGCTGGTTCGAGGTTGTCATAAGAGAAAATGAAGGTTTACGTGGTTTATCTAATCTTCAAGCTAACGCTGCTGAGGCATTGACGCCGCCGAAGAAGACGCGATGCTCGAACTTCGCGAAGCTACCTTCATCGTATCTGATTCTGCAACTGCCGTCGAGCTACACACCTTTCTTAACTAGTATGCTTATGCCGGCCACTGTGGCTGAATCTGCGCCTGTTTGGGCGCCTGATTTCTGTCGCCGGACTTGCTCGACTTGGCATCTTTGCAGCTGCCGTCACGCTCGATTTTTCTATCAGAGCTCGTTGGTGCCTGGTTCGACGCCTGCTGTCACGCTTGACTCACCTGTCACCGAGCACGCTCGTGCCTGCCGACGTGGCTGACTCTGCGCCTCACGTGGCACTAAATGGTTTTTTGCTGGATGCACTTGAGCGCGCTGCCATTGCTGACTTTGCGCCCGCTGTCTCGCCAGACCTTCAATTTACCGAGCACGCTGGTGCGCGACTATTATATCCACTTGACATTGCGCCTAGACATTATCTAAAAACGGGCACGCCTGCACTTGCCGCCGTGGCTAAATCTGCACCGACCCTGAATTCAGAACTACCTTCCGAAACTCGAAGCCAGTGCTGACTCTGGCCCGCTACGCCCCTGAATTATCCGCCGGTGAGCGACTTATGTACATATAGAACGACAACATCCATCCACTTGTTATCGCATAAAGGGTCTTAGGATACATCACGCAGGCCTGAAACGCATGTGCCACTGAGTGTCTCGACGCAAATCACTTACCGATACATAACGCGAAGCGCCCGTGCGCATCACCTGGCGTCTTGTGCGTATATGCAGGCTGCGGTGGCCTTCTTGGGATCGAAATCCGTCACGGCCACGTCTGGGCTGCGCACCTGAATTCGGTGACTTGGCCACTGTGCGGGCACTGAAGCGCATGTGCCACTGAGTGTCTCGACGCAAATCACTTACCGATACATAACGCGAAGCGCCCGTGCGCTTCATCTGGCGTCTTGTGCGTATATGCAGGCTGCGGTGGCCTTCTTGGGATCGAAATCCGTCACGGTCACGTCTGGGCTGCGCACCTGAATTCGGTGACTTGGCCACTGTGCGGGCACTGAAGCGCATGTGCCACTGAGTGTCTCGACGCAAATCACGTAGCGATGCTTTTCAGCCTCTTCTTAGCGCTATTCATCCGCGCCTTTAATGGGCTGGCGTTAAATGTTATCATTGTTTTATTTTAGGGTTTTGTACAATTTTATGTAGTTGAGAATTGAAACGTAATATTTCTAATATTCTAGTATATATATTCAAATTTTAAGATATCAACGTATGTTATATGTATTAGCGAAATCGAAAACTTACTTCGGTTCCTTTTTCTCATTCACAAGGGCACACCACCAAGTTCAATGATAAGGCGCCATAATGGGTCCTCCATTCTAAGTCAGGCAGGGCTGAGTGGCCTCTCGACCAAATTACAACCCCCTACTTTTACTCGTCTAAGCGCCGAACCATCGACAACAACCACCGGAGCCCTCTGAATTTCATCGCACAATTCACCCAGGTGATACCTGCCGTCAGATATTTGGCCTCCCAAGTCACAGCCGAGGCAAGGGGGGGAGGCGGCGCCGCGGACTTCGGATGGTCAGCGGAACTCTTCAACGGCAGTTGCACAGGCCACGCATCACAGAGACCGGCACCAATGAAAAAGTAAAGAAAAATAAATGCAGAGGATTATATCAAGCAGTTAAAACAATGATAAAATTCCGAGACCTGCTCCCAACCAAAAAACATTAAAAAAACAAAAAATGGCAATATACTGACCAAGTAGTAACGAAATAAAAAATGGCTTCGCTGTTAAAAGGATCATAATGACGCCATTCCACGTTAACGATCACAGTACCAGAGAAGCCAACACCCACGCTCGATGTTTTGAGGGACTTCCCATGATGACTACCGAAGATGCCGCGCCCTTTATCACACTTTTCCAGTGCGTTCATCACATGCACTGGTCCATTTACGGGGCCAAAACCAGTGCGCCGAGACGTCCAGATCGACCTCAGAACAACACCTACATGACACTGGGAGCATGAAACGGAGCCAACACCCACGCTCGATGCTTTGAGGGACTTCCCATGATGACTATCAAAGATGCTGCGCCCTTTGTCACACTTTTCCAGTGCGTTCATCACATGCACTGGTCAATTTACGGGGCCAAAACCAGTGCGCCGAGACGTCCACATCGACTTTGATTCTTTTTTGTTAATGGTCAGGATGCGGGTTTTGAATATAGTTAGAATTTTCTCATGTTTTTTTGTGTTTATTCCTTTGTTTATTTAATTAGTTCTACTGAATTGTTCATGTCAGCTGTTTGCCTGTTTGCCTCCTTATTATTAATTAGGTTCATCTCTTGCAGTTTTTATTTTTTAGTCCTCTCATACTCTCGTGTTTAGGTTTTTTTTTTCAATGTAATTTCTTTGGTACCCAGTTCACCTTGCTTAGTACTGCGATCTTTATAGACGCAGCGTCTTTAAGAGTCGAAACCTGTGTGATGGGCCATGAATCTTGTATGAAGTATCGCATCACTGAGCCCCGATTATCATTCAGGGTCAAAAGGAGACACGCCCTGCGTAACCAAATTTCAACATGGAATATGCTGCTCAGGAAAGCTCTCTTCACGCTACCAATCAATAAAACGAATATTCTCAGTATAATATTCAAGACTTCCAAAGAGTCCATCTAATGGCATCAAAAAATGCCGCTATGGCCGCCGCGGTGTGCACAAATATTTCAAATATATTCAAGCACAGAGTGTGCACCGCTCCTCCGCTTCCGCCCCTGCCAATAGATTTAGTCGCCTGAGAAAAATGTCAAAGAAAGTCTTCAAATAGCTCTCAAATATTACAGAATATATACGGGATTCTATTACGAAAATTACACGTAAACGTACCAAAAGTCCCGCGAGAACCTTGTATGTAAGAAGTCTCTCTTTTGTAAGAGCAACATTCATGGTATCATTTGCAATACACGGCCGCGACAAAGAAGCCAATGCTCTGCAGGTACGGAATGCACTCTACATCGCATGCTCAGATGCAAGTGAAGGGGGCAAAGCGAAAGCGAGTACAGGGGAATTCACTCGGTGAGAAAACCCCAGTGTTGAGAGTTGTGAACCGAGCCAAGAACCAAGCTGAGAATCCAGCGCAGACGCGCAGACTCCCTCCTGTAAACTGAATTAAAAAGTACGGAATGATACGCCATAAAATAGAAAGGAATTCACAGTACTCTAGTTAACTTGATCATAGAGGCGATGAAGGAAAATTTTGATGTAATTTGAGTGCTTGAGAACCATACTCATCTATCTTTCTAACTACCGTAATCATCACGATAAGGGTGCCAAGTTGATACGAAAGATGACCTTGAATATAATATAATATATTATCCAGCTTCTTAAACACAAAATATCACATTAGCGAGGGTTCCGGCACCAAATAATTCTGCACGATTCTCAGGGCGTGGACGAGCTAGCCACTTTGGACCGCTATCACCACTTCCATGGCCACTCTGGCCTGTGTGCCTGATTAGTCTTTCCTTCTAGTATTGGTTGCCTTGAATTTCCTGTCTGCCTGTTAGCCTGCCTTCTAATTCCGGCCCCTCGGGGCCCGAACCAAAATAATTCTTTGGGTTGTTGGTTTGTTTGGGCGTTTAGCCTTCAGCCTTCAGCTACTATAAGTAATTACAGACACTGTAGCCACTGACGTGACTGGCCTTCGAGTCAACTTGTAGGAAATCTATTGTTTGGTTAGCCTGAGAATAACTTCAATTCTCTTAATCTAGCTCTACAATCAGATCCAGGAGCATTCAGGCCATGCCAGACTCAGTTCGCCCAGCAGTTCTCCCTACCAGTAGATCCTCTCATGAAGGTGCTGAAGCAGCGGATAGCGACGAGCTTCTACTCTTAGAGCGTCTCCGAGGAGCCTTGCACATTGTTTGCCCTGCTGCGGTGGGTCTACTAACTTTTAGCTAGCGCAGTAGACATTTGTAGGAATGTTGCTCTCACTGGCTTTTCGAGGAGCCAAACATAACCGATCATATTGAAGGTAGTGCGCCTAGCGACAAAAGTAGCTTGTTCCGATTCTAGGCTCTCTTCCCTAATTGTCGATCTCAATCGCTTCTAAGGTGCCACTTCTCGAGTCAAAGAGCGGTCTCTCCAAGAGTCTGAATCCTGACGCTGGCGGCGACTACACCACGAAGATCGCGCGGTCTGCTTTTCTACGCCTGCAGAGCAAGAAGCGCAAGGCGCCAGATACTAGCGGGGAGAATGCATCCGCTGTCGATGAGGACAACAACGACGAAGGCGCAGTGACCATTTCGTCGATGAGCGACTTGGGTGTGGAAAGGGTGAGAAAGTATGCATCACCAGATGCTCTCGCGCTTGCTCTAGTCGCTGCACTCTTCGAAAATGAACACGAGCATGAGTGCAACAACAACAGCAGCAAAAATAGTATCGTAAGTAGGCATGGCAGCAGTGTAGACATGGATGACATGAGCTCGAAAGGCGGTGTGCTAGCCGACGCAAGGGTGTTGACTGGCGGTGTGCTCGTCTTGTGCACACGGCGGCACATGGCACGGCAGCGAGTGCGGCAATTTTTGCACTGCGCGGACTGTGGAGGCTTTTTCAACGGCGACCGAGGCTTGCGGCAACATCAGATGGTGCGAATATATACTTCAAAGCATTTGAAAATAAAAACCATTATATATATCAGTACAAACATGTTAGATGAAAAAGGGAATAAGGTCGGTGCATTCTAGCTTGCCAGGGCTCCTATGTCACCACGCCTACGAGTCCTCCTCATTATCCTATCCCTCAGGTGAAGCACGGCGCCAACTTTGAAACGGCAGTAGTGGCAGTGGCCGACCAGCGCTTGCAAGTCGCTATTTGGACACAGGCGCACGGCTCGCAGGCATCAGTAGAGAAAGCTTGGCAACAAGAACATCATGCTGAGTTGGTAGGAGGAATCGTTTGGCTCTTACTTGTTGGTCCGAAATTCAGATGTGGTGCTGCTACCCGTTGTGACAATTTCATTCTCTCGTTTTTTTTTATAATTTCTCTCTGCTCTCTTTGACACTATTTATCATATTCACACTCAACGCTTCTTGATTTTCAATGGCAATGCGTCTGTTTACCCTAGCGGGCTCGGGATTGCCTCGGTGACCCTGGTCTGGAAGCAGCTCGCTCAGGCGACTTAGCAGCCCTGCACGCTTTAGTCCAAAATGGGTGGGACCCCACCACCGCCACCGACCGCCACGGCTCGTCCGCGCTGCTCTGGGCCGCGGGCTCGGGCCACCTCGAAGTGTGTCGCTTTCTGGTGGGCCCTGCCTGTGGGATCCGAGCCACTTCTCTGGGCGGGCCCGGCAAGCGCGAGCGGGGGCGGCACCGCAACGCGCTCCACTGGGCGGCCCGCAACGGCCACTTGCACGTGGTGAAGTGGCTGGTGCTCGAGATGCACGTGCCGGTGGACGTGGGCACCTCCGATGGCACGACGCCCTTCATGTAAGCGCCATACTTCAATTTCCCTCGTTTTTATACACAATCCCTATGCGTGCCGTGTTTTTTTTTTGCAGCGAATAGCTAGTGGTACCGGCCTCTTTTTTGTTTATCAAAATCAATGCGCTACTTGAACTCTGTATTTGATGTTCCAACAATGACACCGCGCGCTTGACAAATATGCACGTGTTGATCTCTCTTTTGCATCTGCCCTTCCAGGTACGCCGTGTGGAAAGGCCATCGCGACGTTTGCGAGTGGCTGGTAGCTCCACGAAGTACGAGCAACAATGATTATGGTGGCAGCAGTGGTGGCGGCGGTTGTCGATTCGATGCCACCAACGATTTCGGCTGCAACGCCATTCAGTGGTGCGCGCAAACGGGGGACTTGCCCATGTGTCGGTGGCTCAAGAATATAGGCCTCAACCTCGGCCTGACCAACCGAAACGGCCACTCGGCGATTCACAAAGCGGCAGTGAAAGGTCAAGCGGAAGTGTGCGAATGGTTGTTGAAACCATCAAGTGACGCTGACGATGATGAAGACAATGGCGGTGCCGGCCTCGGTCTCAAGCATCTTGAAAAAGATGGTGACGGAAACGACCCGTCTGAAATGGCGCGGTTAGAAGGTTTCGCAACATTAGCAGCATGGCTAAGACTTGAAACGGATGCTCGCCGCGCTGCTCTGAACAGCGACGCATAAGGAATTTGTTGCAACTGGCAAGAACTTTAGCGAGACATCTGGCATATGCCCGTGGTGTGCCCGCGGCTAAGACCGCAACAATTACCACTTGTTTTACCACGTGGCTTGGGGTGGAATTCTAGCAGGCGCGGCCGCTGATTCTCAGTACGGGATAAGGGCAGGTGGCTCGCGACATCGCGCCCTCTAATCCTTCAGGCTGCTTGCTGTTTGGGGTGCGCCACACGCGCGAAACGCGAGGGTGACTTTCCTTGTGCTGATTGCTATAGTTCTAATCACCACGATATTATGAAGCAAAGGAAGGGTTCCTTGTGTATTTCGGTGTCCTTATAATTTATTTCAGATAAACAGAAACATGATTGAAGATTGAAGACTACGTAATCGTTACCGAACTCGAACTCGAACTCGAACTAATACAAACCCAAATGACACAGAAGCCAATGCTGCGGGCAGAAGTGGGAATGCGCGTGCGTTGCGCAAACAAAGCAAGTGCGGAGTGAATCATGAGGGGGA
>Ga0307982_1003844_pt1 | contig 11926 bp, 13 predicted proteins | sample OrgLakmetagen989_FD_201847 | JGI IMG/M metagenome (GOLD analysis project Ga0307982, IMG submission 201847) | Saline water microbial communities from Organic Lake, Antarctica - #989 | ecosystem: Environmental > Aquatic > Non-marine Saline and Alkaline > Saline | place: Antarctica: Organic Lake... | reverse complement strand
AATTCTTGTCCATATTTACCGCTGGACGGTTCGACCATGCGAAAGAGGGCCACTGCCAAGCTCGACTTCCCTGCGCCAGTTCGCCCCACAATCCCCACACGCTCGCGGCCTTGGACCGTAAAACTCAAGTCTTTCAGCACCGCCACCGACGGATTCGACGGGTAGCACAGCCGCAAGCGGTCAAACACTAATTTGCCGTTCTGCGGCCAGGATGACGGCAACAGCGGAAGCTGTTGTTCGTCGTCGTCTCCATCTCCTCGTGGCACCGTCGCTCTTGCTAGTGGAGCTCCTTCACCTCCACTGTCTGCAATAGACACGCCTGAGGCGGGAACCAAAGAAGTTGAAGATTCCCACTGGTCCTCCGATCGTTGGCCGTTTTGTCCGTTAGAAGGAGGTGGCCTGGCAACGTACTTTTCGCTTTCTAGACGCCCGTAGGCATCTACTCGTTCGACATCATTCATTGACACCTGCATTTCAATGCAAAACAAAGAAAGATTACTTGATCTACACGAGCAAAATTTCAAAGAATACTTGAATACACAAAAAAATAAGTCCATCATTTCTCTTCTGTTGCCGAAAGAAGTAGAATGGCTGCAACCAACCTCCAGAGTAGTCATGATTCGGAATAGCCACATGACCGCTTGCGTGAATTGAGTCGCGTAACTGAGCGTTAAACCAGCGGACGAGCCGCCTAGACTTCCCGCTTGCCATAGGACCGTAGCGACCACGGATGCTGCCACCAATGATCCAACGGCGTTCATGGTGGCGCGCAACCACTGAATAGAGGTCGTAAATGCACATGCACAATAATATTGGATGTGAATAAAGTTTGTAGTTTGACTTCACGGGGAACCATTTCATCTATGCACAACTCACCGATCAAAACACCTTTGATACAACTTTTTACCTGATTCGAAACCCAGAGGTAAAACAGCGCTCGATTGGCATCGTCTACACGTGCATCGCTTTCAGTCACAAACCGATTCTGCTCCAACGTATTAAATAGCGCACGCATGCCAGGCAACAGAAAAAGTACTGTAATACATATTTGAGCGTATTACAAACAAACACCAAGAAAACAAATTCTGTAGGTCCAATTGACTTCTCGAAACTGGACCGCTTTTATTGGTCAACAAAGCTTTTATGAACAGGAAAATGCATTCTCACAGAATTCTCCTACAACAAACCACGAAATCCAGTATCTCACCTGCTGCCCAAACGCGCGCACGATCGACGCACCCGCCACCGTTTCTGCGAAGAACGCCAGCAGGGGCGACTTGGTGACGGACTCTAACCGCTTCTGCTCCCGTGCGGCCACTCGATAGAGCCGCCAGATTTGGTAGCTGGACACGAGAGTCACCACTACGGCCGCAAACACCACTGCCGAAGCAATTGCTTCTCCAGTGCCCAGAACGCACACCGCCGTCACTGCGACCACATTCAGGCACGTCACCGCAGTGTCCTTGAACTGCTCTGCCACGTCCGTGTCAATGGCCGCCACGTCACTCGAGAACCGGTTCAAAACGCGGCCCAAAGGGTTTGCTTCGAACCAAGCAATGGGAGCGCGAAGCACCGAGTGGCACATGGCTCCATGCAACGTCTCGGAAGCGGCCACAGAGCCCACGGGCAACAGCAAATTGCGGAAAAGGGTCACCAGAACAAACGCCAGCGCTGCCAAGCCATAAATGGCTGCCGCTTGGGTCTCTGCAGGCGTGTCATTGCTTGTATCGTTGTCCTCACTGTTGTTGCTGTTGTCGTTCTCATTTGCATCGGATCCTGCTTCCATGGCATCCATCCAACGCGCCAAGCACACGGACTGCACGGGGTTGAGCGCACTGTAAGTCACTAGAGCCAGGAAAAAGAAGAAACAAAACGCGCGCCCGCCGGCAGCGTCTAAGTAAACGAGGTAAGTGCGAGCTTCGGCGGCGCCACGCACACGCTCTTCGATCATGGTGATGCGAGCCCCGTCGTTTGAGGGGGGAGTAGACGAAGCCGTGGTCCCTTCCATTGCTCTGGAAAACGTAAGCCGTCTCTCTGACACATTCAGCTTGTCCAGTTCTTTCTTATTCGTGACCTCCGAACTGGCCGATCGTGGTGCTTTCCTTGGTTTTCGAACTGTGCGAGTCGTTTCGGAAGTTGCCACTCCATTCTCTTCCTCAACCTCAGTGAAAACACCGAACACATCGCCACCGTCTTCAGATTCAAATGGCCGCTCTGTTTCCGCTTCTACTGCCGCTAGATCCGCTGCAACGCTGCCTCGAAGATCCCCTGAAGACCCAAATCGTTTCGCGAGTTGATACACTGCAGGGTCAAAGTGGCCATCCTCAGCGCTGCCATCTCTGACATCGCTGCTGCTGCCATTGAGGCTGTGTCGGCTGCCGGACCGTGGCATGGGCGGTGGGCGGCCTTGCCCATCGATCTTGCCTCCGTGCGACATGGCAATGGCATGGTCGGCGTACGGAAGGGTCAAGGCAACAGCGTGCGTCACCAGGACAACCGTGCGCCTTTCTTCATCACGGAGGAAACCGCGGATGCAATGCTCAAACAAATAGGCCCCCACATGTGCATCCACGGCGGAAAGAACGTCATCGAGCAAAATGATGTCCGACTTCGCGTAGACCGCTCTCGCCAAGCACACGCGCTGTTGCTGGCCACCGGACAAATTGACGCCGCGTTCGCCGATTTCAGTGGAGTCGCCAGCTGGCAGAGCGGCAAGGTCGGTTTCTAGCGCACAGCACTTCACAACCCTCGCGTAACGCTCCGCATCGTACTCGGCACCGAACAAGATGTTATTTCGGAGGGTCGCATTCTGCACCCACGATTTTTGGGACACGTAGCTCACGGACGAAGCACCCAGCGACGCAAAGCCCTCGACGCAGCGCACGTCTCCGAGAAGGGCCAAAAGCAGTGAAGATTTCCCGCACCCCGTTGGGCCAACGATTACCACCAATGAGTCTGCAGGCACTTGCACATTGATCTGGTTCAGCACCAGGGCAGCAGATGGATCAACTAATGCTTGTGAAGAACTACCATGCTCTTCGCCAAGCAGTGGGTTGCGCAAGGTGTACTCAGAGGGTTTGTGTTGCCCTGCTGGCGCAGTACTCCTTGCATCTGGTTTGGTATGTTGCCCCCAAGCAAAACTGCCGTTACGAATGCAACCTTCCCCGAGTGGAAGCCCTGAAGTGTCGATATCCTTGCGGCCATCTACTTCATGGGCTTCGATGAACGTTTCAATGCGTCTCAACCCTACCGACGACATGACTGCCGAGTTGATGATGCTTGGAAGCACTGTGAGCGATAAGCTGAGCAGTTGGAATAGAGTCAAGCTTGTAAAGCCTTGTGCTGGGGTTAAACGTTCCCCAAGAACTTGAGACTTGATCAAGAAACTAGTCGCCGCCGCCAAGGTTGGTGTCGTAAGCCACAGACTCGCAGTGAGAGCGCCTAGGCGCAAAAAGGATTGCAGAATACTGATCTCCTCGTCACGGAGCTTCGTGATGCGTGATTCGAACTGCGGCTCCCAGCCATGAAACTTGATCGATCTAATGGAGCTCACTGCCTCCGTCACTGCTTTCATCCGAGAATCTTTCCGAATCATCAGCTTTTCTTGGAGCAATTTGATGCGGCGCATGACCACTAAATTGATGGGGAAACAAACGAAGCAAACAGCAAGGCCGCCAACGGCACCCCAGCCTAAAATGAAGAAAAGGAGGCCGAGAGTGAGAAGCCCTTGTGCGGCTTCCATCCAAAGCCACGACAACATCGGCGCAAAGTTCGTGATGTAGCCGACGTCGACGGCGAGCAAATTGGTGATTTCTGCTGTAGAAGCAATCGCTGGGTCGCTAGCGTCTGCACGCAAAGCTTTGCTGCACACGTCGTGGGTGAGGAGCGCCCGCATTCGGACGCTCATTTTCCAACCGCAATTGAAGGTGTGCGCGTCGGCAATCGCTTGAATGAGCGGGCCAAGCGATATCATCGACCCATAAAAGATGGCACTGCCGCTAATCGGCCCGCCGTCGTAACTGGAAACGTAGTCAATGAGACCAAGCATGCCAAATGGTGCGGCGTAGACAACGATCAAACTCACAGTAGCCCACCCGGCCTGAATCAAAAGGTCAACCCAAACTAAACTCACCAACCGTTTGAATAAAGATCGGGCTTTCCAGAAATGCTTTCTATCATGAGCAGCTGCATGCTGAGCACAGGCTTTGGCCGTGTTGTCTGGGAGGAGGTTTGGCAAATCTCCTACCATCAGTTGATCACGAGAAACAAACCCTTTCAAGATAGGCCGCCAGTAGAAGAACATCAACCGAGATACCAGAGTCGCGTAAATCAACGGGTTGAACGGTTTCTCTGCACGAACCAAGGGCACAGGCCCAGCGAGCATAGTTCCAACATAGCCTAGTGCGCAAGCCACACCAGCTGCGGCAAAGGCAGCGCTGCGATGAGCCGAAGCGCCGCTCGCATACGAGGAAGCTGCGAGGGGCGATCCATCCCAGCTAAGCCCGAGCCTAGGTGAGAATAAGTTAAGAAAGATTAGAACCAATCATTAGGAAAGTACACCCTCCGATAGATTCTACAAGATCATGTAAAGAATTGAGGCTACAGACTGTAGATGTGTCCCTCATTCAGCTCTTAGGCCAACCGAGCTATTCAAGAACATACCAAGGCGCGAGTCGATCGAGGCTCAACAGGAAAGCCGCCAGAGCTCGGACTCTAGCGCGCCCTTGCACTGCGCCATTGCGGTGGAAAGGGCTGTGGTCCAGTTCTGCGCCTATCCCAAGCAAGAGGTAGACCAGCACTCGAAAGAAGCTGAAGTAACCGGTGTCATCGCCTAGCGCCAACCAGTCAATTGCCTCAGCAATCGCCACCATGTAAGCGATGGCAACCAAGATAAAATGGCGGCAAGAAGCATTCTCGTCCGGCATCCATACATAGCCACGGTTGTCGCTATTGTTGTTGTCGTCTTCTTCGAGGACCACATAACTGAGTGTTGCCTCTTTGGTTGGGCGTTCAGGCTTTTGTTCGGCAGCCGATTTTTGGGCCGCTAGGATAGATTCGCATACTGCAGCCAACAATAACGCCGCTACGGCCAGGAGAACTAATTCAGCCCCTGAGAGCATAACGCTATTCTTTACTCCTTTTTGGGAAAGTAATGCAGAGATACACCGTAGCAGTAGGTGTTTTCTGACCACCCAGCGATTTCGCGGAAGCACACACGTACGCAAACACCACAACAACCACTCATCATCATTCGCATTCGTATTCGTAAACCTAAACCTACGTCTCACAAAGCTTCCTGCCTGCGGTCTAAGATTACGAATGATGAGGATTGAAACACATCAAGAAGTGCGAGGGCAGGAGAGAGCAAACATTCGGCGTCAAGCGCAAAAAGAAACGAAGATCGCTTGAGCTCCCCATCGTTCATGAACCTACGTTCTTTTGGTTCGGGCCCCGAGGGGCCGGAATTAGAAGGCTAACAAGCAGACAGAAAATTCAAGGCAACCTACGTTCTTTTAGATTTCTACGAACGCACTGTGGACGTGATTTGAATCTTGAGTACACTGGCCTGTAGCGAGACGGCTGTACGAGACGACAGTAGCGACCGTGGCGTTTGATGGAAGATATATGGGTTAAGCTCTATGATAGGGACGGACCGCTAGGCCACAAGCGGCCCGCTAGCACGCTGCTGTTTGTATTTTGAGGGGGGCTTCACTATTCACTGCCACTCTGCGGACGAGGAAGGAGTTCCTGCCCTGCCAGGGCCTCTCATGGCCCGGGGGCAGAACAATAGGCGCCCTGCGCGCTGAAAGGCAAATTTTGACCTCTGCCAATGGGACATCGTGTTCCGAACGTCACGAGGTCACGAGCTAAGCTCGTGCGCCTTCCTCTTTATTGTTTCTGCGGAGTCCGCGCTACCCATAAATGCCCCGCTTTTTGCAATTTTGCGAGAATTTTGGCCAATGCCCCTCCCCCTCATGATTCACTCCGCACTTGCTTTGTTTGCGCAACGCACGCGCATTCCCACTTCTTCCCGCAGCATTGGCTTCTGTGTCATTTGGGTTTGTATTTGGCCAAGTTCGAGTTCTCCTGCGCACTTCCTATTTGCGATTTTCACACAACAAGCCCCAGGCCAAAGATCAAAGATCAAGAAAAGGGCCGGGCTTAAAAGGCTAGCACAAATGAATTCAACGAGTACACGCCTTAAGCACCCCTAAGAAGAAAACTCCCAATAGATTTTGACTTGCGGAATTCTACACCAACTTCTTCCCCATTCAAGATTATTCAAAAGGCGAAGAAAAGGCTGGTCAGGTGGCTAGAAGGCCGCTCCTTCTGTGCCTTGTCTGAATTTTGATAAGTGGAGCGAGGCAGCTATGCAAAGGGCGTGTTGTGCGACCTGGAAGGCCACTGGATCTTTAAGAAGCAGCATCCAGCTTTGCCGTGCTGTCGCTGCTGCTAGTGGCACTGCTGTTACTGCTACTGTTGCTGCTGCTCTCGATGCTACCACTGCTGTTGTTGCTGCTGTTGAGGTGGCTGCTGCTGTTGCTGTCACTGCTGTTACTACTGCCAGTCTTCTGAAACACATAAAGCATGTACGGAGCCGCCAGTTCTGAGAAGTGCAAAAAGGCCTGGGTTTCGTCACCCGATTCCAGAGGGTTGCGGCCATACTCTGTGGGTGCTAATTGGGCCGAGAGAAGCGCAAATCCGTGTTGCATCAGGTCTGAACTCAGGAAGCCGTCTAAGCCAGCCCGCCCACTCGGAGGTGCCACGTACCTACACCACACATCACCGAAAAACAGGGGCGATTTTTGATAAAATATATTCAGAAAAGCAACAAAGAAGCCGAAAGCAAGGCACAGGGAGATAGTGGAACCATGCACAAGAAACTCAGGTAGGTGCGAGGGAAGGGATGAAGCGAGGTGGCGTAATAAGCAAAGAAAAGAGCCCATTATCTCTCGTGCTCCCCTGCTACTCACAGGAAATGTCCGTTGGCTTTGCAGAGCCCTGCCACTGCACTCGCCAGCAGAGGGCCAATGCTCGCATCATACACCAAGTCCGACCCAAACACTACGTCGAAAAGGGTGTCTTTACTCTCACTGTCACTGCTCTTGTTGCCACTGCTGCTCTTCTTGTCACTGCTATTGCTGCCACTGCCATCGGTGCTACCGCTGGCGTTGCTGCTGTCATTTGTGCCGCTGTTGTCGTCATCTTCCGCAGCTTTCTTGCCACTGTCGGCACCACTGTCGCCTTCGCCGCTGTCACCGTTGCTCGAAGTCTTCTTTTGGTCACCGCTTCGAGGCCACGTGTCACGATTGGCCCAATCCAAGCGCTCAACGCTGGTGTAGCTGGCCACCTCAGGAGGCAAAAGGGTCACGTTGTGCTGCGCGTTCGCGACCTGAAATGAATGCAAACAAATCAAAATGAACCAAATCCGATAGTAAATGCGAGTGACACTGAGGGATCATGACAGCGAAAAAGCTTAGCTTACTTCTTCACAAAATAAGAAAACAACAAAGAGAGAGAAAACAAAGAAGAAAAAGAGAGCAAATATTCTGGTCTCAAATTATCTAAACCCCCCCCCAAAATAAAAATACACACCGTTTTTGCGTGCAAATCGGTGAGAATGAGCCGTTTCGGCTGTGCGTACAGCGCTGCAGCTAGGCCACTCACTCCCACCCCGGACCCCAATTCGATTGCGTTGGTCCCCCGCAAGAGGGGCAGAGCCGAGGAAGACGCGTCGGCGCACCACCGCGCTAATATAACGCTCGCGCACCAAATCCCCAAGCCCGTGGTGTCGTCCTCTTCGTCGGTCTGCAAGAATATGTCCGGGCGTGTGGGCGAGTGGTTGAGGAAGACGGCAAACGACAAGGAAAAAAAACATAGAAATAATTTCAAAGGGAAGCGAAGACAGAAGATGATTGAAGCGAAAATATATGTGCATCTACTAATGAGGCTGGCTTATGATAAAGCACTAGAGAACATTTACTCCCTTTCTTTGCTTACCCACCTGAAAGGGCGTGTCGGGGTGCTCAATCGCCAATTCGCGCACACGCAGCACGGGTGACTCCGGCCCGGCTAGTTGCAGCACATGTACTTCGCTCACTTCGCCTTCAGGAGTGTCACCACCTTCGACCCCTTCTCCTCCTTTACTGCTGCTGTTCTCGTTCTCTTCTGGCGTTGGGTCAAACAGGGCGTTCTTGCGCTTCACCTGTTATTGGTAGATGTGTTTGGAAGCGCGGGGCACAAGCTCAAACTCTTACTTCCCCATTTATTCATGAATACTTCATAAAAAAAACATAGACTTCAAGGTCTCGTCTAAAACTCAAGATCCTCTCCTCTGCGCATTCCAAGTACCCTCCCCGCATCCCCCCATCCCTCCTTGTTGCACCTTCACAGTCTTTGGTGGCGTGCCACTCGCTGCTCCTTCTTGAGGCTCAAGCGTGACTAGCAGCTTCTCCGAATCGCCTTCGCCCTCCATCCCCACGCAAGTGCCGCGCGCTCCGTTCATGTGCTTTGCGCTCAAGTTCTATCGCAACAAGGTGTCATATTGTTGTTATTTTTGTGCTGGGTGCAAGATGAAAGAAACATAGTCGTCACGATACGAAGAATATCGCTCCGAGAACCACCCTTAGCAATCAAGGAAGGATCAGTTAGGCCGCCTATATTTCTACTGTTTTTCTCAAAGGCTTGTCTCTCGTACTTGAACTGCTTAATCGTTACCGCTGCAAGTCTACATCTGAATTTACAATGTATACCTGCAACGTGAGCTTGCGCCCGATGGCCGGGCCCCCAGGGGAGGGACCCATGAGTTTTTCCTCGGACGAAGTTGGGTGCGCCAACAACACCGTCACCAGCTAGGAAGGTAGGTGTAGGCCGTGTTCATAGGAGTATACATCCAAGGAAATAGAAGCGTGCGAGTCAAGAATAGCAGAAATAACACATGAAATAACAGCAGTTTTAGACGAGCATGGATGAACACTCGGTGTGACTTCCTTTGTGAGTGTATCTAACGAATTTCATTTGTGTGTGTTTTGTAAAGATGACTTCTCATCAAACGAACCTCGGTGTTGCCCGACCGGAAAGCCTCGCTCAGTGAGCTTTGCCCAAACCCGTTCTTGTGCAGCACATCCACCTGAGTATAGTTTGGATGCCAAATGAAAAACATGAGAAAGGGCGGTGAACCGACGAAAGAGAGGAAGAGAGAGAGAGAGCGAGAGAGAGCAGAAATGAGGAGGGGAGAAGGGGTGGGGGAGTGTTAAATCGGTAAGTGGTGTGGACAGGGCTCGGCACTGTGTCAAATATGCCCCCACCCCCAAGCCTAGCATATAACTCATACCTGGGCGTATTTCTCGAGCAGAATGTTCACTACAGGGAGGTGGCCATTGGCGGCGGCCCAATGCAGAGGCGTGTTGCCACTGCCGTTGGGCTGAAAAGAAGCACCCGCGTCCACGAGAGCGGAGACGCAGTCCGCGTGCCCGTTGGCACAGGCCTTAAAATCCCCCGTAAATTTAACCAAGAAGGAGGCAGATAGTAGTGGAGGCGATGCAATGAAAGCAAATCGAGAGTGATGAAGTGATGAAGCGCGAGAAAAGTTGAAAGCATGATGTAGCGAAAGGACAGCTAAGAGGAGCATAGATAGTGGCTCTTAAAGTTCAAATACAATTCGCAGAGAATTCCTGTGCAGTATCATATGCATGCTACGAACGACATCATAATGATAACAATAGTTTGAATGAAACTAGGTCGATAGCTCAACCACAAATGGCTAATTGATTCTCGTCATTTACGAACTCTTGTAGTAGCTAATGGATATCGAAAACTATTGAACTGTCCACGGAGAGACAGAGCGCTGACTAGTTTGACAAATTAAACAACAAATTTATCAATTCGACTCGCTTGGAATATGATTGCAAGCATGTTCTACCTTGTGTAGCGCTGAATTACCACCGTCGTCAGTGTGGTCCACTGATACTTCGTCCTCAGCCAGAAAAGCCATCATGTCCTCGAGCTCACCGTACCGCGCGCACTCTAGGAGCTCCGCTTCCATTTCTTCTTTGTTCATAGTGGACGTCAGCACTAAGCTAGCACTAGGCACTAAGCTTGCTTACTAGTAGAGTCTTACTCTGACTTACTACGCCGGGCTCGCCAATAACAAAAGGCGATGGTTGCCACAACCGAACAACGAACAACGAAAAAGAACAAGCCGGAATAATTCCAAAATTTGGCGATTCTGTTCACAGTACATGTTCTGGAACACTTTTGGAAACTTCCTTGGAGAACATGGAATCAAGGGTTTGTAGAGATACCCTTGATGATGGAATGTAGACGGACACTTTTCTCATCAAGCTGATGAGTTGCTCTCCCCACCTCAATTCAGAATAGAAGTAACTTAACTTGGCATTAACATGAATGTATATATCACTACCAAATCAATAGTATTTATTAAAGGAACATCAAAGCTTTGTATCAATCACTAAGCTACTGTTCCAGCAAAAGAATATTTATTCTTGTGGTATCTAGGAAGGATTTCGTTTCTTATTCCGCGATCGTTATCTTTTCTCTGTATTTCATCCTAGTAATAACTTATCGGGCGTGAATCTCAGAATGGCTGACTCTTCTGATGAGGAGCCGCTCTTTCCAGATTTGTCGGGTTTAGTGATAACTGATGATGAAGTCAAACATGCCGATGAGTATAACTCCATCGAGGCCGCGACGACTCGCCTAGCGCCACTGAGCGCATCTTCCCTACCATGTGATGCATCGGATGCACTGTTGGGCAGCGGGTACTGCGTCTGCCCAAACAGCGCTGGCAGGTGATTTGAGCAAAGCATATCTAGAGTCATTTGCATTAATTGCACCATGCCTCCTCTGGTTCTGACACAGAAAACCCTTGCGTGTTCATTTAGAGACTGGTGTGCCGACGTTCGCGCCGAAGTAGAAACTTTGCATCGCCTTGGACACCTCGAAACATCGCCCAACCGCCTAAGCACGGCAAGAGGAAGAAATGGAAATGATAATGATGGGGCTGTATGTGTAAAAAATGGAGTGTTTGAGCTCCCGTTAGTGTTGGGCGGCAAGGCGGTTGCGGCACCTGAAGTGTGGAGGGCTGCACCATCACTCGCTCGCTGGTGGCATGGCAACACGAACCCATGGTGCAGTGCTCACCATGAAGCTTTAGATAGCCATGACATTACCAATCTTCATTATAGTAATATTGCAGACAGAACGAACGGCAGCAGGAATGTCAGCAGCTTGAACGACGAAGTCGACTTCACAAGCGGTGGTCAACCTGGAAGCGATTGCCATGCATTCATGGAAGCAGTAAATGCCGCAGCACCATGGTTGCAACTCGCCTACCTCGATACTATGAAGGTTCGGCTATGATGTGCTGTGATTAAACCCTCAAATCTAGCTCCTAGCTCTACCTCCTCTAGCTATTTATATAGTCGAACTTCTCCGATTTGAATGTATACTAGATAGCAAGTCATAGCTCACCTAATTTACTGTCGAAGGTAATATTGCTGCGTGTAAACGGTTGAATACAAAGAGGTGCTCTCTCTTTCAAGATGTCTCAACATTATTCCCAATGCGCTTCTTGATAGGTTCAGTACAACGATGGCACCGGGGGCTGCTTTCCATTGCACCGCGATACCGTCGATTCTAGCGGTCGCCGATGCACTGCCATTCTATACTTGACTGACAAGTATGTTTCTATCTTGCCCCTCAACCGAAAATGCATGTTCAATTCTATGAAATCATTGAATTCAATGGAGACGATATTCAATTCCCTTCTCGATTTCTACCCTTGTTGCATCGCGTTCTTCCTTAGATGGACCTCGGCCGATGGGGGTGAGCTGCGTTTGTTACCTTTCCCACTAGAGCCCATCAATGTGGCACCCCACTCTGGCACGTTGGTCTTGTTCTCTTC
>Ga0307982_1003843_pt1 | contig 11929 bp, 3 predicted proteins | sample OrgLakmetagen989_FD_201847 | JGI IMG/M metagenome (GOLD analysis project Ga0307982, IMG submission 201847) | Saline water microbial communities from Organic Lake, Antarctica - #989 | ecosystem: Environmental > Aquatic > Non-marine Saline and Alkaline > Saline | place: Antarctica: Organic Lake... | reverse complement strand
TTTTGCGATGTTAAACATGAACAAAGTACTTCATAAGGTGGTCTGCCAAATCACGTGATTTGGGGGGTGGCTACCCCCCAACAAAATCCTGTGCTCAGTCACAGCATTATGCACATGACGGTAGTCCAGGTTAGCGGGTCCATGACAACCAAACCGGAACCCAAAGAAGATTCGCCAATGCCTCCTGGGGCCACAGACTCAGCAAGTGGTGCTGCTTCCTTCGGATCCAAAACCATGTTTTATTCGGCTCAGCTCATGGAGGTCGTGAGCTCAAAGGAGCTTCATACGCGGTTTTTGACCACTGCTGCTCATCGATTGCATAATACCGTGGATGAAGCGCACCGACGACTTTCTGAAGGGTCTATCCTGAACAGGCGACACTTATCGATTCAGGACGGAGAGCATGTATATGAGTTCAAGAAATCGTCTCCTCAAGCTGACATGAGCATCCATGCTGAGCGAGTTCCCAACTACTTATCTGACTTTGTGAATAGCGTCAAGCAAGGCGATATTGGGTTCCAATACTTCAAAGACTGTTTTGAGAAGCACCATTTGAGTCAAGATGCACCCAACGATGCCACTGGCAGCGAAGCGGAGCATACGCCAGCTTTGTGTGCACTCCAACTGGTGCAAGCTCTCAAAGTGTCCCCAGATTTGCACCTAGAGACGGTCACTGCTGTGAAACACCATGCACAGGGTGCCGATACAAAATCCCTGCCATTGAGTGATCGCCAGTTTTCAAGCTTTGCTTCAGCGCTTGGAGCTGTTGGAGGCTGCATCGAACAAACACACCTGATGGACAGTCTCCAAGCAGTTCGCCGCCATTCATCTGAAAGCACCGACAAGCTGCGCAGTGCAATCATAACCTCCTTGATGCAAACAAGCGAGCCATGTGAAAGCACGCTGCTTTCGGTGTACTCAATGATTGAAGCTGCAACTGAAGACTGGTACAGCCGCTCGCAACTTCTGCTGCTGTTGAGTTCCCTAGCTGAAGATCTTCCGGTTGACGACCATCATCGTGCACGAGTGCTTGCAGTGCTGGATGACGAGTGGACAGTCACCCATACACTGTTTCAGCTCTCAGAGCAGAATTGGAACTCATTCATGGAGCTTGCCAGAAAAGAGTTTGACACGATGCCCGAGTCAGAGCAACATAACATGCTCTTGGCTGCACAGCACTGGCCATCCAAGCATGCTGGTCAGGAGGCATGGGAGCATGCTTCAGCGGCAGTCCGTACGGAGTGGCACGAGAAGTTGATAGACTCAATGGCCCATGAGCTCAAAGCTGCTGCAGACGACTCGCTCGTCACGGAAAGCATCGTTGCAAGTGCCAACAAAGCATGCTCTAGTTTGGAAGGGGTGTCTCGAAGCGCATGCCAGGACAGCATTGCCCGCCGCATGCAGGAGCAAGAACACTCCGTGCTTCCAGCACAAAGTCACGGCCCTATGTTTGGTCGCAGGCATTTATCCCAAGAACAACAGTTTAAGCTTGCTTTGCCAGGATTTGGGCAAGCAGCATCAAATCTTGCCATGCTTCTTCATGCGTATGGCAACTTACGTGACAGTGACCGTTTAGACAGAGTCGCAGCTTTCTTAAATCACCCCAGAAGGCACCTTCGACAGCACTCCTTGGCAATCCTTGAAAACTGGCCCAGCGCAATTGAAGCGCACTTGGACGGGATTGTGGCATTTGCTTGTGATGATACGGAGCACTATGCTGTGCGCTTGGGCGCGATGGCAAGCTTGCATCATCTTGAGGGTAAAGACTTGTCGGAAACTCATCTTGTCCAGTTGACTGAACTCTTTGAAGCTCGCCATCTTGTAGATTGGGATAGATGTGTCGAGGCATGTGCTTCCAAATGTGTCCACCGGGACTCTGAGCGGTGTGAGCCGGCATGTGGCTCAAGCTGCGAAGCTGAATTCGCGTTGTATCGTGGGGCAGCACTTAGTCTTCACAAGCATTTATCTCGACCAGAATCAGAAGATGATTTATGGAGCCCTGAAATTCCAGCGTCAGTTCCAATACCGACTCTCGGCTTGCACATGCAAGTTCATGGACAGTTCACAAACTCGAGGGCATTGGACGTTCTTTTCAGAGATGGCAACATGCAGCCTCGGCCACGGCGACTATTTGACCTACTCAACAAGATTTTCGAAGTACTTAATCCTTCGTATACAAAGCTTTTCTTCCGTTTTGGTGACACCAAAAAGTGGGAGTATCTCATTGGCGCAAAAATGGCAGGTGTGTACATGGGAGTCATTTTGAGGAATCATTTGACTCTCTCGGCCGGGCTTTTTGGCGGCTATTTCGAAATTGACATTTACAACACAGCACGATTGAGTGTATGGTTGCTCGGTTTGGAGATCAACATTTTCGATGCAAAACTTGCGGTGAACTTTGGCTTTGAGTTTCTAGGTATCATTCCCCGCGATTTACTGGAAAAATTCAACTCTGTGGCGTCTACCGTAATATCCAAGGTTAAAAGCATCGGGGAGAGAGGTATTGAGCTCGCTGAGAAAGTGAAAGGCGTCCTGGAGACTGGAGTTGAGTATTTTGACATCATCGATAACACGCTAACAAGCGCTCTCGCTGGAGTCAATGCGTTCGTTGCAATGATGGAAAGCACCCGTCAACTCACCACTGGGCTGAAAGGATTTGCGACGAAATCCAGATCCCTTATTACAGCATTGCCTCGAATACAATATGCAGAGGACGACCTTCAAGTACTTTCTGAAAGTATTGACCGATTTTCGTCAGACCAGTCATCTTCACTTTATTCCTCAAGTTTCACACAGCTGCAAGAAACAGTGCAGGAACTTATGAGCACAAACGTAGAACTTGGATTGCTCAAAGAGGATTTTGAAAAATATGTTGAGTCAACTGAACAGCCTGGACACCCAATGCAAGGAGAAACCCGCTTTGAACGGCTTGTTGCTGGTTTAGGCGACTCTATATCAAAAATCAAGAGTTTGAGTTCAGAAATGCAAGCCAGTGTGAGCCAAGTTTCTAAATTGTCGTTGAGCGGTGCTTCTGAGGTGCTGAAGCTCACCGATGCTGATTGGCAAGCATTCCAACAAACTGCTTCAAGTTCTGCAGCTGCTGTATCATCTGCAGTGGCATCTTTAAGAGCTCTTCAAACAGCTGCAAGCGCTGGAACCATGGCAGATCTGGAGGTGAATGCTCCCGCAGCACTGCGTGGCGCGCTTGCCGCCAAATTTCAGCATCAAGCAAGAAAGCTCGGTGGAGGCATGGCAACTGGCAGTCATTTGAACGCAACAGGGAATCTATTAGAGCTGCTGAAGTTTCACCTCGAGTCATCTGTTAGTTCTGCGAAAGATGCTGCAGCTGCGCAAAACTTTGTGAGAAGCAGGGTCGAGTCATTGGCTGGTTTCATCCGTGCGATCCAGTCCAGTTTTAGCACACGCGATGGTACAGTAGCGTCGCACCTCAAAAATATTACCTGGCACAAGCATATTCATGCTATGGAGGAGGACGTTCAACTTGCTCTTGTCGACTGGTCGCATAGCACCGTCTCGACAGATGACTTCCGAGCACAAGTCCAGGAGGCTATGAGGGCAGTACAGCAATCAGCCTACGTTAGTGTGCAGAACACCCTCGAACAGCAGGAATTTCAGTTGGTCAAATTGCTCAAAGCAGGCCGCCAAAGCACACTGCGGACACATTTGCAATCATTGCGTGTGCAACTTGACACGTCGAGAAACCACGGGAAGTGGAAGCAAGCAAGGCAACTCAATGCGACACTGGAGGTCTTGGTCCACGAAATCACCCAAAGCATGTCACAAGCGGCATTGATTGATGCTCGAGCTCATTTGTCCAGCCTGCTGATGGAGCTTTCCGAAGCTCAACTGCTCATCACAAATGGCACTAGCCTGTCAGCCCTGTCAGCGTTGAATCGAGCTCGCCTTCAAACTATATCAAGCGTAGCAACTGACAGTATTAGACAAGGGGTGACATCCATTTCATCATGCCAGTCAGCAATTGCAGCTTCTGCAACATCCCTAACTTCACGAGCTGATGAGTTGAGACGCCTGTGGCAAGCGTCCAGCAGTCTGGCTGCGGAAACTAAGGCAGCGGTCAAGCTGTCAGTTATGAGTAGCATTGAACGGTCCGAGCTGGATGTTGAGCTGTGTGAAGAGCAAATCGTGGAATGTTTCGATGCATCAGCTGTTTGGGTCACTAGAAATGCCCTCCACAGAGCATTCACGCGCTCTCAAGACTCCTTTTACACAGGCTCTGATAGTATTGCATCAAATCCTGACAAGCTAGACACATTTTTATCAACAGAAGCTGCTGAAGTTCGTACTCTTCTGCAAGCAGGCAAGCTACGATATTCGTGGCTCGCCGATGCGAACCTACCGAATTTGCTCTTTACGAACGGGGCCGCTTGCACGTCAAGGGATCTTTCCGGACAAGCTTTAGACAGACTGGTTGTTCTTCACTCCCATTGTGCTTCTGACACGAATGATTCTGAATGGCGGCTGGGTTCGCTTTGGTCGTGCATCATTCTCGAACGAGAACTCTCAGCTCTTCCTTGCAGCACACCATCTCCAATTGAGAGTCAACACGGCTCTGATTTTCGCACAGCTAACTTAGTCAAATGGATGGCTGGGCTCCAAATTGCTCGCGGATTCGCCACCCTGAACTCGACAAACATCATTTCAGCTGCTACCTTTGCTTCAGCTCAGCAAGAGTCCACACCGAACTGGCCGGGAGAGTTTCCTCCCAAATTCACGCCTGATTCACTTTCGGTGCAGGAGTTGAACAATTGGGTGGAAATGACAGCCTTCAAGGAAATAAGTGCAATTGCTGCAGACTGGCCTCAAGTGAACGGGACACTGCCTGTTTGGGACTATCCCAGTTCGTGTGCTCTTCAGATGGCCACAGCTACACATGCTGCAAAGAAACTCATATTTCAAAGCCGTCTGGTTGAAGCACTTGATAGTGTGTTGACACGGAGTCAGCAAGCTTCCGAATCCCAAGCACCACTGTCTGAAGCCATCGCTGCAGCTCGGGACGTGCAGCACAGCTGGAATACAAGCAGCTCTACCACTGAGACAACGTTTACTTCAACAAACGCACTTGCATTTTGTCAAGTACAGCTTTTGCGCTTTCGAGCTTCAGTCGAGGGCATATATGCACTTCAGGATTACACCCAGGGCATGGTGCTTTGGACTAATGCTTCTTTCCTTGGGGCAGTGAAAGCCAGTTTATTGTCTCAACAGGGCACCCAACTTGGCAGCAATCTGGCAAATTGTTTACCTTTTAGCTCAATCAGTGAACAGACTTTGGCAAACCAGCAGCTTAGCTCACAGGTGGAACATTTTTCTACAATTCAGTCAGCTATATCTCAAATTTTCTCGTACCGTCATGTTTTTAAGTCAGCACTCAAAGTCTTGGACCAACCAACATCGGGAGGCGTTCAAAACACAGCTGATGACATGCGCGGTGCCGTCAACTTACTTGCAGCATCCTTGCCGAACCTCCCACAGGCCCAAGGCGTACACGACTGGGTTCAGAGCTTGCAAGCTATAATTGAAGCCTCTGCTAAGAATCTTTTAGCAGTGTCGTATTTGGAGCCATATTTAAGGGGGGTGTGATATTCTGAACGGGGGGTTTGACAGCTGCGGTGGGGTAACGGTAGTTTAGCGCACTCAAGCCAAGATCCAGCGGGACAGGCCGTAACAACAATTAATTTTTTTTGCGCTGCACATTCTCATATAGTTTAACAAGTGACGGCGCCACAGTATTTCATGATGGCATCTTTGGGTCACCCTGATTCGCCTTGGTTGTCCGGCTATGTCACGGATTTTTCACTGTTAGAGCTTGAACTCAATGACAAGTGCAAGCTTATTGTGCCGACATTCAAATCAATCAAGTCGCTGCCAAGATTTAAGTGTAAGGAATTAGACATGCTCATAAGCACGCACCAAAAGTTGATACCGAAAGGGAGGTACTCGACTGAATTTAGTGAGTCGCATGGCGAGCAGCCGGCTAATTCCGCACTCGCACATTCCCGTCCGAATTCTCTACAGTTGCCGCGGTATTTGACGACCTGTCTGCGCTTCGCCGCATTCATCTGTTTGTCCACTCCATGAGGGCAGCCTTGCTGCACCTCTCCGGTTGCACCTGGAAGGACTTGGACCAATCTGGCAAGACGGCAGCCGCAGCGAAGGTCAGATTTGTAATTTACAGCGAGCTTGCATTGTCGCTTGGGGCACTTGGCACCCGGCAAACTCACCACCCAATGATTGTATCCCTCATCAATCAGAAGTTCAAGCCAGGGAAAGACGGAAAGTTCAAGATGTAGTGCTAACAAATTCATATCAGTGTAACAGCATCTCCAGCTCCTCACCTGAAATAGCAGTTGCCTTCATATACGCGTCACTCAAGTCTTCTGTGTCGAGTAGTACACCAAGTGGCTGCCTGCAATCATCCTCAGAGCCATCGCGTGGTCCTGAGTGAGTTGCTACAAGGTATGTGAGCTTTCCCTTGGGGTCCCGTTCGAGGGTTGCATCTGTGCCCTCAAGCAAGTCGGAGCGCGAACTAGCAGTCCAGAAAATTTGAAGCCACCCAAGTGTGGTGTAGAACTCTTTGGCAACGAATGATGCACCGTCGAAGTCATCAACATAGCGTAGTTGGCCATGGAGCCAGCCATTCGCCTGGCCCTCGTGGTGCAGCAAAATGGGCTCTTCCCTTGTAGACAGGTCTTCAAAAGTCCCTGAAAGGCCTTGCGTATCTTCGTCGTGTACTTGAGATCCAGCAGCAGGAAATGCCGCTCTGCCGCTTGCTGACATTTTGGTGCCAGCACGTATGATAGTGAGCGCTTTCTCAAACAGTTCCTTGCTTGGGCGTCCTTGACACTTGTATGTCTCCATGGCGCCACCTTTTTTTGTATGTGCTCGCAGAGCAGTAGAGTTATGTCGTGCAGATGTTTTGGTGCGTGACGCTGCACCACTGAGTGATGCAGCTGCTTTGGCTGCGCGTTGCAACTCACGCTCCTGCAGAAATTTGATGTGGGCACCAGTCAACGTTATGCCATGCATCTTTGCCAATACTTGTCTCCAGTGAAGATCTCCACAGGCCTTGTCTAAAAAATGCTTGTAAACAGCATCTTTCCACCGGCTGCGAAATGAAACATTCTTCTGGGCGTAGTGACGCACAGAAGCCCCCGCACTTTCGCATGCATTGCTGTGTAGGGCTAAAGCAACTGCAATACTTTCGATTCGGGTTTTTCCTGGCTCACCAATGAATGAATCGATCAAAGCAGTCAAGTATGCCAGCGCAGCACCACCAACTGGGAGTGGTGCCATGCTTGGAGTACAGCCTCCAGGGAACAGCAGAGCACACGAAGAATGCTTCCCAGCATAATGATCAATCCATATTTGGCAAAGCTGGCGCAAGAGCGATGGATCATTTTTGGCCAGGCATACAGCAGCGCTTTGCAGCACATTGCGCCGTATTAGCCCACAGATGATCTCCTGCACAGATTTCGTGTCCAGCCGGCTTCTTTGGCGCTTGCTGCCAGGACTGGTTGTGTTGGAAGGGACACCAGAGTCAACGTTTTGTGTGGTTTGTTGCGCAGCTGCGCTGCTCTTCATGCTCTCCTGTATATCAGCCGCCACCCCAGCAGGGGGTGACTCACTCAGCTCTGCTTCCTGAGCCGCCTCTGGCTCTAAGTTGAAAAGGCGTAGTCGCTGCAAAATAAAATCTTGCTCCATATTCACAATTTTACCAGCTGAATCAACAAAATGTAATGCTTCCACAAGGGGTATTCCCCTTAGTTCGCCTTCTGCCAGCGGGGCATACCAAAGTGCCTCGTACTCTTGCTTCAAGTGCACAGGAAAAGGTTTTGCAACCAATTCATCAACAGTTGGTTGGTGCATCTTGCGACTGCTTGTCGATGCGCGGCCATTACCAGCTTCAATTGCTTCCCGAAACTCCTGCAACACCTCTGAACGCTTGACGCCTTCAAGTTTGTGCAGTGCTTGTCCTGACAGCTGTGAGCCCAAAGCATTTGTTGATCTCAACATAGCTTTGACAAAATGATTTCTGTCGATACTTATGCAGAAGGCGAAGCTTTGAAAAGCTTGCTGGACAGATGCATCAGCATCGCAAACCAAGATTGGAAGCGACTTGACTCCAGCAGCAAAAAGTTTCTCCCGCAGCAACACAGCGAGGAGGAACTCTGCACCACGAGCATTAGACAAAATGACGTCAGCTTGTGGCAGTTTGTGTGCCCATGCGGTGACGGTACTTTTTGCAATAGATGCAATTTGAACCGAAACGCCTGAAACTCTCGAGGTGATGAAGAGAGTTGCACCGGCCCACTGAGCATTCCTGCCAGCCAAGGAATTGTAAAATCCATCGAACGAGAAGAAAAAAGGGCTATTTGCTGCTATTGCTGCAATATCTTCCGCTGTCTTCTGCTGCCAAGGCAGGTTGAGGTCGTGCACCTCAAGCAGCTGCTTGACTTGATTGCACAGATCACTGCTCACCACATGCTCGAGATCCTGGATTTTCGTCGTCACAAAACCAGCAACACGCTGGCATGCTTCCCTGGTAGGAATCACATCGCTGATTGCGCTTGCTCCGCTGCGCTGCTGTGTGACAGATGTGCAGCCAAGGGCGAGCCGAAATGCAGCCACGTGAGCGGCGTGTCCACCGGCTGCTGAATAGTTGGCCCGGTAATAACGATCCTTGAATGCGACCTGACAATGCTTACATACAAGTAGAACTCTTTGAGTGACGCTACGCCTCCCCTGCTCAGTGGTTTGGCCAAACAGCTTGGGCAAGAGCAGGGCCTGGCAGTTGGTGCACTTCGACCCATTTGAGACGACGAACGCAATCAAATTCTCCACGTCACCCGCAGTAAACATGGACACATTACCGTTAATATCATACACAGACTTGACGGTCTCAGTCTGGCTGACGGCGGCCATTTCAGGCAGAAGTCGCCTCGCCAGGGGGGCACCGTCTCCGCCACTGCCAGGACTCACTGCGGCTGCGCCATCACCACCCTGACCTGCATCAAGAGGTACAACAACGGGGCCCACGAGACCACAGTCTCTGAATCTAGGCTTAGCATTGTTTGCTACACCTGTCAGATCAATTTTGGGGCCTGAAGCCCCCAGTTTGCGGAATGGAAACTTGTACCAGGCGTCGTCGGGCTCCGCACCATTTGACTCAAGACGCTGAGATTCTTCCCTCCTGGACATAGCATAGCAGAGAGAACACACAAAAATACGGTCGACACACTGTAAACTGCGATCTCTTGTCTCTTCTCCAAGCAGTTCTAGTAGATTCTTGTTGCACAGCGACAAATACCATGGGTGGCACACGTTCGCTTTGCTGGCTGCAGCTTCTTGAATTCGTTTTTTCCGTTGTACCTTACGATATGGTATACATGCAGGACAAAAGGCTGCACGTATGTCCACGCCCCGATCCCCTGCTGCAACCCTCTGTGTAAGGTGAAGGTATTGTGCGGAAGTTGGAGCACAATGAATCGGAGGCACTTTGGCGCAGAAAAAAACATCACAATGCCCACTCATCACATCGAATAAAGTGGAGAAATATGACCGCTGGGGTATATTCTGTTGGGGTACTTCTTACACAGCAAGGTACTTCTGGCACTCACACTGCTGGATCTGCCACGAAAAGTTGCCCAGCAGCTTTCACAAATGTGCGCTTGCTTCCTTTGATCCCTGTACGCAAGTTGCCTTTCATGGGCAGACATGTACGTTGACATAGTGGAATTGTCTCTTTGTTTCACCAAAGATGCTGAAGCACAGCCGCAAGCACAAGTGGTTGCTGTGTGAAGCAGCCCTGCAGAGGTTCTTGTATTTTGGCTCCTTTTGGGCTATCATACAAGGCTTACAGTCTCGAAGGATCAATTTCCTCTAGTTTTTGACATTCTAAACAGTTGCAGATCAATACATTGTGTGTTGCTCCTCCCCGCTGCTTGAGAGCAATGACTAGAGTTGGCGTGCTGGGCAGCTGGCCTTCTCCAGACCTGCGCATCGAGCGCCGGGCAGCAGCTGGTGCACTATCCATGATTTATCGAGTAAGTATCCATTTAAGTAGATATAATTTGTAAGTTGTGCAAGTTTTGTGGGCATTGAGACGGTTTGCCGTCCAAGCCGTATGGGGCCCCAATCCAGCGAAAATTCTTGCTCGCTCAGCATGTCACACCCCCCTTAACGCTGCAATCTCGTTTTCAAGCAGCACATGACACCGTGTCATCTGGCATAGCTGACTTCAAGCAATTATCACCACAACCCACAAAAAGTTTAGAATCTTTGTATTCAGCTGTACGAAAGCTTGATGAAGTGAATCAGACGATAACGAGCTATGAAGACCTCTCATTTTCTGCATCAGCGCTGGAAATAGTTAGTGCCATGCTACAAGTCCCAACGCAAGCAGCTTCGACTGCCCACTCAGCAGCACTTAGCCAGCTGCTGAACGATCATAGTGTGCACAGTACTAGCCTTTCAGATAGTATGATGGTAGTGGACAATATGCTTCGCAGTCTAGCTTTCATTTCTGAGGATCGTTTGGATGACGCCGAATCAGCGCACCATGCATGTGTGTTAGCGCAGAGCACGCTGCACATGAGTTTAGATGCAAGTTTCAACGATGTATGCTTGCATTTAGAAGATGTGCGACATATTCATACGACCTTGGAGAGCTGGATGGCGAACTTGAACAATTTTACAGGTCCTGTGCAAGTAATTTTGAATACCGTGCCGATGCTGTCGAGCTGGAATACGCCAAACATGAGCTTGAAGCTCATGTCACTAATTAAGTTCGGACTTTTGAACAATTACTGCAAAGAAAGTTCTGCCGACAGAGCGTCCTCACTTGTTGTACTTGGGGAGTGCCTGAGATTCGCACTGCAAATTGCGAATGATGTTGGAGTGGACAGCACACAGCTTGAGAATCATCATGCAGTCGTGAACGCTTTACTTCCGCATCGGACTCTTAGGGAAAGTTTTCAAACCATGGAGGTAGCCACCGCCTTGTCTGCAGTTTTGGCACCAGTGGATGCTTACAGCGCTGAAACTACTTGGAGGTTGGAGACCGAAACCTTTTTGGCACCTAAGTCAGCAGCCAGATCGTCGCTTCAACTATCCATCCAAAAGCAATTGGCAACACTGCCAACGTCTGACAATATAACGCTGCTTTTGTCGAGCCTACCGGGCATGAGTGCTCAAGCGGATCTCCTCAATAGCATATCGTCGAACTTCAATATTGCATTGCAAGTTGCTGTAGAAACGAATCAGCTGAATTTACGGATCCAGGAAACCACACGTCTCCTGAACACGTCCACGCTGAAAGAATTCGACGCACCCGCGGTGTCACCCGCGTTGTCCACGACAGGAAGTAGTGACTGGACTGTGTTCAAGCAAATGAGGGTAGCAAATGAATCGACTATTGGTCGTTTGGCTCCGAGCGTTTACAATTTTTGCACCTCAGCCAGTCCTATGTTCAAGGCTGCGAGGGTTATGTTTGATGCAGTATCAACAAATGCACAATTCGCTGTGAGCGAGCTAGATTCTTTTGTTCAGGAAGCTCTGCCGGCCGGCTCTTTGGACGTCGCGAGATCGATAGGATTTGAGGCCCAGGGGATTGTTGGAGTTTTTGATTTACTTGATTCTGAATCAACCACCTCGTGTGTATCGAATCTGAAGAGTTATGCAACGACACAGGATTATGCAATTCTCCTTGACTTGGTGGACAGCTTGCAGAAACTCGACCGTTTGATGCCAACTTGGTCTGCTTGGGCGATGGCACTTCTTCGGTCAACACAGTACTCTCAGGCCTCTGAGGGCGTCGTGGCTATGGACATGAATTGGTATGCACCCATACCTCGCGTTCGGGACTCCCTTCCCGTACGCCGCGCGCACGGTC
>Ga0307982_1003841_pt1 | contig 11936 bp, 14 predicted proteins | sample OrgLakmetagen989_FD_201847 | JGI IMG/M metagenome (GOLD analysis project Ga0307982, IMG submission 201847) | Saline water microbial communities from Organic Lake, Antarctica - #989 | ecosystem: Environmental > Aquatic > Non-marine Saline and Alkaline > Saline | place: Antarctica: Organic Lake... | reverse complement strand
TACGGAAAGGCATGCCGCTTTACACTTTACGGCGACGCTACTACAAGCCCGTGCTGTGGATGCTGCGCCACAATGTGGCGCCCCACAACGTGATGAGGATGTGTGAATTGATCGACGGGTCGTAGGCGACCGGCGATGCTCTAAACACTTTACCTCACTAAGTTTGGGATCCCGGTTGCACTCGGAGCGTTTTTAGTTTATAGCTTCGAAGGAGGTGCTGGTCCGCCGCCCAGCACCTCCCGGCATTCGCCCATTATTAGAAAACAAACGGCCAATACAGGGTGTGTATAGGCGTCAATCATAGTAAATCTGTTGAGTTAAATCCACAATGGATGGTGTGTATAGGCGCCGGTCGCTACAAGTGGGGGAAATAATAACTGAGATATAGCTTCGACATTGTGCTAGGCGCGCACTTCTCTATTCGTTTTTCTCTTTAAAAAAAGGGTCAGCTCATTCGACACAGCGCTGGCTTGGCTGGTTCTTAAAAGGTTCTACATTCCTCAGGTAGGCACGCCCGTGCTTTTGACTGGAAATTTCCCCGGTTCTGTCCTTCGCGTCAATAGCATGTCAAAAATGTCCCTTGTGTCGCTCATACCTTCCTTGTTTGTTTTGGTATCACCGTTTGACTTTAAATGGACGCCGTGTCCTTGTCGGTTTCGCTCTTGGCCCATTTGCCAGTAGTGTAGAAAGGCGACACCATGGCCAGCGCCGAGTATCTGGGTTCGGCAGGGACGAGAGGGAGAGAGAAGAAAGGAGCCGGAGAAGGTGTTATGGCACGAAAGCAGTGGCGGGCTCCGAATACACACGCAACGAAAGAGAACAAAAGTAAGCAAACAAGCACTGAGGAAAGAAATGGCTTTTCCGAAGGCGACGGTACTTCTTGAACTCCCTTCTCATCTTTAGGGGCTCATGTATTTCTTCCTTTGAGTTTTCTCGAAGCGCGGAATTCTCCGACGAATGTTCGGCGGAACGACTTACTTGTACCAATACGCAATCACGATGATTTGCGACACGATGAGGATGAAGCAGCCAATCAGCGTCTTGTAAGTGCCTTCCATGGCGTTGCTCACCGTGTTGCACGTGTCGGTGATGCTCGACGCGTCGCCCCCTACCAGGTCCAGAATCGACGTGATCTGGCAATGAAAGCAGAAAAAGAAGAAGGATCGAAAGAAGAAGAAGAAGGTAAAACAGACGAAAGGAAAAAGGAAGGAGTGAGAGAAAGCGCAAGAAAAAAAGGCGCGCATAAGCACCTAAAAAGAGAGACCAGAATCCCGGGGGAAAAAAAACGAGCTTACTAAAAAGTACTAGAGAAGTGGGCCATATCATAAAACGAGGAGAAAGATAAGTCTAGCGCTAGAGAATGAAACAGTGGAAGGCGACCAGCCGAGCCATTTCTCTTTCGACGCAAGAGGTCAAGGCTACGGAGTACAAGAAAGGGGAGAATTAAAAAAGAACATGCGGGGTACCTCACACTATTCACTAATAGGGTGCAAAGCTAAGAGCAAAAGAAGAAGGTGCTGCCATGCACTTCGAAAGGTGGCACGAACACACACACTGAAGACAGCGAGAGGAGAACTTAATAAAGAGGTGATCAAGCTCAAAACGCTAAAAAACACACACGCACCGCGTCAACTTGGTCGGAAGAGCAGATGGTGTCGATGGTCAGAAACACCACGTACATCCCGTCCAGGACCGCGGCAAACAGCACCACCAGCAGCACGCTCAAGCACACGAACACGTGGACAGCGCTTTTCACCAAAAACTTGATCAAGCATGGAATGCCGCAAAAGTTGATGTGGCCCAAAATGTTGTTGCGGATGCGGCATTTTTCCCGGAGACCATAGAGGGTTACGAAGCAGTTGGCCAGCATGATCAAAATGACCCCGTTGCCGAGAACGGTGGTTAGGAGGGAGGCGTCTCGGACGCCGAGCTCTTCGAGCGCGTCTGTAAAGTCCTCCAGGCCAGAAATGAACCAAAACTGGTAAGCGTAAGCGCTTGCGAGGAGGCCGAGAGCTCCGCCCACAGGAATGGACAGGCTCATGGCCACCGGAGGGCTATTGGCGATTTTGTCGCAGCACGGGGCGTCATCTTCAAGTTGCACCATGATGAACTTTAGGCTATTGCTGTTGTTTTAATATTAATGCGCACGGTGTAGACCTGTGACACGAAGGAGAAGCAAGACGAACACACAAAGGTGGTAAAAAACTGCCCACGGCTCTCAACAGTTTTATGTCCCCGAATGCGAGCGCGCGCGCTCAAATTGAGTGATTATGAAAATAATGCGCACCCTACGCGCAGCCTATATCCCCTGATCTAAAAGAGGTGCAACGCGCACGTGTTTTTGCAATCCCTTGACCAGAGCAACAGCGGCGCCGCCGGCTCACCAAAAATTTTAGATCTGTGTGACTTTCTTCGAAAAATATGGCTCGATCCAATCGGTTTTTATTTTCAGGTCCTGGAATATGATTGGCTGTTCTTCTAATTCTCAGAGCAGTATATCATGAAAGAGTCGGAAAATACGGTAATATCACGACGGTACTTTTACCGGACGCATACATACAGCCTGCGCCGCGCAGCGTTGTTGGCAAAAATGGCTTGTAGGAAGTATTCGTACTTTTTAACGGGCGTGCTCCTAGCGACTGGGGCCACAACATCAGCAGCGTCACATGTGCGGGAAGGAAAGGACATAGCATACCATGACGGAAATCTGCGATATCGAGCTGCTCAACCGTATGCAGAAGGCTCCTGTGGATTTCCTCAGGTGCATACGCCGTTGATTTGATGGATGTATTTTTAAGACTAGAGTGCTTGCTAGGTCACCGATTCCCATAGAGTTATGTTCACGAGTGTTTGGGTAGGGAATTGTTTCTGTGAGCGTTATAATTTTAAGCTTGAATCGAAGACGTAATTCACGGCTCGTGCGAAGAACACATGAAGGAATAGCTGTAGACATGTATTCAGTTAAAGGACATTCCTAGATGAACGCTCGAAACGTTGAATTCGTTGGAGAAGAACCTCATTCAAAGATGCTTCCAGTTAATGTCGAACTTCATTCTTGTTTGTAAATCGCTTAATGCCGTGCTTTGGAGATGTATTTACTTGAAATCCAGAAAGCTAACCCACGACGTTCCTTTCCCAATCTTCTCACCCTTTACTTCTTGTGATGTAATCTCCCTCACTCTCTTCGCCATAATCTCCACAACCACGGCCTTTGTCTCCTCTAACACACTGTACCACCGCTCTCACCAGTGGGTAGTCACCGATCCCGGCGCGCCGGTACCCTCGAATGCACTGGTAGCGGGACGCGACAACGGACTCTGCGACGGCACGGTGTGCGGGAAAAACATTTACGTGGTGTCGGCTACTTCTAGCGACGGGGTAAAGTGAAAAAGAAAAACAAGAAGAAGTAAAGCCAAAAGAATTGGAGAATCTTTGGTTTGAAGTGAATTTGCATGCTCCACTTGGCTAACAACTATCTCCTCCTGGCGTCCTTATTCTTTCACTATTTCACTATACGGCCAAGTCAAACACAGTCTATCTTATTCACTTCAAAGGTGTTTTAGCACCTTTCTTACTCGCCTACGATTCTTACCCTGATTCCTCCCTTGTACTCTTTTTCTTCTTCACGTCACCACCTTTCCTTTTTTTCTCGCCCCCCCCCTTAAAAGGTGGGATTGGGCAAAACCTGGTTCACCCGCACCGACGGTGCCTGTGCTTCCTTGAGCGGATCTCCCTCTTCAGACGCCACATTAGCGCAGAGCGGGTGCCGGTATGTAAACCACTGCAGAAGTCCAGGAGCAAGGGAGATTTGACGGAAGACAGAGAGAGAGAGAGAGAGAGCAAGGGATAACAAGCGCTTGTTTATATTCTACTACGAGTAGAACACCTTCTGTGCGTTCAAAAAATTTTATTGCATTGTAGGGTTTCAACTATTCTTCCATTCAATTCATTTTCATTATTCTTGTCTTTATTTAGTGCTAGTGTTGTATGTTCCTTCGATCTCGTCAAATTCAATTGATGCTATATTAGGGTGCTGACCATGGGCAGCGGCAGCCACAACTTAGCGAGATTTGGTTGGGCAGCTGTGGAAGCTTCGGGGAACGAGGTGAGGGTGTGGTTTAAAAGTAGGGGTGCGTGGGTCGAATTAGCGATTGCACTGTGAAGAAAGCGTGTCTTTTGATTCTTGACAATATTTTGTGATGACTTGTTATCTTTTCATAGAAAGGTGTCTAAATACATATGATTTATCGATCTCCTTACTTTGCTTCTCACAGCGTATTGTGTTTCCACACCATTTTTCTGCCTTCTTCCACTTCTCTCCTCGCTCTTCTTTTCAAACAAAATAAACATCAACAAACAAACAAACAAACAAACAAACAACCAACCAACCAACCAACCAACCAAACGAAACAGAACAACCGGTTCGACGCGCCTCCGCATGCGTTGGCCGCAGGCAACCATTTCGAGCTGGGCCCCCTGTACAGCTGCCGCTTCACCGACGCCCACGGCGGCACTCTGGTGGGCCAAACCTGGTTCCCCCGGCACGACGGCGCCTGCTGCAGGTTTGCGTCTATTTGTCGTGTTTGTCAATTGAACGAATGCAATTAGGTGTGTTTGTCAATTGAACGAATGCAATTGGGTGTGTTTGTCAATTGAACGAATGCGATTGAGACTGGATGTGGACTAGTAAATGGGTGAATGAATGGGTGAATGAATGGGCGATTTTGTTGAAGGGTGGGTGAACATGGTTGGATGCGATCGGAGGTAGGTGCGTCCTTGTCGTGGTTTGTGGTGCCAAGCGATTGCATGTAAACTTGCACGGGCATGTGCGCTCTTCTAGGTCATCCATCGTGCTTCTATTTTACCTTTCCCCTCTGCTCCTTTTCACTTCGCGCGCGCGTCTTTTTGTTGTGCGTTCTCTAACTGTCACTTTTGTACACTATTGCAATCAGCGCGGAGTACGGTGGCAGCACAGCAACGAGCGGCCACTGCGAAATTCTGACTGAAGAGCCTTGCCAGTGACACAAAACCGCGAAGGGTTTATTGGTCCTATGTGAATCGCCTTAGGGATATTAGGCGGCTCTTGCGTTTTCACGGCTGTGCCATTGGCCTATCTATGTGCCGTTTTATCGAGATGTATCATACAAAAGCCGAATTCAACACGGCCCCATATATAGTATCCAATATAGCTATGACCTATAAATTATGAAAAATCCAGCTCAAAATATGTACTGTATACAACATTTCTGGTATTGTTATGGTTATGAGTTTTGATATATTGTTCTATCGTCCATTTGTATATTTCAAAGGCAGGTCTCCCTTGCTCTCTTGGACTCATTTGGGCCGACCAATGTTCACTTGCTCTCTTTTCTAAGCCACAGCAAGAACATATACACATACGAAAATAAATTGACATATGAATTAGCCACCGCGAATGATTCCGACAATAGAAACGCGCATCGCGTGATTTTTATACGCAACAGAGCTCATCTTCTCTTGTCCACGAATCCACCATGGCAGTAGGCCACATCTGCGGTCTGATTTCAACAACAGGCAAGTACAAAATAACAGCAAAGTGAGAAGCGTGAACCTCGTTGTTTCTATATCGAATCCGAAACACAATAAAAGAGAGATGTCTGAGGAGATTAGTCGAGCCAAAAATGTGTTGAAACTCTACACAAGCTCTTAAGTGTCCTCACAACACGCCCGCGCATAGCAGTGCAATGCATGGGCACATGAACACCAAAAAACAAGGCAATCAACAAAAGTCTTTCAAAAACCAGGAGGGAGAAGAATGGGAAGAAAGTAGAGGAAAAAGAAAAGAATGCATGGCTTCACATGCGCTGTACGAGAATACAACGCACGCATGTAAACCGTGTATTCATTTTCAAGTGAAAGGAACCCTTCTCGGAGCGCTTTTCAACTAAGACCATGGGCTCCACAGCCCCCCGCACATAACACCGCCCTTTTGTTCTTCTCCTCGATCCCATTTAACCCCCCAAAAAAGGAGAAAATAAATGAGAAGAAAAAGAAGAACGGGCGGCATTGTGGCGTTAGCATTTCAGTTCGTTTCCGAAGAAACAAGAGAGGAGAGAACAGGAAAGTCTGGTTTTTGAACATGTCTTTGTTTGTCTGGTTTTTGGCTTGACATGCACACAACGGGCTCTGTTCTAGTAGTGCCGTGAAGGGTAAAGAGCCTATGGGGTATAAAGGCTCTCCCCAATTCTCAAGTCACTACAAAGGAGGAGGTTTATGTGTGCGTTTGGAAGTGCATGTGTGGGCACATGTGCGTGCAATGTGCGTTGGAGAAATGCTACGAAGAAAAGCAAGAAGCCCAAGGGCCCCATCAAGAACGTAACCTTTCTGGATGTCGACGAGGGTCGACACACTCCAACACCGCCGCCACCACTGACCACTGCCACTCGTCTCGTGTGAGGTGCCAGCAGCTATATGGCATTACACGTTGAAGCTCTTGCCGCAGCCGCAGGTGGTTTCGGCGTTGGGGTTGGAAAACCCGAAGCCTCCGCCAATCAGCTCATTGCTGGAGGAGAGAAAGAAAGGCAGTGGATGGGAAAAAAAAGAGACAAAACAGAGTGAGTGAGAGAGACCAATTCGAAAAAGAAGGACGGGTTGTCAATCCTGACTTCACAAATAACGGTGTTTTGTTTATGTATGTGTACTTGATTTATTTACCTGTAGTCAAGCTGCATGCCGAACAAGTACAGGAGCGACTTGGGGTCGATCACGCACCGCAACTTCTCGAAAGGCCAATCTTCCTCGTGGTCCTGTGCGCGTGTGCGCGACGGCAGCAAAACAAATAAACAAAAAATCAAACGCAAATAGCGTGGAAAGCAAAGAATGAAGCAAACGAATGAAAATAAGGACGAAGAGCAAAATAAAGCACGAGAAGAAGAGAAGACGAGCGAAGCACAGCAACAAATGGTGCACGACATGAAAGTGCCACCCGTGCGTGTCTCTCATCTTTCGCTGCCCCCATTTCTGCACAAACGAACGACGTGAAAATGCGACGCTGCATTTCAAAAACTTCTGTCGAAGTCCACAAGTGTACTTCAGGAAAGCGCGCCAACAAAAGTCTGGCATCTTCTCGCGCCAACTCAAAACCCTATGAAGAATATAAAAAATATACATCCTCACGTCTTCGGTGACGTCACTGGGTTGGCAGATGTCCATCACGTAGGACATCCCGCTGCAGCCGCCCGAGCGCACGCCCATCCGAATCAGCAACGGGTCGCTTTCGGCCACCTCCAGCTTGCGGCGCATTTCCGTCAAGTGCTCCACCTGATTTTGTTTTGTTTTTTGTTTCGCATGGGCAGTGGTTGGCACACGGCAAAGTGTGTAAAGAATGAAATGGCAAGCACGCAAGTTCGGGGTGACACGGACAACAACAGCCACAAGAAGCCAGTGCGAGGCCATGGTATTGTTGAGGACAAAGCAACGCGATGTATTTTCGAATGTGAGCAACCTCAGGCAAGATAAGAGGTGTAGGTTGCCAGCTACGACTGAGGCGGTAAGTGAAAAAGGAAAGAGCACAAAAGTAAGTCACAAACTATCATGTCGCACCGCAGACGGTGTAAGATTGATCACGTGATCGTTGTCTTCGTCGTCGTCTAGTGCAGCCGCAGAAGGCTCTGCGTTGGACTCCACCGTCGCTACATAGACAGACGTGCACACAGGGGTATACAAAGATTCTGTGAAGTCGGAAATTTTCATGGTGCCCACGAAAAAGATTTCAAAACAGTTCCATACGACGAGTTCTGCATGCTGAAGGCGAATTTGTGCAGGGATTCGTACGACATATAGGAAAGAAGATAAAGGCTCCGGCGAACCCGGCATCCTTATTCTCAAAACATTTAGCAATCAACAGCTTTTCAGCTCGCGACTTCAGAGATTGAACAATACAGAGCTTTGAATTGAGCGCGTTCATACGTGTATTGAGCTCTCAAAGAGACTGAAATTCCATCGTTTACTGTGGATGTGGGCCAATACTAATGCGAACCTCTGGCGCGCACGAGAGAGCGTCCCAGCGGGATTCGGTGCGCAGTCCACGAGGTAGAAGCGGTTCCGACGAGGTGGCGCTGGGCAGGTGCGGCAATCGTAGAATGGGGCACGCTGGGCAGAAACGAAGATGCGGGCACTACTACTGTGCTCGCCACCGCCAATGCCATAAAGAATTTATGCATGGTGCCCACTTGTCACGTGTATCACTACGACCAGCACGCTCTTCAGCTAATTAGTAGCTTCTTTCTTCTCGCCTTTTAGCTGAAGGCGGATTGCTGTGCCAACCCGTACTTATGGCAAGGTTACATACGGTTCTGACCGTAATCCTACGATACGTGTACCTAACATCAGGCAACAGGCAAAAAGTTTTCTAAATCCTCTTTCTATAGAAGAACTGGTGCAAGAAGGCGAGAAGGCGAGAGGCGAGTGTTCAACAAGCTAAGGTAAGCCCCCAGGTGCCCGCCCTCGCTCGTTCTTTAAGGATTTAGGTGCTCAGAGTCTTCTAAGTGAAAGGTCTGCGTAGCTGCCTTGACGCATGTGTGCCATGTCCTATAAGATAAGCCATTGGATTTGCAGTGTAAAGATCTGCTGTGTTGTGATGCTCTTGACAAGTGAGTAGGAATACACCTGCGCCTGATTACTATATCTTCTCACCTATGCCCTGTTTTCTGCCCCTAGCTCCAGCTAGTAGCGTACACTTGTACTAGCAGTGCGCAGCCTTCACATTCGCCCGCCTGCGCGTACAGTAGTTCTCTCTATTCAAGGAGAGGTTGCACTTAATCTGCAAATTTCGTAGAAAAGCACGCGCGCACAACTCCCAGAGCTTTATATTTCAAAGACGCTGCACGCGGTGGATTATTCCACGAGCATCGCTACTATGTCTAGCGACAGCGAAGACACCGAAGAGAACGAAACCTGGATTCAGTGGTTCTGCCGGTTGAAAGGCAACGAGTTCTTTTGCGAGGTCGGATAGGTTGTTTCTTCTTAATACTTTTCTTTCTTACTTCTCTAGCCCTCCTACTGCACCGCACCGTAACAACCTCTGCGCTGGCATTGTCATCTATTCCATTTTGCTCACCAACAAAACTCTCCGCCATCGGGCGAGTCAAGTGCGCACATGTATTGATCTGCTTTGTCCTCTCTCTCTTTTGGTAGGTGGATAAAGCTTACATCGAAGATGGCTTCAACTTATACGGCCTCCGCCAGGCGGTCAGCAACTTTCAGGACTCGCTCGACATCATTCTCGACCGCAACGGTAAGATCCCGAGGCTTGGTTTTGAAGACGCACGCCCTAAACTGAGCGCAAGGAATAGTGAGACTAGCGTGATATGGGCAGTTTGGATTCTAGTCCCGGCGGGCTCTGATCCTTCCTGGGCAATTGTATTACTCAGGAGCTGCGCTTGCCGCGTTTGGCGTATCGTACTTTGATTTGAATCTTGTCGCATTGGTTCATCTTTCGCCCTCACAGATTAAATGATGTTCCCCTCGTATATTTCTCCAATTTTCTTGCTCTCACTTCCCTTTCTTCTACATCTCTCTAGGCTCACTTTCATGGCATCACCTCCCTATTTTTTTCTCTTTCCCCTGCGTACAACTCGTGATCTAGACATCGGGCAAGAAGAGAGCGAAGCGATGACGTCGTTTGCGATGCAGCTCTACGGGCTCATTCACGCCCGGTACATTCTAACCACCCACGGTCTCGCGGCCATGCACCACAAGTACCTACACGGCGCCTTTGGGAAGTGCCCGAGGCACTTGTGCGCGCAGCAGAGCGTGGTACCGGTGAGTCTTTCCTGCGAATGGGAGTGTGAGTCAGAGAGTCAGAGTGTCGAGGGACTCAGAGAGAGATACAGAGAGAGGTGGAGTTTACATAGGCCTTACAGCCGCTGAGAGACGTGAATGTGACCCAACAGTAGTGCTAAGTAGAGGAAAAGGATGGTTTGAAGAGACATGGAAGTGTTTCTACGTGAAGAGAACGAGAAATTCTACGGTCGATACGAAGACGTTGTAAGCGCGTATCTAACCCCTTTCTTGTTTCCTTAGCTTGTGTTGTCGTCTTTGCTCCGATCTCTTACCACATATTTTTTCGTATTGCTTGCTTGCCTCCCTCTTTCGTGCAACAGTTGGGGCACCACTGCGACCCTCACCATGACACCGTGAAAATCTACTGCCCAAAAGTGCGTTAAACTTCCTCGTTTCTTCCGTCTCTGTTCTGCGACCTTACGCTTTCTTGAAATTCGCCCTTCGTTGTCTCGATTCGTGGACCAAGGGTGTTTGCACATCATTTCTGCGGTGCCTTCATAGTCTCTTTCCCCCTTTGTCTCTGAAATCACTGCTGTGTACTCTCCCTCTGCTTCTGACGTGGCCTGTTTCTATGTGTGTATTCAATCATGCATACTACATCAGTGCGGCGAAGTGTACAGCCCCGGCCCCACTTACGCGCAAATCGACGGCGCGTCGTTCGGCCCGACTTTCCCGCCGCTCTTTTTCATGACTTACGGCGATGAGGTAACTGCTGCAAGGACGGGGAGTTGTGAGGGTCTCAAAAGAAAAGGGGGGCCAGGGAAGATACAGGACGAGGTCTAGACTGAAGCGAAGAGGCAATGATAAATGCTTGATTCCACGGCTGAAGAACTACCGCAGTGTGGCGATTAAGAGTCACTCGTTCATTGGAACATCCAAATTTTACACTGCCCCGCGCGTGCGTTCGTGTGCACTCTTTTTCATCCTATTCGTGTGTCGGCTTTGCAGGTCCCCGCCGACCCTCCTCCGTACTACGTGCCGCGGGTGTACGGCTTCAAAGTGTACCGTTCCTCGCCGGCCACCAGCCCCGCTCTCCACCACCGCCTCGCTGCTGCTGCTGCGTCGACCACTGCTCCAGCAGCAGGATTCGGAGGCGGCGGCGGCGGTGGGAGCAGCAGCAGCCGTGTCAACGGCAGCAGCAGCAGCAGCCATGGCGCTGGTGGTGCTGGTGGCAGCAGTTCTCATGGAGTGAGCGGAAGCCTGAGCACGATGACCACCACCACCGCTGCCTCAGTGGCAGTGGCAGTGGGAGGAGGAGGAGCAGGCAGCGTGATGGCAGCAGAAGCAGCAGGGCCAGGCGGCGGCGGGGGCATCGGTGGTGGCAGCGGCCTCGGCCACAACAGTGGGAGCAGCAGCCACAACATTGGTGCGCTGTCGAGGCGGGGTAACGGTGCGCACTCGCTTTCTCCGCCCATGCCAGCGGGAACTTCGTCTTCTTCTTCTTCTTCTCTGCCGGTGCCTCTGCACGCACCGCCATCCTCAAATTCGTCTACCTTATCGTCTTCGTCGTCATCGACCTCGATTCCAGTTCCCTCATCCACGGCTTCCACCGTATCGTCAGGCAACGGTGGTGTTGTTGGCTCGAATGTGAACGGGGTTCCTGCCAAACCGCCTCCAGTAGTCGTGCCTGAGGCGCCGGCGCCTTCTTCTTCTTCTTCTTCGGCGGCAGGATCGACTGGAGATGCGCTGAATGTGAAACGCATGCGCCTCGAAGGCAATGGAATGGCAGAGTGAACGAATGAAATTTCCTTTGGAACGCCTGAGAGGAGTAGAGTTGAACCAGAGCAGAAAAGAGAAAAGGATAATGCAAAAGTTATGGTACAGGGCAAAATTTAGCGGACCGGGGATTGAGGCTTGAGGCCCCGTCACGAGAAAGAAACACAGCAACACAAGAACTCAACACAAGCACATGAGAAGCGGAAAGAGCGCATTGAACCATGTAGGCGCCTCTGCCTGGACCTACCTTAACTATTATTTCCACAATGATTCCGAACTGTCGGGTTTTAATAACGCATGCCCAAGAGTCGACTACCCAAAAGGCTCATGCTTTCGTGGGTACACGAGCCGAGGATAGAGGGTGGCCAAGAGATGACGTACGGCAGATCTCTCGAGCG
>Ga0307982_1003838_pt1 | contig 11941 bp, 10 predicted proteins | sample OrgLakmetagen989_FD_201847 | JGI IMG/M metagenome (GOLD analysis project Ga0307982, IMG submission 201847) | Saline water microbial communities from Organic Lake, Antarctica - #989 | ecosystem: Environmental > Aquatic > Non-marine Saline and Alkaline > Saline | place: Antarctica: Organic Lake... | reverse complement strand
CTGATAAGGCAAAGCTTAAAGCAAAAAAGCAAGCCAGAAGTGTTGGCAGAGGGGAAAGTGTCGATGTGCCAACACACGGTGGCTGGACTGATGGGAAGCCGTGCTGTCTCTTTTTTTTGCTATCTCAACAGCCGGACTTCAAGGAGCAACGCAACGCCATCCAGGAGCTTGTGTCATCGCGAGGACACTTCTGTATATTCCTCCCCAAGTTCCATCCTGAATTAAACTTTATTGAGCGCTATTGGTCACGTATTAAGTGGTACGCACGTCAATTCTGCGACGGCTCCCTCAAGGGGCTCCAATCGAAGGCAGACGAGGCAATGGTAATGTCTCCAGAGACGTGTGACCTCCCTCTTATTCGGCGCTACTCCCGTACGGCATGGCGTTGGGTAGATGCGTACAATCGAGGGCTTGACGGCATTTTAGCAAACTATGCAGTTCGTAAGTCCAAGTGCCATCGATTCGTCACAGATGCTGTTGACGCCGAGGTCAACAGGTTGGGTGAAGAACGGAGGGCCGCAGCGGAAGAACTACCTGAGGCGTTAGCGGAGATGCAGACCGCTGGAGCCATATGTGATGTGGACGAGGACTAACACGCGCAAACTTTAGCTCTGTCTTGTTGTTCCCGCTGTCTTGATTAGATATGCAAATACAATGGCCTTTACACCCGAAAAGTAGGAACCAGTTGTATTTTTTTTTTGATACCGTGCATTTGTATCATGGCGCTTTCATTAGAGAGAGATTCCGGGTGCAAGATTAGCACTCAAAGAAAGTTTAAATGGCAACGGGCGAGCCCCACGAAGTTCGTCGGTCTCGCAGCTGCCTCATGGGCATGGGCGAAACTCACGAGCACACTACAGAGGGGGTTTTATCCCCTTGCATACCCCCCTGTAGTGACCCCCCCCTGTAAAAGCAAAAAAGGGGCCATTTCTCAGATGCGAGTGAAAGTAGTAAAAATCGATGCGTCTCATCGAGCTGGGCCCGGTGGTATATCGTAAACGCGAAAATTCCAAAATTCAACCCAATTTTTGCCCTGTTGAATTATTTTCCCGATTTGATGAGCCGTGCCTTATGTCGAAGCTTGAAGCGTTGTGTTTGTGTTGCTTGATGTGCGTCTTGTTGTCCAGTGAAAGAGGACATTCTGCTTTCTCCTCGGCCAATCAGAGCGAAGTGCGAGTGACGAGTCGGCACAAAGCATTCACGCTGCTTTGTTCCCCGCTCAGCCGCTGCCCCTGCTCAGGTGTGGGCGCAGAGAGCGCCTCATGAAGACAACACTTAAGGCGCTGAATGTTCACAGTGGAAAAGAAAAGAAAACGAGCTGACTAGGAGCGCGCATTTCTAATCCGGTTTTTCTTGTTTTGCTGTTCGAAAAAAAAGCCCCCCCTCGGGGGGGGCTCAGAAAAAAAATTGCACTAGTATGGTATAAAAAGAAAAAGAAAACACCAAACTCAGTAATTCCGAAAGAATAACTGTGCTGCTAGTTAGCTTTATCCCGGATTAATTGGGGCAGCGGTTCGATTATTATGCGATTGCAGGAATTTCGGGGAAGGTGGTCAAGTCTTTGTCGATATGTGAACTGTGGGGTTTGCAGGCTCCTTTGGGAGCTGCAGAGCTATACAGGGAGGGTTCCTGTTGTTGGCGATGTCGATATGTGAGCAGTGCGGTTTGCGGGCTCCTTTGGGAGCTGCAGAGCTATACAGGGAGGGTTCCTGTTGTTGGCGATGCTTGTCTCCTACCTCGCCAATGATACGTGGTCACTGCCCAGTCTTTCCAGACCAACAGGTATGGGCTCGTAGTCACGCACCCTGCGGTGGTGCTCTACAGACGGTAGAATGTAACGTCGCGTTCGAATGCGTGACTACGATGCGGCCATTTTTTTTTTTTTTTTGGTTCGGGCTTCGAGGAGCCGGAATTAGAAGGCTAACTGGCAGACAGAGAATTCAAGGCAACCAATACTAGAAGGAACGACTAATCAGGCACACAGGCCGGAGTGGCCATGGCAGTGGTGATAGCGGCCCAAAGTGGCTAGCTTGTCCACACCCTGAGAATCATGCAGAGAAGAAGAGTTCCCACCCACAGAGGAGGGGGCCACGACGAAATCCCTCAAGCGGTCTAAAAGAAGAGTCGCCCACCCACCCAGGCCCCAGCCCGAGGGGCCGGAATTAGAAGGCGAACAGGCCCACAGAAAATTAAAAAGCAATTTAAAGTAGCTGGGGGGCCTTATCAGGCACACAGGCCGGAGTGGCCGTGGAAGTGGTGATTAAGGTTCAAAGTGGCCCGCTCGTCCAAACATTAAGAGTCTTACAGAGAAAAGGAGTTTGCTCGTCTCTCAAATCTCAACTCTCAACACCAGCACCGAGTAACCTGCGCCAGACTAACCAGAACATTTCGCCTAGGCCTCGTCGGATTGCTCCCAGCACTTCTGGGTTTCAGCTTACACAATTCAATTTAAGCTCCATGGCCCTCTTCTACACTCCGCAATCCGCTAATTTTTACACTCCCTACACTCCGACCACCAAATAATAATACCTAAACCACCTTCATGTTCCCTGTCTTCCCACGAAAAGGAACAGGATACTTAATTGGCTTTTCGGCTTTTACTAGATCCATGCTACACTAAAGAATTTCGTTCCTCAAATGTTTAACGAAGAACTGCTTTAAGAATTTACCGAAATCACAAGACGCAAACTTGCTTGTTACGTGCAATGTTCCCTGTCCTCGTGCCGTTTCCCAGCGGGGCTCTCCGCAACTAAGGCCAGTGCCCGTATAAAAATCGGGTTATGATTTAAGTCCCTCGGGGCCTGTGTCAAAATCGGAGTACAAACATCAGCATAATACCAGCACGAGAACTCAATCTTCGACTTTGTGACCTCCTTGATATCGAACCTCGAAGTTATCTCGCCCTCTTGACTACGAAAACGGGAGTGCATAACGAGCTTTGAGATGACAAAGGATTCGGCATTCGACACCGGGCATGGGCAATGCCGATGCGATGTTCTTTACTACACATCCACATGTGAGATGTGAGTTACAAGGCGCTTATATCCTTCATTCTCGTGCTATCGTACGATGTACCGTTGCCAGATGCTGTGCGCGCTATGACTACTTAATGATTTGAATCATATGTCTGAACCATATTTTTTTTAGTTACAAAACAAGACAGGGCAAGAGAAAGGTGATATGAGAGAACTGCAAATTAAGGTATAAAGTATGCTACATGAGTAGAACGCAAGCCATAGTCAAGACACAGACGAAGTTTTTATCTGGAGGGACTGGGAAGCTAGTCTAGTCTAGTCTAGTCTAGTTAATACTCCTCAAAAATAAAGAAACACCCCTGTACAATGCAGTAGCAGAAAAAGTGTAACCTTCAGAACAAGCCTGACTGGGCTGAGTATCCTTGTTGCATAATGCAAGTGTGACCATATACTCTCGAGTTGTCCATCAGCCATCAGGCATCAGGAGGTTTTGGTTTGGAGTGAGCCTGCTGTCTCCACTTCGGCCTATCCTTCGCAATAACAATCCACTCCTTAAATTCCTTGGAAATGCCTTTACTGGGAAGTGGCAAATGAATAAAGCAGAGTATTATAGTGTCGACTTAATCATCGCAAAATCTACAAAGACAACACAACACCCCCCGTGTCCCCGTGCTTACAACTCACAACAACCACGACAAGGAGGCCGCTTAGCCGCTTACGATAGTTATTTAAGCCCGTAGTCAAGCTTCCAGTCTAGCCCTGGGGGCTCCAAAAAGTTGTAATTCAAAAGTGTAGTAGCAGCATAATTTACAGTTGTGCTTTAATTAAAGTTTAATGTTTAATTCTTGCCAAGGTTGCGATTCACGTGCACGCGTGATTCACGCTCTAAGGCTACCAAATTCACTTCACGCGTGATTTAAGCGTGATTCACGCTCAATTCACGTGCGGTATGTGCGTATAAATACGGAAATGCGGTAGTGAGTGTTTTTTTATTGCGTTTTGTCGAACTAAATTTTGTTCGTACCTCGCAGCCCTTCTCGAGGTAGATGCCCATGGGCATCGGTTCCGCTGCTGTGCTCACGGCCATTGCCCATGGGTATGCGTGACTTAATTTGTGTAACTATCAACATATATCGCTACTGAAGTTATAAAATTCACTAGCAGTAGCCTTCTTTCTTACGGGGTGTGTATGGGCGCGCCTGCGCGGCGAAGAGGCCGACCTCCGACAGAAAAAGAGCGGCTTCGTTGATGATAGGCGTATACGAGGGGCCTCTCCGGCCTTCTGCTGACGTCACTCAAGTATAGCCCAATTCACGTACGTAAATCACTTCTATATCGCAGAAATTCACTTTCCGCGTGATTTGCGCGGCGTGATTCACGCGGAAATCCGGACCAAGATTCTTTCTTGTCACTGCTAGTACTACTTATCTATTACTTCCAAGGGCACAATCCGAATTGGGCTTCAGCAGCTGGAACTCTATAATTGGGAATTACGTGAGCGAACAAAAGCAAAAGCAAGGCAGCGAAGCCTTCTCCTGCCCTTCGTGGGCAGGAGGCCACGCACAGCACACACAACGAACACACACGCCCGTGGTGGGCATTCCAACAAAGGTTTGCGTGCAGGAGAGCCTAACCTCGACCTCTGGTACTAAACAGCGGGCGCGTAATCATCCACCTTTTCGAGCAATGTTTTGGAATATTGTGGGCTGTAGTACTCGACGATTTCGGGGGGGTAGCACACGTTGATTTGCGTAATGAATTCCGTGAGTTTTCCGCCCACGGTTTCGTTGAGCTCCTGCAAGAACTGCAGGCCGCCGTTTTGCACGAACGCTCGCCGCGCTTCCACGTCGTGGGGCAAAATGGACGCAAACTGCTTCAGCACGTACTTTTGCACGTTCACGGGCGCCTCTCGCAACAGCGGCTGGAGGGCCTGCAAGTGGGTGCATTTGGCCAAGATGGCTTTGAGGGCGCGTTTGGACTTGACCTTCAAGTCCTCCGACGAGTCTCCGTGGACCATGCACGCCAGCAAGTGCCGCAACACGTCGCCTTCCGCCAGAGCCCGCGCGTGGTCGGAAGTGTGGCGCCCGATTTGCCCCAAACTCCACGCCGCAGCCGCTTTGATGTGGTCTTCGGGCTCCACCACCAAAGCCTCCTTCAGGGGGGCTACCCCCTTCGACACGATCACCGCCAGCGCCAAAGTTTCGGAAAAGGCGGCGATGTAGCCCACGGCCATGATGCCTGGCAGCTTCGCGTTGCCCTGGGCTTCTGACACGAAATCCACCAAGGCCGCCGCGCCGCCACTGTTCACGATCAGCTTCGCGAGCTCTGGGGTGTGCTTCGCGACCTCTCGGATGCACGTCGCCGCGTTTTTGCGCACGAACGAGTCGCCGTCCTTGAGGCAGTTCAAAATGTTGGGGAAAATTTCGGCTTCCACGACCACTTCCGCCAGGTCCACGGAGTGTTTGGCGATTTGGGCCAGCGCGCAGCACACTTGCCGCTTCAGCTTCGCGTCCGGGTGCACAATCAGGGGCGCCAAGTACGCGACAGCGCCGGCGTCCACGACCGCCTGCGCGAGCTCGGGAGAGTGCTTGCAAATGTCGCTCATGGCCGACGCCGATATGCGCTTCAGGGTAATTTCAGGCTCCTGAATGCAGAGGACCAGCAGCGCTACGGTGCCAGCGTCTACCACCGCCTGCGCTAGCTCCGCAGTGTGCTGGGCAATGTAGCCAATGGCCCACGCAGCGGCTTCCTTTACAGTAGGGTCAAATTCTTCGAGGCATGGGACGAGTGCATCGAGAGCACCTGAATCCACAACGGCCTGAGCCAGGTCAGGGGAATGCTTCGCCACAGCGCGCAGCACAAACGCAGCTGCTTTCTTCACAAACCGGTTTTGCTCGGACAGCGAGTACACCAGCTGTGGCAAAATTTCGTTGCCAACCACAGCCTCAGCCAAGTCTTCGCTGTAATTGGCCAGCCGTCCAAGTGCCAGGGCTGCCGATTGCTGAATTGAAGGCACCTATAGGAACATTAGTGAAGCGCGGCGCGCGTCCAGTTTGGGGTGGATGAGTAGGTGAGAGGCAAGGTGAGGGGTTCGTTGAGATGATGGCTTCGTATGCCTCTGTTAATTAGCTACAGCAGAAGTCTGGAGCTACAATAATATTATCAAAATTAAAGCCTCAAGGCACATCATCAACGCGTCTTATCTCTTTAAAGCGCTGCTTTAGAGGTAATGCTTACATTGTCGAGAAGTAGCGGCCGCAGCAATTGCATTACACCCGCATTCTGCATGACTTCAATATTCTGGGGCCGAGTCGCGCCATCTGCAACTGCTTGCACGAAGGAGACTCGCGCCTTCTGGTACACCTCAAAGTGCTGGAGCACCGACACTCCTGACATGCTTCGTCCAGGGCGAGGCGCTAGCGCAAGAAAACGACCAACGCCGCAGGCTGTTGGAAACTGGGTGAATACGTGGATTTACGTTCGCATCAAATTAGTGTCTACTTCTTCGACATCATCGAGGATCGAGGACAGCTTTCAGCTTTCTAACAGCTCTGCTCTCATTTTTCATTTTTCTTCACTTCATTCATTCATTTTTGCGCCACAAAGAGCTCGTAGCTCCATTGTCTTGCGTCGCAATCTTCCAGTAGTCTCTGCAGTGTGAATAAAAATGGGACCCAAGCAACAACAGCAGTCCAGCCAACAGAAGCCTCGGTGAGAAAGTTGCAACTTTGTTTGGCTTCCAAGCCAACCGTGATAGGGCAACCACTCATTACATGTTCCCGCACTCTGATTACATTTGGTGTTCGCTTTTGGTTAACAGCGGCAAAGGCAATGGTGGTGGTGGCAACGGCAATGGCGATGCTCCTAAATCTGGCTCGTCCCCGTCAACGGAAGGTGCGCGCTCTTACTTGCTAGAATAGATTATTGAAAGGTCCTCCCATTACCACATGTACCGTTGCGAGTCTACAGGATAGAGCTGCTACTTGCACAGAGCTTTGTACACTGAGGCCTTCTTTCGCCTAGCATCTTTGAGCTGCTGGGAAAAATTGAATATAGCAAGGCTTAATTTTTTGTACTAAGCAAGTCGTTCCTTGCAAAGCCCCCACTCTCATCTTTATCCCCGATGTGCTGGAACCAAAAACCTACTACTCAGACCTAAGCGGCCCGCTGACAGCAAAGGAAGTTGACCAAAACCGCGAGCGGTTCCTGTTGGTGCTCTCCGATATGACGGGTCATCACGTAAATGTCACGCTCTTGAACGGCACTTCGTTCAAAGCCATCTTCCATACGGTATAGCTGTCGACGCCTAAACTATGACACAGGATTACCTCTGTACTAGTAGAAGGCCAGCAGTTGTGTTGCCCCCAGGCGCTTCACACTATATTTAGGTGTTAAGAGCACACGTGAATGGGCGTATTGTCACGCTAAATGACTTGCATCTCGTTTTTGGGTATTTTCTAGGTGAGCGATACGCGGTCGCCGGACTTCACGTACGTGTTCAAGGCAGCCAAGGGCAGCACAGGCGGCTACACGACTAAAATGGTGGCGTCCTCGGAAGTGCTGGAAGTGAGCATCGAAGCCATGACCCTCAAGGAAGCCCAGCCCACGGGCGGCGGCAGCAAGGGCTTCGCCACGGACACCGACATCTCCAAGACCTCAGCGAGCCACCTGGTAAAAGCGTAGGCGTGTCCCGGTGTTACCGTAGAAGTTCGATCTTACCATCGCCATCTATTTGGCACCTGAAGACTCGTTGCTTGTTTTCACGCCCACTCGTACACATTCTTGTACGAGTGAGCTGAACGCGCCCTTCCACTGACTCTACCTAAAAAACTCCCCCTTTATCATCACTCCCCAATGAGCAGGTGGACCGTGACCTCGCGGAAGTGAACTCGGCGTGGCTGGACGCCAGCCTGGAGTCGGAAAGCGAAATGCGGCGGGACGATTCGGCCGCGAAATGGGACCAGTTCGAGGCCAACTACAAGCTCACCGGCAAAATGGCCACTTTCGACGAGTCCCAGTAAGTCGTAAGAGGAAGAAACAAAACACTTCAGCAGCGCGTCCTAGGTTTAGAGCTCTTTTTCGAGTGAGTGGGTGTTGTTTTTTTCTTCTAGAATGTACTGTGACGCATGAAATCTACTGAAATACCGCACGCTAGGTACACCACGAAGCTGGACATGTCGAACGTGGGCGAGAGCCAGGCGGACGCGGCGGCGAAACTCGCGGCGGAAATCGAGGGCGCGGCCGGCGAGAGCGTGCACGCGGCGGAAGAGCGGGGGCAGAAAGTGGACCTCAAGGGCTTGACCGAGGAAGACTTGTACAGGTGCGAAGGCACACGCATGCAGGCACAAATGAGCGCATGGACGTGCGCACATGCCAATGATGCGCACATGGCCGTGTGCAGGGTGCCTCATTACAAGGGAGAAGCAATGGCAGAAAATGCTAGCCAGGCCAGAGCAACTTTTTAAAGTTTTTGTTGACCTTTCATATGCTCACTCTTTGATTCTGTGCCCAATTCCCTACCTTCTTTTCGGTATCACATTAGTGGAGTGGCCCGGACCACTGAGCCCAAGAAAGAAGAGCCCAAGAAGAAGCTTACCTTGAGCGCAACTGCCAAGGCGTTTGTGCCGAATCCAAATGCCAAGGAATTCGTGCCTGGGCAATTCTCCGCTCCTGCTGCGCCTGCCCCAGCTGCCCCCGCGCCTGCTCCGAGCTACGGCGGTAAAGGTGGGAAAAACTACTCGGGCAAGGGCGGCGGTGGCGGCTACGGCGGCTATGGCGGTGGGGGCGAGCAGTACGGCGGCATGTACCCCCAAATGGGTGCCGGCGGGATGGCCATGGGGGGCCCCGGCGGCGGCGGGTTTGCGGTGATGCCGGGCCCCATGGTGGGGGGCGCCTACGGGCAAGCGGGGGTGTTTCCGAGGGGCCCGCCCATGGTGCCCGGCGGCGGCGGGGGCGCGCCGGGCTACGCGGGCTACGGTGGGGGGTTTCTGCAGGTGCCCGGGGGCGCCGCGCCGGTGGTTCCGCAGGGGGGGCTGGCGGCAGGGGGCTACATGGCGGCGGCGGGGGGCGCGTACTACCCGGCTATGGGCATGCCGCAGGGAGCCATGCCGGCTGGCGGTGGAGGCGGCGTCATGTACGCGCCTGGCCAGCAAGGGCAAAGGCACTTTGGGGGAAGCGGGGACAACTTCGACGGCAAAAAGAAAAGACCGCCCAAGGGTAAGGAGTGGAATGGAGCGCCGCCTACTCAGCCGCCTAGGGCCAATGACTCAGGCGCTTCAGGCGACTCAAGTGGACCGCCGCCTGGCGCTAAACCTTCAGAGTAATCGACTCGCTTGGCGCAGACATGAATGGCGCGCTCTGAACAGCATTATTCGTTGATTTTGTCGCCAATATAACGATAATTATATTTCCTTCTTCTTGGAGCAAGTAGAGAGTCGTAGCTCCGTTTCATTAAATGGAATATTTACAAATCGGAATCCCTCGGTCTCGGTTAACGTATTCACTTGAATGGCCCTGGCGTTAGCAGTAAGGGTAAGGGGTTGCGCGTTGCGGTTGACAGGTAGATAGAAGGATAAAAAGAGATGGCGCACAAAAGTTACAGTTTATAACCATCACGATACACCCCTTTAATCCATCCATTTCACTCCTCTTGCCTTTCTCTGACTGCTGAGTTTGGCGCATTTCTCAAACAAGAAGACAGACCTGGGAACTGGCAAATGGGATCTACGAAGCTTACAAAGAGGAAGAGAGTGACGAGGGCTAGTTGTAGAGACCACATAAACATAACCCAAATAGATAGTAATAGCGCGAATTCTCCTTCGAATAAGCTGGACATTAACTTCACTCTTCTAGCTGTCTAAGTGAAACAGCTCACACAACATTATCGGCAATGCCTTGGTCTCGGATCATGTCGTGCATGGTAGTCTCAGAAGAGAGGTACCACTGCTGCAGCGGCTCGGGCCCCTCATCAGGTAGCGCGGGTAAAAGGTAGACGGGCAATCCAGAGAGCTCTGCGACAGCATCATTATTGCCCATTCGCGCTGCCATGCATATTCCGCGCACTTCATAGCCTCTCGTCTCTAAAGCTTCAAAAGCACACATGGTTGTAGATATACCGCCAAGGTTTGCATCTCCAACTAGAAGAACGGGAACTTTGTGCTTTTGGTCACCGTTCGATGCAAACAGCGGCTGATACAGGTCAGCTTGAGTCATCAAGCGATCTTGTCCTGGTCCCGGGCTTAGAACACCGCCTGCTGTCTCTACTAACGTCATGTGCTGTGTGTATGCAGGATCAAGCATTGTTGATGTCAGCGCTGCAGTCACGCATGCATTCGTTACGGAGTCGCCCGCTGCAGCTAAATGCGGGGAGCAAGGGGTTGGCCAATGAAATAGAGTATTCCCTGAAAAGTCGGCGCCAGGAAGCGAAACAGCCCGCTTAACTTTTTCTTCGTCAAAATCTGAGCCTGTTTGAACGGGTTTAACGTAGCGAACACGCTGGTTTTGCGCGCACAATGCTCGACATAGCGACGCAGAAACAAGCGTCTTGCCTACATCGGTGTTCGCACCAAATATTAACCAATTCGATCGTCTAGCTACCGCCATGTAGGATGCCATGAGGTGCTCAAGTACTGTCCCGGAGGGATAGCATCATAGCATCACCTCATCAACCTTCTTGAATCTTTTCTCGTTTGTTCTGATTGTTGCTCAGAAAATTATGATTTGAAAATGTTCCTTCCGTCTATGTTTTTTTCTGAGCCCCCCCAGGGGGGGTTGGATTTAGTTACTAACATACAGGGTTTTCTTCACATGACACAACCAACAACACTGTGCTGCCGTCACGCCGACGCCGTCGACCCTATCATAGTACAGATTATAGTAACCAAGGGTACCCTTGTGGTAACTCTCCCTTCATATGTTCTCCTGTCATCCTATTACTCTTCCAGCGCTCCTGTTTCTTCTGTAGTTCCTGATGATTCACAAGGGCCATATCGCCACCGGATATCAAAACAAAGGCAGAAAGCACGCACGAAGCCTAATCCTGCCTGTCTGCCTGTTAGCCTTCTAATTCCGCCCTCGAGGCCTGTGTCAGTGTCAAAACCCCATCAAGAAAAAAATGATTTGGGAGGCTCGAAGGAAGCGGATTGCCGGTTTCCTGTGAAAGTAACCTAATGGCCAATGCCTTTCGTTTGTTTCGGTGCGCAAGGCGCAAGGGGGAATTATAGAAAAGGTGCTGGCATATGCACTTCTTACTTATTACTCCCGAGGTCGTGGAACTTGGTATACCTCTTGACATAGGCCCCGAGGGGCCAGAATAAGAAGGCTACCAGGCAGATAGAGATCTCAAAGCAACTTTTACCGAGGAGGGGAGTCCAATCAGGTGCACAAGCCAAAGTGACCACGGGAGTGGGGTTAACAGTAAAAAGTGGCCTCTTATCTACGCCCTGAAAATCTTATAAAGAAGAGGACTTTCCACCCACCTTTCCTGCTCTTCTCTCTTACCCGCTGGATTCGGATAGATTTGATCCCAACCAAAAGGGTGTCTTGCGGTGCTGCGGCTGTGGGGCTTTCCTTCGGTACTTCTTTTGTCCTCCTTTTCTGAGCCCCCTCTTTTTCGCTTCTCCATCTCCACCCAAGGTTCTCAATCTCAGGGCTGTGATGAGAGATGGGAGTCTCTCCTTTGGTCATTTGGTTTTACACGGGCCCCGAGGGGCTGGAATTAGAAGGCTAACATGCAGATATAAATTCAAAGAAACTTATACTAGAAGGAAAGCCATATTAGTTATCAGGCACACAGACCAGAGGAACCTGCACTCTTCGGGGTATACGCAGACGACTTGTTCTCAAGGTGGAGGGCCTTGCGAGGGTTTCGAAACACGCTGAAAAGACGACCACGAGTAGCGATCGTGGCGTTTGATGGAAGATATATGGGTTAAGCTCTATGATAGGGACCGACCGCTAGGCCACAA
>Ga0307982_1003833_pt1 | contig 11944 bp, 12 predicted proteins | sample OrgLakmetagen989_FD_201847 | JGI IMG/M metagenome (GOLD analysis project Ga0307982, IMG submission 201847) | Saline water microbial communities from Organic Lake, Antarctica - #989 | ecosystem: Environmental > Aquatic > Non-marine Saline and Alkaline > Saline | place: Antarctica: Organic Lake... | reverse complement strand
CGCTTGAGGGATTTCGTCGTGGCCCCCTCCTCTGGGGGTGGGAACTCTTCTCCTCTGCATGATTCTCAGGGCGTGGATGAGCTAGCCACTTTGGACCGCTATCACCACTTCGATGGCCACTCTGGCCTGTGTGCCTAATTAGTCTTTCCTTCTGGTATTGGTTGCCTTGAATTTTCTGTCTGCTTGTTAGCCTTCTAATTCCGGCCCCTCGGGGCCCGAACCAAAACGACTTTACTGGAATGAAGACCTTATCAGGCCTTCGTAGCGCCTCTGATAATGATATTCTGGTTCGTGAGCTTGCCTATTTCCAGGGTAGACAAGTCCATGTGAATGCTAACTTCCTCTTTCCATTTCACTGGCTTGAGGAGTGCGCCCTCTACCGGGTTACCGGGGAGGTAGGTGGAAAACCCGTTGTACAGAAATTCAAGGAGAGACTTGCGATGGGGTTCTCATTGGGATTTCCCTTACCAGTCAAGCTGTGGTTTGCCCCAATGTAGTAGTCCTATGGTCGCTATGTTACCATCTTGCCATTGTGGAAATTGTGGACTGCAGTGGGTACTACTGTACTGTACAAAAATTACAAATGGCACGTATTCCGTCACCACAACCATTGCTAACCCGACGGAAAAACATTCATTAGCTTCCAGATAGCAGTTCTCCCTGTAGCCGCACATGTTATCGAGTCGGCGCCAGCGGCGTCACCCACGTCAACGATGTGCCCGTTGGCCTGCGGTGCTCGGACAGGAATATCAGCGCCAGCAAGTGGCGCTGCGCCCGTTTTTTTCCCACTCTTGAAGCTCCAGTGACCGCAGCGCTTCCTCAGCCGCAGCCACAGCGGCACAAAGAGTGGCATCCATCTGCTCGAGGCTCTTCTTTCGCCCCTCGCATGGGCGCGTGTTCAGAAGTGGTTCGAAGGAAATACCCTTGACTTTGAATCGGGCTTTTAACATTTATGAACTCCGGGGTCTTAAATAAAACTTCTTAGAGCTGAAGTCGGACCTTAAACTACAGCGGTCTAGTCTAGTTGCCACTCACCAAATACAAAGAAACACCATTGTGCAATGCAGTAGCAGAAAAGTGTAACGTTCAGAAATCTGACTGGGCTGAGTGTCCTTTTTCTGAGCCCCCCCCCGAGGGGGGACTGGATTTAGTAACTAGCAGGCAGGATACCATTTAATCGGCGTCTACAGAGTCCCCCGGGCCGGACTGGAAGCCTGGCTCGGGGTTCATATAACTTTCGTACGTGGTCTCTTCGTCGTAGTCGTTTCGAGCACGTCCTTTTTGCATAAAGAAATTGTGACCATCTACTCCCAATTCATTTATCAGCCATCAGGCATCCCCGGAGGATTGGGTTTGGAGAGAGCCTCCAGTCTCCACTTCGGAATGTCCTTCACAATGGCAATCTACTCCGCAAATTTCTTGGAAATGCCTTTACTGGCGAGTGAATTCTCCTGCGCCCTACCCCACGCTACTACTGTACTGTACAGACCTGCACCTAGTCTAGTCTAGTTCGCACTCTCCCAATAACAAAGAAATGCAAGTGCACAGTAGTCACAGATGCACATAAAAAAGTACTTGTCCTGCTTATGCGCCAGCAAATTTGCTCCAGAAGGCCAATTCAGGCTCCAGCTGGCGTCTTTCCTCTGAACAAGTCGGCGGGACTGAGTTCTCGTTCGTGTGTCACGTCCCAGGTACACGAGGCATTTCTCCGGGCTATTTTTTGCCCCAGCAGGGCATCGTCTCACCAACAGTACAGGACGAGCATATTAAGCCTATGGCCCTGGAAGTTCCGAGGCGGGAATTCCCGACGTGTAAACCTCCGGGATTCCTATTAGAATTCCCAGCTCGAAATTGCCGTTTCATGGGGGAATCCCCGTAAAAGGGGGGTTGCAACAACAGGGTGGGTCTGTTGAGTTACGTCATACCGCCATACGCCATACCGGCACACTCGTTTCTCGATGTGGACATGCAGCTGGCTGTCGGTAAGCCTATATTTGATGATACGGGATTGCATAGAGCGGCATGCACTTCTTCATGTCTTTAAGCCATAAGCGCCAGGGTGTGTTCTGTTGAACTCTCAAGTATAGAGTGCCAGCAGCCACTCAATCCCTGTGCCCTGGATTCCGGGCATTCCCAGAGAATTCCCTGGAATTCCCAGGAATCTTTGGAATTTACATAACGATTTTTCTGAATTTGGGAATTCCAGGGCCCTCATTTAGTCTACCTGTAGTACGGATACTATATTTATTATATTTACCCCGAAAAGTCGGCCTCTCACTGGCCAAATGATTTTTTGCCCACCTCTTGGCTCTAGGCTTGTGTAAAGTAGTCAAGAGGGCAGCAGAAGGACCTTAAATCCATATATGCCTGGGTGAGTGGGTGATATTTGATCGGCCGACAAGGAAAAAATGCCTGTTTTTTTTTCACCTCCGTAGGGGGTTTAATACTTCCATAATACCCAACAAAAATTATCAATCGATATGAGAGGGAATTCTTTTTTTAAAATGGCTCCTCGAGGCTAAACTACAAGGGAATTTTGCTTAAGGTAAGACCCCTATGGCTACTATGGCTACTGCATATTGGCCTTGGCCTGTATTTCGCGATTTTTTTTTGCAAAATTTGGGGGGTATTTAAGGAAAGAATTTTTCCACGAAATAAACGAATTTTGGCACCTTTTAGGCGTAATTAATACCGTTTTGAGCCATAGTAATTATTTCGTGCGAAATTTGTAGACATCACGCGAAAAGTTCGTGGATTTGGCCTAGTTTTTGCAATAAAACGTGAATAAAATGGAGGTTCTTCGGAGATATTCGATTTAAAGATTTTTCTTCATGAAAATCGTGCCCTAAATTTTACCTGGGTCTCGGTAATTCGAAGAGTCCCATTTACAATTCCGCCCTTGTGTCCTTTTTTAAAACCCCCGAAGGGGGAGCTGGATATTTTTGGGAAATTACGCGAATTTCGTTGCGGAACCACCGAAATTCGCGATTTTTTTTAATCGAACGAAATTAATAGCTAAATTTGGGCCTTTTTAGAGCGAAATACGAAACGATATTTGGTCCTTTTCAAACGAAATACAGGCCAAGGCCAAGCTTCATATTCCGGATATCAATTTTATTTCGGTTCTAGGGTGTGCGCGTGCGGGCGATACGAAGAACTGGCTGCTTCAGAGTCAAATGGATTCTAGTTACTGCGATTCGATTACTGGCAGGTATGATTTCTAAGGTCCTAGGACAATTCTGTATCACCTGGCTCTATCAATTAAGCAAGCTATTTGCCTGAAACTTTGGCCTCTGTGTCATTTGGGTTTGTATTAGTTCTAGTTCGAGCTAGCATTTGCGGTAATGCAATAAGTAAGTCCCTGCCTGAGCTGCGTTTATCTTTCAAGGCGATTGCACCTGGAGGGGGTTTGGGGTTGGAGCGGGTTTGCACTCTGCAGTCCGCAATTCGGCCTACATTTCGCAATGACATTCCGCAATGACATTCCGCTCCTTTAAATCTCTGGGATTACAGTGCCTTTTAATTCCGGCCCCTGTTCCGCCAAGGCGTCGCCTTACCCTCATTTCTACGATTATGACCCAAAGCAAAACCGGCGATCGATTATTCACCGCTAACCCCAATTAATCCGGGATAAAGCTAGCTAGCAGCACAGTTTTCTCTCGGAATTACTGAGTTTGGTGCTTTCATTTTTCTTTTTATAGCAGACTAGTTCTTTTTTTTTCAGCAGTACAGTACCAGTATCATTTAAATTTCATTTTCAAACCGTTACAGGGGGAATGAAGTCGCAGGGCAGAAAGCCTGTTGTCGGTCAGGTGTCGTGAGTTGTCGACGTCGCACTCACGCTTCCTCCGGATACATAGCCTGGGACGTAGGTTTACGAATGATGAGGAGCCCCACACCTGCAAAGGACTGTTCTCGCGGATCTCTTACCGCCTCTCCCAACTTGAGGAAGCCCGGACCCGAAAGGAATACTCAAGGTGCTTCAACGCAACATTCCCGCATTTGAAGAGATGTCGTCGCACGTCGACCTCCTTGCCGATGTAATCGCAGATGCGCTGACAGCCGAGTACCTCTCCTACTACGGTGACAGGGGCTCGAAGACCGTCAAGGCCTAATACCGCCGTTTATGGGTGGGCGCGCCTAATGCTCGATCGCCGGAGGCTCGTACAAACCCCGAACGCCCCACGGGACCAAAGCCAACACCCCCGTGCTCGCAACGACTGCGAACTCGAACTCGAACTAATACAAACCCAAATGGCACAGAAGCCAATGCTGCGGGCAGAAGTGTACGCGCATGCGATGCGTGCAAGTCAAAATCGTAAATAGGAAGTTCGTGAGAGAAGGAGGTATAGCACTTTCAACCTTCTCTAAAGTAGAAACTGTTCATGAAATAAATTTGGAACCAGACTTACGTCTCTTCAGCGTCTTTTACGACGAAGAGACCGCTTACGAAAGTTATATGAACCCCGAGCCGAAATGGGGACAGTAGACTCACTCCAAACCAAAACCTCCTGATGCCTGATGGCTGATAGACAACTTGAGAGTATATTGTCACAACTATATCATGCAACAAGGACACTCAGCCCAGCCAGACTTGTTCTGAAGGTTACACTTTTTCTGCTACTGCATTGTACAGGGGTGTTTTATTGTTTTTGGGGAGTATTAACTAGACTAGACTAGACGAGCCAGGCTTCCAGTCCGGCCCAAGGGACTCTGTAGACGCCGATTAGATGGCACCCTGCCTGTTAGTTACTAAATCTAGTCCTCTACTCAGGAACATTATACTTTCCTTTAAATTCTCTGTCTACCTGGTAGCTGACAGCCTTCTAGCTTCAACCTTCTAATTCCGCCCCCTCGGGGCCTGTGTAAGAAAAAACGATCTGGATTGTTATCACCACTTCCATCCTGCTCCATCCTTGGCCACTCTAGCACACTGGACTGTTTGTCTGATAAGGATTTTCTTCTTGTAGTATAAGGAGCTCCGGATAGTTCGATTGCCTTTTAGCCATTCAGTTCTGCCCCCTCAGGGCCTGTGGCAAAAGGGAATAAACGAACACGCCTGAGAAAAACATTGAGACGATGCCCTGCTGGGGCAAAAAAAATAGCCCGGAGAAATGCCTCGTGGACCTGGGACGTGATACACGAACGAGCACTCAGTCCCGCCGACTTGCTCGGAGGAAAGACGCCAGCTGGAGCCCGAATTGGCCTTCTGGAGCAAATTTGCTAGCGCGAAAGCAGCACATGTACTTTTTATGGTGCTTCTGTGACTACTGTGTGCTTGTTTTTCTTTGTTATTGGGAGAGTATTAACTAGACTAGAACACCTCGAACTCCCACAGATCTGGCCATGCCAGGTGATGTAGCGATACAATGAAATGGCAAAATGGAAAGCCAGGAGATTCAATTGGAACGAACTGGACAAAGCTAAGCAAGACGGCGGCTCGCTACTGCAACTGAGCGGGAAAAAAATTTAAGGACACTTCAATTTATGTGCCATTTCGCTCTGCACGAGAAGCAATTCCTCGACCAGCCAAAAAGCCAGTTGTCCAAGCGGATTGGAAGTTGAAACCACCCGTTACACCATCGACGTTGAGGAATTCGCCAGCGAAAAAGAGCCCGGGTGTAACCTGCAGTAAGCGCGTAATTGAAGCAAAAAAAAGAAGTGAAAATAACTCACCTATTTCTTTTTTTAAGACAAAAGGAATCATCCAATCTTGGAGATTTTCGTACCTTGCTTTCCATGGCATTTGTGTCGACATCTTTGAAATTCACGCCTCCGCACGTCACGAACTCATCTTTGAAAGAGCCTTTTCCGATGAGATTGAGCCGGCCGGTTGCAACTGCGTTAGAGAGTCGCAGCACTTCAGCCGGTGTCAAGTCAGACCATTTCCTGTCGCCTCGAATGCCGGCAGCCCCTGTAACCAAAGCTGCCCACAATCGACGCGGCAAAAGGGCAGGCGTTCCATTCTCACCCGTGTCTTGTCCCTTGAATACAGCATTCCCGGCACCAGGTACAATGCCTCCTTGAGGTGCCTCACGAGGGAGTGGGCAAAAAGTCACCACGAACTTCCCTTTGAGATCGAGGCGAGTGCGCTGAACGGTTACCAGCGCCTCTTGAACGTCAGTCGCTTTCATACCGCCGCTCCTGTTCCAAGATGAAAAGATTAAAGTCAACTTTGAATGGCATTTTAAAGTCTCCCATCGATGAGGTAACGAGTGACTAAAACGATTGTTTTTAATAATATAACAATTACCAGTCGATTTCCAGAGTCCCTTTGTACTTGGAGTCAGCGAGGTGACGAGCGGAGAAAGCAGATAATCGCAGCGCAGCTGGTCCTGATATGCCAGTGTGCGTTACAAGAACTGGCCCTGACTCCGTCACTAGAGCTTTCGGCTTCTTGTGCTTCTTCTTCTTCTTCTTCATCTTTTTGGACATTTCTGCGTCCACAGAACCGTCAACGGGCTCAGGAGTTGGCTTTGGCTCTTCCATCAATGACAGAGATACATGTGGTACACTGACACCAGCTAACCCTGCCATCCATGTAGCTCCGTCGACATCAGGTTCAGGAGTTGCATGCTTTGGGCTTGTACAAGATTCCGCCAGATTCAAAGTGAAGAGCGACGGCACAGGAGCTTCAATGCGATGCCCGAGAGCCTCAGCCCATGCCCAGCCTTCTTTCGAGGCCCCAGGACACAGCAACACGCAGTCAGCTTCATGAAGTGCGCTTTCGCCTTCAGGTGATGCGCCACGTTGCGACACACTTACTTCGAAGAGTGCGTTAGGTTTGTCTTCGCGCAATTGAACATTTGTAACGCGCGACTGCGTGACTATTTCAACACCTGCTTTTGTGGCAGCAGTAAGCAGACAGTCTGCAATGGTAGCTGAGTCGTCCGTGATTGGAAACATCCTGCCATCTGCCTCAGTCTTCAAGGCTACGCCGCGGGATTCGAACCATGCAGCAGCTTCTACAGCACCAAATTTTGTAGAAATCGGCCCTAGGAGCTCACGTCGTCCGCGTGGGTAATTGGCTGCGATGAATTCAGGAGGTTTTGTCGAATCGTGCATCACGTTGCACCGACCACCACCGCTAATAAGTACCTTACTCAAAGGCCGTGGGCCTTGTTCAAATACTGTGGCTCTTAATTTCTGCCCCAGTGCTGTTGCATGTTCGCAAGCACTAATTGCCCCGAAGACACCTGCAGCTCCACCGCCCACAACAACCAGATGTGGATGTCTTGGCTGCGGCTTCAAGGCAGTGCATGGGCTTACAAAAAAGGCGACAACGGCAATAATAATACTGCTAGCATGCATTCTGAGTCCTGAGTGAACTTTTGTAAGTAGCGCTTTGAAGAATATAAATCGAGCAAATTCTCAAACTATTTGATCAACGCCTGAAGCTAAGTAGCCGAAGTGTGATCACAGTAGGCAGCGTCTTAAAATGATACACAAGCCAAGAGAGGTTTAGAGCGCTCGAATCCCTTCGTTAGCTCGCTACAGCATGAGGCTAGGCTCTCGAATCGAATTGCAGGAGTTCATTCATCTACTGTTCCTGCTAGCCTCGCGTTGAGCTAATTTGATACCGTTGATCTTGTCATCTTGTGACGGTATACATTCGTTAACTCGTTAACACCACCTCCTGCTCACCTTGCCTGGTTGGCTTGTTGTCTTGGCACTTGACATCTTCGTCTTGTTCCTTGTTCCCTTGCTTGGTGTCGTCGTCTGTTTTCGCGCGGGCCCCGAGGGGCCGGTCGTCTGTTTTGGGTTTTGGGGGGCTACTACAGGGATGATTTACATTACTTTGCTGGCACGGCTGGCACAGATCGAAAAGAAATTAATTTCTGAGATGAAGAGGAAGGAACAAAGGAAAAGAGTAGAGATAGAGTAGACAAGAGTTTATACAGACACTGTGGCACTGCTAATAGCAAGATATAGAACCTTCGTCAAGAGAAAGCAATATATACGATGCGTTTTGGATTTCTTATGTTGCTCGTAAGTCTGGGGTCCTCTGCCGCACAACGAGGAAGAAACGGGCGGGAGCGTAATCGAGCTAGCAAACGGAAGGACAACATTGAGGTCAGAAGACAAGAGCAGTAAATTAGTTCTGTGCTTTCTCGAGCTAACTAGAGTAGAAGACGCATGATTTTTGCTTTCAGACTGTGCGCTTCATGTGAATTTTACTTAGATGATGGAAACGCTTCACCGTGAGATCGGCACTGCACCAGACGATGAGCCGCAAAGAGTGGCACGTTATTTCGAGCTCCGAGACAAGAAAAGAGACGAGGACAAGCGGCAAGCTCTGAAAGAGAAGATAACGTTTGAAATGGATGCCGAAAATGACATTTGGAAGTCTGGAAAGGTGGTGAAAGTGCTAGCTGCAGCACTCGGTGTCTGCTTGCTTTTGATGGCAGGATTAGTGTGGAAGGACTTGGATGTCGAGCAACCCTGGAGAAGAGAACCTGGGCATAGGAGCTCCGCACAGACGCAAGATGGTGCCTCGAATAGAGACAAATCGAAGAAGTATAAGTAGATTTCTATGTTTTAGAATAAATAGAAAAACACTGCCTCGTTACTACCGACAATTTACCATAAAATCCCAATGTAGATACCACATACCAATAAAAAAATTGGAGATTTTCTGCTACATTACAGCCTGCCTCGAAATGATAATCCCATAGGAATTGAAGAACATACTGCTTTTCTGTGATTTCCTTGCTGGGTGCTATATTCGATTTCCCTGTAAGCATATCAATGGAATTCCTTTGATGCCAAGGGTGCGATTCACGTACCCGCGGAATTCACCCGCGGGGGTTGAAAAAATCACTTCACGCGGTATTTACGGGTATTTCCGCGTAATTCACGTGTGGTATATGTACGTTAGAATCCTCAAATATTCGGGATATTTTGGTTATACGGATTTTTTTGACTTTTTTTGTGGCGTTTGGTCTTGGTCACTCTGGGTGCGTTGTGCTGTCCCCCACGTGAACAATTTCCACTTGAGATTCACGCTCAAGAAGCCGGTCCTTCGCAAGGACCATTTGAGCGATTTGCCATTCATTCGACAATAAAAATAACGGGTCAATTAGCACCTGCTTTACGTCCCCTCTTTGCGACTCTCAAGTCCGCTGTGGGAGTTTCCTCCTTAGGGGTGCTTGAGGCGCACACTCGTTGAATTCCTTTGTGCAGGCCTTTTAATTCCGGCCCTTCGGGGCCTGTGTGAAAATAGGTGACCCGGCCTTGGTGATGGTCGTTATGGTCGTGATTCCTCTCTAGAGAAAGGAAGTGCCCATTGTCGTTAAGAGCGCCATTCATTCTAGCTACAAACAAGACCGCAACTGATGTAAATGATATATAAACCAAAGAATTCGAGCACGATCAACAGAGTTCCGCAGTGACGTCACACTATTCTGAGCGGATTTCCGCGGTGGAAATCACATCTTAATGGTACAAAATTCACTTTCCGCGTGATTTTCGCGGAATCACGCGCGTGAATCTTACTTTAGTGTGATGCATATAGTACTTAAATATTGCATAATAAGAATTTCTCGTTCTTGCTAATAGACCCCCATCAAAAGAGTTAAGTGAGTGCTGAGGAAGCATAAAAGGACCATAACCTAGTTCAGAGGTTAGCACACTCTGCGTACTGGTATACTACTGTAGATGTTAAAGACTTATGGAGGCAGTGAATTAGTAGATAGAAACAGGCAGGCCACGACACAAGCAGTGCGGTGGTACGTAGCGCCGGGCCTCCATGGAAAGAGGTCTAATAAGAGATGACTAAACCAAAGTAATCGAGACTGACTATACAGCAAATACCCACAAGGTGATAACTATGGTGGCGATGGAAACCCCAACCACCAGTGCACGCAGCGCCATATGAGACGGGGCGTGTGCTTACGGCAGGGCACAAGAGACCGTGTCAAAGTAGTCGGCGAATGAGGTCATGGTTATGAAAATCTTCTTCGAATAGAACAATAATAAAGGAATGGGCGAATGCCACGTCAGTACCTTGCGATGTCCACACGAATGTAGTACACCACTGAAGGTAACCATCGACTGCTAAGATGCAGTCCTCTTAACTTTTAAACCTCTTACACCAGCCGCCTGACTCAAAGAAATGCATGATGCGGCAAATAAAGCACAGAGCTCATCTCATTCGCAGTGCCCCCTTTGCTTTCTAGTAAGGCGCGCTCATCATAGTGGAGGTGTTTTCCATGCGGGCGACGTCGAAGATCATTTTCTCGGCTTCCCGCAGCTTCTCCAGAGCTGCCAAGGTCTCGGCACGGCGGGCGGTGACTTCAGGCGCAGGGGCCATCAGCTCCGCCACCTATAAGATCATCAGCGATGGAAGTAGACAATTCGCATCGAATCGTTGCGTATCAACACATGTGTGAAAGAAAAGACCACGATGGTTGAGAACAAAAACAGCATGTATCGCCATTCTACTGGTAAGCATCAAACCTGCCGGTCGGTGAGGGCGCCGATGGCGGCGGTGATGCGCGTCTTGGGCTCCTCCACCAGCAAGAGCTGAATGTACTTGGGCACCAGATCCACCACCTCAAAAGCGTGGGCAAGCCCATGAATGTGCGAGTAAATAAGTGAACGAGAGGAACACACTAATATAATAGGTGGGAACGCATTGTAGGAGGAAATTAGTGTTGTAAAAGGCTCTCAAAATCACGAACGCACAAGTACCTGTTTTTGCACGAGGCGAAAGTAGGCTCGCGTCAAGGCCAGCAACTTCTCGATCTCCAGCTCTTCCTTTGAGGTGGCTTCTGGCGCCAAGTGAATCTTCGACGAAGTTGACGAGACGCTGCGGCCGAAGGACGGGGCCATGGATGACAAGGTGGATGACGAGGACGGAGCCGCCGCGCCGCCGCTGCCGCCGCCACCACTTCGAGGCCTCGAGTCTTCCAGTTGTGCCCTCTGCCGCCGCTCCATGATGGCGCGCACGCGCAGGCGCTCTTCTTGGCTCAGGTCTACTCCCGACCGGGCCTTAGGAAGAAGAGGAAGAAGGGAAAGCATTTCACGAAGGAGACAAAAGAGAGAGAGAGAAAGAGAGTGGCAGCAATTTGTCTGTGAACCGCGGCAATTGTTGAATGAGGTGAATAAAGAAAGGAAGTGCCGAAAAGGTGTGACCGAATCATTTGCTATTTTAGCTATCGTGTGCCTCTTTATAAGCGAAGTATACGTGAAGCAAACATTGAAAAATCATCATCTCCCATTCATCATTCATTCTTCCCTGCGCTGAAGTACCTTCGTGATGAGCGCCACGTCGTCTTCCGAGTCTTCCGTCCCGTAGCGCTTTTGCTCCACCTCAAACAAGATCCGGTCTTTGTGGAAGTCCGGGTGGCCGTAGGAAATGCGCAGCTGGTTCATTTTCACGTGGGTCTGCAGGTACTTGACGCACTCCGCGTGTTGCTCCTGCAGGATTTCGTTGCACTTCTGGGAGATGGCGGCCTTGGCCACGGGAAACGCGTTGAGGAGCTTCACCGCCTCGGTGGCGTCGCGCTGCACCTTGCGCATCTCGTGCAGCACGTCGGTGGCGCACTCGAGGCAGGGCGCTTCGGTCAAGCCCACTTGCTCGCGGACCTAGGAGGCAGGAAGGAAGAAGGTGCTGTTAAATAAGAAATTTAGGGCATAAGGGTGTGGCAATCAGAGAGTGTGCAGCGAGAGAAACAGGAATTGGCCTAACACTGCATGTTGCAATAATAACATGTTGGAAACTGCGACCACGATCTCGCCTACTCCCCCCACAGAAGAGCTATTCTGCTCGCGGATACCACAGTCATAGCAGTAGCAGCAGCAGTCTTCTTACCAGTGTGTGGAAAGCGTTGTTGGGCACGTAGAGGCCGCCTCCGAGGCCCTGGCGGTTCTTGATCATGGTCCGGATGCGGGTGTAGGTGTTGGTGTCCATCGACTCGAGCCCCTGCACCTCCAGGCCCAT
>Ga0307982_1003830_pt1 | contig 11950 bp, 10 predicted proteins | sample OrgLakmetagen989_FD_201847 | JGI IMG/M metagenome (GOLD analysis project Ga0307982, IMG submission 201847) | Saline water microbial communities from Organic Lake, Antarctica - #989 | ecosystem: Environmental > Aquatic > Non-marine Saline and Alkaline > Saline | place: Antarctica: Organic Lake... | reverse complement strand
AGAATTTAAAGAAGTTTTCACTGAATTTATTGTCAACGAATTTGTAAAAACTTCTAATCAATCATCCGCGTTTGTTCAAACTGTTTACTCCACTTTTAACGACGCAATCAAAATTTATTTGGATAAAAAAGGACTTCCTGATCTTTCAATTATATTTGTTTTTAAGGGAGGCAATTTATTAAGAATCGTTCAATCTGAGTCACTTGAAGAGTTAAATAGTCACATAACTGGAATTATCAAAAAATTTTATGATAATTTTTTTAAAAAATCAGACGCTGATTTTTCAATATACATTAATCCAAATGTCCCTAACTTTGACACTGTTTTAAGCGATATGACAAATTTATCTTTTGTAATATTAAATCATCTTAGAAACGAATTCATTGTTTCGCCATCTCTCTATTTTGAATATTATAGATTAGGAGAAAATGAAAAAAAAGAATATTTGTCAAATTTATTGGGAAAATTAAACAATACTCGAACTATTAAAGAGGGTTTATATGATTTCGATGGTAAATTCGATGCTGTTGAATTTAACGACTCTTCATTTTATGATGATGATGCTGAAGAAGCAATTCATAATTTTAATCCTAGAAAAGATTTTGAAATTGTTTTTGCAGACACCACAAAAGAAACCAATGATGTAAACACAAGTAAAATATTATTATATCCTCTGGATCAAATTCATTTATTGTCCGAAAATCATCCAATGTATGGAACTTTAAATGAAATCATATTGCACCAAAATAATGTATATGGAAATAATAGATATTCTGAAATGTTCGCATCTGTTAATAAAACTACAACTTTTAGAAGTGGTAAAGTGTTATCATCTTTTAATTTATGTCGTCTAAAAGCATCATTTTATGCAAGATTTAATCCGCGGAACTCGGAGCCAATGTGGTTAAAATTAGATGGCGAATTGATTGATGTGTCTATACCCACTCTGAAAGACAACGACATTAAATCGTTATTTGAAGATATTAACAAAAAAATTAAAGATTATACCGTAACTTCCCTAAATAATTTTAAATTTAAAGGATTGTCTATTTCATATTTAATTCAAGATTTAGAAAAAGCCCTTTATAGAGTTGCTGAAAATCCCTGGGATGATCCAAAATATGAAAAAAGAATTAATAGACTCATGTACATGTATTTTGTCGTTTTTATGTTAAATAGAGTCACACCAATTGGAGTTAAATTACAATATCTTGAAATTATTAAAAATTCTCTATCTGATATTAAATCTCTTAACAGTGATAGCATTAACAAATTTTTAAAAATTGCCGGAGATATCTTTCTTAACAATAATATTGATCCATTAAAAAAAAGTATCACTACGTTCCCATTCAGAAATATTATTGAAAATTTGACAGGTTTATTATCCACCCTTAATTTAAACGATAATAAAAAAATTAAAAATTTAAATAATTACATTGACAACATTTTATTAAATCTTGATGTATTGACGAATGCTCTAAGTCAACATAAAAAGTGGATTGACAATAAAGGATCATTGTTTGAAAACTCATTGTATGTTACTGATTTAATTAAGGGGGGAGCAATGTATAGTGAAACCACTCCAAATTTACCTAAATTACCAAATAATTTAGATAGCGTCACAGACACCTTTGATATGTTTAGAGGTGGTTCTAAAATTGAAGATACCGACGATCTTGATGATATGGATGATCACGATGACAGTGATAACAGCGATAACAGTGATAAAAGTTATTCCTCAAACTCCCCCGATAACAGTGGCAATTTTGGAAACTTTGGAGAAAATTCATCCGGTGAAGAAGGATATGGTGATGAAGACGATAAATTATATTTTAAAAGCAGCACGATGGATGAGTTTAATATGAGTAATTTTGGACGAAATTTAGAATTATCCCATTCATCAGAATATTACGATGACTTGCTCGATGACTAAAATTAAATTGTTTGTATATTATGGTATAAATGATAAATAAAACCATTCATTTTGTTTGGGTTGGCAATCAACTCCCTCATAATTTTAAAAAATAATATTTTAAAAAATAATATTTTAAATTTTTTGCACTTCAATGATGAATGGAATTTTTATTTATAAAAAAACATTGACAATTTAAAGAATGTTTGCTTTTTTCATATAAATCATCTTGAACATATTAACATTATTAACATGTACCATAATCCAGCTCAAAAATATAGGCTATAAAACTATATCAAAGTATATAAGACGACGAATATTACATTTTTTGATTTTTTTATTTTTTATTCAATGGTTTAATTGCCAAAACAGAAATAAAAACAAGATCAAAGATAAAAAACAAAAATGAAAAACTGTTATCGCAGTTTTTTATTATTTATCCTCATCTCTAACATGAACGATTATATTAAAAAAATTGAAAAGATAAACGGAGTATCAAGGACTGTCAACTTTAAAGTTACGGAGATGATATTAAATTAGTCAATATTTTTTTTAAATGAAAAAAGAAGAATTATTATTTCATATTCAAAAACATAAAAATAATGGAGAGACATATGCTATTCATACTTGGAATGATAGTTGGAGATGAGTCATATTGTGAATTTTATTTTTTTAAATTGTTTATAAATTTTTGTAATTTACGAGCATCTTCGTTTCTTTCATTTTTTTTGTTCCCGTAAATTATATCTGGTCTTTCCTTATGATGCCTTTCCAATCTATCGATTGTGTTTTTATCTTTGGTTGATTTCCTTGCACAAAAATGCATATGTTCTGTGTACACATCGTTTAAATATACGTATCTTCCTATCTTTTGGGCGACTTCTGATAACCATGTGTCGTTATAATCTGAAACAAAATAAGGCGGAACAAAATATCCAGTCTGATTTATCCAATTTGTATGGATAAAAGAATGTGTGGCCAATTTTGGGGGATTTCCATGATGTATTCCGTCACGTCCAAATACTAAAACTATTTTATCATCATATTTATCAAATTCTGATCTTACTAAATTATCCCAATTTTTTGTCCTGAATATTATGTCATCTCCGCAATGCATTATTATTGTTCCTGTTGCAAGTTTATTATAAGCAACATTCCAACATTCACTCAAGCATATTCTTCTACCTAAAATATATTTCACTCTTTTATCTTTGCTCATACTTTTTGCTTTTTCTATTGATGAATTATCATCATCATCGATATAAAAACAAATTTCCAACAAATTACTTTCTGTTGCTGTGTTTTTTGCGGATTCCCATATTCTCTCCATGTTGTCGGGTCTTTCCCTTGTTGGCATGATTAATGAAATCTTTTCTTTTGCCATATTTTTTGTTACTTACTTACTTATTTACTTATAATTAATTAATTTTATTTTTGACGCATCATTGTTATTTAAGTTAATTAATATAAGTTTTATTTATTTGTTTAATATTATCATGAGTATTATTAAAATCGGGCTGGTCGGTTATGGGTATTGGGGGCCAAATTTAATTAGAAATTTTAAAAAACATAAATTTATTAAACCAACATATGTGTGTGATCTTAATCAAAATAATTTGAATAAAGTTTTATCTGATCACGATGACATGAGTATAACTACAGATATAAATATTATTTTGAACAATGATGATATTGATGCCGTTGCCATTGCCACACCTGTATCTACGCATTATTCATTAATTAAAAAATCACTTTTAAGCGGTAAACATGTATGGATTGAAAAACCTATGACTAATTGTTATGAATCCGCTTTAGAACTCGTTAACATCGCTAAAGAAAAAAATTTGATATTAATGTGTGATCATACTTATTGTTATCATCCTGCAGTGACTAAAATTAAAAATTTAATAGACGATGAACTTTTTTCAGGTGATTTACTTTACATCGACTCAACTAGGATTAATCTTGGGATTATTCAACACGACATTAACGTCATTTGGGACTTAATCCCTCATGATCTTTCTATAATAAATTATATTTTACAAAATACTAATAAAAAAATAAGTAAAGTTAGTGCATCTGCATTTGATTTGCTTAATACTGGACATGAAAGCATAGCAAACATCACTCTTTATTTTGATGATAATTGTATATCTTATATCAATTTAAATTGGTTATCGCCTGTTAAAGTTAGAAAAATGATGATAGGTATGACTAAAAAAATGATTATATGGGACGATATTAATCCAGATGAAAAAATTAAAATTTATGACAAAGGAATTTCAGTTTACAATGACACAACGGAAGCTTTTATATCGTATAGAAATGGGGATATAAATATACCGAAAATAGATAATCAAGAACCTTTATTTTGTGCAGTTGATGATTTTTATAACTCTATTATTAATAAAAAAAAACCTATTACCAACGATGTTTTTTCTGCTGAAATTGTAAATATTATAGAAAAAATAATAATATCGGTGAATAAATCAGGAGCTATTATCGAAATTTAACATGATCAAGAACCTTTATTTTGTGCAGTTGATGATTTTTATAACTCTATTATTAATAAAAAAAACCTATTACCAACGATGTTTTTTCTGCTGAAATTGTAAATATTATAGAAAAAATAATAATATCGGTGAATAAATCAGGAGCTATTATCGAAATTTAACATGATCAAATTATGATTCGCTGAAAAATCGAAATATTGTTTCGCATATTTTTTTAACTTCTTCCAATTTTAATTCTGGATACATTGGAAGAGACAAAATAGTTTTTGAGCATTTTTCAGTCACTGGATACACATCATTATTTAATTCTCGATATGCTTGTGTTTTATGAATTGGTATTGGATAATGTATTCCAGATTCAATATTGTTATTTTGCAAATAGTTTTTTAGATCATCCCTCATTTTTTCACATTTTAATCTTATCACAAATAAATGATAAACCGAACAATCTGAAAACGGGGATAATTTTATTTCATTTATATTTTTTAAATTTTCCATGTAATATTTCACTAAATTCCTTCTACACTCATTCCATTCATCTAAATAATCCAATTTCATTGTCAACATTACTGCTTGAACAGGATCCAATCTGCTATTTCTCCCTTTTATTTCATGTTCATATTTTATAACTGAACCAATGTTCCTTAACTTTTTTAATTTATCAAAATAATATTTTGAACTTGTAACAACTGCACCTCCATCTCCCACACATCCTAAATTTTTACTTGGATAAAAACTGAAGCATCCAAAATCACCTATTGTACCTAATCTATAATTATCATATTTTCCACCATGAGCTTGAGCAGTGTCTTCAATCAATATTAAATCATTATCTATAACTATTTTTATTATTTCACCCATATTTGGAGAACACCCATACAAGTGAACAACTATTAAAGCTTTAGTTTTTTCTGTTATTTTCTTTTGTATAATATCATGATTTATCATCATGTCTTCTTCTCGGCAATCTACCAATATTAATTTGGCTCCTGAATTCGACACCGCCAACGCCGTAGATATAAATGTGTTTGCTTGTATTATTACTTCATCACCTTCCCTTATACCAGCAGCATTAATGGCCATCTCAAGTGCATCTGTTCCATTTCCCACACCAACACAATAGTCCGTCTCCAAATAATCTCCAAATTTTTTTTCAAATTCAGAAACTTTACTCCCTAATATATATGAACTATCGTCAATAATTTCAGATACTTCTTTTAAATATTTTTCCTTGAACATTTCATTTTGATTTTTTAAATTTACCAATTTAATATTTTCGTTTATTATATTATTGCTCATTTTAATTTCCCTAATTATGTTTTTATTTTTAATAAATTAATTTGTTAATTTCCACACTTGTTTTTTTGTCTATTCTTAAATCATTTAGTTCTGATCTCCCTATCCAAGTAAATTCTGTTAAATTTGAATTTTTATATTTATCAAATACATAATTTTTTTTAATTTTAAAATCTTCAGCGTCCATATATAATTCACTTAATGTTAAATAATAAGAAACAGTGTCAGTTTTCCCCAAATTTACTTCACGATAATTTAAAATCTTTATATTTTTTATCATTTCCAAATAATCTTTCTTTAAAATATTTACCCCTGTTTTACAACAAAATGTTCGACTCAAAGTCATAAAACTTGGCTCAAATGATGGCGAATACCCTTCAATCATACCATATGTTGTTTCTTTATTTATTACTGATTCTCTTTTTTCTAAGAGGAATTTTAAATATCCTTCATGATCATAATTGCATATTATGAATGATACAAATTTTATGTTGCAATATTTAGATGAGTGATAACATGAAGAACATTTTCTGCATGATGTTAAATTTAATTTTCTGAAAGATGGGTAAAATATATTTAATTTTTTTGTTTTTCTTAATATTAAATCATACACATCATTTGTATTATTTGAATCTGCGTATTTCATAGTTTTAAAATTTTCAAGTAAAGTTAAAACACTGTCAAATGATGGTTTCCAAAATTCGTTTTTTAGGTTTATTATATCTACACATGTCATCCATTTGTATCCTTTATTTAAAGTATCATCATCTGTATCAACTTCATAATTAAATTTTTTTTGTGGTCCAAAATTATAATTCAAAATATTATCCATATCAAAACACATAAAATATGTTTGATGCTTAGAATTATCACTTTTAACCATCTTTATTTTTTCGAATAAATTTTCATATTTCAAAAATAATATGTTAAAAGAAGCTTCTTCAAATATTTCTCTCATTAATGCCATTATCGCTGGTTCGTCGTTATTATTATTATTTAATGTCCATGATTCTAATTTACCACCAATCCATGAATACAATCCACCTCCATTTTTCATTTGTTTTCCTCTTTTTTGAACTAAAAATAATAATTTTCCGTAATTTTTATTTTTTTTATCTTTGCAAATTAATGACATTATGATCGATACAGTTTTTACTTTACATTTTTCGTGATTATGTTCTCCTCCGCATCTATAGCATTTATCAGCCAAATCGTTGACATCACCATTCGATAAAGCAAATATTTTTTTATCTATAATAGCTATTTTATTTCGTCTTTTGCATTCTTTCCAATTTTCTAATTCTTCGTTTACGTCACCTTTTGGGGAATAATTTTCGTTCGATATTATAGTCATTCTTATTTATATTTCTTTTTAATTATCATGTGATATTGCTTTAGTTTCATTTTTTCAATTTTTGCAACTGTACGGAAAAGACAGTTGTAAACAGTGTGATTGCAAAAATAGAAATAAAAAAAAGATAAAAAAAAAGATAAAAAAAAAGATAACAGTTTTTTATCTTTTTTTATTTTCAAAAGTGACTATCCGTAAATATCTATTTATAATGATCCATTTTAAACACTCCATTTGGAAAATCCTATGTTACATTTATATTTATAGAGAGGCATTGCATCTAGTTAATTCATTATTTATCGTATTATTAAATTATATTTACAAACTACTCGCCTTTTAATGAGGATAATATGGATTATCGCGAGCATATTTACTCATTATTTATATATAGTTTATTTTATAAAAAAATGACCATTCCAAATGTTATTCATTTCATTTGCATTAAACCTATGATATTTTCATTCTTTCACTTTTTAGCTGTTGCATCTGCAAATGTTACTCAAAAACCGAATAAAATATTTATTTATTATGACACAGAACAAGAAGATAATATTTATTGGGAAACTGTTAAACAATTTTGCACGATTGAACAAATTGATCCTCCCTTAATATTCGGTGGAAAAGAAGTAACTGCTCCACAATATAAAGCTGATATTATTAGACTCGAAAAATTAATAGAAAGAGGTGGAATATATTTAGATCTTGATATACTTTGTCTAAAATCTTTTGATGATTTTCTCGGCGTTGATAAATGTGTTATGACCGGTAGACCGGAAGGTTGTCAGGATGATATTTCCATTTTAAATGAAACTCAAAATTCTATTATTATGGCACCAAAATATAATCCATTTTTAATTAAATGGTATGAAACCATGGATGAGTACATGAACGGAGAATATCCATGGTCATATCACGCTGTGATATATCCTGCGCAAATTATTAGAGGGCAAATTAATGATAATACTCACCATGTTAAAATATTGGATTGTGATAAATTATTTATGCCATTTGGTTGGGAAGACAATGACCCATTTATATTTAAAAATATAAATGAAATAAGTGTTAATGAAAAATTAAAATTAAATGGATATTATACAATAATGTTTTTTGAAACCATCGTAAAATGCACATACTTAAAAAACATAACACTTCAACATATTATTGATAATAATAATCTCTTTTCGCATATATTTATCAAATATATATCATTATTAAAAAAAAAAAGTAATTTGTTGTGGAAATTAATGTGGAAAAATTTTGATAGATCAAATTGGGAAAATTCTCATAAAATGGCCAATGATTATGTTTATTTATTAAATAAAAATATCAGTGATAATAATGTAAGATGGGCTACTTTTATAAAAGCTTCTTCTGAGTTACGAATGGAAAAATATTCAAAATCTAAAAGCGCTTTTCATGTTCTTTTAAAATTAAACAATTTAGACCAAAATTTAAAAATTCAAATAGAAAATAATTTAGCTCTAATTGAAGATATTAAAAATAAGAAAAAAGATGACATATTTAAAAATATTCAAAATTCTTATCATTCTAAAGATTATGATGATATTATTGAAAAATGCGAAGAGTATTATAATTTATTGCTTGAAGGCAATTATCAATACCAAAATATTTTATTTTTCTTATCGACAGCGCATTTTCAAAAAAAAAATTATGATAAAAGTAAAAAATTGCACGAAACAATATTAAATGTTAAAGACATTGACGATAATGTAAAAATTTGGGTAACTTCGAATTATGATTATCTTATTAGATGCATTAATGAATCTTAAATTAATCTTAAATTAATATATTTAATGAGATAACTATTAATAATTTTTTAATTTTTCAATTTCGTCTTTCAATTTATTTTCATAATATAATATTTTGTCTGTGTAATAACTTATTGATCCTAAAAGATTTTTTATATGGTTTTCATTTAGATTATTTTCTATTGATAAACATTTAAAATCATTTTTGATATTATTTATATTACCTTGGAAATAAGGTATTAAATCATATTCATGTTTAAATAAATTAAAATTTATTTCGTCTCCAAAAAATACGACATCTTCAATTTCTTGGTTATTCACTCTGTATATCTTGTAATCGCTATCTTCTCCTAACTCAAAAAATACGTTCGTAATATTATTTAATTTTATTTCTCTTTTTATTTTGCCTTCAATATAATTTGTCTTTTGCACAAATTTTATTTTTTTATAGTTATTGTTAATAATGTTTACGTTTATAAATTTATCACAATCTCTATCATAACATTGCACTCCTTCTATTCCATTAATTCTTACTGAATTTGTCAATAAGCAGTATAATATTTCAAATATTGGACGAGCGTACGATGCATTTTTATCATGGATATTTCCCATAAAAATAAAAACAGAATGATATTTCAAAAAAACTTCGCATGCTTTTTTATTTTCGACTTTATCACGTTTATTTTTTTATCATCTGTTAAGATTGGGTATTCTGATATAATTTTTATTACTTTTTTTTCAGTGCACTCCAATAATGCTGTTTTAAGATCCATTTTTTTTCCACTTCATTCTTTTAATTAAAATAAACATCATTTTATATAGATTGATAAATTAATCACATTAACTATGGAGTTAAAAAATATCAAAATTGAATTTAAAAAAAACTACATTAAGGAACAAATTTTTACAGATAATAATATAAATTTAGAGATTAATAAGTGTAACAAGTTGCCTTCTCAAAATTTGTTTTTTAGTAAATTTGGATATTTAAATTCAAATTTCCATAGAAAAGATAGTGTTGGCTATTTAAAAATTAAAAATCAAGAAAATTGGTTGCATGAAAATGTTGATGGATTTTTTTTTGATAAAATTAGAAATGGATTATTTGAAAAAAGACAACCTGCAGTTATATGGTTCGACTATATAACAGAAAAGAATTTTGTCATTTACAAACATTCTGTTTTCGGTTCTAGAAACAAAATTTATTTAAATTATTCTGAAAAAAATAATAGGATTAAAATAACTTGGTCGGATAATATTAGCGACGCTACCGTTTTTTCATTTGATTATTATAATGAAAAAGATTGGATTGAACTCCTTGGACACAAATAAAAATATTATTTGTATATATATTTAATGTTTATGATATATTCATTTTCTTCCTTTGCTGCTTCCTCTGCCTCTGCCTCTTCCTCTGCCTCTGCCTCTTCCTCTGCTTCCGCTTCCGCTTCCGCTTCCGCTTCCGCTTCCGCTTCCGCTTTTGCTTCCGCTTCTGCTTCCGCTTCTGCTTCTGCTTTTACTTTTTTTTTGAGTTGGAGTTTGAGTTTGAGTTTGAGTTTGAGTTTGAGTTTTCCTTGTTTTCGAAGATGATCTTGACCTTTTTTTTGATCCAGATTTAGTTTTAGGAGCTGTTCTTGATCTAGATCTTGATCTTCCCTTGCTTGATATTTTTTTGCTTGACGATCTTTCTTTACTCAGCACTATTTTTTTGCTTGACACTCTTTTTGACCCAGCTCTTGTTTTAGATGCTGATCTGCTTTTTGATTTCATTCTTTTTTTTGTTCTTGCCATAGCATTTGTCATTGGTGCAGTTTTTAAATAATCATGAGCAAAGTTTAATGGATGTGTCTTCTTTGATATTTTGTTCAATAAGTCTTTCAAAGATAATGTTTCTTCTGACGTTTTTCCATCAACTAAAGATCTCAAAGATAATGTACCATCTGCATTTCTTCTCCCATTGTGTTTTTCAACCTTATCACCTTCTTTATGGAAATATTTAAAACTTAATCCTTTTGAACCATCAATGATGTTCTCTTCGTGAAATACATTCTTTCCGTCTTTATTTTTAAATTTATTTTCAACTAAATGCTTATATTCAATAGTACCAGTTGTTTTTTGTCCTCTTCCATCATTGTTCATACGATCGTTCATTATATTATATATATTTACGTTATATAATTACTCCGATTAAATTATATTATTTCTTAAATTAAATTATATATTTTCTCCAAAAAAACTTTTTCTATATGATTTGCTTATAAACGAACTGCCATTTATTAAATCATATTTATTTTTTTTCATAAATTTTTTCGGCGGATAAAGTAGAAATACCGGAGATATTCCTTGTTAAAGTAGAAATAAATAAATGAAGATTATTTATTTATTGACGCGACATCCTTATGTAGCCAATGGTTTGAGAACATGATGAAAAAACAATTATTCCGATTTTGAAAATTCATTGTTGAGTCATACGTCATTCTCCTCGCTGATTTCCATCTTTGTCTCTCGTTCCATCAAAATGCGATGGATAATTATTTTTTAATTTTAATTCTCTAATGGATTTCCAAATTAATTTTTTGCCAAAATCATGATAACCAGATTTTTGATTATTTTTCAATTTTGTTGGATTGTCGTCTAATTTTTCGTTTACATTTTTTAATACGACACTCATTAATTTTCCATTTTATCTACTCGCCAGTAGCCAATTACTTGGTCTATTTTTTCCATTAAAACATTTCACACCCGTACATCCAAAACCAACGAAATCATATTTTTTTAAAAATTTAAAAATTAAAAAGTAGACAAAAAACGGGGTGATTTCCCCTCCTATAACTAGTGTTTCACTAATTTTATCAGGGTTCAATTTACAAAATACCCTGTTAAAATTAGTCTACGTATTTTTTTTTTTAAAAATTCAAAAATTAAAAAGTAGACAAAAAACGGGGTGATTTCCCCTCCTATAACTAGTGTTTCACTAATTTAATCAGGGGGCAATTTACAAAATACCCTGTTAAAATTAGTCTTGAGTTTTTTTGATTTTTCACCACCCCTTATATTATATAATTATTAATTGAAAATCAAATTTAATTTTTAATTTACATTTATACGT
>Ga0307982_1003829_pt1 | contig 11951 bp, 8 predicted proteins | sample OrgLakmetagen989_FD_201847 | JGI IMG/M metagenome (GOLD analysis project Ga0307982, IMG submission 201847) | Saline water microbial communities from Organic Lake, Antarctica - #989 | ecosystem: Environmental > Aquatic > Non-marine Saline and Alkaline > Saline | place: Antarctica: Organic Lake... | reverse complement strand
GGAAGCGCTCCGAGTATGGGGCACGGAAATGCTGTAAAGCCGGCGCGAGTTCAGGGCCGCATTGTTGCTGTGCAGCAACCACAAGCGACGGCAACGGTCGCGGCAAGAGCCCGTAAGCTGCCCCCGCAATCGTGCCTTGTTCAACAATGAGAGGCACAGGTGCAAAATCTGTAGTAGCTCCAGTAGGTGCACCTTCCGTGGCTGCCTCAGCAGTAGCAGGGTCGTCACTCATCACAACTGCCACTTCGTCACTCTTCAGTGTGAGCTCAAAGGTGCGACCTGACTCACGGTAGGAAGGGCGGCATTGCGCAGCTTCCTTCTCAGCAGCAGCAGCAGCGGCTGCCTCCTCAGGCGACACATCAGGAACATTGGTCACTTCACCAGTAGCAGTGGTTTCGGGTGGTGGTTCTCGGAATTTGCACAAAAGCGCGAGGCGAGGAAGCTCCGAGCCCGCTACGACAGCAACTACCGTGAGCGGTGCCTTGCTGCTGTCTGGAGCCAAGGCTGCGTGTGATTCAGGAGAAGCATCTTCATCACTGGCACCACTCATCCTCGCTAATAGCGCCTCTTTTGCGTCTTTCGCAGCGGCCACCTGTTCTGAGGTTAGTTGCGCTAGAGCCGTTGCTTCGAGGACTTCTGAGTCAATTAACTGAAAACGATCCGACGCTTCGAGCGCCGCTCCTCTTTCCCAAGGCCCGGCATACTGCAAACTAAACCCAGAAGGTCCTGACTCACTGCCTGCGTACTCCCCGTACCCATGCCGCACCCCTTCTTGCCAGCCACCAGTGTAGCGGAAGCCATCCGAGCCGATGTCCACCCCTGCGCCGTGGCGTTGTCCTGCGAGAAAAGTGCCGTCAAAAGTGGCACCATCGGGGGTGCTGTACTTGCCGCGGCCTTCAAAATGGTGGCGGCTCCAGCCACCTTCGTACGTGTAGGCACTGCCGCTAGATGTGTATTTGCCGTTGCCGTGCCGGCGCTGCTCTTGCCAGTCCCCCGTGTACGTCGCACCGTCTGCTTCGACGAGGGTGCCAAACCCGTGCCGCTCTCCACGAAAGTGCTCGCCTTCGTACACTTGGCCATTCGGCCACCGCCGAGTGCCCACACCGGTCATCTACCAAAGCAATACATATCAATGTTTGAAAGCAATGGTTTGACCAAGGTGTATTCTAGCTCACAAAAGTCACCAGTGGCGTATATATAATTCAATGAATGGCGTGAAACATTGGAAGAAAAGCTCACCTCTCCCTCAAGGAATTCTCCGTTGTATGAGGATCCATCTGGTAGGGTCATCTGCCCTCGTCCTTGTTTGACGCCTGCAACCCATTCACCATCGTAGGCAAAGCCCTGGTATTGGAACTTGTACACACCTCGTCCCTGACGCAATCGTTTGACGTCTGAGGACTTTTCGCCTGTCAAGAATAAAAGCTGTCATGGTCAAAGATGCAAAAGAGCTAGGTAGAGGAAAGAAAGAAAGAAAGAAAATGAGTCGAAACTTTCTAGACATCGACTTTGTGCCTACTTCGCACCTTCATATGAAGGCAAGATCATCGCCATGGCGACAATTCCCGATTTAGCGCCGCCAGCCCTGCCTATTAAAGTAGCTTTTGCGGTTTTGCGGCATCATCAAAAAGCTCGAGGTCTCACTTGTGCTGCCGCCTAAATGGCACTCCTCCCTGTATAGCTACTAATACCAGTCCTCCCCTCGGGGGAGGCGCAAAAAGCAAGAAATGCTTCAACCACGCGCAACCACACCAAACATTTGTGCTAATGTAGTGTTGATATAAAAGCGGCATCGTGTATTGTCTTGATTATACTAAATCCAACTTCTTCTTGGGCTATTATTGAAGTTCAAGTGCCCAGTGCCCTACTTCGAGAACACAATTGGATTGGACCACAGAACCATAGCACAGACGAAACAGAAAGCAATGTCTATCAGGCCGTCGGGGCACTCGTGTTGTCTCAGCTGGGAGCTGGGAGGCAACGCGCTGCGAGTTGCCTTCCTTTCTTCCTTTCCTAGTGTGGAAAAGCTCGCAACGACTACGACGAAGAGGCCGCTTACGAGGGTTATATGAACCCCGAGCCAGGCTTCCAGCCCGGCCCGGGGGACTCAGTAGACGCCGATTAGATGGCACCCTGACTGACTGTCTGATACTTACTAAATCCAGTCCCCCCTCGGGGGGGCTCAGAAAAGCATAAGAGCAAGCCGGCATACACGCCCCTCTGTCAGTTCTTCAAATCTTAGTTGCTCTCGGTCTCGGCTGTTTCCCAGAACACGAGCGCTTCGCCTCGGATCAGCAGCTTTGGTGCGTCAATGACGGGGCTAGCTTGGTGGGGGCACGCGTGGGGCATAAGCATGAGCCTGCCCTTCATCGGCTGGGTGGTCGCAAGCACCGCCCGTTGGCCGGGCACCACTCCCCCTCGGGGGGCCAATTCGGCGTCTCCCTCCAGAGCTTCGAGCAGGTCGGTGGTGCCGCCGCGCGGGCAGTCAGTGAGGTACAGCAGGAAGGTATGCGTCGTGGGCGCTGAGGAAGCAGAATCAGCGAGAGGCTTCCCTCCATTGCAGTTCTCTTTCGGTGGCTTGTTACTAGGGTTGCTGTTGCGAGGTGGCGGCTTCACCGTTTGCCGACCTCCTCCATGGTCTCCTAAACCACCCGTGCGAGTGGCCACAAAGCCTGCATTCAAGGCCACAGGTGACGACGACGACGATGACGAAGAAGACGCTTCTGGCGATGTCTCCACCGACGGTGGCGCCGGTGTCGGAGGTGGTGGGAGCTGGCATCCAGAGGGCAAGGACACAGCGCGGCTCAAGTCTACATGTGCTGGCAACCGCCCGCCGGCATCCGAATAGCACAAAAAGCGCACCAGAGGCGCCACCACTACGCGCAACCGGTGCTCATTGCTGCTCCTGCTACCAGCAGGGCTTTCGTCGTCGTTTGTTGTAGAAGGTGAGCCAAGGCTGGAGTTGCCATTATTGCGGTAGGCGCGTTCGATGGCCTTCTGCACGCGATCGTTGAGCCATCGGTCGGGATCGGCGAAGTACTTCCGAGCTGAGCAACTTGGCTTCGCTTTGGGAACCTGTGTGGATAACGGAGGAAGAAGAAGATGGCATCACAGAAAAGCAACTGCGAGGTCAGTCACATGGAATGAAGAGGCATGAAGGCAGCAAGAATTTAAAAAAAAAACATAGAGAAGATAAACATTCTTGAAGAAAACATTACAGTACGCTACCTCCGGTAAGTAGTCGCGCCACAAAGTGATCAATGCTAGCGCTTCTTGGTCAGTCACTGCATTGTCAATTTCAATGCTGCCACAACCGGGGTGGCCTGGGTACAGTCGCTGTGGCAAAAGCTCTCTGACCAGCGATGATTCCAATTCCTCTGTCTTGGTGGTTTCTTGCAAAGACATGCCAGTAAGCTGGCTCTGTAGCTGGCTCTGAGTGGAGTCTGTATCATTATATCCTATAGTCCCTTTTTCTGGGCGCCAAGACGACGTTGCTTCGACCATAGGCCCTCCCACAAAACCTTCCTCAACTGATGCTTTCGTAATAGCTGCAGAAGTGGTCGATGTTTGATCAGCACAAGCGCTAACAGCAGCATCTTGAAGAATCTTAACGACATCCTGATGCCCAGCTGTCTGTGCAGCGACGAGAGCACTGCAACCGCCAAACGCCACCGCCGCTGCCAAACGAGCACCCTGCGTCAAAAGGAACTCCACAGCCTTGGAATGGCCGTTCTGAGCCGCCAAAAAGAGCGCAGTGCGGCCGTACTCGTCACGGGCGTCGATACTCGAATACAATGGCACGCTGGTCGAGCTACTGCCACTCGTAGATTCTACTTCTACACTTTCGGCGCCGCCAGGTACATTAACAGCAAGAAAAGTGGCCAAAGCACGCATGTCCCCCGTGCGACTAGCTTCTCTTAAACGCGCGTTGTCGGCACCCCGAGTCGCTTCCCCGCTGTCGATGCTGGCGCACATGCTTTCCCATGCTTTGCGTGCGTCTTGGCGGGTCAAGCACGCCGCCAGCACCGCTGCCCCGCTGCTGCTTTCTTCACTCGCTATCGTGCTCCCCCCACCGTTACCGCAGCCACGCGCTGCCCACGCCGCGACCTCCACCGCATCGTCATCGCCCTGGCACCGCAAGGACGCCGCCTCGCGCCCGCCTTGCCCACGGCGAATGGGGTCCAGTTCAAAGCCAATCAAACACATGCTTGACGTGGGAGCGCGAGGCGTGGTGACAGCGCCGGACTTCGTGTTGCTGTGGCAGCGCAGCAAATAGGACTCGTTCTCGGTGCCCCGGCAATAGGCCACGAGAGTGCCTGCCAAACGCCGCAAGAGCTCACAGCCCAGCGTGCGAGGACCGTCGAAGATGATCACGCACCATTCACGCGCTAGCCACGATGGGGGGGCAGGGCAGCTCTCGGTGTTACTACCGCTGCTGCTGTTACTATTGTCGCTGTTGTCGTCAAGAGCTGAGCGAAGCACCACTTTGGAATCGACATGACCGTTGACGAACAGTTTCATGCCGCGGTTCAGGGGCACCGAGCCCGGCTTGAGGAAGTTTTGAAAGCCCCGTCCAGTGCTCAAGATCTTGAGCCCGTGCTTCAGCTTTGCCCAAATGGCGAGCTTCACGCGCGCTTCGTGCCACCGCAGGGCGATAAGACCCGTGACAGGAGAAGAAGAAGAAGAAGAAGCGGTTGCTGCTGGAGCATTGAGGTTGCTGCTGTTCTCCTTGCTTGGGACGAACTCTTCGTTTGCTGTACTATCTTCCTGGTTGTGTAATTTTTCTTGGGCACATGCAGTTGTTGCGTCCAAAGTCCGGCCGTTGAGCAGTGCCAACACGTCGTCTGAAAAGGACTGACCGTCACGACGAACCACCGTGCACCATCCACCTTTGTACATCGTGACGATCGCCTCGGGTGTTGCCCCAGCCTCAGCCGCAGGTATATCCTTGGTAGCTGCGGCAGCATTTACTCGATACGCATCATTTATTGCAGCAACTAGCACCTGCACAGTTGTAGTGTCCTCTGGGTAACCCGTCAAGAAGAGGTCGTTCTCGTTGATGCTTCCTGGTTGCTTGTTCTCATTGCGGTTCACTCCATCTGCATCACTGGCCTGCACTGCTCGTGCAATATCAAAAGACGGCAGAGGCAGGCTTCCAGAGGCAGACGCAGGAGGTATCAAACACGAGTAAGGGATCGCAAAGGCGTGGGACTGGCAAGCTACGCTGCGGGCCACCCCCGCGAGGGCCCGTTTGTTGGGCGGCAAGAGGCGTGGCGGCTGGAGGAGCCACACTTGAGGCGGCATGGCCGACTGCAACGCTTCGAGAAAAGCAGGTGGCAAGGGACTGCCATCAGCAGGGCCTTCGTTGCCTGCTTCTGCTCCTGGTTTAAGCTTAACCAGTCCAAACACAAGCACATTCCTAGAGGCGCTCTCGCCTTTTTCGGTGGTGACGGCAGGGTCAAACGAAATCACCGCGTCATAACCGCAAGCAGAGTTTACGGCTGCAGTCAGAATCGTTTCGAGCGACGGTCGCGAGTCCAAAGGAGATGTTGTTGTTTCTGTCTCTTCTTGGTTTGCCGCGGCGTCTTCCTCGAGAGTGCGACCTACGCCAGGAAATGCGTCGCCTACGAAGCCACACGCTAACACCAGCCGCCGCTTTGGGCGACTGCCTGCATCGCCATCCGCCTCACTTGGTGGAGGTTTGACTTCCACGAAACAATTAGGCTCTCGCAGATGTTTGAAGAGCTTGTTCCGTGTGTTGAATTCCATGCCGCAAGTGCTGCATTTCTCAGGCACCGGAGGCGCTGCCCTAGGCATTGTGCTATAGTCGATTAGAACGAAGGTTCAATAGAGATTTTACTCCTTTGATCTGAGATCACACCACTGTAGTAAGTGAGCACTCTTTTGGCAGCTTTATAGAACCCTGGCTAGCGAAGTAGCGTGTAAAGGTGCGAGGACGTCCACGTGTGCCTCGCTGCGCTCTACTTTCGTGTAAAGACACGTCACGTGTGCGTACTTAATAAGTAAGTTAAAAGTAAAGTGCAGTAATAAGACAAGTAGTAGTTGTTCAGTTCTCCTTTTTTATTCCTTGTGTCATGTGTCGATTGTTTTGCAAGCTTTCGAAAATTTTAGCTCTACACTCTAGCTTAGCTAGCTTGCTAGAAATTGGCTGCAGCAACCTACTAATAATAATTTAGCTTAAGCTGGAGCTGTCTAAGCTAGACCGGCAGTAATAGGAGGAGACAACGTATGTTACTGCTGTCTAGCTGTCTAGCAATCATCTACAACCTGTAGTTGGAGGTATATTGCACGATAATCCTGTGGGTCATTCCACAACGAGTCCCTGACACTCTTCTGTCGATTTGGATTTCGTCGTTTGATAAGAACATCGTGCTCAAATGTACAGACAAGTCCCAAGCTTCAGTGTTCGCTTCGGGGCCTTCTTCGGTGGAGCAGCAGTTCTAGGCGAGGGCGTTAAGTTCTTACCATGGGACAGACTTCTCACTGGTTATGTCTACGAACGATGGCCACCCTTTCCAGAAGAAGACAGAAAAGTAGGACGCGTGTTTAGGCTATCGTCCGTTGCTTGCGAAATTCTGGCAAGCTGTGGTAACATAGCCGCTGCTGGCACTGCTGGCTATCTTGCGACTAGAACCATATTTGTGTCTAAAAGCAATACCGTTGACGCTCTCATGGCCAGGCCCTTCGACACTAGAAGCATCATTGCGCAGGCAGGTGGCCGAGTCGGTCTAAGATCGGCTGCTTACTACGGCGCCCTCAATGTGGCTGCGTACGCTGCAGCTGAGTCAGTGGTCTCGCATGATCCATTGCAGTTCTTATTCCTCGCTCCAGCTGGCATCTTTGCTCTAGTCTTCGGGTTTCCAATGTTCTTGCCGTTCCTTGGAGTCGCCTGGGCGGGTGGCCGCCTCGTAGGATTCTCGTTGGGCAATCGTGCGGTTGCATACCTCAACGCGGGTGGAACAACGACGAGCTCTTTGGTTCACAGCGCGCTCTTCGCGCATCCTATTGATCGATTCTTCACCTCGCAGCCATTCTTGGCTACATCTGGTGCTGTTCTAGCTTCGATAGTTGCGATGCTTCCAGAGCGAGAAGACTTCAGCGCAAGTAGCGGTGGTGACGATGGCAACGGCGGCTTTTTGTGGAGGTATGAGAAGCGGTGGTCTACCAGTCTTCCTCCGAACCGTGACTACGGCACCATTCAGCCACCAGAGGTCGACGAAGAGAGCCAAGAAGAAACTCGACAAGAGGGGACTTGGGGAAGAGCAGACGAGAAACGCTCACCCAAGAAAGAGAATGGCGATAAAGATAGAGGTGGGGGTGAGTGGGTCTGATTCAGCCATATAATAAATTGGCAATTAAGTTCTTGCTATAGGCTTATTTTTGCCATAAGTAGAAACCAATGCACCATGCTTATGCTTTCAGAGGATTTTGTTTACTTGGATTTGTAGCTACGAACTTCCTCCATCAACGAGGGAGCTGGTTTCCTGAGTTTTAGTCGGATATTTGTTTGCTTCTTGTACTGTTTGTACTTCCTTCTGACATCCTTCTGACTTCCTTCATCGTTGCTTTTTTGGCCATATTTCGTCATTAACGTATTTGAGTAATCTGATTAACGTATTTTCATTAACCGCTCACTGTCCGAATCCGAATCCCAAGAATGGGAGTTGCGAAGTCCCGAGGACAATATCTCTCGCCGTTGACTCACATTGTGAGCAGCTCCTAGTTTTGAATTATTGTTCGAGTAAAGTTTTCATTTAATTTTAAGTTTAAGCAACTAGTCTATTCTTGGTCTAGCATAAGCTATAGCTATGGACTGGGCGAATGAACTCCAGAATAACCCGGTTATGGCCGGTGGCAAGTACGGCGTCTCAGTAGGCAAGACCGCGGGAGCTGTGTCTGCTCTCACAGCTCTGTCAATGAACGACGCGCAAGCTCTGACGTGCATCTGTCGAAGTGGCGTAAGCTTAAATGAAAAGGACAACGAAGGCAACAGCGTTTTACACTTGGCAGTTGAGTCCGGCAACGAAGACCTCGTAGAAATCATCGTGAAGCATTACGAAGACGAGCCAACCTACTTAGATGAACCTAATTCTGCCGGTCAAAGCGCAGTGTTTGTGACCGCGAGGCTAGGCGATGAGCGCATCATGCAGCGGCTGATGCAAGCTCACTGCGACCCAACCAGGCGAGACAAGACTGGTTTCACGGCGCTGCACGTTGCGTGCTTGTTCGGTCACTTTGAAATTGCGAAGCTCCTCATCTCGCGCGGTTGCGACGCTTTTACCTATGATTCCATGCACCAGTCGCCAGCTTCTATCGTTGAGCGTGGATGGGATCGCTGCTCGGGTGAAATCAAGCGCTTGCAACAATTGTCCAAAGAAATGCGCATTGAGGCCCTGAGCAAGGGCATGGTCGCGCAGCCTGCTTTCCAGGAATGGTTCCTCCGCAAACACGCCGAGGTCTTGCGGCGCTACTTCAATCGACGAGCGTGCGAATTGGGCATGGCTTTGCACCACTCCAATGTGGAAATACCTCTCGAAGAAGCCGAGGCTGAAGACGATGATTTCGACGACGAGGACGACGACGATGGAGGCACCACAGCCGGGAAAACAGACGCCAGTAGCACTCTAGCCTCAACAGCGGAAGCCGTGGACAGTGTAAATGCTGCTGGGGGTGATGATTTAGCCCCAAAGAAAAAGGGCGACGGGGACGGAAGCGGCTCGGACTCGGACTCCGATTCTTCCGACGGGTCCGAGAAAGACGGGTCGCGCGGAGGCACCCCGGGTTCGTCGCGGCTCGACACGGGCGCGGAGTCGCCGCCTGACACGCCCGCGCACCCGCGGCGCGAGGCCACGGCCAAAGAGTACTTTCATTACATGGCCACTCGGAAGCTGACGAAAGCTCAAGAGGTTCTCCAGTCGAAGAGCACCTTTGATGTAACTACTTTGCAAGGCAGCAACGCTGGTGGAGAAGTCGACGAGCACGAACTACATCAGGACGGTACTGTGCAATATTTGCTTGTGCAGCACGAGCAGTGGCGTTGAATGTTCTCTACAGACTTTGCCTTATTGCATGCTCTAGATTTGGTCTCAATCTGAAAATTGGGCTTCTGGCGCTGACAGATGCATTCTATTGCGCCTTATACGTATTCTTTTAGTCTTCTCGATTGCTTTCGTCAGGTGACAACCACGACTACGACTTGAAGCACGTGCACTTGTTGCGGGCCTTTGAGCGCTTAAAAGACGACGTGGTGATTGACGTGAAGCATTTGGTGAAGGAGCTCAGCGTCGAGCGCGACCGGTGAGCGAATCTCTTTTTTGCGAAGAGGAAAAAAAAAAAAAACACACACACACACACAGAACAAAGAGCTTACGATTTTTCGCTTTTCCTTGGTCTCACTGCTACATCTTTATACTTGTGCTTTTGTCGGCAGCTATGGTGCTTTGCGAGACGCTATTTTACCTGGGTGGCGAGACACCAAGAAAAAGAAAGGCAAAGGCAAGGAAAAAATTTCAAAAGGAAGTGAGAAGTAGCACCGGTCGTAAAGAAGTGGATACTGGATAGCACTAGGTTCGTATTCAATCCTTTGGCGGAAAGAAAGTTTCCAAAATAATTTAAACCAGCGGGGTTCATTCCCATTCGTTTGTAATTCGTTTATGACTACACGAATTCACGAACATAGAAGTTTATAAGCGCAAATTAAAAAAATAAACTCCGATATCGCAGATCGTAGTCCCCAGTGAAGCGCAATTTTGAGCCATTCATAATTTCCTAGTTCATTCGCCAAAAATAGCGCGGTCGCTTGTTCATTGGGCAGCTCACTATAACTTCGGTGGGTCTCCTTGATGGCCCATCCATTACACACTTCGGTGGTTTCTTTATAAAGGAAACTTTGTTCGACCTCGTTAAGTACGGCTACTGTAGCGGAGGAGCAACTCCTGGTGTTAGTGTTAGTAGGCCTGTGATCATTCGTGTTCTCACAGTTTACAGCATTGCAGCCACGTGATCCATACTTCGTTAGCAAGAATGAGGATAGGCGATGCTCAGATCGGTTGGCGCCCGGCGCCTGAGAAAAACATTGAGACGATGCCCTGCTGGGGCAAAAGAATAGCCCGGAGAAATGCCTCGACGTCACACACGAACGAGCACTGAGTCCCGCCGACTTGTTCGGAGGAAAGACGTCAGTAGGAGCCTGAATTGGCCTTCTGGAGCAAATTTGCTAGTTGCTAGCGCCTAAGGCATAAGCAGCACATCAGCACATGTGCATTCTTTAGTGCCTCTGTGACTACTGTGCACTTGTTTTTCTTTGTTATTGGGAAAGTATTAATATCATAAGTGCTCTAGTAGCATAAACAGCTCATGTACTTTATTTTTGTGCCTCTGTGACTACTGTGTACTTGTTTTTCTTTGTTATTGGGAGAGTATTAACTAGACTAGACTAGACTTAGACTAGAATCGCTGCGCAAAACGCAAGTGAAAAGTGTGGTCTGATTCGTACTTCACCCAGAAGGATGACCGTAATCAAAGCAAGAAACTTCCCTGTTTATCTAACCTTCTGAATCCCAGCTGGGCAGTACCATGCTTCTGCCCATTTGGGGTAAGGTGGACCTCGAAGTGCGTAGTCGAGAAAGAGCTCGCTGCCTTCTTCAATGGGCGCTGATGCCACGATAAGTGCGCCGGCAAGGTTGTTCGTCTTTTCTTGGCACAAAGGAGCACTAGAATGCCAAACAAGCTTGTGCTCAAATGGACAAAAGTACCATGGAGTGCCGTCTTGTCGCCGGGCGTTGGGTATAGGATACGAATCGCTGCTATCGCTTTTGTCGGCGGCTGCACCGTTCGCTTCGATTGACTCTTTAAGATCAGCCCACAAGAAAGGTACAACACTGACGTTTGGGAACTTCCCATCAGTTGGATGATTGATTCGATGCCCAATTGCTAACGGGTTAGACATGCCACCTCCTTGCTGAACCTCCTCAAGTCGGCCACCATCAATAAAACCACCGATCGTTGCTAGATTCATTACATAACTGGTGTCCTCGTCGTCCCCTGGCCCATACACAACGAGCTCGCCGCTGTTGTCAACGAATGGCACGGGTGGCGTGTACAACCCAGGGTATAAGCATAGGGCAGCATCTATTGGAATTGCTTCGAGTGCAAAAACTCCTAAGCCAGCGTGCTCCGAGTTAACCATCGAACTTCTCACTGTTACTTGAGGCACAAAACTTCGACGCAATATGCAATTGGCTTTACTAAGCACCATTTGATAAGAAGTCATAAAGAAGATATTCCGCTAAGCCAACGACGCACGCGAAGTATGATCCCTACGCGAGCCACGGTTGCGTTCGTCCTTTCGTTTATCGGGAGCCTAGTTGGTACTCATGTTCATTCCTGCAGCAGCTAGAATGCTAGAGAATGAAGTTTCATTCCAGTCGATTACTTGGAATAAACCTGCACGTTATAGCCCCAACAATATCAGTATCAGTATCTAAAGACGATGTCCTTGAAAGGCTAGGCTGATGCTCAAATAGTAGAAGTCCCAAGTAAGCCTCATTGAGTGCAACCTTCTAAGGCACGACCATCGAAATCGGGGAAAAAAATCATCAGTCAAAAGTCGGGCTGAATCGGCGAATATCCACACGCTAATAATACCACTAGATCCAGCGCGTCGAGAGGCATCGATTCATACTATTTTCATGAGCATCCGAGACATGACCCATTTTCCAATCTTTTTCGCCACTACAGGGGAGGTATTTTCTACAGGGAGGGGTTTAAATCCTCCCTGTATCGAAACAGGAAGGCACGATTTTACCACTGATAGTAGCGGCGAGTCGATAATTTATTTTCTCCTTGATAATAGTTGGGTTGGCCCTATCCGATTTGAAAATCCACTCCCGACAGTCCTTCCTATTGGCCCCGATCTGCAGAATTAGACC
>Ga0307982_1003828_pt1 | contig 11954 bp, 7 predicted proteins | sample OrgLakmetagen989_FD_201847 | JGI IMG/M metagenome (GOLD analysis project Ga0307982, IMG submission 201847) | Saline water microbial communities from Organic Lake, Antarctica - #989 | ecosystem: Environmental > Aquatic > Non-marine Saline and Alkaline > Saline | place: Antarctica: Organic Lake... | reverse complement strand
CTTTTTATTGCTAAAGTTCTTATACATGTCGAGTATAAAATTAGGTGCATTTTGGATGGTTAGGCCCGAAATAAAAGTTGGTGCCGCACCAGATTTATGAGGACTACGGTAGGCCTGTTGCAAGGAGACGCTAAAATGCATAGCATTCACACACAAAATACTATTCGCTAGAAAATACATTACATACACACACAAAATACTGTGTTCGTGTTATTTGCGTTGTTGTGGCGTGTTGATGATGCACGTTAGGGGGCTTGAGGCACTTGCCCAGGTGGTTGCTTGGCTTGGCGTTTTGTAGATGTTTCGCGAAGCGCTCACGGCGGTGTGTTTCGAGCAGCACAGAGGCGTGTTGACGAGGTTCACTACAATCAAACCCAAAATATTACCTACGCTTGTTCCTTGATGCATTAATCAATGCCTCTGGCGTCCCCATGGCGGCAGTTACAATCGTGTATGCTGAGTGAGCAGCAAACCCACAGCGGCTGTGCACCTTGCAAAAATGGGCAGCGAATTTGAATGGGTGTAAACTGCACCCGAAGACCCGTATGTGTGACTAGGTTTGGTAAGGAGCGCATTCATTTTCGAGTGTTTAGAACCCAGACATCTGGACAGCAGGTGAGTGCGTGTGCCGCGTGTGCTGTCGGACTCAGCACGGACTCGTCCTCTGCAGGCTATTCGCCCAACATGAACAATTTGCGCGCATGCATGTGCCATCACCTCCAGCTGGGCAGGTGCTGCACGGGTCTCCCCGAGGTCGTTGCCCTGTCCGGCTGTTTCGTGCCCAGGCCGGGGGCCGGGTGACTTGAGCCTGCACCGCGGCTTTGTGCGTATCAGTGGGACCAAAAGCAGATGCAAGTGCCCAGCTGGGCACCATGCTCAGGTGTGTACTGGGCACGTGCCGTAGCGTGGTCGAAGCCCTCTCTCAAAGCAGCTTTTGCCAGCAGAGCTGCTGCCCGTTTTGAGGAGGCGGATGTGGCACACACCCTGCTGAACAGCCTGATGTGAAGTTCCCATTGGTAAGCCACCGGCAAAATTGTAGCAGAGACTTTGTGAAATTGGCTGGAAGGCTTGAGTTTGGGAAACGCATTGTGATTGGAGTCCGCCCGCTCGGGCGCCCGACACCTCCCCTCTCCCCTGTGTCTCTCCCGCTGCAGCTTTAGAGGCTGTTTCGGTGCGGTGCGGGTTGGTCAAAATCAAAAATTATTTGAATCGCGTAGCAAATTTTTCACCATGGCATCAACAGTAGTACGTAAGTAACTTCAAGTTTTGGGCACCGACTTCATCGGATGGCAGGATCTCAACGTGCCCGCCGCCGAAGTGATTTTATTAGCGGGAGCAGCTCGCCCGCGTTCGCGGGATGGCTGCACAGGACACTGTGTCTCAGCCTTTAGTCGACGTCTATGTATGCTATATGAAGCCCTCCTTTGACGTATTGTTGTTTGCACAGACACGCCTGATGAGGGCGACATTGTCCAGTCTGGAGGGCAGGGGTATGTTTGCATTGGCACGCATGAGGGAGTGCTGTGCGCAACCAAGCATATCGATGACAGCAAACGGGCAGCCATTGCCATAGAAATCCGGGTTGTGAGTGCTGCTTCCTTGTGTGCATGTCTTTGGCTTGTTCCAGCAGTGCATGAGCCGTGAATGTAGCCTGCGAAGATAGGCAGGGCGTAGTCGGTGTGTTGCCCAAATTTTTTGTCACAGCATGACGTGGCAACTGCTTGGTTTGCAGGCTCGGCGGCTTGAGAATGAGCACGTACACATTGTCAAAGTCATTCAATGTGTAAAAGCAGAAGAAGACTACACTGTTTCAATGGAATTAGGAACATGCGATTTGCGTGACATCCTGGATGCCAAGCCAAGGTAATTATTGGTCAGCGTTCACGCGGCATTGTTGTGAAGCGCCCCGCTCCGCCTCCACAAACTCGTACCAACTGCACGACCTGCCAAAATAGCAAAATGCACCTCAACGCAGATTTGCTGAAAGCGTCCTTGTGCGTGAATGGATGCTGCAAGTTGCCCATGCTCTCAGCTTTGCACATTCTCGGGGCGTGGCTCACAGAGATGGTAAGACACAGGCGCGCGTATGAGGGTGGAGGGCGCTGCTCACAAAACCACGTTGGACGAACTCCATCCAACACGAAACGTGGGGATGTGAGGAACGTCCTTTGAGTCACTGTGGCATGAAATGCCCTCAATATGCTTGCATGTGCACTCATGTTACTTTCAATGCAGTCAAACCGGAAAATATTGTTTTGTTTCCTTACGATCGTAGTGCTACGCTGTCAGAGAGGGATTTGACGTGGAAGTTGAAAATCGGGCGCAATTGAACAAACAGCGGAGAAAAACACTGGGCGCTGCCAATCTCATGTGCACAAGCAATCCCGACTTTCGCCCAATTCAAGCTATTGAAACCCTGCGCGGGTACTTGTTGAAGCTTTGTGACTGGGGCTGCGCCCTCGTTGCACCTCCAGTGGCAACCAAGACAGCTGCTTCTGCAGCACACACAGCGCGCAGTGCTGGGTACCAGCTGTACCAGCCCCTGAATGGCAAGTCACCCCGAGGATCCCTCCCGTTTGCATGCCCCCACATCGTCATGCTGCACACACTGTACAGCTCCAGCACTGACGCACGCACCATGTGGCGTGACCCATCACTGCTGCAGCCCCTGGTGAGCGCAGGGTACGATGCAGCAGCTGCAGATGTGTGGAGCTTCGGCGTGACGCTGTGGGTGTGTGTGTGCGGGAGCATGCCGTGGAGTGTGGCTGGTCCCAGCAGCCGTCGCTTCCGTGACTTTGTGCGAGGCACACAGCCGCATGTGCTGGGCGACGAGATGTTGGCGCCAGAGTGCAGGCACTGGAAAGGCCAACAGTCTGCTGCAAGCTCTGAGCCCTCAGCCAACCAGTCACATTGGCACTGGCCCTCCAGCTTCTCCCCTGCCCTGGTGGATCTGCTGTCTGGCTGCTTGAAGGTGCGGGGCAGTGAGCGCCTCAGCATGCAGGCAGTGATGGAGCATGCGTGGTTCCGAGACCCCACCTGGGTACCAAAGGGCCCGGATGGGTCCACCCCAGACGCCCCTCGCATGTCTGATCCATCTCACGACCAAGCAGACGAAGATGGCGACTGTGAGCTGATAGGATCAACCAGCTTGGTGGCTGAGTTGTCGCGCAAGGAGGGAGGGGCAGCGGGAGCGGCAGCTGCCACGGGTTCCCACTCCGCTCCTGCAGCGTCTATGGGCTGTATCTCTCGGCTGCAACAGGCCAGATTGTTGGTAGGTAGGCCAGCTCTTGAGCAGTCGAGTCTGGCGCAGAGTCCACCGGGAAGTGCTGGCCGAAGGGCTTCCGCTACCGTGGCCAAAGCCGCAGCCAGTGTATTTGACAGTGCGCCCCTGGTGGACAGTCGTGTGCAGCAGTGCAGCAGTCACAGCGCCGAAATGTCGTCACCCTGCGCGCGTGGAAGTGACGGGTCCTCTGACTTCTTTAGCTCCAGCGGCAGCGGGTCGCAAACAACGAGCACACAACAGCGGCGAAACCTTGACCTCAAGTTTACGGCAAGTGCTGCCTCCGAAACGCAGGAGCAAGGACACCTCCGAGAGAAGCTTGCCGTCACGGCAGCATTACAGCCATCCCGTGTCCGCCAGGCAAGAGGCACATCGATGGGTGGCAGTGGCCACGCCCTTTGAGCTGCCCACCTGCCCAGGTGGCAGATGCCTGTACGGCAGAGCTGCGTGCAGCCGCTCCCAATTTTGCGTGACTCAGTGAAGCGTCATTCATTCTCATTGAAATGGCATGGCATGCCTTGCTGTTCTGACCCTTACAATGCCAGACCAAGGTGCTGAATGGGTCTGCGAGGTGGGCAACAGTCCCAATGACCTGCCTAGCGCTGGAATGCATTGTCAACCACTTCACGGGGTTTTTGTATCTGCTTGGGCAGACTCATTTTCATCTTGACAGCTGGCTCCACTCATGAAATGCCCTGGGCACCTGGCAGGTAGAGCTGCACAGGTGTGCCCATAAGCGACCTTGGCATGCCCAGGGGTGCGTCAGGCTATGAGCACAAGGAGTGACCCCAGGTGGTGTGTATGCCTGCCATACCAGCCCATCTTCCTCCCCGTGTCAGGTCCCGCGGGATGGGGAAGAGGGGGGCGGGCGGGGCACCCCCCTCTTTCTCTAGATTTGGGGTCTGGTACAGGTGCTTACCTACTGCCGTCGTCTCAACCGGGTGACGCAACGACAAATAATCGAACTTCGCGCAAACCTTTTCGCGCATTTCTCTCAATATAGAATCAATCTGCATCATGGCTCAGCGGTCAAGGGGGTACAGTGAATGTGAGTAGGTGCAGGGCTGCTCGGAGCATGTAACTATCTGATCTGATGCCTCTCCGCCTGCCTCCTTTCTAGCGGAGCTCGGACGGCAGAAATGGCAGATAATTTTAGTGAGGGCGTGTATTTGTACTCAGCATGCGTGTCTGGACATGTATTTTCGCAAAAAGGCGCCTTTTTTTCGTGCTGAAGTGCTCCGCTGCGCGTTGCCACTCCGCCCCCCAAAAGCAGCAGAAATCTCTCCCTTGGCAGCAACAACCTGATGCTGTTTGCAGGCTCCAGCAGCAGCACAATACAGTCCGGAGGACAGGGGACAGTCAGCTTGGAACATGCATCAATGACTGCCACAAAACATATTCCTCACAAGGACAGATTTGCTGCTTCTGCTGAAGTCCAAGCTGTACGTCTCTCTAGGTAGCTTGGCGTTGCTGCCCGCTCCCCTCGCCTGGGCACTGTGCCCTCCCAAAAGAAAACATCGTGGGCACAGTGCTGCTGTCCGACTGACGAAGCTTCAGCAGCCGGCAGTGCCTCAAGCGCGACCTGGACAATGGCACCATGACTTTCTCAATGTGTTCTGCATGGACTATTTGACATGTTCGCGGGGTTTGTCAGTCTGGTGCAGGCCAGGCCCGATACAATCTGTGGAGCGAGGCACTGTGTGTGTTGGGCAAGTGCGGAGAAGCCTCCGAGATAATCCGCGCTGCACAGCTTTCTGGACATGCTTTGCAACTCTTTCACTTGTACAGGCAAAGCGACTGGGTGCCCGACATGCCCACATTGTGAAAGTTAAAAGATGTAGAAACACAATCGAAGAGTACGAGTTGACAATGGAACTTGGGTCGTGTGATTTGAGGGATGTGCTGGACCAGCGGCCGGGGTAGGTTTTGAACGCTCCGCCCCCGTTTAGTGCTCCGCAAACGTGCATCGGGAGCATCTGTGCAGGTTCGGAGAATCTGTCATTGTGCGCGAGTGGCTGCTGCAAGTTGCACATGCGCTGAACTACGCCCATGGGCGTGGGGTTGCGCACCGCGACAGTACGTTACAAATGTGCCTGTTGGATTTTGTGTGGCTTGCCCAGGGAAGGTGGAAAAGCCCATCTTTCTGCATGTGCGCTGACAACTGCACCATTTTTCTTTATTGCAGTCAAGCCCGAGAATATCATCATGTTTCCATACCATCGCCACGCCCAGACTGTGGATGATTTCGGGATCACGATGTCTTCAGTGCAACATCACTCAGACTGCAAGCAGCTCATTCTAGCCGCAAGCTCAGTGCTCGGAGGTGGCAATGCAAGCGAGTACACAGCACAGTTGAAGGAGTCCACCTTTAAAGCCCCAAGAACACAGAAACAGGCTATGGCGACTCTGCGTGACTACATGGTGAAAATCTGCGACTGGGGCTGTGCAATCGTGACTCCCCCCATTGCAAAGCTTCCAAAGGTCCACAGTGCAGCCTACTCCAGTGCCATGTCTGGAAAACTGGCGCGCCGCCATGGTAGCAGCCCACAGCTGACCAATACTCACTCGCGTTTGGCAAGAGCCGGAACCACGATTGTGGGCGCATCCTCCGGCTCAGGCATGCACAGCGACGCAGAAACCGACTTGTCAGACTCCATCAGCAGCACAGCATCCGACGACGAGTGCCAAATCACCCCCACTGCACGGGCACGGCGACGATGCAACGGCAATGCCGCGATGGCATCGCCCCCTCGCCCTGAGCGCGACCCCGCGTTTAGCTCCCCAAAGATACAGCTGTACCAGCCCCTGAATGGCAGGTCACCCCGAGGATCCCTCCCGTTTGCATGCCCCCACATCGTCATGCTGCACACACTGTACAGCTCCAGCACTGACGCACGCACCATGTGGCGTGACCCATCACTGCTGCAGCCCCTGGTGAGCGCAGGGTACGATGCAGCAGCTGCAGATGTGTGGAGCTTCGGCGTGACGCTGTGGGTGTGTGTGTGCGGGAGCATGCCGTGGAGTGTGGCTGGTCCCAGCAGCCGTCACTTCCGTGACTTTGTGCGAGGCACACAGCCGCATGTGCTGGGCGACGAGATGTTGGCGCCAGATAGTGAGTACTGGCACCACGCCCACGAAACTGCTTTGGGCTGTCAGTGGCGCTGGCCCTCCAGCTTCTCCCCTGCCCTGGTGGATCTGCTGTCTGGCTGCTTGAAGGTGCGGGGCAGTGAGCGCCTCAGCATGCAGGCAGTGATGGAGCATGCGTGGTTCCGAGACCCCACCTGGTCACCCAGCCCAAGCAAACAGCTCACAGTCTCCACCAGCTAAAGCAGCTATTCACACATTGGAAATAGTACGAATTTTCAGGGTTTGTGCTGGTGCCTGGAACTGAGCCATGCTGTGGTTCGGCTGCTGTGCGGGGAAGGCTCCCGGCAAATTCGTCACAAACTCAGAAGCCAGCTTGCTTGATTGCCCACAGGTACAACACGCTGCTCGACCAGCACTCCATGCCAGGGATAAGAAAAGTTGATACGTTGCATGAAATCTGTGAATCAAATTCTTACAACAAACAGAATGGAATGAACCTAGCAGCATTCGCTCCTGGCAGGAAGGGGCCAACCCCAGAGTGAATGGGATATTGCAAGCTGCTTGTCAATCTGGTGTACAAAATCGATTTTTCCGGAACTATCATGAGCTGCAGGATGTGACAGGCCACAGTTTTTGCCCCTGTATCCTACCCAGACACAAATAGCAGGCCGTTAACGGCAGCTGGGTAGCGTGCACTCTTGTTTACGCTTTGGCAACTTGAAGCCCAAACTCTGCACGCAAAACAAGAAAATGGAGGTTCCTGTTGAATTTGTGCTGAAGTTTAACGGAAATCCGACAAAGTACGAGGCGATTGTTGTGGGAAGTATCAAGCAGGTGAGTGCCCAAACAAGCTCGGAGCAACAAGCTTTCTACCTGACACCCTCAAATGCGCAGCTCGGGAAGGGGAGCTCTGAAGATGGACTGAAACTATCCCCTTCAGCAACGGGTCGAGTATGGAAAGGCACCGTGAATGTATGTGTTGAGCGGGCAGTATTAGTTGCATCTGCACACGCTCTTCCCGTTTGCTTCAGATTGCCATTGGCACAAGCTTCACATACCGGTACTTGATCAAAGACCACGACAAAGACACTGAATACTATGAAACAGATGTGTACCATGGTATGACGTTGGTGAGTGCCATTCAAACAACGTAGTGTGTCACACTCTGCAGAAATGTCGCTCGCAGAATGAAGCCCGTCTGCTTTCTCAGCTGTGCTCAGTGAAGATCACAGACTCCTGGGCCAAGCACGACAAAGTCGATTTGAAGCTACCAGGGGAGCACTTCCATGCTTCCAAGGCTGCCGCTACGTCCAGTGTTGCCCTGTGGCCCCCAGTCCTGCAAGCCGAGGGACAAGCAGCGACCCCTGCAGCGGCGGCCACAGCCACTGCCGCCCAAATGGCGAGTGACACAATCCAACAAGCAAAGTCAGCGGAACTACAGGCCAAGCTTGACGAGCTGGAGGACCAAAACACTCGGCTGACTCGGGATTTGATGTATTTGAAGTCGGCAAAAGAAAAATCTGCAGCGCAACGCCGGGAGCAACGACAGGCTGCACGAGACAACGAGGAGAAGCTCACAAGGCAAATCGCAGAGCTCAGCTGTGAAGTACGACGGCTAGAGAGTGAAAGCGCCGAGGCTGACCGCAATGCAAATTTGGGAGAGTTGGAAGCGATTGAAACGCTCAAAATGCAGGTGCAACGGCAGCAGACGGAAATCGCGTCTCTCAAATCCAACGATGCTTGCATGAGCAGCCAGCTGGCCTCCATGAAACGGCGCATGCTGAGTGCGTCCACCCAGCGGGATAGCGCTCAAAGCGCCGAGAGAGCCGCTGCCATGGCCAAGGTATCTGCCGAGCGAGAGACTGCGTCCTTGCGCAGTCAGCTCGAAGCACTGACGGAGCGCCTCACAGACCTAGCACGGCAGCGCGAGACAGACAGGGGCGACCTCAAGAAGGCAGAACAAGCGGCTGCAACTGCAACCGAGGAGGCTGCAGCTGCAGAGCGGGAGTCAGCGGAAGCGGCAGCGGAAGCCCGCTCCGCAGCTGCTGCAGTGCAGACAGAGCTGCTGCTGCGGGAACAAGAAATCGACACCCTGCGTGAACGGCTGGTGGCTGCCCAGGCTGAAACACGCGACGCGTCGGCTGCCGCTGATCGCATTGCACAGCAGGTCGCAGCAGGCGAGAGCGAGGAAGTGGCCGGGCTGAAGCAGCGCCTGGCGGCATTGAGGTCAGATCTGTGTGCTGCACAGCAGGCTGCAGAGACTGCGCGTGGAGCTGTGTTCCAGGAACAAAAGAAAACTGCGCGGTCTGATGCGGAAATTGCACAGTGGAAGGACAGAATGGCAAGGGTGCAAGCTGAGAACAAAACGCTGTTCAACACCATCCTGGACTTGAAGGGAAACATCCGTGTGTTCGCTCGCATCCGTCCAATGGGGGCGACGGGCAATGGAGACGCCACCGTTCCAGCTGCAGTTGCTGCTAGCAGCCAGCGCACCCTCACAGTGCAGCAGGGGGGGACTGAAAAGAAGTTCAAATTTGACCACGTGTTTGACAGTGCAAGCACGCAGGAGCAAGTGTTCTCAGAGGTTGCGCCACTCGTGCGTAGTGTTCTGGATGGATACAACGTGTGCGTGTTCGCGTACGGGCAAACTGGTGCGGGAAAGACTCATACGATGCAGGGCAGTGACACAGCCCCAGGGGTGAATGTGCGTGCACTGAATGATCTCTTTGCGCTGGCGTCGGATCGTGCTGCAACAATGGACACACGCATTGCTGTGTCCATGTGCGAGATCTACAATGAGCGTGTTCGGGACTTGCTCGTGCGAGGGGGGTTGCAGGGGGCTAAGCCTGATCTGACAGGCGAGGGGGGGGTTGCTGTTACCAGTCCTGCAGCCGCAGCTGAGCTGGTCATGGCCAGTGCAAGTGGAAAACGCAAGCCCCGTGCACGTGCTGGGAAGGTTGACCCTGAGGGCCTGGACTTGAAGCAGAACGCTGCAGGAGGAACATATGCCCACGGATTGACGTGGCTTCAAGTGAAGCGGCGAGAAGACATTGACGCTGTGTTCTCGGCTGGAACAGCAGCGCGTTCTGTGAGCAGCACTGCAAGCAATGATGTGTCCTCGCGGAGCCACATGGTATTCTGTGTTGAAGTGTTCAGTGCCAGCAAGTTGCCGGGCAAGCGCAAGCAAGGCACCACCTGTGCCAGGCTGTTCTTGATTGATTTGGCTGGGTCGGAGCGCCTCAAGAAATCTCTGGCCACAGGCGCTCGCCAGGCAGAGGCTGTAGCCATCAACAAGTCCCTCTCTGCGCTGGGGGACGTGATGTCTTCCCTGCAGGGCAAGTCTGCCCACATCCCATTCCGCAACTCCAAGTTGACATTGCTGTTGAAGGACGCGCTGGGGGGCAACAACAAGGCATTGATGTTCGCAGCAGTGTCCCCACACACCGAAGACAGCGCCGAAAGTTTGTGTTCCTTGGCATTCGCTAAGCGGGCGGGCAAAGTGGAGCTGGGGGGGGCTCAGCGCGCAGCAGGGGGGGGTGGAAACAGCACTCGCAGCGCTGGAGCGGCCGCTTCTGGCCCAGATGCCTCCATACATGGCGCCTTGACTGAGCGGCTGGACAGCCTGCAAGCAGAGCTGGCTCGAGTGCGTGAGGCCGAGGCTGCGAAGGATGGCGAACTGGACACAATGGCTGCACAAGTCAGAATACTTGAACAAGAACACGAAAAGCAGCAAGCAGATCAAGACGAAGAGCTGTCTGACCTGCGATCAAAGGTCGCGCGTTTTTCCTCCCTGCTGGACGGGCTGGCAGGGGCCCCCTCCACAGCCCTTTCCCCCGTGGCTGGCCGAAGGGGCGGTCGGCGGTTCTCGTGTGTGCCCATGTCAGCACACAAGCGCAAGGCCATCGGGGACAGCTTGAGGGAGATCGCGTCCCCCCCTGCTGCGTTTGGTCGTGCACCCCCCATGCCCCCCTTGCCAGCGAGCCCCCCTTCAACCTCCGCGACCCCCCCTGCCGGTGCAACTGCAGACAGTCCCGCCAGCATGCCTGTCACACCCAGCTGCGGTAATACATCTGCGAGCCTGGCCAGGCAGTTGAAGGTTGAAGTTGCAGCTGGGACTCCACAGTCCCCACTGCTGCAGGCAGGCACACCTCATGCAAGCCCTACCCCGGCGTCAGTGGGGCAACTGCATGGGTCACCTGAAGCAACTGATGACTTTGAAGCCTTGGAGCAGAGTGTCCTGGAGGATGTACAGATGGAGGGTACTGATGCAGTGCCTAGACCCGCGCCGGCATCTTCGGTGCGCTCTTCCCCGGGACGCGGAACAAAACGGCAACGGGAGGCCGATGCACAGGTGCATGATAGCCCCGCTGCCGGCGCTCACGATGGGCCCAGTGCCGCCCAGCTTGCCCGCCCAGCTGTAGGTGCCAAACTTGCAGGGCGCAGTCGCCAGGCTGCGCTGCGTCTTGCCCCCACCGCTACCGCTGCCCAGGGGAACGTGGCTGGAGCCCCTCCTGTGGGGCAAGGCAAGACGGGAAGGAAGCGCCCCGCCCCCCGTGTGGGACATAGGGGGGGGGTCCTGCGCACCTCCAGCCGGGGCAACACTGCAGTGGTGGGTACAGCACCCCCCAGCAAGGGCCCTTTGTTGCCCCGGGTGGCGCCAGCAGCAGCAGTGCCCTCCACGGAGCATGTTGCTGCAGCCGCCGCCGACTCCGCCCAGGTGGTCGTCACAGCAACCCCAAGCCGAAGCGGCCGCCGCAAGAAGTTTGCGCATGTCACAAGCAAGATCAACACAGGTCGCACCCCCATTAAGCGCCCGCGGCGAGGAGGGGACACGAATGTTTCCCAGGTGCGCTGAGGCTGGCGTGCAGCCAGCTCCATTGCGCCAAGCGACCAAACAGAACAAGGAACACAAACAATCAATGCATCCATGTAGCATGCGCTCGCAAGTAGCTGAAAACTTTGCTCAACTGCATCTATCTGGCTGCGAAAAGCAAAGCAGTGTCTGCTTGAAAAACGTGTTTGATTAGAGTTCAGTGCACAGCATCGCCAGTGCACACCCAGTCAAGGCCCCACGCGAACGCACGCGAAGTGCATTGGCGCAGGGCATGCCAGGTGTCCACAGCGATGCTGTACATGTGTGCTGGTCTTATAGCGTCCTCTCCGGCATCATGGCTGCGGGCTGCACAGCGCTGCCAGCCGCGTACCATCCGTCTTGCCTCCACAGGCACTCCCGAAGAAACGCCGGCACAGAGCAATCGCCCACCGCCCACTGAGCGATGGCTTCCACATAATCCCACACCAGCAGGCGCAGCTGCCCGGGGGTGAACCGCACCCTGTCTCCCCCCAAGCGGGAGGCAAGGGCAGATGCCGCGAGGGGCGGGCCGCGGCCACGCATCTCCGCCCGCATGGCATCAATGGCATGCACAGCGACCCAATCAAGGGGGGGCTTCGGGGGAGACAACCCCCCCAATGTTGGCCCATCATACCACAGCCATGCAGCAACACTCTCTGCAACGCCATGCAGCCGCGGCAACAGCCTGGTCACGTTAGCTGCTGAATCCACCATCATTTGGTCTTCAGCAGACAG
>Ga0307982_1003827_pt1 | contig 11956 bp, 10 predicted proteins | sample OrgLakmetagen989_FD_201847 | JGI IMG/M metagenome (GOLD analysis project Ga0307982, IMG submission 201847) | Saline water microbial communities from Organic Lake, Antarctica - #989 | ecosystem: Environmental > Aquatic > Non-marine Saline and Alkaline > Saline | place: Antarctica: Organic Lake... | reverse complement strand
TAGGAATCCGCCCCCCCCCCCCAATGCCCACCGTGCATGGCTCTGTCTCGCAGACGGACTACGGGTGATCGTTTCCACTTTTGCCCTACTTGGGATCGATTCTGGATTCACAGTCATGAGCTCCGGTGTCAGGGTTCCGTCGGAGTTTACAGTCCATTTCATACTCACCTCGATTATTTCCTGTAGAACCGCCCACAGACAAACAGACAAAGGCTCATTTACGAAGTCAGTTTAAGAGTGCATACGGAAAGGCATGCCGCTTTGCGCTTCACGGCGACGCTACTACCAGCCCATTCGGTGGATGCTGCGCCACAACAATGTGGCGCCCCGCAACGTGATGAGGAGGCGTAAATTGATCGACGGGTCGTAGGCGACAGGCGAACGGCGATAAACATATGCTCTAATCGCTTTGCCTCACTAAGTTTGGAGTCCCGGTTGCACTCGAAGCGTTTCTAGATTCGAAGGAGGTGCTGCTCCGCCGCCCAGCACCTCCCGGCATTCGCCCATTTTTAGAAAATAAACAGTCAATACAAATATTTTAATGTATCCCTGGAGTTGTTTTTCCTCATCTTCCGGTTTTCTAATCCGGTTGGCTTGTGCAACAGTGCCCATGGGGCGTGGAAGTGGGGATGCGCAGTTAAGGGCTCGGCTTTCAACGAGGGAGTTGATTCGGGTCGAACGGCAACCCGCAGCTCAGAGCACGCCCCGCAATTTGTTGCGCTTGCTGTGCGCGGACTTCACCATGGCAGAAGCTTTGGTGGCCAGCTTCGGGGCTTTTTTCGGGCTCGGGCTCGCCGCGGCTGCCAACAGCTCGAAGACGTTCTTGCGCTTCTTGGGCGGGCTCGCCATCACCCCGTGGTCTTTCTTCCCGAACGGGTTGAAGGGCTTAGCTTTCTTCACGGGCGAGGCCGGAGGCGAGTGCTGCTGCAATTCGTCTTCGTTGTTCGCCAGTTCGTAGGCTTCTTCGCCTGCTTCCTCGCCATTGTTCTCCGCGCCTTCTTCGCCCACTTCGCCTTCGTCGGCGGTATCTACATCCACTTCCTCACCGCCTTCGTCGTCGGAGAAACTGCCTGCTGCTTCGCCAACTTCAGCTTTCGGCGGCGACACCACGGCAGCCACCGCACTTCTCTTGGACGAGATCCCAAACGACACGCGGTTCGCGGACCTTGCGCGCTGCTGCTGCTGCTGCTGCTGCCGCCGCGCTTGCTCTTCCTCTTCCTGCAACTGCTGCTCCTGCGCCGCCAGGAGCCGCTCCTGCTCTTGTTGCTGCGCGTCGAGCTGGCGCCTGGAGACCAGGCCCGAGAGCCGGGGAGTGACCGTGGCAGGCCGGGGCGCGCGCCGGGGCAGTGCGGATGGAGGCGGCAGCAGCGCTGCTGCAACCTCGAAGTCTTCTTCGTCATCTTCTCCTGCTTGGTTGCCACTGGCTTCGGCTGCTGCCTCCGCTTCCATCTCGTCGATGATGTCCTGGACCTTGGGGGGCAGGGTGGCCAGCTGTGCATGGTTCGCCACCACGAGCGCAATTTCAAGCGACGCTGGCAAAGTTAACTGGCGGACTGCGTCGAGGGCCGCTTCATACCTAATGCATCAAAAAGATTAATACAGGAATGGCTTCAGACGACATGAATCTATGAGTTTTGATTCGTTTGTTTACAATTATGACCTTTGCGCCGTGCACGCCGCCTGCATCAACTTCAGCATGATCTTGTCGGCCTCCACTTTGTCCGCTTGGGCTGCCTCGGCCGCCGCGGCCGCCTCGCCATTGCAGATCTTGCCGCTGCAGCGGGGGTCGTAGCCGCGGCGCAGCACTCCGTGCGTGAGGGCTTGCGGCTCCCAAGTGGCCAGAGACTGGTCGCCGCCTTCGCACGCCGGCACTGCTAGGGGGTAGCTGCTCACCAGAGGGCGCGGCATGACGGCAGGCCCCGCGAAACCGCGGCTGCCGCTCTTGCTGCTGTTCTTGAGGAGCACCGCGTTCAAGGAACCGTGCTGCACCGCCACCGGCCACAAAGAGTCCCGGCGGGTGGTGAGCCCCGGCGCCAGCAAGGCGGTGTTGCACCAGGGTGCCCAAGTTGCTCCACCGTAAGCACTGGTCAAACCTGACAAAAGGCCACTGGCATCGAGCATGCAGGGCACCGTGTGAGGCTCGGAGAAACCCACCCAGGCCAGGGAGCTGCGTGCGGAGGGAACGGAAGAAGCCGCGAAGGCACCACTAGCCGTTGCAGCAGCAGGACCCGTGGCCACTTCGAGCGGCAAAGCCCCGTGCGCGAGGCGGCGGCGGCGAAGCACATCCAGTACCACAAAGGTAGGCGCCGCCGCCGAGGACGCCTGGCTCACCAGCAAGAGCTTGCGGCCACTGCCCGCGCACGTGAGCACGTGGGCCCCACTGGGCGCGTGAAACACGTCGAGTTCGAGGCCACCCAGGCCGAAGACCCGCACCACGCCCGACGTAGTGACGCACGCGCACCACCCCACCCCGGCGGCCACACAGGCCGCGACCTCGCCCGCGGGGAGTTTGCGGGTCCAGGTGGCGCCCTGCTGGGTGGTGGCGTTGGCCACGCTGCAGTACAGCACGCTCCCCGGCTGCTGCGGCTTGTGCGCGCCCGCTTCGCTGGCGAGGGCGTGGCGAACTTGCTCGGAGACCCCAAACGGCGCGAGCGGGTCGTTGTCGTCGTCGTCGTTCGTGGACTTCTCGGGCACGTTGGCGAAGAGCGCGCAGTCGTCGGAGAGAGAGCCCATGGTGAGCTCGAAGCGGTCTTGAAACCGCACCTGTGCCACGAGGGAAAGAGAAAAGCACCAAACAGAGAAAGAGAATGTTGTGATATGAAGAGCGAGGGGCCCCAAAACATGCAACGAAAACTATAACGCCACAAGGAAGCCAGAGCAAAGCGAGTACAAGTCTACATAAAAAAATGAGTACATCACAAAAGAACCTGCCTTTTCAAAATCTTACCGATCGTCGGCTCGCCGCGTCCGCGAACTCAATTTCCACGGCGTTTGCCGCGCCCTCCGAGCGCGAGGTAATCGTGCCTACGGCGTTCCAGCACAGATAGCGCCGCTCTTCCCCGAGAGGCGACGCCGACGGCATGAACGGCGCCGGCGCCGCGGCCACCGCCCCCCCAGTGGGCGAAGCAGTGGCTCCGCCTCCGGCAAGTGCGCCGACGCTCGTCCAGGCAAGCCCACCTTCGCCGGCGTCGTCTGGACCGAGCACGTCATCGCCGTCGTTGTCGTCGTTGTCGTCAAAGGCATTGCCATCGTTGTCGTCGCTGTTGTCGTCGTCGCTGTCATCGTTGAGGTCGGCTTTGGTTGTGGCTTTGGCACCCTGCTTGCTGCTTCCGTCTTCTTTGCTGCTGCTTTTCTTGTCCGACGCCGCGTAGGCTTTCACGTCATCTTCGTCTTCGCTTGCCGAGTTCAGCGCGTCGTCGCTGTCGTCGTCGCCGTCGTTGTCGCTGCCTTCGTCGCTGTCAAGTTCGTCTTCTGCGCTGTCGTTGAAGTCGTCGTCGTTGTCGTCGCTGCCTTCTCCTGCGGCTGCGGCTTCTTTCTTGGCTTTCTTTTTCTTCAGTTTCAGCGCTTCGTTCTTCGCTTTTTTGGCTTCTGCTTTGGCTTTCTTCGCGGCCTTCTTCGCACTCTTGCTGCCACCTTTCTCTTGGGCCTCCGACGCTGGCGCCATCGCTGCAGCGAGCCGCTCCTTGGCGCTCATTTTCTTTGGCTTGCTCTCATCTCCTTCCGCTTCAGCATCGTCGTCGTCGTCTTCCATGTTCTTGGCTCCGCCGTCAACATCGTCATCATTGAGCCCGTCGTCTTCAGCGGCTTCTTCTTCAATAAGTGGGGATTTAGCGACCGCTTCTGCCGCTTTGCCGCCGCCGGCAATCTTCTCGGCTTCGTCGTCCGTCACGAAGTCGAAATCTTCGTCGTCGTCGCCGTTGGCAACGTTCAGCAGAACCTTGGAGCTCACGAAGCCCATTTTCGCTTTTTCGTCGTCCGTGTCAAACTCTTCGCCGCCCTTGCTAGGAGTGGCGACTGCCACAGGAGCTGACGACTTCTTGAGGCGCTTGCCCTGGCTGGCGCGTTTCAACTTCAAAGGCGATTCGTTGTCGCTGTCCACTTCAGCAGCAACAGAGGCAGAAGAAGAAGAAGCAGGCAAGGCAGCGCTGCTACTGTTCGTCTTCTTCTTGTTGTTGTTGCCTTTGCCCTCACTGAGCTTCGGGTTCACGCCCCACACCCCAACACGGCCGCGGGTGTCGGCCAGCGCCAACAGCGGGCAGGCAGCATCGTTGCTGCAAGCGGAGTTAACCAGGAAGGCCACGCCGGTGAGGGCGTGGGTGCTGGGGGGCCACGTCGCCACCACGTCCTGCGCGTCCATCGACCACAGCACTACTTGGCGGTCGGTGCCCCCGGAGGCCAGGAAGCGGCCACAGGGGGACCACGCCACCATGGACACCGCACCCGCCGCGTGGGACGGGCCGTTCCCGCCGACCAGCACTTCTTCCCGCCACACCGAGCGATCGAGGTCCTCCGACGAGTCAGCAGCACCAGCAGCAGCGCCATCGCCATTAGTGCCCGGGCGGTGCTTGAGGAGCACGCTGCTGCGCCCCGCCAAAGCCAGGCAGGACCCGCGAGGGTGCCAGGCGCACAGGCCGCGCTGTTCTTGGGCAGCGTCAGAGCCGTCGTCGCGGTTCATGCACGGCTCGTCGAGCACCGAAGTTTCCACGTCGAGGGAGTCCGGCAGGCCACTGTTGTTGGTGTAGGGGCCTTTGGGCACGTAGTGCACCTGTACGGGGAAATGAAGACAATCGAAGACGGGGATGGTGCCATGAAGAGAGGTCAGTGATGGATTTAGAAACTGAGAGTTATTACGAGGAAGTGAAAGAGCAAAGAGATGAGAGATGATGCGAGAGCAACACCTAAATCGCGTATACCTTGAGCCGCCCATCGAGGCTGACTGCGCACACGTACTCCTCACAGGGGTCAGCGCAGACGCTGCGGCTGCCAACGTCGCTGGACTCGTCGAGCATCATCACCTGTTCATCAAAAGGACCACAAACGATCAAAGACAACCAAGCCAAATTCGCGGCGAAACGTCAAATACATGGGTACACAATTAGAATGGGGCGTGGTTAGGCTTCACAGAGAAGAAAATCGAAGATCTGTAGTACCTTCACAGGGTTCGCGCGGGCCACGACCCGCAGGCCAGGCTCTTCTGACGCGGCGAGGTACAGGGAGTTGCCCAGGTAGCCGACCGCGAGAGCAGCAGCTGCTGGGAAGCGCGTGACTGTAGCCAAAAAGTCACCTGATGAGGGCAATCCAGCCAAAAGAAGCGTGCGCACAAAAGAGGAGAAGAAATACCATGATGTACTGACCTCAAAGACACCACGAATACCATGAGGCCTATTGACTATTCACGTCTACACCATTGGCTTCATCAAAAGCACACTAGTAGCAATGAGAGAAGGGCACATGCCTCAAGACACGCGAAAGGGACATCGAGAAGAAATTACAGGATTGTTGTCGTACCCGAGGGCAAAGCGTGGGCATTCACGGAGCCGTCAGCCAAGCCAACGAGAAGCTCGTCACCCGCTGGCGACACTGCTAGCGCCGTCACTTCCTCGTCGCCACTAATCAAGGTGGTGCCACTGCCAGCGAGGGCGGAATAGGCTACCGATTGATCGCCGCCTGGTAGCATTGATTGCCATACACGCAGAGTGCACAAGGACCGAGTAGCGTGAACCGAGACAAAGGTTAACGAAAGCCAGTCTGGAATATCAATGGAGATAAAAAAGCTCGAAAGTGGTGTACGCAATAAAGCGACATTGTCTAACACACCAAATTCGGGAGCGCTTCCTTCGGAGAGCTTAACTTCGCCGTCTGCGCCGCCGGATACAAAGGCGTTGGCAGCACCCGTGGCCACCTGCAAGAGGGAAAGCTTCGAGCGTGAGGCATGCGACCTAAAATAGATAGTCCTCGGCAACATGCGCAATGATAGCACTTCTCAAGCTTTTACGTGGAATTCATACTAACCAGAGAAACTGGGCCTTCCACGGGGTGCAAGTCATTCAAACGGACGACGGGGGCGTCCATTTTGGAAGCAACTCAAACAAGCTCGAAGTTTGGCGCGCAATGCACTTTTGAACTTCTTTTCACCCAATCCTTCGAAAAGTAATATTTCGTATCTCCCCTCCTGTTGCCTACAGGGCTTGCTTCTCTTTCTCTTTCTCATCATTTCAACGGGCTGAATTACCAATCACAAGGCCATAAACTTAGAGCGTAGAGATCCTGGGAAAGGGCGGCCTCAGGACACATGCAGCCTCCTATTTACCACTACCCTGGGGAGCTGGCTGGCTGGCTTTGAAATTGAATTCAAATCACAGAGACCCCCGCATATAGATCATAACCCCTGGTAGCTCAATGCAGCTCAATTCGCGATCGGGCGAATGAGCATAAGGAAAGAAGACAAAAGTTCGGCAGTAGTCAGTAAAGACGGCGCTTTCCCTTTTGAGCCATCAGCGCAAGCGCCCGGTTTCTGTTGCTCTCCATTCGCGCCTGCTGCTCCGACGACAGCAATATCCCGTGCGCTCCACTGCTATAATTGCTCTTACTTGAGGCAGCTGGTTTCTGCGGTGCGTGCTTCGAAGCTGCGGTGGTGGCGCGATCAACTTTTGGTGCTGGTGCTGCACTACTACCACGATACGGGGTTTTGGCATGCGATGGAGGTGGCGGCGCGACTGCTCTTGGAGGAGGAACCGAGCGAGGTGCAGGAGTTGCCGCTGAGTGCGATGCTGGTGCAACTCCTCCCCAGCTGCTGCCTCCTGTGGACCCAATGTGCGCATCTAAACTGCGCATTGACGACGGCTGGCGTGGCTGCGCAGACGGCATGCTACCTGGACGCGTGCCACTGCTGCTGCTGCTGCTGCTGCTGCTGGCGCTTCGGTTACCCGAGGGTGTAGGGTTAAAGCTACCACTCGTACTAGCAGGGTAGGAGCGAGAGCCGGGCAAAAACACGACGGGCGACGCAGAAGGATGATGGCCTGACGCAACGGCTGCGGCTCGTGCTGACGCTGAGAGATGAGCTCTGCCCGTGACGCAGGTGCCCTGATGGAAAGAAGAAGCATCACAAATGCACACAGACGCGCAAATGAGTATGCACCATCAGCAACAGACGCCAGGAAAAAGGAAAAGAATGGAAGAAAGTATAGACCACCAATGAAGAAAGAATAAAATAAAATAGTAAAATGGTGCAATTGCCCTCTTCACTTCTTTAAAAAAAACGAACACAATTAATGCGAGTATTTACTTGGTCCATCCAGGTGTCTTCCTCGAAGCTTTTCGGCGCTGAGACCTTGCCATTGTGCGGCCGCTGAATCCACCCGTCGCTGTTGGCGCCTCCGTTAAAGCCTGGGCACACCCACGGCTGCAGCGGCGCTCTCGATGGCGCCCAGCCTGCTGCACGACTACTACTGCTGCTACCACTGCTGTTGGTGCTGCTGCTATTGGTGGTGTTGTCGTTGTTGATGATGTTGTTGGTAGCCTTGTTGCTGTTGAGCAACTCTGCCTCAGCCACCGCCTCTTCATCATCTCCTTCTTTCTGGTTCGCTGCTTGCTTAGCATCTCGGTCTAATTGGCGGTAGAATGCCACCACGCTAGGATGGGCACGCACAGCTCTGGTGCTCAATCCCTGCTCTCACACGTTTAACCAGCGTACAAGAAAGAAAGTTGATATTCAAGTCAATTTTGAATGAAAAGAGTTGTCGATTTGTCAAACACACGCACGTGTCGAGTTGTGGCCGGAAACAACTTGTATTACTGCAACATGAGGACATAGTCTAACCTTGAGGCGGAGGCTTTGCAGCGAGGTGGCTCGACTCAGCGCCACGTAAGCTTGCCCCACTTCGAAACAGCCGGAGAAGTCCACTTCCAGCTGGGAAATAGTCATCCCCTGAGACTTGTGAATGGAAATCGCCCACGCACATCGCAAGGGCACCTGATATTTTGATTGCACGAGAACAGTAGTGACAAGTCAACGATAGTAAGCGCGATACGCTCAGAGAGTTGGAAGTTAATTGAAGAGGTTGAAACCGCAATAGGCTCACGTTGAAGTAAGACATAAGGTTTATCATTCAACTCACCTGCATGCGGCGCGCGACGCGGGCTCGGCCTAGTTCAAGGCTCCACTCCGCTGGTTCGATGACTGCAGTCACGGTACGGTACCCGCTGCTGCTCTTCCCGCCACCACCGCTGCCACCGCTGCTCCTGCCACCAGCACCAACACCACTACTCGCATTCTTGTTGCTGTTGGTAGCCACTTTGAAGGCCACTTTCGGCAAAGGACCCCACCCTTGAAAGCCTCCCCCCTCTTCCGGCTGCTCAAACCCTACCACCACGCCGCGCGCCCCGTTGGCCAAGCCCCGGGTCACGTCGGTGTTTTTCAGGAGCATCACCTGGGCCCCCACTTTCAACTCGAGGCGAGCTGGCGCGGGGCAGTTGCGAGTGAGCGTGCTGAGCTGCCGTTCGTCGCCCTATAAAATGAAATGGAGTATTTAAATGAAGGAGCAAGTAGGTTAGTGTGAAAGTGTACCGAGCAAAGTGAGGAAGAAAATTGAAAAAACACACTCTTATGAGTGTCGATAATAGAAGTATAAGCGCGGCATAGCGAGAAGAATTGAAAAATATCTATAACATCTCTCTTAAACTTAATTCCCACATCTCACCTCATCAAGAGCGTTGAAGAATAAGGCAGGGCCGTCTAGCTTGGCCAGCTCTTTTTCATTGACACGATCCACATCCACGTTGCGCGCATACAGCTTGGTGGCTACGCACTCAGCTCCATGACTACTGGAGTCGCTGCTACCATTGGCGCCTTTGCTGCTGCTTCCATTGTTCTGGCGGTGGTCATCTTCTCTCAGAACAACGTCAATCGTCTCGTTGCGGCTACACCGCTCTTCGTTTGCCCTCAGCGCAGCCAGAGTTTGCTCCGAGGGAGAACCCGTGCGAATGTCGTTCAGCACATGTAAGAAATCGCTGTCGCTTTGCCGGAAGGCCGAGCTCAGCACCACGCAACGGGGCACCGCAGTGGGCCACACGGGCGCTTCGAAGCAAAAAATGGTGGTCTTTTTCTGGTTGATGCCCACGGGAGGCAGCTGGAAAAAGTCCCCACACAGCACCAGCTGAATGCCCCCAAAAGGCCGAGGATCGCTGCGAGCACGCGCGCCAACACAGGCCAGCTTTTCGAAGAAGGCCCCGTCGAGCATGCTGATCTGTAATGAGGGAGTAACGCATTGTGAGCCCAATGTACATGCGAGAGTTCTTCAATTTCGAATCAAATGCAGCACAACATCACAAAAGAAAGAAAAATAGCAATTGACTAAGCAGTGTTCAACGCTAGCAGTAAGCGCAAAATTGCAAGAAAGATATGTTGGAGACCAAAAAGAAACCACGGAGGTCAAAATCCAGCTCAAGCACTAATTGACTTAGCCGCATATTTTCTCTCTCTCTTTCATCCCTGTCTTCATCTTGACATCATGCACCTCATCAATTACGAGAATTTGGCATTGTTTCCAGCGCTTTTTCGCATGGCTTGACCGCTCCATTTTCGCCATCATTTCCTCAAGGGGCTCATCTCCCAACCCGCAGCCTGCAAAGCTGTGCACCGTGACTCCGCCCACATTACAGGCGGCTATGCCGGTGGTGCCCGTGACAAAGGTAGTGTCCTTTTTGCCCGACGCACTTAGCGCTGCGACGATAGCGCGAAGCAAGAAACTTTTGCCCGAGCCTGCAGCTCCCGTGAAGAAAACCTAGTATTTTTTTAAAATTAAATTTCATAATAAAATCAAACTCAGAATTGATTCTGGGGTCGATTGATTAGCTAGGAAGCTGGAAATGATCAAGGATCCTAGCGAAGAAAGTCCAAGAAGGAATCAATCATCATCCTACACGTTCACTGACTCGCCGACAAAATGAAGCTCTCCTTGCACATTCAAAAAAGACTACTCAAAATTGTCAACCTATTGAATACGTTCCTTACCGACATGCCATCTTCAACTACCATGTCTAGAACACGCCGTTGCTCCGTCGTCAGCGCTGACAAACACTCGGTTGCTTTGTCAATTCTGCGCTTGGCGGCTAGCCCTTCTGCCGAGCCGCCGCTGCCACTATTCTCGGCTCCATGCGCACTGCTAGCTTTGCCCCAATTTGGCGACCAAGAACCCGCATATTGGCTCGAGTGCGCTTTGTGTTGGTTCCGCTCCGCACCTTTCAAATCCCCACTTCCCGAGGATGATACTTGCGACAGTTGTACTCGACGTCGCTTACGCCATGGGGTGCCGCTCTGCTCATGGCTTTCCCACCCGGTATCACTCCCGGTAGAAGCAGGTACACATCCAGGTTGCTGATTGAACCCTCTATTAACCCTGGGGTTGCTGCCGAGTAGGTCGGCAAGGTTCATTTTCAGGATGGAAACTTCTCGACTTCGTGATTTTGAAAAGTGAACAGTAGGCAAACAGAAAATTCAAGGCAACCAATACTACAGTTCTCCCTGTAGCCGCACATGCTTCGAGTCAATAACCCCCCCTGTGCCCGCGAGATGAACTCGTTGCTTGACTGATGCAAAGAATAAAGCAATGAGAAAATAATGATATCTAACTCTCATTGCGCGCTATATAACCTCAGCCTCTCTCTTTATGCGGGCAACTCGCCCGAGGGGCACGGGAGGCGAAGGTCAGGGAACAACAAAGTTGTACTGGCCACTTCATTGACCCCGGCGCTGATTGGCCGGGAGAAAACCATATGTCCACTTCAACGGACAACAACGCATACAGATCTAATTAAGTATGTAGAAGGAAAGAAGGAAAAAGGCTGGCTAATATCAGGCACACATTTTTCGTGCCTCCCCCGAGGGGAGGAATGTTGTTAGTAACTATACAGGGCAGGGTGACATTTAGGCGGCGTCAAAGGAGTCCCCAGGCCCAGCTCGGAAGCCAGGCTCAACTTTTCAAAATTTATATAAAATAAGCGCGTATTTTAGAATGATTCCCGTTGTGGGCGCAGATTCTCATTCTCATCACTCTCATCATCAGCTCAATCTTTTTCATTCTCTAGTCTAGTCTTGTCTAGTCTAGTCTAGTTAATACTCCCCAAATACAAAGAAACAAACCCTTTAAAATGCAATAGCAGGAAAAGTGTAACTTTCAGAACAGGTCTGATTGGGCTGAGTGCCCCTAAATTTGCTGGCGCATAAGCAGTACAAGTACTTTCTTTATGTGCCTCTGTGACTACTGTGTACTTGTTTTTCTTTGTTATTGGGAGAGTATTAACTAGACTAGACTAGGCTAGAGTGTCCCTTTTGTATAAAGTAATTGTGACCATATACTCATAAGTTGTCCATAAACCATCAGGCATCAGGAGGTTTTGGTTTTGAGTGAGTCTGCTGTCTCCACTTCTCATTCTGATTCTTTAGTAGGAGACAAAGGAGTTACCGGTTGCCTTCTGGAGAAGCTGCTTGTTAGAGCTGGAGGAGCTCATCAGGATTAATAAGAAAAGGTCTACATGAAAAAAAAATGCTCATGCCCATATCGGCACTCGAGGCGGATAGTGGAGCTAGGTTCTCGATCTATAGATCGCCTTGGTGTAATTATGTCCTGTAAAGGAAAATGATCTCTGAGCAGGCGACGCAGATCGAGGGCACCCTCATCACTACGTCCGTTGAGACGACCCGAGCCCTGAAAGTTGGGTTTTCAAGCAACTGTAATCCTCCTACGGTAATAGAGTTGTGATAGAATTTCGTAGCAAGATGTATAGGTCCGCCAGAGGTCTTCGTTAATGACGCTTCCGCGGTGCGTGCTGCTGGCAAAGATGATTTCTTGTTTGAGCTCCCAGTCACCGAGTGAGCCTGAGGAGTGCCCCTTTCATGTATATGGTGATAGTAAGTTTGACCTGAAACGTGGATCCAACGAAATCGTTGATGTTTGTA
>Ga0307982_1003826_pt1 | contig 11962 bp, 11 predicted proteins | sample OrgLakmetagen989_FD_201847 | JGI IMG/M metagenome (GOLD analysis project Ga0307982, IMG submission 201847) | Saline water microbial communities from Organic Lake, Antarctica - #989 | ecosystem: Environmental > Aquatic > Non-marine Saline and Alkaline > Saline | place: Antarctica: Organic Lake... | reverse complement strand
ATTCGACGCTCGCTACTTTGGCGCTCGACAATGCTTGGATTGGGGCATCGGGTGCTGCGGCGCTTGGGGCTGCCTTGAGTAGCAGCAGCAACGGCAACTCGGGAGAATACAGCAACATTAGTGGACTGCGAACTCTGGACTTGCAAAACCATGAAATTGACGTCACAAGCGCGGTGTGTGCTCTAAGATATGGAATGAGAGTAAATATAGAGTGCCCATTGTTTTGTGAGCCTGTATGATGAAGTAGCGAATTTTAAGGATTAGATACAAGCCTGAAGTCTCGTAATTTCATTTTATTCGTGTTTGCATTATCTTCAATCTCAGGAAGCTTTGGGAGAAAGCCTATCCTCCGCTCGCCGCTTGGAAGCTTTGCATTTAAACAACGACCACCCACCGCTGCTCGTGCAACAATTGCGACGACCTCCTGTTTCAAAAGCACACGTACGCAGCAACCACCGCAGCAGCCACAGCAGCTCAGTTCTTGCTTCAGCCGGCATTCATTTGGACTTGAGCGGCCGAGCCATGGACGCAGTGGAAGCGATTGTCGCGATGCGGCTCCTGGGCCAAGGCTTAAGCGACATAGAGGTTACTGCTAATGGTGTAACAGAGGAAGACAACGGCGCAGTTTTGAAAGGAGCAAGTGTATTGTCGTCCTCGTCGTCATTAAGTTGGATGGCTGAGCCGAAGGACAAGTTGGCACTGGAGCCTGTCATAGGAGCGGGCGCTATGGTATCCGCAACCGGATCAGCAGCAATCTCATCACCCGATTGGTCTTTGTGCCCTGCGATCAATAGGGGCACCGAGACAGACTTTCCACACGCGTTGGTCTCAGTGAAAATGAACGACGCGACCTTGAGTGGTTTAGATGCGCTCGGTCGTGGGAAGAGGAGCAACCGCGCGTTGGCCTTACTGGGCAATCTGGCCTGGGGTGCTTCCGGAGATACGTTGCAGACTTTGAACCTGGCTGGAAATGACCTGACGTGCGATGAACTCACAGCCTTGCTCGGTTTGAACGGTAATGCTGAACATAGAATAAAGAGAAGGAGAAATGTGGTCAGAGAACGCTTCCTTTCATGGGTTGAAGCTTAAAGCAGTTTCACGATTTTGTGTTGGTTTGCAAATCCTTTCCAACATTTAATTCCTCTATCATTAGCCTTGTCAGCCCCTTCTTCCACCCTACGTTTCTTCTTTTCTTCTTCCTTCGCCCCTGTTGCATTACATTTCATTCTTATATTACTAGGGCTACCCCCTAGCTTGCGGTCCCTGAACCTCAGCCGCAATCGTCTCGACGGTCACGCTGCCGCTGCGCTGGCACGCAGCCTCGTACTGCCCTACGACAACAACGCTTACGGTACTAGTGCTGCGCCCACAACGGACCGCGGATTCTCTTCGTCTATTGGTGGCCCACTGGGTGCGCGTGGTGCTGCGACTAGGCCTAACGCAGCTCCCGCCGCCACTACGCAAGCATACCAAAGCATTACAAGTGGCGCTAGTGCCACCGGTGGCAGCAGCCTCAAGCGGCTCAGCCTCTATCAGCTCGAACTCAGCGACAACCCAGCCCTGTTGCCTGGTTTGACCGTGTGCCGTACTTTGGCGAATGCTCTGGTGCACCCGCGAGGCCCTCAGCACTTGCGCAAGCTTGGCCTCGCCAACTGTGGCCTGAAGCCAGAAGGGGTGGCGGAGTTTGCTAACGCCATTGCTGCGAGTGCCCGAGGAGACGCGCCTACTTCTGCTGCTGCTGAGGGCGGTGCGGCAGGGTGGCCGTTGGCATGGCTGGACCTCAGCCGCAACCCTGCTTTGGCGCCGGAAGGAGCAATGAGCCCCGTGCTGAGCGCTCTCGCCTCTGCCATCGCCACCACCACGGAAGCGATGCTACAGGGTGATATTAAAGCCAGGAGCTCAAGCAACAGCAGCGGCAGTGGAAACCGTTCAGCTCCCAAGATACAGGGAGGGTATTTTCTTCATCCTCAGTGGGGCCTGCAAAGCGCAGGAGCTGCTCAAGGAGCAGCCATGGAGCGCTTTTGTTTCAGCAGCCTCACTTTGGCCAGTTTTGACCTCAGCCCTAACTTGGTGCGTGGGTGTTTCTCCTAGAGATGTTTTGTTTTTGTTCCTGAGCATGATACTTCACCTTCTTTCTTCTTGATTGTGCAACAATTAACTTATGACTTGGTTATGTCCATTAAGTCGAAGACATCATTGGCTTCTCTGACTTTGACAACAGATCTGTACTTTGTGTTTTTTCTTCTTTCTCCGTTTATTATGTTTTTGTTGTCTTTGCCTTTGTGCCTTCTTGCGCGCGTAGACTTGCTTGTCGGTCTCGGGCATCGGGTTAAACGCCGGCGACGCCGCAGTGATTGGTGCTTTGCTGCCGCACCACACGCACTTGCAGACCTTGCTCCTCGACGACAACCGCCACTTGTTTGCTGGTGCCGCGGGCGAATCCGCTGCTTGCCTCCTCATGCGTGGCCTCGAGCTCAGTGGCACTTTGCGGCGAGTCTCGATGCGCCGATGCGGCCTGCAGGCGAAAGACGCAGCGACTCAGCTGGCCCATCTGGGTGAGCAGAAGCCTGGCCTCTTGGTGCGCTGCTTGCCCGCGCTCCCTGATTTGCCGCATGCGCTGAGGCGCCGGTTTGAGATCCTGGCTCAGGTAAGAAGGCGAAGGATATGGGTTGATCAGAAATGTTTGATTGTTTTCAAGATTCGGCAAGGGAATTTATTTCGAGCCGTTGGTCTTTGATCACCCAGTGAAGACTTCATATTTGAGCTACTGCATGCGTAACATTTTTTTTTAAACACTGTATGAAATTTACGTCGCGTGTGCATGCTGTACGTCTATCTCAATACTCAGAACGTGGACTTCGATACACCAGACGTAGTGCCCCTTGGTACTTCTGCTGCTGCACCTCAAATCAGCAGTTCTTCGTCGTCTATTCCACTGGCGGTTGCAGTTACAGCCATGCCGCCACCTCCAAACCACGCGTACCCTCAAGCACGGTGCGTTACTATCAGCAGTAGTAGCAGTAGCAGCGCGAACGCCACCACTGCCAGCCGAACCTTGCCCCGGAGCCGCAGCCGCCTGGTGGACGAACACCCTACCTTGCGACCCGGGAGTGCGCTCGCGCCGCGGATGGGGCGGCTACATGTGATTGGAGACCGGGGCGTGGGGAAAGCAGCTCTGGTGGCGGCTCTAGTGAGAACCTGGCCGCAGTCGCTGACCGCCAGCGAAGAGCAATTCGAGGGACCCAAAGGAAGCGAACGAGGAAATGGTGGTGTCGCTGCTGCTTCTGGCTCATCGGATGTGGCATTTTCGACTCATTTCTCAGGAGGCGCGGGCTCGAACTACCACCACAGGAGTTGGTTTGGAGCTGTCGGAAGTAGCAGTGACGCCAGCCATTTGCAAGGAGGGGACGCCTGGGCGGGGCCTATCCACGTTACGCGGGGTTTTGCACCTCTGAGCACCAAAGAAGCTCCTTTCAGCTGCTGGGTGCACCGGGCTAGCCTTCTTGGCTCAACGTCTCCTTCTTCCTTAAATTCAGCAACTGCGAGCGCCGGTGCATCTGCAGCAAGTTCGGTGTCGGGCGGTGCTAGCGCGCGTGCCATGGCCTTGCACAGCCGGCGTGAACCGTTTATTTGCAGTTTAAGGCCGCTGTCGATGTGGGCGGACGCCGTAGTGGTGGTGGTGGTGGACTTGACCATGGACCGGCGACGGCTGCACACCGCACTGAAGCGCCACCTCAAATTACTGCAAGCGGCTGCGCCCGAGAACGCCACTGTCATGGTGTGTGCTACAGTATTATAATGCTGCTTTCTTATTTCCCTTTCGCATTTCATGTTCATTGCTTCTTTTTTTTTCTACTTGATTCTTTCTCTTATTTATAATTCCACTTTACTTTCTCTGCGTTCCGCAACCAATGTCTGATTATCTTTTGGGTGCTATATTCGTACAGGTGGTGGGGTCTTGCAGCGACAAAATGGGCAAACTTGGCTCAGACTACCTCGCACAGGTACTTTGATTGCATGTGACCTTCATGGTTGGTTCATTGCATTGTCCTTCGTGCTTCTTAGCACGCTCCTGCTCTGAATTCCTTCCGTTTCACTTGCTTTCGAAGTTTTTGTGCCGTACCTTCAATGTGCCTTTCTTCTTTCGCCTTGAATTCTATCTGTTCTTTAAAGTTGGTCGAAACGGTTAACGAAGAACTTCTTACCAAGTGTATCACATCGTCGTCGTCCGTTCAAGAAATCGAGACTGCTTCAAGCCAGGCTGCACCCGATGCCGCCCCTACTGCTGCTGCTGCTGCGCCCACTGGCACCTCTGCTGAGTCAGCGCCTCCATCGCCGTCGCCATCGCCATCTTCGTCATTGTCGGCTGTGCCGTTGAAGAGAGCTACAGGGCCGCCCCTGCCGGTGTCCTTGTTCGTGGCAGCCGATTGCCGCAAGTCGCAGTCCAGTGGCGTCAAGAAGCTGCGCCAAGCCCTCGCGGATGAGCACAAGCGCCTTCGAGAACGCCTCAAAGTATGAAATGCGAGCTTTTTGAAGGACTTCCGCAATGGCCTAGGGGCATGTTTCTTTACCTCCCTACGTTCTTTCATTCGCATCACCATTCATAAGTATACGTCTCGAGATGTTTGTCAAACAAATTAACTTATTTTTATTCACGTGCGCACGCGTATCACAGAGCAACGTATTTCTTGCCTTGTCCTATAGATACCGGCAGCTCCATTAACGGACAAGGTGTACACTTTGCTGCAAAAATGGCGCTCTGAGCCCGTCTTGCCGCTAGTGTTTACAGCAATGGCGACCTCAGGAGCAGGCACAGGCACAGGAGGTGCCCTGAGAGGAGTGCCGGGCGTCGAACGAGGAGGTTGGAACGGCGACAGCACACCACTCGTGGCAGTGGCGCAGGTCTGCCATGAATCAAAGTGTCGATGATTTTATTTATTTTTTTCGTCACCTGCGCGTGCTATTCGCAGGGAGCTTCTGTTGTGTTTTTGAGTTAGTTGACGTGTGCGCTGTCTTGTTGAACCGTTTTTATCGTCAACCTTTTTTGTCCTTAGTCCATTCGCCATTCAATCTTTCCTCGAATGTGCTTTCTCTGCCTCATTGCATTTTGAACAAGGTTCTCGATCGGTGCCGCGTTGAGCTTTACCCGGGCTTAAGTCGCCGCGAATTGCTGGCGATGCTGCGCACTTTATACAAGAGCGGCGCTCTTCTTCTCGTCGAAGGCCTCGATCCAGATAGGGCACACCTCATCGAAAAGCTCAAGGCAAGGCAAAACAATAGCAGCAGCAGCAGCAGCAACGGTGGTGGTCATGGTGGTGGTGGTGGTGCAGCTTCCTCGTTGGACACTTGCTTCGTGATCCTCGACGAAGGGTGGGTGTTTAGCCATCTCATCGCGAGCGTCGTCGACGACAATCAGCCTTGGGCTGCCACCGCTCAGCCGCATGCCTTGGGCGCGACCGTAGGGGTACCTCTGCACGAGGCGCGGAGTGCAGTCGCGGCTGTGCTGTTTGGAAACACCGTAGCAACGGCCATGGCGGAGGCAGCAGCGACATCATCGACGTCGACTCCTGGAGACGGCTTCAGCTGCTGGCGGGGTAACAGCGGCCAACTCATCGACGATTGTTTGGGTCTGCTCGGTGCTTGGGAGCTAGCTTCCATCGTGGAAACATCTACGAGCGCAACGCCTTCTTCTTCAAGTGCAACGCCGCTGACGCGTGTTCTCGTGCTAGGTTCGCCCGCTGCGGTCGCCTGTCTGGAGCCCATGCCTCTGTTGGCCCAACGACCACAAGAAGACAAAGAAGAGGCAGCAAAGCCTTCGCTTGAGGGACCAATCTCAGATGCTGCTGAAGCCACTACTGATGAAGCAGGAGTTACCGCGGATGCTGCTGTGGATAGTGATGTTGCCGATCCAAGCTCGGATAATGATGGCGATGATAATAATGTGGATGACGATAATGACAATGATTTTGACGAAGATGTTAAGGACCATGACCGTTGGGTGCGCAGCGTGCGGTTCGCAGTGACGTCACCGCTCGGGGGGCTCGGTCCCGGCGGGTTCGCGCGGCTTCAAGCGCGGCTGACGCACGCCTTGGCGGGTGTGGGGACGGGCTGGCATGCCTCTTCACCTGGCACAACGGACATTGCTGGTGGTCGTGCTCCAGAGAGCTCGTCAGCAGATAAACTGGCTGTTCCAGTTAGTGCTGTCAATGGCCAAGAAGGCAGCAGCAACGACTACACTGCGAGCAAGGAAAGCGTGCTGGTGTGGTCGGATGCGTTGCTGGTGCAGCACTTGTGCGATCAGTGGGGACGGAAAGCACAGGTGCTCGTGCAAGCGGCACCCGATGAGAGTGTGGACGTTCTTGTGCGTTTGTTACCTCAAGAGCAGAACAATGAGGACGGCGAGGGTGACGACGACGATGATGCTGCTGCTGAAGCGATGACAAGCTTATCCGTGCTCTTTGAGAAAGTGATTGCAGTGGTAGATGGGTTCTCCTTGAGCTTGCGCACCTTGACCTTAACGCCTTACCGAGACCTTTCGAGCAACCACCAAAAGGTGAGCGTCTGGGACTGTGCTCCTCGCTTCCGGGTAGCTCAAGCTCTCGATGCGCCTCCAAAGCCAGTCTTCGAGCGCCGTGCTGTGGTGCCTTCCCCTCGTCGCCAGCTTACCAAAGCAACTGAGTTATCCAACGAAGGAACTGCAGGACTTACACATAGCAGTGGCGGAGAAGGTGACCGCGAGAGTGGAGGCGCAAGCGATGCTTTGACCGTAGCTGCTGCGGCTGCGCTCGATCCTCCGCCAGTTGCCTACCGTGAGAATTGGAGCGTAGCTGGCGACTTGCTAGCTTCGTGGGGTGATATCAAGTATGGCACCTTGGCGGTCGAACAACGAGTGCGGTGCCAGGGAGTAGGGACCTATGAGATCCTGCTGCCTCACCCTGACGCGCTCGACTTTGAAGAACTGTTCGCGAAACCAGGTTCGTATCTTGCCCATGCTCTGTCCATGTCGTCACCCACTGATGCTGCTGCCAAGGAGCCAACCAACGACGATTCAATGAACACCAAGAAAACGCAGGCCAGTAAAGCAGCATGCCTCGTGGTGTCAGATGCTGCCGCTCCAAGTCCTGCGTCTGCTTCTTCAGGGACTGCCCCGGAAGTATCACCGACTCCAGCAGATGTGGTGGTAACGGCCATCTCCACCTTTGACGGCCATTTGCGCAATTTGAAAGGGCTTGCAGTGACCGCCATCTCGGAACAACCGTGGGATCCCCTCTGCCACAACAAGCCTCAGTGCCTCAGTGCCGAACATGCAAAAACAGCCCTGGCGTCGCTGCGGTACCCCCTGTACTTGACGCTGGTAGACCCGGAGGAGAAAGTCTCCGAGAAGGATCTAGCAGCTGCAGTCTCCAGCAGCATAGAAGGCCGCACTGTTGCTAGTTCCACTTCGGCTGCTTCAAGTGATGCCTCTCCATCGCATTCCAGTACTGGCGCGTCAGAGTCAAAACGCGATGATGCGAGCGAATCAGAATTGGCCACAAATCATCGCGTGCTTCGGATGGTGATTGTGGCGACCACCCGGACGTTGAGCCAGGCTCCATTGAAAGAGGGAGGCAGCAGAGAGTTTCGGTGGTCGGGGGATGCCGCGCCCAGTTCTGTTCTGCAGTGGGGAGTGTCCATAGTGGAAACCAAGCCTTCGGTGGCCCAAGGGTCACCGTTTGGCGAAAAGATGGAGGTGCGCAAATTTGATGCACGGAGCCCTATTGCACCTCTGTAATTTCACCTCCAGCTCTCGTGTGCGAGTGTAATGAAGTCTCCTTGATACATTCTCTTGAAGATGTGAAATTGTTTACCTCTTCTAACATGCGGAATTGACTCTACAGGTGCACATTCAAGATTTTCGGGTGGTGGCACACTACTCTCTTCCAGCAGTGGACGCCCGGAACCTTCTTTATGCTCTCACCAACACGCCTTCAGCACGAAGTTCATCGCCGGCTGCAGCTGCAGACAGTATTCAAGACGAAGTGCTGGTTTATGTGCATGGGTTCTTGACACCCTTCAACAATGCGGTAAGGAATATTGCGCTTCCTTCTTTTTCTTTTTCTGCCGTATTGGTTCCTTTCTTCGGGTTTGCTTTGATTCTGACGGAGTAAGAAATAGAGGGAGTATTACGGGAGAGTGACGGATGCATTCAACGCGTATTTATGTCAAGGCCAATCTGAAGTTGTTTGTCGCATTTGTGCGTGCATTGCATTAGGTCAAGTCAGCGTGTCTCTTCAGCCGTTGCTTTGACAATCGGCCGGTGGTGTTGTTCACCTGGCCTTCGGACCCAGAATTGGTCGCAAGCTCCTGGCTCCTAACCAAGGTGGGTGATTTTTGTGGAACTCCAATCGTTTTATTCGTTGTGTGGTTAGACTTCACAGCGGTTCAGAGCTTGATTGCTGCGTTATTCGCTTCTCTTGTACAGTATTTCATACTAATTATTGTCTGCCCTGTTTTTTTCTTTGTTGCAGGTCATGTCGGAGTTCGAGCGCAATTACACCCACGCCGAGCAGCACATGTACGGATCTATCAACCCGCTTTGCGAGCTTGCGCGCACGCTGTTTGCTTGGGGACAGGGCAACAATTTATCGATTTCCGCCGGCTCATCTTCTAGTTCAGCTCTTGCAGTGGCCAGTAGTACAACTACGGATTCTCCTGGAGACAGCGACGGCGATCTCAAGGGTTCCTTTCGTTTGCAGTGGAAAGCACATTCAATGGGGAATTATTTGCTCTTGAACGCTATTGACCGTCTGAGCTGGTTAGACATCGCGCAACCCACCTCTAGCACTGCTAGCACAGCCACTAGTGCTACAATGAGCAACAACGGGAGCACCAACACCAGAAGCACCGTAGGCGCCATTTTTGGTGGAGGGCTCATCCTGAGTGCGCCTGACGTGCCTACGTGGTTTTTCACCGAGCTTCTTCAACGCGTCACCACCTCCACCACTGCGACCGCAGCCGGCGGTGGTTCTCACCTCACCCGAATCCTGCACTTGTTTTCAGCCAGTGACGTGGCGGTGGAGTCCGGCCGGCTGCGGCGGCAAGTCCCCGGCCCGTGCCCTGGAGGCGCGGCCGTGCTCAGCAACTACGGCAACCGCAGTATCGAAGCGGTGTCGTGCGCGGGCGCGTTTACCACTCTGGCAGGCCACGATTACGGCCAAGCAGACGGAGCGTGCCTCCTGGACCAGCGTGACTTTTTGAACGGCGTGCCTGCTCAAAGGCGGCTTTTGGATTGGGTGCCCCCGTCGCAACGACAGCCACAGCAACAACAGCCACAGGCCGTTGACCACGCCGAAGGTGGAGAGCACTCGGGATATTGGCAACTGAGGCCTGCGCGCTAGTCCGCTATTCCGGCTAACGCGTGTGTAGCCCAAGAAGAATTTGGAGGAACTGGCTCTGCTTTTTGAGACAGGCCCCGAAGGACCGGAATTAGAAGGCTAACAGGTCGAGAAGAAAAGCAAAGCAGCGCAAACTAAAACTAAGAAGCTAATCAGGCGCACATGCCCGAGTGGCTTTGGTCATGGCCCCTGTTTTCGAGACAAGCCCCGAAGGGCCGGAATTAGAAGGCTAACAGGTAGATAAGAAAAGCAAAGCAGCGCAAACTAAACCTATAAAGCCAATCAGGCGCACGGCCCCTCATTCATACAACCGATTTGAGTCGGGTTTGTAATTATGGTATATCAACTTATTCGTGTAATTCGAGAGTTCGAGAGCGAATTCTAAATTCCTAGTGGCATTTCGCGTTTCCGTTTCCGTTTCCTCGTTCCTCAGGTACCGAATGAGAATAATCGGCACTCGTATTTCGGGTAATTTCGGGGGTTGCATGGCACCCAGCTTCGGAGTCAGTTGCACTTACAGAATCAAGTATGTTGCATATATTGCATATCTAATATCTCTCTCCATCTTTTACAAACAACAACCAACAACCAATCATCAACCGCCATTCACAGGAACTACGCCAGCATCATCCATCATGACATCATCATCTTGCGTCATCGCGACATTTTTCTAGCATTTCAGCTGCCAGCTCTTCGTTCACGACGATGAAGTCAAACATTGGGCTAGTGACACTGTTGAGTCTACTTTCTCGAGCGACTGCTTTTACGTCGCCGTCGTCGAGGCATTTAGGAGTGAAGTATTTGAAAAGTGGTAACGATGACATGGTAGTTGCAGACAGTGGACCACTCAATTCGTTTGCAACGGGAGCAACAATTTTCGCGAACGGTCAGCTTTGCGTTGAATTTAATCTTACATGTCATTTTAAATCCGTGCAGCAAAACTAAGTTAATTCCAGCGCAGTTCCATAATACCGCATCGCATTATTCTCACAGGCCTTCAAAAGCAGGATGGCTTCAAGCAATCCCTCACCGATGCGCTCGCTGGCCCCATCGCTGATCCTGACGCAGTACTCGCCGACGCTCTTGCGAAATCGAAATCAGCACCTTGCTTCATGTTCACGTGGTCGATGTCTCCCGCGTGCAAGAATGCACTCGCTGCTCTCGACCGCATGGGCGCCAAATACCAAGTTCTGGAGCTTGACAAGCCTTGGGACGCTGGGAACCCCGTGCGCGCAGTGCTAGGAAGGCATCTAGGAAGAACTTCGGTTCCGATGGTTTTCATTGGCGGCGAGTATGTGGGTGGCTTCAGCGATGGGCCGACGGAAGAGGCGCCCGGCCTGGTAAACTTGGCCTTCGATGGCAAGCTGCGCCCAATGCTCGTGGAAAGTGAAGCACTAAGTTCAGCATCCGAATGATTTCCTATGCGGTTTTGGTGCGATACTTTTTGTCGGGCTAGTTATTTCTAAATCTTGTTTTACGACCGCAGCATCGCTGCTATACAAGGCACTTCTTATTCTATAGAAACTAGAAAGGGCAATTGGCAATGCGCAATGCGCAAAATTTCGCCTTAGTAGGAATTCACCAGAACCAGAACCAGAACCCCTTCCTGCGAATGGATTCTCTCTCGCAGCGGAAACAACGGGTGTGTGGAGGCGGCCCTGAAATCCTTGATAAGCGACGCGCAAGATCACGACAACATATTTTAGATGGCAGATAACATTCAACAGGGCTCATTGAATCATTGAAATAGTTTTGACACAGGCCCCGTGGGGCCGGAATTAGGTGGCTGTTAGGCAGAAAACAAATCAAAGGAGTATACTAGGATAAAGCCTTATCAGGCACAAAGGCTAGAGCCAGAGTGGCCATGGAAGTGGTGGTTACGGCCCAACACAAAGTGGAGAGTTTTCGAGTCCATGACTCCTCCCTGTGTCGAAACCGCAGGTGGGACTTGAGACTCGAGACGACTTGTTGATACGACTAGGGCCAGAGTTGAAACACGTCGTTAATGAAACAACAGAAACGAAGCACGATTTTCGCCGGCGTTTCGTTCCTCGAAACAGACCAGCGCATTTCACTGGGCGTTTCTTGTCTCGAGAAACGAAACATGGAGGCGCCGAGTCCCGATTCTTCGGCTTCGTCCGCAGGTCGCGGATTCGCATCTCGCTTACTTAGTTCTCTTGGGGGGGGGGGTTGCTTGTTGGAATATGAAATCAGAAAAATTTCTGAAGCAGCGCAATATAGTCGAAATTCACGAAATACCCACTTGAAAACCGCGTGATTGGGGAAATAGGTAACAGCCCTATGGAGTCGTGGGCGGAAATGTCGATGTTTTCCTGCGTTCAGTGGTGAAATCGGGAGGTGCTGGGCGGCGGACCAGCACCTCCTTCGAAGCTATAAACGCTTCGAGTGCAACCGGGATCTCAAACTTAGTGAGGTAAGGTGCTTAGAGTATCGCCGGTCGCTTACGACCCGTCGTGCAATTTTCACCTCTTCATCACGTTCGAGGCGTCAATTCTTGACGCAGCATCCACCGCACGGGCTTGTAGTCGCGTCGCCTTGAAGTGTAACGCGGCACGCCTTTCCGCTAA
>Ga0307982_1003825_pt1 | contig 11965 bp, 12 predicted proteins | sample OrgLakmetagen989_FD_201847 | JGI IMG/M metagenome (GOLD analysis project Ga0307982, IMG submission 201847) | Saline water microbial communities from Organic Lake, Antarctica - #989 | ecosystem: Environmental > Aquatic > Non-marine Saline and Alkaline > Saline | place: Antarctica: Organic Lake... | reverse complement strand
TTTCCTCCTTCTTTTATACAATACAGATATTTTTAATGGGCTCAAGCTCAAGCAACTGTAGACTTCAATCATCCGAGACAGCCACTTTCGATGTGCGTTGACTTCGCCCTAGAAGGGCACCCAAGAAAGAAGAAGGCCGATTGCCATTAACGCCCCGTCCCTGACTGCCTCCAATGCCGCTCCCGCCTTCTCCTAAGCTGCTCGTCGTGTCGCCCTCTTCGTCCAACTGAGAAACAGCACAACGCGCAAAATCCACCACAGGTGCACAATTACACTAATATGAGGAATAAGCGCAACGATTCGTTTTTGAAGCCTCTTTAAAACACAGCACTACACATGCCTCCCTCTTTCTTCTTTTCTCGCACGTAATGTAATCATGAGCCAAAGAAAAAAGTAGCAATCGCTGCATCTCTTTCACTTCTCATCTCCCAACCCCTTCCTTCAACACTTACTTCAGCGAGTTTCCAGAGCAATTCCTGGACTAAGCTTTGCACGCGCATCTTGGTGTGCAAGTCTGGAATTATTTCGGGCCGCATCAAATGGGCTTCGATCATCGCCTGTGTATGCATATATATTGCGCAAGAGTAAACAAGAAGGAATCAGCACGTGCGTAAATGCGTACTTACATGGGCGAAGCTAACAAATAACATAACAACCTTTGGGAACCCGAACGTTCAAGAGAGGATAAAGAACGGCAAGGAAGAGCTGCGCATGAACGCACTTCTCTCTCTTAATACACACACGCAGGCCGGCAAACACAATTATGGGTAACACCTCATCGATAATCTCAAGACTATTATAAGCAAGCAGTGTAAATGATTGTCACCACATAACTCAACAATAACCAAAAGACTACAACGGAGCAAGAGAAGCCGCTGAAACTGTCGTCACCACATAACTCAACAATAACCACAAGACTACAACGGAGCAAGAGAAGCCGCTGAAACCATCGTCACCAGCACCTGGCGCTTGTCGCGGAGCTCGTTGCGGTACCCGAACGGAGTGGGGGTCCAGGGCCGGACTTGCACTTTCCCCGTGAGGATGTTCAGCGACGAGACGCCGCTCCCTCGGCTCAAAGTGCTCGGAGCGTCCTTCTCGTCCTCGTTGTTCGTAGGACGGCTGCTTGAACCAGCAGCGTTGGCGTTGGCGTTGGCGCCGCTATTGCTCGCAGCTGTGTCAGCAGCAGCAGCAGCAGCAGCAGCGTTGGCGTTGGCAGCAGCAGCAAGCGTCTTCCTCGGGTTTTCCCCTACCTCAGGAGGATAACTTGAAGGGTTGACCGCATCTGCTGGAGCAGTGGCGCCCCAAAACATGGGCCTCGTGGGGTTGCGACCAGCGAGAAAAGTAGCGCCCAAGTCAAGGGCCTGCACGCTCTCAGGTAAGTGGTCAAAAGCCTGCGTTTGAGTTTTATTCAGCAGGTTTATGAGTGTACTGTAATGTAAATTTGGGCGCGTGTCTAATGGAGGAGAGATAGAAACGTGAAAGGGGAGAGGGGGAGAGGAATGACAAAGAAAAATCAAAGAGAAGCAAAAATTCTAGAAGATCACACGAAAGACTGGAAAAGGAAAGAGTGAAATTCGAGCACACCAACAGACTTACCTCGCAATCGTAAGCATCGCACAGGGCAATATCGACTTCTGATTGCCACTCCCATAATATATCAACCTGCAAGGGTGCACGCACACATAAAAAACACAAGAGGTACACATATATATATTGGTGTGAACGCGAATAAACACAAGGCTTAAGTGTGCCGTTGGAGCATTCACTTTCATTTCGAGACCATGTATGTATCTCCTCGCACATCCATCAATTTCACATTCATCTATCCGTCAATTCCTGTGGTTCCTTCTCCCGCACATAAGTACCAATCGGTCGATTCGCGCTGCTTTGTCATCTTTGTCCATGTCCCGCGGTACCCCTGGTGCGTACAGGGTACCTCTAGCAGACACTTCTGCGAGGCCCTTGCCTACCCACTGAAGCGATTTGGGCAGCGCGCGCACCTATTGAAGAAAGGTAGAGAGAGGAGTGCAAGGGAGGAGGAAAGAGGCGAGAGAGGGAGTGTTGTCGTGACATGGGAGGAGTGCGCAGGCACGTGGGGAGGAGAAGTAGGAATACGTCACTTTCTGTAAGCGTGTTTGAAAGACCAACTACGATCCATGAGACAGTACGTAGTCAAGGTCCTCGTCTCATCAAGCAATCCCCGCACCTTGGCCGCTAGTTTTTGGTCCTTGGCGCGCAGCCGCCACTTGTCGCGTGCCACGTCGCGCGCGTGCGAGTTTTCCACCTGCGCGGTAAGAAGAGGAAATTAAAGACACAAGGAATGTGCATGCTGAAAACAGTGGCAAAAAAAAAACGTTCGGGAGCACTTTCACAGGTGTCTAAAATTTAAACATGCCCCCTTCATAATTGGTCATTTTGAGGCATACGTACTTGCATGTTCGATACATTTCTACTACAGTATAGGTAAGAAGAACGAAAGCAGTACTGCAGCGCATACTACTAATCGCGCGAGCGGAACCCGACACGCACCCCCACGGCACGCACCTGCCACTCAGCCACGGCGGTGAAGGTCTTCTCCACTGCGTCGCCTTGCCCTGCAGAGACCCAAGCACCGATGGAGGCCAGAAATTCCGCTTCTTCCCTCGCCAGCTGCAGTTTGTGGGCCCGTTCGCGGGCGGCGTCTTCGGCATCGGTGTAACGTTTTAGGCTCGCCTTTTTGTACACACAGGCATGGGAGAAAACGAAGAAGGTGGTGATCAATTCAGAAAAAAGAGGTTGGAACAGAGAGTGAATGCAAAAAGCAAGGCAACTTTACTGAACGCACAACTACTGGAAGCAGAAAGCATAAAGGCAGTGCCCGATGAAATTCGGAAGTAGCCATGCTCAGATTAGATTAGCTACTCAAGAAAGTGCTCTCAAGATATCTATAACTCAGCCCACCTCAAGTGGCACCAATGCTTCTTCGATGCTTCGTCGTACGGTGGCGTTACTCGTGGCCTGCTGTTTCGCTCGTAGGCGCCCAATCAGGAGCTCCATTTGGGTTCGAGTGTGAGACTCCGCGCGGTTGACACTAGCCTAAATATACATAAATTGACAACACACACAATTTCAAAAAGCTTCAGAAAGGCGTATGATAAAACTAACACTTCATATTACAGGCTTAAATCAAGGTCAACCTTGGCATCGGCGGCAGCTTCCTTCTGAGTTTGAATGATTTTCACGGTGCTGCTTTCACCGCCCTTCATTACGGTGGCTTCTAGCTCTTCGTGGCGATGCTGCATGGCTACAGCACTTGCTACCTGTAATTTTAAGCTCAAGGTGCTTTGTATTTGATGTGAATTCAACTCGTCCAATGAATTAATCAAATGGTATCATTGATACGCTTAAACAACTCAAATTAGCAATAGAGTTAGATTTGCTGGTAAGTTCGGGAGTTTAACTTGTGCAAAGACGTTACTTGCACATAACCCGGCATATAATCTAGTGTGCGTATTCTGTTGTACTAAGAGGCTGCAAAATCTAGAATGAAGAGGTTAGCATTGTAGAGTTGCCTGCCTTTGTTTTGCAACGAGCACAGCGCTCAAGAAGTCAAGTCATCATGGTCATGACAACGAAGACAAGAAGACAACGGTGTTTACAGGGATGGTATGCTCAATTATAGCGAGATCGTAGGTCTCTTGTTCTCTTGTTGTGTTGGCGTTGGCAGTTGGTCAGTTGGTATTGCGCCAATTTTCATTGCGCTGCCGCGCTGCCACTGTTGTCGGCTGTTGCGTTGTTCCCTTCCTTCTTTTGCGAGGTTAGTTTGTGTTTACTCATCGAGATAACTGAGGGTTGGACGTGGAAACGGGTATATATACCCCTATATATGTCGAAATGGTTCATGGTTCATGGTTCGTGATATACCTTAAATCTCGAATCTCAAAGAGAAAAAAAAATCACGCGCATTGGTTTTGAAGCCCACAGCAGTGAGCTAATGGCGCATGGGCACCTCAATAAAAATACGAGTATTCCGCTGAAGAATAGCCTTTCAAGGCACTAGAAAAAAGGGCCGCGTTCGAGCAAACAGAGAGAGGCCAAACTTGAATCCACTCTTAGCGCGCGAGGAACCGGCGAAAGAGTTGCAACGCCTGCTGGCCCTTGTAAGTTGGGACTTCGTGGCCTGCTCCGTGCACCGTCGACAGTGTGAGCGTGGACCCAGCAGTGGTGTTGCTGCTGGCTTTGTCTTTCGATGAAACTCCGTCGTTGTTGGTGCCGAGCCATGCCACTTGAAATCCTGCGAATTGGGTGCCTGGAATAGGAAGATATCAAATATTAAATATGATGAAAGGAAAAGCAGACCAAAGAGAGAGGGATTCATACGGCCATCTATGGAAAACGGTCATCTATGGCGTGTCACTTCATTCTATAACATGTGGTTCTTTTGATGTGGAAAACGGTCAGTGGGGGCGCAGAATGGTACGATGTGCCCCCAAGCAAGTGAAGGTCTCTCTCTCTGTCTTCTTTCCTTCATGACTCTTTTCGTACCGTACAGGGCGTCATCGTAATACCAAGGGTTCCACTTGGCCAGCTGCTCGAGGCCCAAGCCATACGCCCACTGCATGGTCCCGAGGGTCGGGCAATTGTCGTCGTCGTCGCCAGAGTAGACCTGCACTCATGGAAGGGACACCGATCGGAAGATTGATCGTGAGATAGGAACCGAGTTCAGGAAGGATAGACACAGTGAGGGAGATGGAGACAGACTAAGAAGAAAAAAAAAAAAATGGGTCGCACTCAGTACGTCAGCTTTTATCTCCCCTTCAAATTCGCGCTTCTTTCCTAGAACACATGAACAAACAAATCGGAACGAACAAAAGAAAAAACGAGGGAGAGGATTCTTCGGTTGTCAAGGTCGCTCTAATTTACCTCTAGCTTGAGTGCGTACGAGTCGTTGAGCAAGGCCAGGTAAGTCGGCATCATCGGCACGAGGCCGTCGCTTTTGTTGTAGCGCAGGCTGAACGAGCACTCGTCCCACGGAACGGGGAGCTCTGGAGCGGTGCCATTTTCAGCGTCGTGCTGCGCTGCGGACGCGTTCACGTGCAGCGCAGTTTGCACGTCCAGGCGGTTGAGGTACAGGACGCCGTAGTTGTCCACGCACGGGTCGTACACTAAGTCGGACGCGCCGACCACCGGCGAAGTCGTCGTCGTGGCTGACGACGACGACGACGCAGTGCTCTTAGAATTGGCGCTGGTAGAGTCGCCCAACCCACCCTGCGCCCAGAGCCAACGCCGCTGCGCAACAGCGCCGGCTGCTCCGGGCACGGCCTCCTTCCAACCGACGGTGCTGCTGCTGCTGCTGCTGCTGCCGACGCTGCCAACACCAACACCGACATTGACACCAGCGCTCGTGTCAGCGTTGCCTGCCTTGGCTGGTGTTGATGGCAAGTGCTCTGACGACGAGGTGGTAGTTGGTCGAGGGTGGCAGGCGGGGTAGCTCAGCGCGTACTGGTTTTGCCCGTCCCACTGGCTTTCGTGGAGGACTTTGGCACTGGCCGTGGCGCAGTCAGCGGAAGTCGTCGTCGTCGTTGCAGAGCTCAAGCATGCTGCGGTCCAGGTGTCGTAGTCTGGCTTCGGGATGGCGCCGTGGCCGTACAGCGTTTGCACGCGCCCGGCTGCGTTCGACACGGGGTCGGTCCAGGGGTTGCCCAAAAAGAACCCTTTGAAGTTCAACGCTGCCGCCGCGCCTGGCTGGCTCAAAATGTAGGCCGCTGTCGAGGGGAGGTAGTGGCCCCCGTAGCTCTCGGAAGTCAGGTAAAAATCGTTGCCTTGGTACTGGTCGAATTTATTGAAGAAAGCGACTGCAGTTTGGTACAAGTCAGCAGCTGCCTGGGCATCCCCTATGTGATGAAACGACCGTCAGGACAATAACTTTACAAAGGAAGGTCATCATAGAAGGCTAGCAAGGTGTAACACCACTGACGCACTGTACCATAACAAATACGCACGTAACCATTTTCGCTGAGCAGGCCACGAATTTTAGTGCAGTGCACTGTTGATTTTAGGTGGTGCTAGAAGTGAAACTAGAGCCACACATTACCTGTCGTGTAGTCGTCCACATTGTCGGAGTAGGAAAAGCCAACCCCTACAGGCTGCTCTACGAACAACATGTGCGCTTCGCTTTGCCACGCAGCAGGATTAAGCTCGAGCGCGCCGCTTGCGGTCGGTCGAAACGGCCCTGCGAAGACGTGACGAGATGTATGCGTTGACGAAATTCATGCATTAAGCGTGGAGTCGAGGTTGAAAACGCTTGTGATGTAGACACATGTACCGAGCAAGGAATGAAAGATAAACTACATAGGTACCTTGCTCCGTCATGAGACCAATAAACCCCGAGCAGCCAGGGCCACCGTTCGTCCACAAAGCAACCGGGGCAGTGGCAGGATCAGCTGCAGTTGATTCCACCAGCCAATAGAACACGTGCTTTTGAGACTCGGGGAGATCCAAATAGCCAGAGTACATGCTTGGAAGGTCCAAACCATCGGCTCCGGGTAGTTCGGTGATGAGGTCATCGGCCGCTGTCCCAGCAGCTGAACCAAGCGAGGCTGTAGCCAGCATAAGAAGAAGTCTCATGGAGTTTGACATCTTGGGCATGAGCTAGTGAGCAGCAAGTACCTTGACAATTCTCAACCCTCTCCAGTACTTTGCGCGGCTTACTGAAGTTCGAATAGCGGAGTGTGAGGCCACAACTCAGAAGTTTCAGCTCTTTAAATTTCTGCTAAGATTAGCAATCTTCAGCAATCAGCCATGAAATCACAGGGCGAAGGAATGAGAGCAGCCATCGCCAGAGACTAGCTAGCTAGCTAGCTCCCTAGCTAGTAGACAACTCAAAGAAAACCAGAAGCTCACCCCTGAGGGTTAGGCAACTCTACCCTGTGTGTGTGTTTTGATTGGTTTATGTGGTAGTGGCAGAACTTGTTCAGTGTGGTCGTCTGTCGTCGGTTACGCAACAAGGACACTCAGCCCAGTCAGACTTGTTCTGAAGGTTACACTTTTTCTGCTACTGCGTTGTACAGGGGTGTTTCTTTGTTTTTGGGGAGTATTAACTAGACTAGACGTAGCCACAGCCGCCTGCCACAGCAGTATCCGGGGATAAGGTGGGAGCTTTTTCGTTGATCTCCGCCGGGTTTGCCTCAAGAGGATAGCTTGGTGACCATGGCGGCGTGAGCTTTGAGAAAAGCATTAACTGTTCTTAGAGTGTTCCAAATATCATATTCATTCTCCCGTGGCTTGAAATATTCATTGCGCTTTTTGCCGTCTCAAAGAATGTCTTTCATAGATACCACTCCCTGTGCTCCAGTATCCTCTAGTAGCAATGCTTTGTAGAGCTCAGCTAGTCTAACAAGAATAAAACAAGTTTATTCTTCGCAATCCAGGACTATGCCTTGTTTGTTGCCAGACTTGGAGCAAGAGAAAACTCAACAAATTATTGTTTCACTTGCAGAGGCTCTAGTCTTCATTTTTAGTGTGGCTGCGAGTTACTTGCACCTCAGAAGAGCAAACTCACGACGGATATCGCTAGAAGTGATATTTCATATTCTGCACGTCATTTTCTGCGCTATATACGTCGGCTACCATGCGATTTTATCATGGATACCTGGTATATGCTTGTGCGACGATATCAATGCATTATTTGTCCTTGAGCTCGGACTATTTGCGGTAGGTGGTATTCTTGCATTCAAATACATATTTACCACCCTTGAGAATTGATCGAATACCACAATATGATTTGAACCATTTGTATTTTTAGGCAACGCTTGCTATCTTCATTCGGTATTGGGAGCTGGCAACTCTTGGTGGTGGCTCCAAAGACGTGCCTCAGAAAGGACGCATTGCAGTGTACTCAGTGCTATATGCGGTCTTCATTTTTTCACACTTTTGGGCCAAAAGTCAGAAACCTTGCGTATTTTCAAATTTTTACTTTCCCATGGGGGTGCAATTTCTTGCTGTGAACGTATTAATCGTGGACCTTTCCGTAGTTGTAAAGAAGTGTGTGAAACTGTTGATGGAGAAAGGGGCCTTTCAAGGCTCGTGGCGAAATCGCGCGACGTTACAGGCATTACTATTCATATCGCTGCCTCTCTGCATTGGAGTTTCAGTTGTCACGTCCCTGCTAGACGTAGGTTTAGGCTCAAGAATCGAAGCGGAGCAAATATTTGGAATTCTAATTCCTTCGATAACGACGTTGGTGCTCATGTGGGGCCGTCACTACCTTCGCAGCACTCCCCAAGACGAAATTGAACTCGATTGGGTTTCGTCCAACAGTTTGCTCCAGTCTCATAATGCACGCATGAGTCTTGAAACGGCTCGAAAGGCGTCACTTTTTGGTGGCACTGACAACGCTATTACAGATGAAAATTTGGGCATGGATGTGTTACTAGATACTTTCTTTACGCTTCCACTCAGATCGTCCTTCGCATCCCCAATTGAGGCTTCCGATGCGATCAACACATCGCTAAATATTAGCGAAGAGTTGTCACCAGCAGCAACTCTAAGGCCAGTACTTTTAGCGTATTTGACGGACTTCATACTGCCGACGCTGTCGAGTGCATACGAGCTGCACAAGAAACGGTCGGCTGCACTGCTCAAAGCGGCAGCTCCAGCGCCGGGGAAAGATGATTTAGGCTCCGTGGAGTTAGCTCACAAGTACCACCGACTGCACTTGAAGTAAGTGAATGTTTGTTCCTTAAGTAATTTTTCAAGATACATTTTGTACTTGTCAAAAGTTCTTTTTTTTTCTTTTTAAAACAATTTTGGAGCTGTATTTGTTGCTTGTGGCGGATTCATTCAGTGTTTGAGTTCTCAAATGTATTTTTGATCCGTAGGTGTGAGGTGCTTACTCTAGCCTTTGGCACATTTATGCGTCGATTGCGCGCGGAGTCAATTTTGTTTCCAAGCCCAAGATCGGCTACTTCTAGTGACGGTCTCGAGGGTGAAGAATTGCCGTTCAAAAGCAGCGCAAAGAAAAAATCTGAAGCATTGGCTCACGCGACCACGAACCTATTTGTACACGCTACAACCATGAGCGGCAGCAGCAGTACTGCTAGGTCAGAAAATATTATTGGCAAAATCAACTTTTCAACAATTACCTTCGGCGCGCCCACAGCACATTCTTTGGGGTAAGTTAAAAGTAGGCCTGCTCTCACTATGTAGCTACGTAATAATTGATTACTAAATTAGTACGCAATTTGAAATCCCCCTGCTTTGATTCTTCAGGTATGGGTGCGGTGGACTGCGTGAACTCAAAGCCAAGCTTGAGAAAAATATTGTACAAGCCGATCATAAACGCTCGCTTGAACTCATGTTCGACCAACTCAAGCTACGCTACGAGGTCTGGTTCTGAAACGCTCGATATCCCTCAATAAATTCGAGTGTGAATTGATGTTTGTCTCATGTTGCTCTCAATTACGGTATCTAATTTATTCATGCTTCACATGACATTTTTGTGCAGTTGAAAATTCGGCAAAGCGTGGTCTACTCCCAGGCATTGTGTGCCCTCGTTGCTGCATGCGCTGACCGCCTCAAAGCTTGCTTCGCTGCTCGAGACAGTGCTGCGCTGAAGTTGTGGGCTAGGTGCTTATTTTTTGTACTATTACTTCTTGATTGGAAAGTGCCACTAATTTTCATGGCGCACTGAAAAATAGACCTTAGTTGGATATCTCTTGTCCACGTAATTAACGTCGAGTTCTTTTGATATGCGTAGGTGTGGGTTGCTTGTGCATTCGGTTTGCTTGTTGAGCACATCTGGCAAAGAAGAAGGAATGCTTGATGATTTTGCAGGAGCTTATCGAGATTTAGACGTATCACTTCGCTTTAGTGTCATGGATGACAGGGTTGAAGGCGGTAGCGATCTTGTTGTCCTTGGCATGGCGTCTGCATCGTCTGTGAATACGTCGAGCCTTTCATCGGGCTCAATTAGCAGCAGCATTAGTAGCACTAAACCGCAACGCTATGTGCGTGAATCCATCGATTGCTTACTTGAAAATTATTCTTCGCCGACCGTTGCAGCCTCGGTCGGCATTACGAATCTTGATGATGAAGAAAGTGCCATGGGCGTTGCTATTAATCCGCCTGCTGCAGGCAATAACGACTTCCTACCGCCACCAGGCCACGAGAGCATTTCACCGCCACCATCAAATTATTCCAGTGATTTCAGTTGTGCGCTTATGAACATCAGTCGAGTGACAGTTCGCGTCGGCGTAAGCCGTGACGTGTGGGCTTGGATCGTTTCAGAACTCAGTGCTACGTCGGAAACTGCTGTCAGTAATTCTTACGACATTAAAGTGGTGCCGGTGCTTTTTAACCTTGGAGTGAATGAAATGCAAACTTTGGCGAATAAGGGTGGCTCAACAAGCATGCAGACGGAGATCAACCGCCAGGGAGCCGCTGATCTTCGTGCTTATTATGATTCCGCCTACGCAGCAACGAATCTTTCATCAGGAACAACAACATTGAACACAAGACCATCATCTACTAGCACTTTTAAATCCTTCGACTTGAGAAAAGTTGCTGATTTGTTATACATATTAGATGAGCTTGTTGAGGCTGAAGCTCGCGATAAAATGAAGCTGGTACTTTTCTCTTACTTGCATAATTAACAAGCTTTCCCTTCTTCTTGCTATGCTTCTGAACTACTTGAATAACGATGTAGCACTGCTACACATGACTGCGATTGACCTGGAGGACCATCCAATATTGTGCACATTCTCCTGAATTTGCGTACATGTCTTTAATTCACTTCTTGCGCTGTTCTTAACCTGATGGAAATTAAATTCACCTTATGTAACAGGTGGACCTTTTGCTTGTGAGCTGTTTCGCAGCGCGTTCAATGCACGGCGCTCGCACCACAAGCTGCAAATCAGCGAAAGACCGCACTGCTATCTTTCAAACTCTGGAAGCAGCGAGGCTTGCACAACAGGCTGGCCTCCTCAATCGGTAAAACCAATAAAACATGGGCTCGTGAGTTAGACGGCAACTCAATTGTGTGTTGAATCAAAAATATTTCAATTAGTGTCCCCTTTTTCGTGCTATCAGGGAGAACGAAGGGGAGCTGTTGGATCGGCTTCGCGGTCTCGAGGGCGTGAGGCTTCGAAATTGCGAAGTGAACATTGGCCGACCAAAATACTCCTTCAACCAGCTTCAACTCCAGGCACTGCCTCAAGAACTGCGCCCACCAGGCCACACTGCGTTAGGCGGAAAATCTTAATGAGCCACCTCCGGCACTCCAATGGAAATGTGATTTGGACTTTTGATTTTTCCAATGTGCGGACTGAAGGGCGTAACTGAGCTGAATTTTAAGCCAATTAATTGCCAAAATGACATTGAATTAAGTCCCATAGCGCATATAAGGGAGGAAAGCACTATTTCTTAGTTCAGAGGTTCCCTGTGGCCGTTGCAAATTTTAAAGGAAAAGGACTTCCGGTTCCCCTCTTTTGCATCTAAGTGCCAGCTAGCAGCTATGCCCTGAGGTGGGAAGTTATCCGTTCTTTGCTTCTTATTTTATTAATGGTTATGTATGTGTTTCTGAAGCAAATTTTTCTGAGCCCCCCACCCCGAGGGCGGACTGGATTTAGTAATCAACAGACTGGATGCCATCTAATCGGCGTCTAAATTTTTCTTATTCAAAAGAGAATTTGGAATGGCCATATTCCAGATGGCAAGTGACAAGTGACAAGTGACAATTGCAGAGCCCTGCCGCCCCTGGCTCGAATAAGCGAAGTATTTGACCAAGGAGGCTGGGTTACGTGCTATATGATATCGCTGTGTGCTTGTGCTTGTAAAAACCCCTGTATTGACCGTTTGTTTTCTAAACATGGGCGAATGCCGGGAGGTGCTGGGCGGCGGACCAGCACTTCCTTCGAAGCTATAAACGCTTCGAGTGCAACCGGGATCCCAAACTTAGTGAGGTAAAGTGTTTAGAGCATCGCCGGTC
>Ga0307982_1003824_pt1 | contig 11965 bp, 8 predicted proteins | sample OrgLakmetagen989_FD_201847 | JGI IMG/M metagenome (GOLD analysis project Ga0307982, IMG submission 201847) | Saline water microbial communities from Organic Lake, Antarctica - #989 | ecosystem: Environmental > Aquatic > Non-marine Saline and Alkaline > Saline | place: Antarctica: Organic Lake... | reverse complement strand
TGCTCTTGGTGTAGCCCTTTGGGGACGCAGTGGGACGCCGTGATGATCAGATTGGAGTCCGCTGACCCCAGGAGGCTCCCACTGCACTGGTGATAGACGTAAAGCGGATCTGGTGGTGCGGGTGCAAGGGCCAGGGCTGTGCGTGCGGCATTCGCTTGACACATGCGTCGCTGATGATCGGCCACGAGTATGGCTTGCGGCATGTTCTTCACGTCCCCCTTGACGCCCTGTAGATCCTGCCTCGTGTCCGCGAAGTTTTCCCGCATTTCTTGAGCAAATGCTGTGAATGCAGCTGCAGTTATCCCAGCAGATCCTGATGCCTCTCCAGCGTCTTGCTTAGCTGCACGCATTGCGAAGAATGTAGAATGTGACTCATGTGGTAAGCAGACAACTGAAGCAAATGCTGTGCAATAACCGCAAACCAAGCTCCCAAGCATGCAACAAGCAACAATCAACACACAGTGAGATCACAAATTGAGCATTTTTCTTTATTGCATCCAGCAGTGGCAGTGTGCATTTGGGCTGCATGCATCCTTCAAGGAGACAGCAAAGCCATCCTCGCCTTGACCCACGTTGCTTAGTCACAAAAAACACTTGCTGGTTGCTCACAGCACTACCTGACGACATCCAAGCGCACAGTTTGCAGCACGAGTGTATCGTACCTATTGCTAAGGGCGAGGTCAGCATACAAGCAGTGACCGCAGCAGCTGCTGCCCGTAGAATGGCAAGCAATGCATTTCATTGTGAGCGGATTTGAGATGCAGCAAAATAGGTCGAGAGACCCGCAAGCCAGTGCTCCCGAGATAATGAGCGCAAATACAGTACATGCACATCAGGGGTGACGCATGCAAGAAATGCATATTTTGTGGATGACGAGGCCACCATGGCTCACTCGGCCAGGTCTGGTGCTGCCCCCCCCCGCCCCCCCGTGCGCGACACCTCGATCCCGAGCTGAGCACCTGCGTGGACTCTGCACGACAAGACATGGCAATGCAATTTAAGGCGCGCTGCAGCAGCGCACCGAGGGGCGTGGGTGGCGCGGGGCAGGGGCTCGATCGCCCCTGTGCTTGGCCTGCTGGCCTGGGGGTCCTTGTACATGTCCTGCGCTCCACAAAGCTCATCAGAGGGCGCGCCAGCTATAGCTAGCTGGTGCTGGTTCCCACGGGACATGGCGCTTGCATAGGCCGCCCACTGTCTAAGCCCACCTGCCCAGGTGTCAATGGGTGAGTTTAGCTCACCGGGTTCTTTTACCCGCGTGCTGTCGGCAGTGTCGATACACGAGCGTCCAGCCCAAGTCGTGCGAAACTCCATCGTGACGCAATCCCGTGATCGTCCGACGTGCGTCACCAGCACGCTGACCCCCCGCAGCACAGCACTCCCAGAGTGACATGCTTGCTTCCCTGTCCCCCGCCCTCCCTCACTCGAGTCTCCTGTATTTGGCCTGCTGCTGGCCGCCTACCCAACCCACCTCGCAGCACCCAGGCAAGCAGCTGCAGCATGAGGTCAATCCTTGCACCATGAGTGCTTGCAGGCGCGCAAAAGCTCCAGTTGGTATCGCTGCAGCCTGCATACCCCGCCCCCCTCCTCGTGCTGGGTGAAGGGACTGCACGCGTCTGGAGCTCGGTCGCCCAGACGGGTTGATGTTGCTGAAGAATACATGACATATGCACAGAGTACCTGATACAATCATGACCTGGGTGCTCAGTGTGCATTGGCTGCCCCTCTTTGCTGAGCAGCTTCGCTTGGGCTGTATTGCACAGGCACTCATCAACACGAGAAATTACTTGTGCAGTCGTTTCTGTTTGGGAGCAAGCGCAGGCAAGCAGACACCATGCCACGGAAAACCCCACGAAAACCAGGACAAATAACGCCAAGTGCACAACATGGCTCGGTGACTCAGCATCGGCGCCTGGGCAAGTTCTGGCAGAAGTGGATGGGAGCCCACCAGCAGCCGAGCAGCTGCAGCAGCACGTGTATGGTTGGTGAGTTGCAAGCTGCAGTGAAAGCTGCATGCTTCAAGCAGCGCAAGTCTGTATCTCTCACTGGACTTGGCTGTGTGGATGAAGTGCTGGCTCCTCTCATGCGTCTCACTGTGCCGCTGCCTGTGGGCATTGCGGAGGCCTTGCTGGCAGCGCATATGGTGCAGACTGCCCTGGTGCATGGAGAGGCTGGTCGCAGCGCACTGCTGTTTGCCGCATACGATGCCAGTGGGCAGAGCACAACTATATACTTGCACAGCACTGACAATGTACACGGCGGGGATCCAGAACTGTGGTCGTTGCTGCCATCTGCCCTGCAGTGCCGCAGCTGCCGGCTTGCGCTGGCTGCGGGCCCGGCGGCAGCGTCCTCTCCTGGTACAGCTGTACACAGCATGCAGGTGGTACTGTGGGCTACCACGCGTGTCTTGTCGGGGCAAGGCCCCGGGGCGCGCCTGGCCCCGTCTGCTTGGCGGGCAATGATGCAGCTGGTTTGCACACACCCGGCCAGCCTGCTGGTGCAGGGGAGGGAACGAAATATGCTGCATAGCTCATCTGCTGCACCCCTGTTCCCCCATGCAGTCGCCGCAAGCCCATCGGTAGCAGAGCTAGACGAAGGGGGTGAGGGGGCCTTCGAAGATGCGGACCCCCTCACACAGTGGCAGGTGTACGCTGCAGCTGCGCCTCGATTCAAGCAGGAATTCGTGCAAGCTGCCTCTAAAGGTTATGCCGAGTCAGGCGCCCAGGGCAGCTCTGTGGCCAGTGCATTCATCAAGATCCGGGCTCAGCTGTCGCCCAACACCGAGCTGCGGGAATACCAAAAGCAGGGGCTGAAATGGATGTTTGCTCGGGAAAGCCGTGGAGTGGGTGAAGCAATAGTGCCACAGCAAGCCCTGGCACCCACATTCGTTCGGGTAGCGTGGCCACTGTACCGGTGGTCGGCAGTGCAGTTGAGCATCTCATCTCCCTTGTCGACTGCCACTGCACATCCACACTTGGCTGAAGCACTGCAGCAGGGAGGCATCCTGCAGCTGTATTTGTGCATGCACACGGGCTGGGTTGAGATCCAGCCCCCCCCCAGTAGCACGCAGGCCAGCGGGGGATGGGGAGGGGGGGGCATCCTTGCTGACGAAATGGGGCTAGGCAAGACGCTGCTGGCACTGGCGCTGTGCAGGACTCCTGTGCACCCGAGTACACCTCTTGCTGCGCGCCATGGCGAGGCGGCATCCCTGTGGTCGTGCCTGGCCGGGGGTGGAGCTGCTGAGCAGCAGCGCCGTGCTGCCTTGTGTGCCGCTGCCGCCACCTGGCCCCATGCTGCCAATCAAGACGCCACGGGCATCGCAGCACGCAAAACCACGCGGAAGTCTGTGTGGCAGATCAGGTCTGTCCGCTTGAAGCTGGATGGGGCGCCGTTGCTGCTGCGCCCTCGGGCCCTGCTCCCCAGCGGCTGGCGGCCGGCAACGGCTGGCAGTGCAGGCAGCAAGTGCGCAGTTACAGGCCTCACATCCAACGGCACTGTATCTGGATTGAATCGTTTCCAGCAGTGTGCTTCGTGCAGGCGGCATGTTCTGGGCATGGCTGTGCCCTGCTATGACTCGGCCGCTGTCCCTGTGTGCCTTGCCTGCCACGGGCACATCGCACAGAACTCGGTGTCCGCTGTGAACGAGCTACAGCACATGGCGCAAGCCATGAGTGGTGAAGCTAGTGATAGTCCTGCGTCTCCAAAGGCAGGTCAGCAGGTGCTGCTGCCGTCTGCCGCCACCCTCATTGTGTGCCCCGACCAGCTGCTCTCTCAGTGGGCAGGGGAGATGCATAAGCACTATGCTCGAGTGCACATTCACGACCTCTTCAGTGCAAGTGCCCATGCAACAGCTACAGAGGCGGGTGCAGCTCAATGCGTGCAAGTGGCAGTGTACCCCGGCGTGTCTGCATACTTCCGGCACTGCAGCACCCTGCAGCGAAGCGATACAGCCCGCAGCAAAGAAGCAATTTCGCCTGCTCTGTGCATGTCCCCTGTATTTTTGTCTACATGCGATATTGTTCTCACGACTTACTCTGCATTGCAGAAAGATCTACTGCGCGACCCGTCCAACACGCGCGTGGGGGTCTTGTCCACCCCGCTGCTGCAAATGCACTGGCACAGGGTGATTCTGGACGAAGCCCAAATGGTTGATGTGCCTACAAGCCGCAGCGCCAAGATGGCCCGCTTACTGGCGTGCAATCATAGGTGGGGCATGAGCGGCACCCCTCTCCTGCGGGGTGTTGAGGACTTCAGGGGGCTGTGCCAATTTCTAGGGCTGCAGCCCTTTGACTCAGCAGCGGCACTGCAGAGCCTGACTGCTCCATCCAGCACTGCAGCGGTGGTGGCTGCGACATGGATGCAGCAGCAGCCGGGACTGGGGCAGCTGCCGCCTGCGGTGCAACATGACACGGGCAGTCCCCAGGCCGCCACCGCCACCTCTGCAGGAGAGTCCTTGGATGTGCAACAGTACGCACTGGAGGAGCACTTCAAGCAAGCTAGGCCAGATCAGCTGGCTCTGATTCCAGGCGGCACGGCAGGGCTGTGGCCGCTGGTACCGCCTGCTCACCGCTTCCTGTCTTGTGTCAGTGACGTCATGTGGCGTAACACACAAGCAGATGTGCTGCAGCAGCTTGACCTGCCAGACAGGTACGAGGAAACCATCCTTGTGCGGTTATTCCCTGCAGAGCAGCAGGCGTATGAGCGCCTTTTCCGGGAGGCCCAGCGGCGGGTGGCGGGGGTGATACAGCGGTGGCGGGCCGAAGGCGCAGCCGATGCACAGTCGTTGCAAACGCAGCTCACAAGCAGCGAAGCGGGAGGGCTGCTGGGTGAAGCTTTGCTGCAGGTCCGCCAAATGGCGTGCCACGTCAGTGCCACCAGCGGCGTGAACTGGTTGAGGGGGGGGGGGGCAGGCAGCCGCAGGGGGAAGGCCCCCTCCGCCCTGGACGACGCCATGACACAGGAGGAGCTGGTGGACAGCCTTGTGGAAAAGGCCCGTAATGACTGCGAGCAAGCCCAGCGCGAATGGGCGTACGCGTTGAATGGCTTGGCGGGGCTTGCGTGCATATACGGGGACGGACAGGGTGCACGGGGCCGGTACGGCCAGGTACTGCAGGTGGCCGCAGAACGAAGCGAAAAGTACGGGTACCGTTTGGATGCAGGGCAGACCGTGCATGCCTTGCAGAATTTACGCCGGCTGAGCTCGGGGCAGGATGCTGCCGCCCCCCCTGCCGGCAGCAGCGGCGCCTCGCAAGCGCCGGATGCGGACGTGACTGCACAGGTGCAGGCTGCCGCACAGCAGTATGCAGGAGAGCGACTGGCCCGTGTGCAGCAAGCACTGCAGGAGGTGCTGGCGCTGGCGCTGCAAGGCTTCTGGATGGTGCGCAGTGTGGGCGGCACCAACAGCAAAGGGCCAGCTCAAGCTAAGCGCCTGCTTCAAGGCGCCGTTTCCATGTGGAATCAAGGCGACATACCCCCACAAGTCCAGAGTGTGACAAATTGGGCAAGCCAGCGCACCGGCGGGGAGGATATTACGGGGGGGCATAGTCTGTCCATAGTGCAGGCTGCCTTGCTTGCTGCCCCTGCACTGCACGCGGAGGTGGAGGAGGCAGTCGCACGGCAACCCCGTGTGACCGCTGCGGAAGTGAGGCCACAGATGGATCATGCACAAGTGGTGCTGGACTTGGCTGGCGGCGCACACTTGGCTGCCGGGCTGTGTGCACACGCCTCCCGTCTCTTGCAGGCGTGTCTTGGGGCCGACAGCCCTGCAGCACTGGAAGGCCGCTTGGCCGCTGCACAGCAGGACGCCAAGCAGCGCAGCGACATCAAGGCTGCCCGTTTGAAGCGTGACACCAGACTGGATGTCTTGGAGGCCGCTGCCGCATCTGGTGCCGCTAGCGCTGCCGCCGAGTTGGCAGCTGCACAGGAGCGGGCCGAGGCGGCGGCACAGCGCGAAGAACTAGTGCTATCTGCGGTGCAGCCACCCCACATCCAGCTGGCGCAGGCATTGGTGTGCACAGCCACATCTGTAGGGGCCCTGCCAGCCTACGTGAGGGGGCTCACCACTTGGCCAAAGCCCCCTGATGGCACGCTGCCCACACACATGGTGCGCAGCCTGCAGCAGCTGCAAGAGGCCCGGGCCGCGGCATACATGGCTACAGCAATGTTTCTGACGCCCTCATCCGCGGAGCTAGCGGCAGCCGGTCAGTGCGAGCAGTGCCGGGCTGGCTCCCCGTCCGGCTCCCTGTGCAGCATGTGCAGCCACAGGCGCAGCTTGGAGGCGTACAGGGCATGCTTCTGGGTGCGCAACTCCGATGATGGTACAGCGGACAAGCGCATTCGTCCATCCAGTGTGCAGACCATGGCGTCGCTGGGGGGTACAGGGGGGTCCCTTCAGGAGTTGGTGGCGGGGCTGGCCAGCGGGAAGGGGAAACGACGACGCACCAAGGTGCAGCAGGGGCAGTTGGGTATTGCTGCAGGTGACGTCCAGACAGACACAGCCCTGGTGCGGGTAGCCCGGCACTTGGCTGGGTCTCGTGAGGGGATGCGCTTTTACAGCGGGGCTGCCCAGGGCGCACAGGGGCGCATCCCTGTCACCCTGCCTCGCGTGCTGGAGGCACTACAAGAAGAGGCAGAGGGCCTGCTGGTACTGTGGCAACACGGGAAGGATTTCCTCTCCAGCGTTGACGAGTTCTCCCAGTTCTCCCTGCGCATGAGCCTGGTGGTGCCCGATGTCGCAGACGTGCCTGTAGTGCTGTCGGGGAATGTGCCGTTTCAGGAGCTCCCAGAAGAGCTCGTTCTGCCTTCCACCCTGCCCCAGCTGCAGGGGGTGCAAGCGGCTGCAGACGCCTCCCGCCCACACGGCAAGCCGCTGCCAGCCGTGGAGGGGGAGGGGGCGCTGCTCACCAAGGCCGCGGCCACAGCGATCCCATCCAATTACCTGTGGCCGTGGGACATCACAGCGCGAGAAGCGCACTTCCAGGACACACTGCAGGCGGCTGAAGCAGACCTACGCACGTTCAACTATCGTCTTTTGCACACGCAGCAGCTGAAGCGGGACCTGCGATCTGCCCTGGGCAGCGCTGCACCCCACGCAGGGCACGCCGCTGCCCACGCCGCGCCAGCTCTGCACAGCAATCACAGTTGGCAGTCCTCACCTGAGTGCCCCATTTGCTTGCAAGACATCTTCAAGATGGCGCTGTGCGTGCTGCCTTGTGCCCACAAGCTGTGTCGGCAGTGCACCAAAACAGCCCTGCGGATGCACTCAGGCAGCTATAAGTGCCCCCTGTGCAAGATGCCCTTCACACGGCAGCAAGTGACACTCATTGACACAGCCAAGGCTGTCTCATCATCCAGCTCCCCAGCAGCCCCTGCAAACCAGCAGGAAGGTGGCCCCTCTGCCGGTGCGCCCCCGTTGGCGGCTGCGCAAGCCGCCCCCCCCCTTTCACAGCGCATCGCAACGCCCCCGTCGCAGCAGCAACACCCAACGCACGATTGCCGGTTATTGCGCAAGGGGCAGTGGCAGTCAGTGCCGCCCACTGCCATGTCGGCGTCGGCGGCACTGGTGGCGGCCCAACTGGGGCACGGCAGCAGCGACCTGCTCAGGGGCAGCATTGTGGGCAGCAGTGCATTGGGGGGCAAGCTATCGAGTATTGTGTATTTCGTGCAGCAATTGGTGCACACTGCAGCGTCCACTGGCGCGTACTGCCGCCTGCTCATCTTCAGTCAGTGGGACGTGCTGCTGCGCATCCTGGGCAGCGGCCTGGAGGCCAACGGGGTGCCCTGCGCACGAGTCACCGGCGCCAAGGACCTCCCGTCAACATTGACCATGTGGCAGCAAAGCAGCACACACCCAGCATTACTGCTACCGACACGCGTTGGCAACAGCGGCTTGAACATCACCGAGGCGAATCATGTGGTGTTTGTGGAGCCCCTCATGACAGGCAGCGTCGAAGCGCAGGCTGTGGGACGGGTGCACAGGGGGGGGCAAAGCAGGGTGACTCATGTGCATCGCTTTGTGACCAGCGGCACGGTGGAGCCTGCAGTGGCCATCGCTTGCTCTGGGCGCACCGCCAGCGGTCGGGGCGCCGCCATGACCAGGGAGCAAGCCATCAAGGTGCTGGCTAGCGACCTGCAGGCAATCCACAAGCGCGCAGAGTAGGCGCTGCTTCATGCAGTAGCTCATAATGCAGCTAGCTTGGCTGCCGCTGGCTGCGACACGGTGGCAGCGCTGGGGGCGCCGGAGGCATTGCCGGCGGGCTCCAGCGCCAAGGCCCCCAGCAGCGCATCAATGGATGCAGTCTCCACCAAAATGTTGCTTGCTGCTTTGTCGCTGCCGGCCAGGCATTTGTTCACCACCTCCAGCAGGTGCGTGTTCTCCATGGCGGCAGCCACACGCTCCTTGTCGTTTAGCTGCTTGTTCACGGCTGCCTCAGAGGAGTGGCTGCCCTCCGCAATGCGCACAGACACCTTGTAGCGACGCGGCAGAGAGCGAGTCAGCTTCACCCGCAGGCAAAGGCCAATGAGTGTGGCCATGCTGCAGTGCGGAATGGTAGGGGTGAAGCGCACAACGACACGCCCCCGCGGAGCAACCGTGATTTGCTCAAGCTGCAGATGGAACTCGGTTCGCAAGGCAGCACAAAAGCACCTGAGACATACATACGGTTACCACATGCAGTTGCTCCAGGGTCAGTGGGTGCTCTGGGTCATTCACGTGGCGAATGTACTCTGAGAACGAGGGCATGAGCAAAGTTCAGCCTCACAGCAGCGTCGCGCTTGACGCACCGAAAACTTCCATTGCATCCAGCTCGTCTCGCTCATTGTCCTGGGGGTCAATGGGAATCTGGTCGACTCGGTCAGCTACCTGCGCACCAAGCGTGTGCAAAACAGTTGAGAGGCGGAAGGTAGACATAAGCAAAGGCACCTCTGACGTGAAGACCTCCGGGTTAGCGTTCTCCTTGCCCAATGCATCCATTGCGAAATAAGTGTGCCGCACAGAAAACGAGAAAATAAATATCTGTTGCCAGTTTGAAATCATTTACGGTGAAACAAATTTGCTTCCAAACAGGCACGCGCCGCCGACATTCCAGAGGAGAATTCTTTGTCTGCCAAGGGGCGTGTGCTGCTTTCAAGAAAAACAACGCCGACAATCGCAGCTTGTATATTGATATTTGAAGCAGTCATTAGAATGCTGGTGGGCTGGTCAATGCAGGAGTACCAGCTGGTGTGCGCTTTGCGCTGCGTAGACTTGCTCTGCGATTGGCGGATGCTGCTTGCTGTGGGGTGACCGGTGCCACCGGAGTGCGCTGCATGGTGGCACCAGGAGCTGGTGGAGGGCTTGCCATGCTTGTTGCCTGGGTAGCAGCTGCACTGCCACCCTTGCCCTGCACATCTTGCAGCTTGCGTGCCCACATCCCTGCCACGTGCTGCAGGCGCCCCCCCACGAACTGCTTGTGGGACACCAAGCCTTGTGCAGTGTCCAGCACCACGGCTACCACGCGCTCCTTTTCATGCTGCATGGCAGCCTTGGCACGCTGCACGTCCCGCTGGCGGCGCTGAATGGCGGGGGCGGAGACAGACGCCGCCAGTTGCTGGGTGCTGGCGGCGAACTTGCGGGCGTCATTCACCATGTTGTCCACATGCTGCATTTCCTCGTCCAGGGCCTCCATTTGATGTTTGTTGCTGGCTTTCTCCTCTGCCAAGGTGCTCTCCAGGGCGGCCACCCGCTGCCCCAGGGCGCCCTTTGCCCGGGTCCAGTCCTCTGCAGCCTCACGGCCCTCCTCCAGGGCATCCCCCAGCTCCAGGGCACCGGAGCGCTGCACGTGCGTGTCCTTCACCAGCTGTGCCTTGAGCTGACGCAGCGCAGGCAGCAGCTGGGCGGGCACGTCGGCGCCCAGCAGGCCTGCCGCAGAGCCCGCCTTCCCCGCCAGGGACTGGGAGGTGCAGGAGTCATTCAGCTCCATTGAGTGCCCAAGCACATCGCTTTGCAGCACCAGCTCGAAGTTTTGCCCGTGTGCGTTGCCGTCATTGGGGGACAGCAAGCCGGCAGCCGCGGCGCCGTCGTGGTATGCGGCCACACTGCCCTCCAAGGCCGACATGCAGCTGCCCACCCTGCCCTCCAGGGCGTACACCTCCTCCTGCACTGCAGACCTGGAGGCTTCTGTGGCAGCACGCACCTCCCGCAGGCGCTCCTTCTTGGCCTTGAGGGCCTCAACGTCGGCAGGAGAGAGCTCCTGGGCGGCGACGGCGGCCTGGGTGGCCTCCAGGGACGCCTGTGCAGCAGACCGCGCAGCCTTGGCCGCCTCCAGCTCGTCCTGGCGCTCTTGCTCCTTGGCCAGGGCGTTGCTGTGGCGGGTTTCCAGCTGCTTGATCAGCTCTTGGAACTTGCCGAGGTCGCTGACGTAGTCGTCTTTGCGAGCCTTCAGGGCAGGAACGGAGGACCCTGCAGCCTGCAGCCCTGCAAGCTGCTGCCGCAACTCGTCATTGCCCATTTGCATGGATTTGATCTCATCTTCGACCGCAGCAAACTTTTCTCCGAAGTTGTCCTCGACCTGCTTGTCCAACTCAGCGCACGCATCATCGTCTCCAGAGAGAAAAGTGCCATAAGCCTGCTGCAAGTAGCCGAAAAAGAATGCTGCTTCATCAGCATCGCCTTCAGCGTTAATTAATTCGTCGTAATCCAGCAGCTCGATGAACCAAGTGAGGCATGCCAGCAGAGCAGGCCAGGTGTGAGGCGAGCCAACTGCCGTTAGCGCTGTTTTAGAAATTGTGAAAGGGTACCTGCGAATGCGCTGTATGTATAGTGCCCATGTACAAAAGGCTCGACTATTTGTATCGTAACGTCGTTATCACAGTTTGAACTCACTTCATAGCCTTGTAGACAGCTGGCACAGTGTCTTCGACACGGGCAGTAAGTTCAAAATCGGGGTCAACGGCTTTGAACAAGAAAGTCACAATGTTGGCAAAATCACGGCCAGTCGGACTATGGAGAATTTTGGGAGAAATTCGGTTTGGGTATTCATGCTCCAGCAGGAAAGTAATCAGGCGCTGAACAGACTCCTGTGTGAATTGCTTGCTCCCAATAGCTCGAGGATCACTTCGTGTTGCCTGCCCTCCACCGTAAACACTCGATCGCCTGTACATAATTAGTTGCAACTTTTACATTGGTGTATGGCGTTGATGGAGAACTTAGTCGCCTTAGATAAATGTGCACAGAGGTGAAAAGCTGTATGTTAACGGCACACACCTTGAGATCCCTGACTGTCTTCGGGAAACTGCTGGAGCCATTGAATGACGAGCGGTCTTGACTTTGCTTGCCTGTCTCCCAGGATTTCCCATGCTCATACGGCCGGATTTTTGGGACATGCCAAAGCTCTCCCTGCTATTTCCAGGCAGTGGACCCAAGGTTGTGCGGCGCCCGGCCATCGCTGACACGTTGACAGCTAATCTGCAGAAGCCTTCGAGCCAGGGAACTTGGCTCGCAGATTCGCATACTATATGACTCAACTAAGAAGTTTTGATTACTCAGAGACTTTCAGGCCTAGCTCATGCAGCCGAGGGGATGCGCAGATAAACTCAAGAGCCCCCTGCTGCACATGAGACCCCCTCCTCGTCCACTTGGCAGGGAGTCGGGATCGGAGGCGCAAAATTGCCCACGCAGGGCGCTCAAGGCGAAGACCACAGGGCTCCTTGGCAAAGGCTCAAAAGGTGCAGGATCAACAAGAGTGATCCCGACTGGCACATCACAGACACTTTGGGAAAGGCCCATGAGACCCCCCTTGCAGGTCCCTGCCCATTCCCTCGTCGGTGTCCTCACTCCGCTAAGTACCCCCACAAGGGGGGCACTCTGCTGCCCGGTGGGGTCGAAGTAATGGCAATCAAATTTGGGGTCAATCTTGCCACCCCAAACCCGGGTGGGCGGGATGGGTCAATTGCCACTCAAAAGACGAACATTTCGTCTTCACTATTCACT
>Ga0307982_1003821_pt1 | contig 11969 bp, 13 predicted proteins | sample OrgLakmetagen989_FD_201847 | JGI IMG/M metagenome (GOLD analysis project Ga0307982, IMG submission 201847) | Saline water microbial communities from Organic Lake, Antarctica - #989 | ecosystem: Environmental > Aquatic > Non-marine Saline and Alkaline > Saline | place: Antarctica: Organic Lake... | reverse complement strand
ATGGTTATGACTACAGAGAAACGCGATTTCTACTACTCATATTTGTGTCGCTACGCACATTAGCGCTGTCTCAAGACAGTGAAGGTAGAATTTCCGCACAGTCACTTGCGAATCCATTTGCAGCTACTGTGGAGGTTTCCGTACGAGGAAGTTGATTCTTCACACCTTACGCTATCTCGGAACTTGGTAAATTTACGGCAATGTGCTTGAGAAATTTGCATGTTCACTAACTGAAAATACCCCCTGTAAGGTGTCGGGAAATGCCCGCCCCACCCCGGCGCCCAAGGTAGGAACAAGAGTAGACTGTTGCTAAAGCCAGCCCCCCTCGGGGGGGGGGTCGGTGGCTCAGGAAAACTTCAACGAGAGCGGTTCGTTTATTGCTTGATCGCATGTGTTTCGATAGCTCTCTTCATCAAATTGCGCACAGGAACCAAAGGAAGTTTAGCTAGAAGGAACGAATCCAACATGTTTGCGCGCAAGTTTCTTGGCCTATTTCTTTCCGCCACAGCCGCGAGAGCCTTCGCGTTGCCAACTGCTGCAGGCTCGAAGACGCTCCCGAGTGGCCGGGCTATGGCTCGCATGAAGCCATCGCCGTTGACGAGCAGCACCACTTCAGCTGCCTTGACGAAACTCCACGCGAGTGGCGCAGCAGACCTCCGCGGCGGCGGCACCGGAATTTGGGACGCTTACAATGCTCAGTTGGAGAAAAGGCCTATTTTTACCAAGTGCTGGACCTGCTTTCTCATTGCCGCACTAGGCGACGTGATTTGCCAGCGCTTGACACCAGGCTTCACTGCTCTTGACCTGAAGCGCATCACCGTCTTTGGCGCGGCTCAGTTCCTCTACTTCGGGCCTGTTATGCACTATTGGTTTGGAATTGTGAGTCCTGGTATCCTTCCTTGAATACTTCCACCTTAAAGAGCAACACATGTAGGTATCAAGCCAGTCACTGACATGGATCTTGCAAGGATCTTTTAAGGCGAATCTGACCATCACCACCTTCCACATTCATCAGGTCGACAAGATTTCACGCCTGCCGTACTTCGCGAAGCCCACTACTCCAAAGTGGCAATTGGTGCTCGCTCAAACGCTCTTCGACCAAACCGTAGGCGTAACCCTGGTGCTGTCTGGCTTTTTCGTGTTCTTTGGCTTCATCAACTCAGCTGCAGAGGGCGCGCTCCTCGCTACCGGGGTGCCTGCCCTCCTTTCGCAAGGCTTTGCTAAGGTACATGCACACACACACACGCAGAAATCTTAGAATGAAATATTTGTTGTTGCAATGCGGTGCTCTGTCTTTTGATGTAATCATATCTTGATTATACCTCCGTGCTCTGTCGTTTGATGCACTCTTGTCATAATTGAAAAACTTCAAGTAATCCGCCAACTCATTCCTCTCCCCTTTATTTTGTGCGTGTGTCTCCCATTGATGCGCACTCTCTCTCTTCGCGCATTCCAGGTGAGCGCCGACTTGTGGCCCACGATGCTGGCCAACTGGAAGATCTGGCCCGCTGCCAACGCCCTGAGCTTCGCGGTGGTGCCCCTGCAGTACCGCGTGCTCTTTAGCAACATGGTGGCCCTGGTGTGGAACATTTACTTGTCGGGCGCCATTCGCAAGTAGAGGTGCCACCAAGAAGAGGCAGTTTTCATGAAATCACCACTGGCTTTTTATAACACGAGTCAGGGGTAGCCGGGTAGCCGGTTAGCCTTATAATTGACTTGCTTAGCTTGTGTGCTAAAATTCGTGGCTTTGATGGTGGTTCGCCTAAAATCTAAAACTCACGAAATTGCTCAGAGCTCTCACTATACGTCTGTAAGATACCCATTTAATTAGAATTAAACATTTCTAAATCTAGTTCTGATCGTAGGTGATAATAGAGCAGGGAAATCATGAAATCATAGACCTCAGCAATTCAATTCTCCATAATTTACCACATGATTCGCCGTTCGCGATTCGCTCATTCGTATTCAGCTGGAAGTTTTTTTTTATAGGTTCATACAACATACAACCACAACCAGAAAACCAACTGAGCATAAGGTTCACCTCATGCTTAATTGGTTTCCTGGTTGTATAACTATAACAAACAACTCCCAGCTCCCAGCACATTCGAAGCCAACAGGTCGCAATGAGTTAATGAATTGGCATATTATAAATTATTTATACTGCGCATAATATTTATGTAAGTGGGCTAAGTTCGAAGTGGGCTTGTTGTTTTGGGCTTGGGTGTTATTTGATCTGCGATTTCATTTGAATTATATCAACACTTTTGCGCGTCGATATCGCAATCACAAAACTATAATTTGAAAGTTCATCAGGACGTGAAAGAAGCAAAAGCACAAAGAAAAGAGGGCGGTATCAGAACGAACTACGAAGCGGCCAGACATCCAGCCATCCACAAGCTTAGCCTCAAGGAATTCAACCTCAGAAGAGCGCACTCATGGCAGCGTCCAGGCGGCGAGCTTGGTAGTCAAACGTCTGCAAATGCCGCTCGAGGGGGTTCAAACCTAAGCCTCGAGGTTCCGGTGGAATTGCGGCGGGCGGCAAAATCAAATGCCCCCGGCTTTTCGTAGCGGAAGGAGATGAAGAAGTAGAGGCGTCGAAGGGAGCCCCCGGATGCGCTACTGCCAGTGTCACGGGCGCCTTGGTGTTGCTTCCTAGGCGGCGCTGCTGGACATTGTGGGCGACGGGGGTGCCGTCCCGCCAACTCAAGGGCGCGGACACTGCGTCACCTTCGCTCACGACGACGGGAGTTCGCTCCAATTCGTTGTTGTGAGTAGAATGGTCGCCGCCTTCAGTGATGGTCACAAGTGCGGTGTTGCCGCTGCTGCCTTTTCGGCTAGCGCTGCTGCTGCTGCTGCTGCTGCTGTTGCCATTCCGCTGAGGAAGCGGCGACAGTGAGCGGCCATTGAGGTCACCGACCCCTGTACCGTCGGCGCCAGGCATCGAGCGGCCCACGGCAAAGGAAGCCCCTCTTTTGGCGGGGTCCAAAGAATGGGGCGGCGGATTGGCCCCCGGGTCGAAGGTGGCGCGGTGGGTTGGCGGCGGTGGAAACAAACTCCGAAACACCACGCGAAAAGTGGTCAATTCAAACCGCACCTGTGGATAGGCAGGATAAGTTCAATAGGCACATGAAAAGAGAAGCACATATTGAGAGCTGCTAGGTATGTTTAGAAATACAAATAGGTCGAAGACTTCAATTATAGATTCAAAAAGTGCATAAATCAACGACATCAATTTCACAAAAGAAATCCCAAGGTCCTAATGCAATCACCATGCAACAACGTGAAGCGAAAATCTTAATGCCCTCATTTCATTACCTCGGTCAGCACCGTCATCAGTTCTACGTACGCGTCAAACCCTAAGCAAGGAGTCGGGTAGGGCTTCGGCCTCTCTGCACGCATCGGGTTCGTGCTCAAACCCCGAGCGCTATCGTCGCGTCGTTCGTCGAGCAAGTAAAGCCCCGCTTTGGCCAGAAAGAGCTCGCGGACCTGATTGAGCGATCATATTGGAGAGCAAAAGATGCAGAGGCGCTAAAATAGAATCGACAGCATGCCCTGCCTCGTAAAGAAGTACCACTTAGTCTCGTCCAAAATGTACTATCAATCACGTATAATCCATTCCTCTCTAATATATCATGTCAAACAAAATACCTGAAGCTCGTGCGCCCACCACCACGGCAGACCAAAGTACTCGGCGGCCGCGCAGGAAAAGCCCCCAATGCCGGACCACTCAATCACCGTGAAGTAAGGGCGGAAAGGCTTGAAGTCTTGGCACACCACCTCGATGGGGCGACGGCTGGACCAGGTGGACTCCGACTCCTGAGATGCATAAGTGGGTTTCATTCACAGGCGGGGTTGAGAGTGAGTATGGCAGATAATATGAGAGACAAATAGGATGGAACGAAAGACTTCTGATAAGATTTTCAAGACTTCCCAAGAGACATTAAAAAATAGAAATGTAGCACAATTCTTGGAGCAGCATCTCAAAATTGTTACCTTCCCGGGCTCCCATTGGCATGCATCTGCATGGTCCGAACAATGCCTCAGTGCGTTGTGGAACTCTCTCAAGCTGTTCACTTCAATATTCCCGACGGCTAGGACCCGCCAACCGCTCACGTTCGAACACCCGCCGCTGTCTGCCTGCCCGGTGCGCTCCACCGTCGTAATCTCCAGTGGGCCACTTTCTTTCAGCTTCAAACCTAGGGGGTGCCGGGCGTCGGCTCGGAACACTCTCTCTTCGTATCGGCGGTGCACCACGTCCAAACGAATCGACGGTGGTGCGTGGCTGTGCGAGCACAAGTCACCGGCGCCGCACCGCCCTCTTAAGTACCGCCCGCAGAGGGGCTTCTTGGTGTCAGGGTCTTGCAATGGCGGGTGTTGTGACGCCATTCGACGGCCGTCTCCTAAGCGAGCCCAGTCCAGGAAGCTCTTGTGCAAACGGCAGAGGCCTTCGGGCCGCAGCGGCCACAACTGCCAGGAGTCGCGCCGCGCCTGTTGAAACGTGTAACAAGAGTGTGACATGGGCCATGTAACTAAGGCTACCAAAAACAAGAGAAATCACAAATAAACAGTCTGTCAATGCCCTTCCTTCTGGATACCCTTCAGAAGAAAATAGAGGCAACGAATTCCCTCTCTCTAACCTTGGTCCAATCGTGCAGCCACCAGCAGCAAGCGCGGGCCTGCTCCGCATTGCGGTACGTCAGATGCGCCAATATAATATCGTTCACGATGGACGGCGGCAGCCTGCCTAGGAAAGGCCCTCCTCGACCGGACGAATCGTTCGGGGCTTCTAGCTGCCACCCTTGGCTGTTTTCACCGTGAATCGCAAGGATGGAGCCATCAGGGCACATGCAGGGAACCAACGGGGGCGCAGTGGCAAACCACTCTACTTCTTCTTCTTCTTCGCCGTCGTCAGTGCTGTCGTTCAACGAGGCATTGCCGCCGCCACTTTTGGAAGGAGACTTTCCGCTGGCATTGGACGGAGGCAAGGAGTCGCCGCTGCGAACGGAAGCACCGCTGCCTGCTCCTCCTCCTAATATGTCCACAGGTTTAAAAGGTTCGGTCAAGACGGCGGCCACGACCCCAGTGACCACGTTGTACAGCAGCAGCCGCTGGTGCGGCACGAAATCGGCGGAAGTTTCGGCATTTAACGCGGGCCCCCCACTGCGGCAGTCGCCAACCGCCAAATCGCCGAACGGCGACATGGAAATCGCCGTGGGGTTGTCGATTTGCAGACCGGGCTTACCGGGGAGTTCTTTGCCGCCGACGTCCCCTAAGGACCGCACCTATACGACGGCAGCCACAAAAAACAAGCACACCAATAGACGCGCAGACACACATGTAAACGCCAATATTCTCTGGTGAACTAGAATCGTGTGAAGCTACAAAAATAAAATATACAGTGGCAACATAATTGATCTCACAAATGGCAGACACTGAGGACGAAAACATCAGAAGTAAAAAGAAACACCATTATTTTTTGCCATGTACCATGGGCACGAAGTACTCGACGCCGTGCTGCGAAGGCCAAAACGCGTGCACTGAAACTTTCCCCATCAGAGGCTCGCACACCGCCAAGAAACGGCGATGAGGAGGCAACGACCAATGGGACCTTGACACGTCTTTGCTCGACGCGAGCAGCGCGTACCTAGTGGTAGAATAGAATATAGAATACAAAACACGATGGGAAACCAGAAAGACTTGTATCAAAATAGAGGAGATACCAGACATATTCATCATGCACGCAACAAAAGAGAGCAATCAGTACTGCATTCAATGCAAAGCGCAAGTAAAGAAGAGATGGTGCTAATGATAAGAGTATGCTCATCAAGGACAGAGACACAGACGAACAATTTAAGAATAGTCAACAGGAATAGCTTAAAAGCACGCACAAGTCCGCGTAAGGGCGGCCGCGGAGCCAAAATCGGTCGACACTGTGCGACTTCGGGGTGCGAGTGACCTAATATGAGATGCACGCGCGCGAGAAAAGCACAGGCACGTAAAGTATAATGGTATATTCAATTGACTGAATAGACTCATGAGTAATTGAAGCAACTTACGTAGACAAATCTTGCACGCACTAACCGTGATGGGAAACTCCGTCAATCGCAGAGGCTGTTTGGTGACGAGGCAAGCTTCGCAGTTGCTCGCAGCTTCTTTGGTCAGGACGCCAAGGCACAACTCCACGCGTTTTAAAGCGTTGGTGACCTTACAGCGAAGGCATAGCACCACGCACGCAAATACATACACATAGAAGGTAGAGAAAAGGAAGATAGCGTAGCTATCAGTTGTGGTACAGAAATTACCCCAGTGCTTCCAAACCAGCCAATAAGTAGCAAAATTGGCTGCTTACCTTGCCGTTTTTCACCGGCCAAATTCGAAAAGAGCCGTACAATTTTTCAAACGCTTCTTCCAAGTCTTCTTCGCTCAATCTGCGCATTCGTAAGGAGACAAATTTACACGGTATATAAAGAAGAGTTCGTTATAGAACAATGGAATTAGTAGAATCTACGAGTGCTCAAATATGCTTCAAAAATACCAAGAAATGATCAGTCTCTTTAAGAAAGATTAAGCCTCTCACCGCCCCCCAGCGAGCCGCTGTTGCTCTTCAAATTCTTCTTCCACAACCTCTCGCTCTTTCTCGTAGTTTTCCCACAAAGCTAGTGCCGCTGCTTCAGCAATGGCATCGTCACTGTCATTGTCATCTCCTTCAGCAGCAGCATAAGCCTCGTTACTGCTGTTGCTATTGCTTCTAGCACTAGCACTGCTGGTGAGGTACCATGAAGGCAAAGGCCAGCTACTCGGTGGTGGCGGCTGCATTGATTGGGGTCCACTACACCACCGCCAGCCATTGTGATAGCATACCATGCTTGGGGCCGTTACCTTGTCTCTACCAGCTAGCACGCGCACCGTCCCCGAATCTAGGTCTAGGAGCTGTAAACGGTGGTTGCCGCTGTCTGCCACCACAATCATGTTGCAGCCTTCGTCAGCTTCACACCAGCAAGCCCCACCAGGTGTGCTCATCTTCAGCTCTTCCAGGTCGCACGCTAGCGCGCCGTTATAGTCTGCTCGCATAGTTGGCCGGCCCTCTACCTTCTTGCCTCCTTTCTTGCTTCCAGGGTCACTGTCCATGCCATAACTAGCCACAAACTGCTCGCCCGCGCCGCGCCACACATGGATTCTATGGTGGCTGCGGTCTGCTACTAGCAGGGATGGGTCGTCTTCAAACTCAGAGCCACCGAAGTCTACTTGGCCCGGATTGTTGAGCTCAAGCTCGGAGTCTTCGGTGTGTCCAGCTGCACTCAAGTCGCGCACGGGTGCACCATCGGCAGCGCGAAAGATTTGCACGCGACAGTTGTTGGCTTCACTCACTGCTACGAGTTGCATACGCGCCTTCGAACCACCGAGGAGCCCGCCGAATTTCGGCACGGAACATGCCGCTACGGCCTTAACACCATCGAACTGCCCGAGCCCCAGTCCATTGCCGCCGAAGGTTCGAACTACGGCATCAGCACGATCAATCAATCCGTACTCGTTGGCTATCATCTTTGCTTGTTAGCTGATAGCTAAACAATAAATCAGGCGTAGATCTAGGTCATAAGCAAGTCGCCAGTCGTAGACAGCAGTAGGCATGCCATAGCGCCATTTAGTCGTTATTACTAGCCCAATCTCGATGTTGGGTCTTCGTTTAGTTTCTTCGTCCTTTTTCGACGTACATTTGGAAATATCCGTATATTTGTGGCTTTCAAAAAAGTAAAAAATAATGTGAGCCCAGAGCACACAGATAAGGAATAATGGGAACCGGGTATTATGGAACACCTGGGGAATCCTTCGTTGGGCCCGTTTCTATTTCCCTCTGTTTCGTTTTCTTAATCTATATTTATATTCATTTAGTGCCGATTATGAGGCAGTTGAAATCATGATAATGGAATCGGCAAATCAAGTCATAGTTAGGGCTAAACAATTTCCAAGGGCAGCTAGCTGAAGAGAATTAAGTGCGCATGGAAACTACGTCCATGTGGCTTGTTGCCTTCAGTGCCATTTTGTTACTGCCGTGCGATGTTACGGGTGTATTTGGATTGGCTCACTTGCCTATTGAAACTGCCTTGGGCGTGAACGAGCTCCGCCTCTGCCCGAGCAGCTGCTGCTTTAGAGGCAGCTCGCACCGACATCCGAGGCGCACTTTGAAATGGGTTTGCGCGAGCGTTGCTGCCTTCATCATCGCCGCTGCTGCCACTTTCACGGTTAAATTGTTCGCTGGTTTGTTTCTCGTGGCCTGCACCCTGTTGACGCTGCTGAGAATAAGTCGCAATCGGTGCCTGACGTCGGTGTTTTCCCGACACGGAAAAAATAGCATGCGCCACGGCCGGCATGTTCGTTGGCATAGGGCGCGGCTGAATGGTGCTGCTGTGAGACTGCTGGTCCCAAGAGGAGACATGCGTGTGCTGATTGGTTGTTTCGTGTTTGTGCGATGATGACGGTGCTATTTTGGACCCTCGCTCAGAAGAAGAAGATGAGAGGCTTAACGACGGTGCTCGTAGGTCATGAGCAGAAGAACTACTTTCGTTGGAAATTTGAGTACGGTGCACTGTAGTAGTAGGAGGAGAAGAGCTGCGATCCGCTTGAAATCCAGCCGCGTTCAATTCCACCGTTGCTCGCCAGGACACGGGCCGCACTCGTCCATTGGGCAAGCGAGAAGGCTGAGGCGGTGATTTGGGGCCAGAAGCCGCTGCAGAAGCAGCACCGGGAACCACTAACGCTGCTACCTTTGTCGTGTGGCCGTTGTCGGTGCGGTGGTGCAAAGGAGCCACTGCCGTCGAATGCCACGGTGAAGAAGGTTCAGGACCGTGCGCTGACTTAAGCCTCTCTGCATGCGGTAGCGACGGAGGCCCCTCGGCCCACACCAAAGGGCGAGGCGGCGGCGAGACCGCAGCTGCGCGCTCCTTGGAAGTGCCGTGGGCAGTGACAGTAGCTGCATGGCGGCGATTCAAGTTACCATTGCGCGGCAAACCTGGCGATTGCGTGTTGGCACGGCTGGTGCGACTGCTCTTGAAGCTATCGTTTGAGACGCTGTGCTGATGGTTCGCTCTTGGAAACGACCCACCGGAATTGATGACTTTCCACAGCGTCATTTTTTCCTCTTCGTCACCGGTTGGTAAACGAGTGTTCGTGCTGATTTCACGCCACAGCGGGCTTGTAATACTTCCTCCTCCTGCTCCTCCTGACGTTGAATGTGCTCCCAGGCCACTGTTTTGCCCTGACCTCTCGTTCAGTTGGCGCTGAAGGGACGGAGGCGCGTATTTGCCTGCACTAAAGTCATTCAAGCCCGTGCGATGCTTGCTCCAGCTCACTTTGTCCGTGTAATTGGATGCTGCGTCATCCAACTCATGTGCAGAGGAGGAAGAAACTTGACGTTGGGTGACGTCCACCGGTGACGCGCCGTTTGTCTCCTGAGAAGAATATTGGGAAGACATAAGATTCAAAATGACAATTGGGCTGAAAACTACAAGTGAGCGCAAGACCAGCAGTTTAGAAATTATACCACCAAAGTGGAAGGTTGGATATGACATGTTCTGACCTCAGAGGTGCTATGCTTGCCCGTGAGGCGATGTGGGTCCGGTGCTTTGAGCCGCAATTGCGCTTCTTGCACTACATTAGCGCCCAATTTCGCGGCCAAATTGGTCTTTTCCAACGCATGCCATGCTACCGGCCCACTGCTCGGGTCTTTCCCCACGCGCCGCCGCCAAAAGATGATCTCTTCTGGGGATTGTTTGGCACTCCGCTTGGGCGTGTACCCGTCAAGGGGACAGTCAGTCCAGTCGTCGAGATAGCCGCAGCTCGAACACACCCATTGAGCCGCCACCTAAGTACACGTGTCAATAAAGCGCCACAGATTATGTTTGCGGATTTATCAAATACAGCAGGCGCCCAATGAAGATAACGAATTGAGACACGCCCAGAATACATCAGCTTTAACGAGGTAAGATGTACACCGAATGTAATTGTATTGATCTGCCTGCTATTACCTCCACGAGCAGGAGTTTGCTGTATCCGCACTGCGCGCAGCTTGAGGACGGCATCAAGAGAGGTACGTCATCTTCATCGTCGCTATCGTCAAACTCATCGTCTCCCAACGAACTTCCTCCAGACACGATACTACTATTTCCACCGCCGCCACCGCCTCCTCCGTCGTCATTTTGACCTCCAGACAATCTTGCTTCTCTGTTCAAAGCTCTCTGAGCAGCCCGTTTGGCTTTGGCCCGCTCTCGTTTAGCAATCAGAGCTTTTTCTTCCCGTGCCTCCCGATCTTTGAACAGCTTGTCCCGTTGGCCCGGTCTCAGAAACATCAAACGACCAGGCCTTGCTGGGTCGGGCACTGGCCGCAATAGCCACACGCTTTCCGTCTCTTTGTCCCACCCCACTCGAGCTAAGTTCAGCAGACGCAGAAACTTGCGGCGCACGTACGACTTGGGCTGGGTGATCGCAAACAAGTAATCGAAAGCGCTCTTGCCCACATGGTCGCGTCGGTAAGGATCCGCCCCGTGGCACAGTAAATACTCCACGACTTCTTCGCCTAAGGCTACTTCAGGACATTTTGTCGTGCCCATTCTTTCGTATTCGCTCATCGTAGACCGCACGGCCAAAATTAAGGCAGTATTGCCATCTGTACAGGACAAACAGTGTATGAATAACATGGTTTTGGTAGTAACAAAGCATAGACTCATGGGAATTCATTGAGATCAAAAGAAAGTTGCCAAGAAAGGAAATAATTGAAGGAAGACCAGTCAACTTACATGCATTTTCGCGGTTAGGGTCTACGCCAAAGATCTCAATCAAGCGCTTCAAAGTTGACATGTCCAGTCTCTGCGCAGCGCGGCGCACCGAGGGTAGCACCGGAGCTGTGCTGTTGAACAAGGCTGCGTACAAGGCGCGCTGTTCGGTCTCGTTGTCGCAACTGAAAATCTGAACAACACAGGCACAACGGCAGAACACAACCAAGAACAAGAGCGCAAACGGGAGACGAGGAAAGAGGCCACGAGTATTAGATTGACAAACGAAATTGAAAGATTCGGGAAACAATTTTGATTTCCACGAGTATTCGAAGCCATCCACGAATACGACCATACACATACCAGGGATCGAGTAACGCCGTTGTCGCCGCCGCTGAATTGTTCTTTTTCAGCTTCGTCGTTTTCCTTCATTCTTTCTTTCGGCCCCGCCCACTCGACACCTGAGAGCAGCCCCTGCACTCCACTCAGCAGCTTCGGCGAGGACGGCAGCACAGGTGGGCCGTCGCCTTTCCTAGCGCCGGGGCTGATTAGGCCTGGCCCACGGAAGTGCGCTTTGGCGTTCATGACAGTGCCGTTTTTCAGCTTGTTCAAAGTGGCCACCACCACGAAGGACCGACCGTGGCTGTGCGGGGCTGATTGCACAGCGCAAAGGTTTTTGCTGTCGAGAGGTACCTGTGATTAGCGTCAATGAGGGAATACGGGAATGAGAGAGCACGCGCCATCAAGGAACGTGAAATTGCATACAGAGCCAATGGGAGAAAAGGTCCTCGCGTACAGGTCTTTCAGCCACACGAGAAATTCATCCACCATCTCTCATTCCACAAAACTAATCCACGAAACGTGCATTCAAACGTGCAAAATAGCCTCCAAGATTACGTGTATTCAAACGACCACGAAACATGCATTCTTCTTGTGCAAATGCTTTCTCGGTCAGTGATGATCTTACCTCGTCTTCGTCGCCAACGGTGGCGCCTAACCCACACGATGCCTCCATAGCGCCTCTACTCCGCGCCTCACTGCGCGATTCGAGCTTGCGTCGCGTCCCACACTCGTTGCACACGAACAAACTGCCAGGAAGAGACATGAAGCAATTGCTGCAGGTCCATGCCTCGCTGGGAGCAGAGTCGGCTTCGTTGGCGATGGTCAGCAAGCGCAGGACCCCTTCGCGGTCGAGAGTCGCCA
>Ga0307982_1003820_pt1 | contig 11970 bp, 11 predicted proteins | sample OrgLakmetagen989_FD_201847 | JGI IMG/M metagenome (GOLD analysis project Ga0307982, IMG submission 201847) | Saline water microbial communities from Organic Lake, Antarctica - #989 | ecosystem: Environmental > Aquatic > Non-marine Saline and Alkaline > Saline | place: Antarctica: Organic Lake... | reverse complement strand
CCAATGCCCCTCTCCCTCCTGAATCATTCCGCACTTGCTTTGTTTGCGCAACGCACGCGCATTCCCACTTCTGCCCGCAGCATTGGCTTCTGTGCCATTTGGGTTTGTATTAGTTCGAGTTCGAAGTTGCCAAGTTGTCAACGCCGTCCCAATAACCATGCGCCTGTCCTCGCATAAGCACTGCCCATTCCGGATATCTTCGTCGTATAGAGTTATATCTGAAGGGAATATATTCAGGAGACGCAAATTTGCTGTCTTGGTGCACCACACTGTCCTTTCTCCTCTGCCCTTTGTCCTTGTGGACCGGTGTCAAAAACACCAACCCGTTTTCTGCAGAAAACACCGGTTCTTGTCCGAGATGACTGGGTTCGAAACACCGAAATCACCTTGACTTGGTTCTTGTCAGAAACCGTCGGGAGCAACACCTGGTGTGTTTCGTGGTGGGCACATTAGTTGTCAGCAAAGGAATCTTCGTGGCTCCTTGAACTTCGTCGGTAAATGGGCGCGCTCTGCTGACTCACTGTTTGTCAAGAGCTTAAACTGGATGCAATGAATTTATGCATTGCACGGGTCGTTTGAGCTGTATTTGTTTCGTTTCTGATTCCACTATTTTGGCGCGTATGTTTGGTCCAGACTTCAACGTGATTCTTCTGCCGCCCACTTTCAACTCGCTGAACCATTCCACACACATCGATCATGCACGCCTCCAAGAAGCTCCAGCACCGCTCCCGTAGCGCCAACTCGAAGAAAGTCTATAAAATTTCGGTTGCTCTCTTGGCCCTGGCTCTGTTGCCTTCCTCTTCAGCACTGCGCTTGCACGACCTTCCTCGCGACAGCGCTACGGTGATGACCCCCTCCCTTCGAGCCGTGCGCGAGGTTTCCGCCCTCCGCTCTCGCTTCGAGCAAGCATCTGCATTGGTTGTGTCCGGTGAAGAAGCGGTGGCGGAGCTTCTGCTCGAGGGCCTGGCGTCGGCGTGGGCGTCGGTAGAACCTCTGCTCCGTGCTGCTATGGACCAAGACTCCTCACTGGAGCCTGCTTACAAGGATGCCGTGCGGATAGCTGCTCAAAGTCGTGCCACCCTCGGTAATTCTTAGGACTGCGTGTGGGTTTCTTCCATTCAGGAGAATTCTATAGTTGAAAGAATGAAGGCTGAATCCTTCCTTTTTGTGGTGCCAGCGCTATTTTTCTAGTGAGGTCTCTCATGGCCACACGTTTTGTGTTCCAGCTCATGGGTGTGCCACGTCATCACATGACATGCTTCCAAAATGAACCACTTCCTTCACCTCATTTGCTCTAATGAGTGTTGCTTTCCTAATGTGCATTTATGTTCTTTTTTGGGGCCGTTTAGCGCGCTTACTGAGCGGACAAGGGAGGCAGATGGGCAGAGCTGTGACAGAGATGGAGAAGTCCTGCGCCCTCATGACCGAGGAAGCCGAGGAAAACTTGCAGTGTTTCCGGGAGTTGGCCACTTTGTACAGCAAGGCAGGTCGAGACCAGGAGCTGAGCGTGCTCGAGGCGGAAATCAGTCGCTTAGGTCTGTCGTCAGCTGAGACGAGGTGGGTCGCAGCTGCGGTGATGGCGAAGTGGCGGAGCACTGTGACCTCCAAGACCGACTCGACACTGGCGGCCCCCAAGGCGGATAGCTGGGCGAGCGACGGCTCTTCGGTGACCATGGCAGCCCGCGCGGCCCCCGCCAACAAGCAAAGCAGCCAACAGCGGCAAGGGGTGGATCGTTTGCCGCCGAGTGGGTTCAGCCGACAGGAAAAGCACCAGGCCACCACTAAAGCCGAGCGAGCGTTCGCAGAGGTGGAGCCAGTGCGCCGAAAGCTGAACGAAATCGTGCTGGCGTTCGCCCACGAGCAAGCAGACGCGATGTCGCAGCTCCGCACCCTGGTGCAACACTTGGAGGTTGCGTCGGAACAGAAACAATTCGTCGGCTCTTCTGCGGACTCTGCTGCTGCTGCCTCTGCTGACGAGAAGTCTGCTGCCGTCACCAGCACCCACAGCAACAGCCAAGACGCACACACAGTGGTGTCCGACAGCCTCGACGAGCACGGCGTCTACACTCGGGCCATAGTGGCGCAGCTCTTGCTGGAAGCGCGGCGTTATTTGGCCGTGATGGAGGGAGTGGAGTCTGGGGGATGGCGCAATCTGGAGACACTGCCTCCTCCTTCTTCTTCTTCTTCTTCTTCTAGTAGTGTAGACGCCACTCTGGCCATTCCAGGTTTCCAGTCGTGGAGTGACGTGGTGCAAGTGTTCCGGTACTGCCGGTTGCACGCGCAGACCCGCCTGGAGACTGACGCCGCAGCCCAGAAGACGTCCACCGAAGGCAGCAAGCGAACCTCAGCGTCGCGTCGCCCTCGCCGCTCCTCTTCTTCTTCGTCGTCTTCATCGCCCAGTGGCAGTGCCTCAGCTGGCAAGAAGGACGCGAGCAAGGAGAAGAAGGATGCGGCCTCGAAGGATGGATCCGTCGGTCGCGGCAGTGCTTTGGGCCTCTGGGCAGTGGTGGCGCTTGTGGTGACAGCGCTTTTGAACTCGAGGAACGGCAACAAAAAGCGCAGCCGTTTGCCTTCTTTAGCCGAAGTGTACGCATGGTGCCTGTCTGTGGCCTCGTGCTGGTATGCTTCCTGGAAAGAGGGCACCTGGCGCCACGACAGTAAATCCAAGGTGGCGCGAGCGTATGCCACTACATGTGCCCTTGTCTTAGTGTGGTTGTATCGACTGAGCGGAGGTCGATTCGGTGCTTTACCAATCGATGAATTAGTGGCTGAGGAAGTGCAACTGCAGGAGAAGGCTGCGCACAAAGTGAAGAAGGAGAAGGAAAGGCAAGAGGAAGCGAAACGAATGAAAGCTGCGAGCAACAAGCGGGGAAGGAAAGAGAGTGCATCGTCATCGTCATCGTCGTCGTCTAGCCAGCACAATAGGAGCGAGACCAGCAAATCCTTGCGCCATCGCAACAGCACTAGTAGTAGTACAAGTGCTGGTGCTGCTTCGGAGGCTCTTGTAGATAGCCATAGTAGTAGCAGTAGCAGCAAGAAGAGTGGGTTTGGCGAGGATTTCGGCGATTGGGTCGAGGATGACGACGATGGTACAACAGGGATTCAGCAGCGAGCCGAGAGCGTGGATCAGTGGATTGAGGCGCCCGGACCGAACAACAGGCGCAAGAAAGGACAGGGTGGGAATGCTGCTGCTGCTGCTGCTGTACATGTGCCGTCGAAGCCCTCGCTTCCAGCTAAGCCAGCAGCGGCATATTCTGCACCGAAACCAGGAGCTCCTCAGTCATCCAAACCGGCTGCACCTCCTCCCTCGATTAGCACTAAAGCAGCAGCTGCACAGGCGACCAAACCTTCATCGTCGGCACCAGTCAGCAGGTCAATAGCTGCGGCACCGGCGAAGAAGAAAGAAATGTCATCCTCCTCATGGCCTTCTTCCTCTTTATCATCGTCTGCCGAACCTCTCGCACCGTCCGTAGCCTCTCTCTTTGCCTCGTCCTCTTCTTCGAATGCACCCGACTCTCCCAGCTGCATCGCGGTGGGTCTGTCCTCTCCGCGCACTTCTTCATCTTTTTCTTCAAGTGGTGGAGAGAAACTAGACGGTAGCCAATACACGAGTGACGGGGGCACCACCGTGCGCCCTGCTTTCCGTGACTTGTCCTCGATGTCGGATCGGAGCCGGTCAAGGTCTCAAGGTGCTTCCTCTACATCGTCGCGACAATCCTCCTCAGAGGGTGAAGACAACACCACTACCTCTTCGAATTCGAGCAAAGATGAGCGGGTCATGATGAGCCCAGAGTACATGCAGCAGCAGATGCAATTGATGATGGCGCCGCCTGAACTGTGGGCGCAGCACCAAGCGCAACAACAACAACAAATGATGCCGATGATGCCACTGGACCCTTCAGCACCCTACGCCACCGCCGAAGAGAACGAAATCACGGCGGCCTTGCGGTGGCAGATGGAGTTTTACTTCTCGGCCCAAAACTTGTGCCGGGACATGTACTTGCGCGGCCAGATGGATCCGTTGGGCTTCGTCTCCCTCGCTACATGTGCGCAGTTCAACAAAATGCAGCAGCTCCTAGTGGCGGCGGGGCCTAGGGGGCCAGAGTTCCTCTTTGCAGCGCTGCAGACCTCAAAGACCCTCCATGTAGCGGTCCCCTGGGCGATGCGCGCCTCGCCAGGCCCTCACCCTTACGCCGCCATCTTTGTGAGTGGTGGTGGATAGTGATGAGGATGACAGCTGTGTGCGTGCTTTCTACTTTTATCTGTTTCTCTCTCTCTCTCGATGCCTATCTTGCTTTACGCGTTTGTGATCTTAACCTGTCGATTCCCTTCTGCTCTCCTTTCTCCTTTTCCTTCTCAGAATTGCCGCGTGCGCCCCTCGCTTGAACCTGAGCGCTGGCCGCTGATGCAACAGCAAGAGCAACAAAAGATGGTGTCCCTGCATGATTCGCGCACGGCTCTCACGGGGCAGTGAGGTGAATGAATAGCAGACCGCACTCTTATTACCACAAACGAATACATATCGCAACTGCCGAGGGCTTCATGGTAAGCTCTCCGCAAAAAAAAAGAAGAGAAAAGATAAAGAAAATCGACGGCCTGAATCCAGCCGATTGGGCTAATTGCTTAAATGAGTCGGCCTATTTGCTGATTTCCATCCACACACACAAAGCCACACAAAACAAACAAAAAAGCGACCCCCCCCTGCTTTCACGTCAAACTACTTTTGAGCTTTTGACCTACATGTACATTTATTTCTCCGTGATCTCCGTGGCGAGTTGTAATAAAACCAAAAACCCTGACGCCCTGACGTCGTGCGAACTCGAACTCGAACTAATACAAACCCAAATGGCACAAAAGCCAATGCTGCGGGCAGAAGTGTACGCGCGTGCGTTGCGCGCAAGTCAAAATCACAACACATATATATAGGTATAATATAGCAAAAGTACTTCATGTAAATGGTACATGCACATATTTTATATTATATAACGGGTATAACGTATAAAATCAGGGCTTACAAAGATACTTCTCTAAATTGGTTCGCGTACTTTGCCGAGTTGAATGGGCTGTGGGCTGTATAGTAGTATGTGATAAGAAAATAGTCGCGATAAAGGGATAAGGGGCCGTTTTGATGTAAGAGGACCGAACTTATAAATAATGGAACAGCGGACCTAAGGTGACATTTGGTGAGCAACAGAAGGGTATTCCTCTAACTCCAATATAGCTGAAGTTAATGCTCATTCTTTTGATCAGAAGGCTGAGCAGGAGCTGCAGGAGGCGGAGGAGCACGGCGCGAGGAGATGCGACGAGACAGGCGGCCAGACACGGGCTCGAAATCGAGGAAAGAGGTTGGCTCGGTGACTGTGTCCTCAGGGCCCGCAGGAGGAAACTTCTTCTCCAGAGTGTCGAGGGTCTGGGAATCAGGGAGGCCAAGGTATAAAGCAGGAAAACAATAGACAAATTTGAGTTATTCATTTGCTGTATTGAATTGCAGTTAAGACTCTTTCCACGTATGCCCTAGGTGAAACGGCTGTGGCAAATTATTACATGTGTGTATGCATGGAGCAGCAGTACAATACTACTATCAAGTAATCTCAAATTTACCTTCATAGCCGCAACCGAGGACTCGGCATCGAAATTCACCGGTCGCATTTGAGTGCCGTCATCGCTGTTGCTCAGCGGTTTGAAAGGAGGGTCGTAATCCCGGGCAAGCATTTTCGGCCAATCCACCCATCTAGGCACATGTAGACACCGCACACGCACGTGATGAGGAGCATAAGTTGGGAGAAAGATCAGAGGTGGTTGAACCATAGAGAAGGGGAAAGATATTTAAAAGCAAGAAAGAACGAGAGAGAGAGAAAAGAGGGCACAGAATGAAAAGGCACAAAAATATATCCAAGGGCCATCATACAACAGACAAATATTGTAATCCCCTTTTCCTCTTCTTCACCTGAGGAAAGGCGTCTCTTTGAGTTGTTTGGCATCACCCGTGGCGCCCAGCCGTTTGCTCGGATTGCGATGCAAAAGGCCGAGCATGAAGTCGCCGGTTTCGTTGCTAACGTGGCGGGGCACTCGAATCGGGATCTCGCGGATTTGCTTGAAGAGCTCTTTCCGGTCCTGGAGGGGGGGGGGTTGTAAAGGAAAGGAAGAGAAAAGAAAGTCGAGTAAGTACAGGAGGAAGAACATTACAAGGTGAACAAGGGGAAAAACAAGGCGGCTTTTCAAAATTGATATAGGCGACAGAAATCCCATAAACACTCTCACCTTCGTGTTCCAGGGCGGCGATCCGGTCAAGAGTTCATAGATGAGCACCCCTAAGGACCACCAGTCGATCATGTAGCCGCCGCTGAAGCCCAGGACCTCGGGTGCCACATACATGGCGCTGCCACAGGGACTCACTGGATCGTCATAAGCCACACGCACGTTTTCTTTCGCGAGGCCAAAGTCCACGAGCTTGACGAAGCCGCGTGCGTCTAACATCACATTCTCGGGTTTCAGGTCCCTGGTTGGCGATATTGGTGCAGGCAGTGAGTGCACCGAGGGAACAAGAGAGGATGAGATGAGATAGAGGTATACACGGGCACAAGTAAGAAAAAAGGGAGAAGTACGAAACTTCACATTCATGCTCTTCACCCAGCAAAATAGAAATTATGTAGACAGAACACAGGAGTGAGGCAAATAACGAATCTTCTCACAAGGCTTGACTGATTATACGAATGAAGTGTAAGTATGTGCCTGCTTATACCTGTACACGATGAAGTTGTCATGGAGATGTCCGAGGGCTGACACTACTTGTGCTGAGAAAAACTTCACTTCCTCTTCACTGAAATGCTTCATTCCGTTCGCCTGAGGCTTGTGCCGCCGCTGACACAAGTGATAGAACAAGTCGCCGCCGGCGCAGAAGTCCATGACGAAGAAGAGAGCAGCGGGGGATTGCAAGGCATAATGCAGGGTAATCACGAAAGGATGTCCCTTGATTTGCGCCATCACTCGCCGCTCAATCTCCAAGTGACGAATGCGTTTCTCGGAGGACGACACCGTTTCTCTCGCAACCATTTTCACCGCTAGCAGTGCCGTTTCCTTCTTCTTGTCCTTGCCATCGTCTTCACCTTTCTTCTTCGTCAGCTTCAGGTGGTGCTCGACCAGAAACACTGCCCCAAACGACCCTTTCCCCAACCCCTCCACCACTGTGAAGCTTGACAAACTCCCGCACTGCCCTGTAGCCATGTTCGCCAAAAGCATGGACTCATCATTCACCGCATTGTGACGCAGTACAAACGACGATTGCGCGCTTTTGCGGTAGCACAGTAAGGCGTCAAAGGTTTGCATGCGCGCTGTGACTGATCGCCTCTGTTGCCGTAAGGTAGAGCCGTACTCAAACAGCTGATTCGAAAGCCGTGAGCATTGGAGCAGAAGCGCTCGGTTCGCCGATCGTGCATTCTCGTCACTGTTTCAACGAGCAAAGTGCAAAGACCGAAGGAAAGCGTGTGCATAGAATCAACCGTTTAAATGCAAAGGCAATGTTTGCATCAACCTCAGTTGCATTAAATGACACCAAAGGCGTATTCTATTACTAGAGTCTCTCCCTTTCTCAATCCAATACAAAACAAACACGGATAATCAGCGCATCTTATCTGTTTTGATTTTCTATCATGCGATTCACCTCTGGTCTTGAGTGAGAATAGAGGCCTGATCGGAGCCTGCTTGAAGCTTCTTTTGCAGTGCTGCCATAGTGGCACTGTTTCGATCTGCCACACTTCGGCGTTTTGTTTCCGCCTCAGCAATGCTGTGAAATGGCAGGGAATTATCAAGGTGTCTATGAGGAAATACTTCGAATGCGCGTATTGCAGATGATTGAATAATTCGCCGCACGCTCCACTTCGGCGTGGGGAGGGGGCGGTTAGGCGTGGGTTCTTCTAGAAACTATCAGCAAAGATACAATGAGAAAACTAACCTTTCGAGCATCCGCTTGAGATCATCGCGATTCTTGGTAGCATCATCCTGTGATAACGACGATAAGTTCTCTTGGTCTTGGAGCAGAGCCTCCCACGGAGCCAGCATTGGCTCATGTACTTGAGCCGTCATTTTGGCCCTTGTTGTGGAGCTCAAATGAAACGACAATCAAAGCCCAAATGTAGTATTTTCGATCATCCGAAAATCCAATGATTTTCCCCGGATTTTCCATTTCCCGTTTTTTTTTTTTTCGAAACGTTCCACCCGCTGGGCTGGTTTCTCATCGATAGCCACGCTGCAAAGCCAACAGCTTCCACTCGACTGGCGGGAATCACATTGATGATCATGCACCGGCAACACCCGGCCGCTGCTGCGGAAGTGGTGTTGAGTCGCATTCGCAAAGCATGTGCTGATAAACCGTTTTGAACTCGAACTCGAACTAATACACACCCAAATGACACAGAAGCCAATACCAACCTTCAAGCGAGGGACTCTTCGCGATAAGGCGTTCTTGTGCAATAGATTGCCCTAAAAGCCGGAGCGGTGGTATTGTCGTGACTCAGTTACTTTTGATATATATTTTATATACCTTTCCATATTAGTTTATTTTTCTCTTTTTATAGATATATAATATTCTTCAATCTTGTGTATCATGAAACCTATGCCACCTTCCGAGAATTGATCCTACAGGGTTCATGAGAGTAAAGATAAACATTGCATTACGCAAAAGGTCACTCAGCCCAGTCAGACTTGTTCTGGAGGATTCATCAAAACGCAGCTTTATGCTGTTTGTTCTTGTTTCTTTGCAATTAGGGAGTATTATCAAATCTATCATGAAGGTGGAACTCGAACTCGACCTAATACAAAACCAAATGACACAGAAGCCAATGCTGCGGGAAGAAGTGTACGCGCGTACGTTGCGTGCAAGTCGAAATCGTAAAAAGGATAGTGTGTGGAGGGCTGGAAGCATAATACTTCCACCCCCCTTCAAAGTGTAAACTGTTCATGAAATAATTTTGAAACCAGACTTGAGTCGTTTCTACGTCCGTTTCTGCATTGAAGAGAGAACGCCGTTGTTTTGTCTCTTGGGCACGCGCCGATATTGAGGCAGCGAGTGATGATTCTAACTCATGAAGGTGTGTAGCTACCATTGTCGACATCCACCTCAGGTCACGAACTGACACGGAAGCAGAAGATGCGCAAATACAGGGTCCATTGACACAAAATAACCAAGAAAACCCACGAAGCTACTTGGTTCTCCTTCAGTGTCTTTCAGCGCGATTATCAACTACCAGATCTCTGCTGAGTTTACTACCTTACTTGTGTAATTTTGTAAGGATTCGGATTCGATTGGATTGGCCCGCACTTTCAGTGAGCGAAGATTCATCTCAACGAAGAGCGAAGATTGCAAAGCGCAAAGCCGCATGTCAAATTTTCCTCCAAAGAAATTGTGGAAATGGGCTTAGAGCCCTAACCAAGACATGGCACATGTCCTCCTTGTGATTCCGCTTTGAGCACACCGCACGTACGAGCATATATAGAATCCCAAATAACATCGGAAATTTCTTGGTTCTTTGTTGCTTAATCCCCCACAAAATAAATCATGCGCGGATTAATTATTACGATAAGTCGATGTTCCCTGATCTGAATGTGTCTCACTCGAAGTCAAACTGCACAATTCCGCTCCCTGAGAGACCACTTAATTAATTAGGTCTCAGACATTGAAAATTTAAGTCAGCAGTCGAAGCAATTAAATATTTCATATAATACAAACATCGCAATACTGAGCAGAAGCAGCTGAAGTAACTTTCACAGAAGTGTATGAGTAGCTACCAGCTACCTGTCCTCTTGCACTGCTGGTTGTTGGCTGGTGAGCCGGGAGGCGAGAAGTCAAGCGACTCATAAGTCCAATGGTCTCGATAAAAGCTTTACAAATTCAATTTTCCAGCGGGCTCCACCCCCTCTCCTTCCCGTATTGAAGTGCCTATTCGTCAAATGACTCCAGAAGACTTTCTTCTGGTGGCGATTGGCTTTTGCCTTCTTCATTTGCTGCTGCTTCATCTTCTTTTTCCTCTTCTTCTGCAGGCGCAGTCTCAACCATCACCCGCATCCCTTTCTTCCACTCTCCTGTCCACTTTTCACCCCTTACATGGTACGTCATGGTGCCTTTGCCACACGGTAGCCCCCCCTTGAAACTGCCCTCGTAGCAGTCCCCATTCGCATACGTGGCTTTGCCTTGGCCATGCGGCTGATCGAGCAAGAAGTCCCCATCGTAAGTGTCGCCAGAGGAGTACATGTAGCGCCCGCGCCCCTCCATCCGATCGTTGAGCCATTCCCCCTCGTAGCTATTGCCATCGGCAAAGCAGTACTTGCCTTGACCGGTCTTGGTGCCCTTGCGCCATTCGCCCTCGTACTCATCGCCACCCTCTCGGTACAGGATCGAGCCTAAGCCATGCTTCTTGCCTTCCATGAACTGCCCTTCGTAGACATCTCCTGACTCGCCGTGGGTTAATTTGCCCTCGCCGTGGTAGAGGCCAATTCGGTTGAATTCTCCCTCGTAAACATCGCCGTTGGAGAGGGTCATGATTCCCGACCCCGCTTGGCGGTGATCCTCAGCCCATTGGCCTTCAAAAGTACCTCCGTCGCGATAGAACAGCTTCCCAGCCCCGTTCTTCTTACCACGAGAAAATTCACCCTTGTAGACGTCTCCCGAGGCGCAGCGGTACTCACCATAGCCTTCCACTAGCCCGAGGTTCCAGGTGCCCACGAAGCTCGACCCATCCCTGTAGTTCTGCAGACCCGGGCCGTCCTTGATGCCCTGCGCGAATTCTCCCTCGTAAGTGCTGCCATCCTTCGACCACAAGTGCCCTGCCCCGTGGAATGAACCGTTCCTGAAATCCCCCGTGTACTCATCGCCCGAGCTTGCATTCTTGTATTTGCCTAGCCCGTGGAACATGCCTTCGTGGGAGCACTGCCCTTGGAACACGGAGCCATCGTCATAGCGGATAGTGGTGCTGTTCTCCACCTGAAGCGTCGAAGGCACTCGCGGAGCAGTGTTCACATAAGCTGACGCATGCTGATGCGGCTTCGCGCGATGAACCCTAGAATAGCAAAGAAATGAAATGGGTAGTTTTTTTTTGTGAAGAATGCGCAGAAATGATGGTTACACAATTACACATATGCGGAATGAGGTGCAAACATCTTTGACTTACATGTGGCAAAAATCTCCGAAGGAAATAGTTTGTGCGCTCGTAAGTTGCACCGATGCGAGAAGTTGCGCAAGATCATCTGGAGTAGGTGCCTCTCCAAGCTCAATGAAAACATTTTCGAGGTTCTGGACCGCAATGAATCCACAGCCCTCGTCATCAAATAAGCTAAAAGCATCACGAAGCTCTTTCGCCTCGAGCGGTGTGAAACTTCGAGCTAATTCATCGGGAACCTTGCGCTGTAGCACGGATTTGGGAAGAGGGCGCAATTCAATCGGAGGTGCAGATGCTAACGCAGCTTCAGTTGCTGCTTTTAGTGCCATAGCGCGCGGCCCAAACACTCTTTTGTCGTAGGAAGAACTTAAAATATTCTCATCATATTTCGAGAGCTCAGCCATTATTCTTCAGAGATGAACACGTCGAGTCTTTTGCCCTAGGAGAAATATGGCACTTGGAAGGTGATTGACTTGGAGCTTTCAGATAATTCTCTCGGCGGACTCGGCTGGAGTGCTCTGAAGGGGTCTCCAGTCTCCGAAAGAGCGAGGTTGGCGGCCTTCTACTCGTTGCTCCTTAGTACATACATTCTGTCTGTAGTACAGCGTGTCTAACGTCTCACGGTCGTTTGGCCTATGACTTTCTTGCTCTAATATTTACGAGACAAAACAATAAACTCAGCTAGCTAAAACCAAGGGTAGATACCCTTGCTAAAACTCTGAAACGAAGCCAACGAAGCTAGCTGAAGTTCACGCTTCGCTCGCTTGCTTGAAATATGACACTGCTTAGAAAGACTCTAACATGCGGCGCCACTCAAGCA
>Ga0307982_1003816_pt1 | contig 11975 bp, 7 predicted proteins | sample OrgLakmetagen989_FD_201847 | JGI IMG/M metagenome (GOLD analysis project Ga0307982, IMG submission 201847) | Saline water microbial communities from Organic Lake, Antarctica - #989 | ecosystem: Environmental > Aquatic > Non-marine Saline and Alkaline > Saline | place: Antarctica: Organic Lake... | reverse complement strand
TCCCGCCGACTTGTTCGGAGGAAAGGCGCCAGTTGGAGCCTTAATTGGCCTTCTGGAGCGAATTTGCTAGCGCATTTGCAGCTCAAGTGCATTCTTTATGTGCCTCTGTGACTGCAGTGTACTTGCCTTTCTTTGTTTTTGGGAGAGTATTAACTAGACTATACTAGACCTTTTTGTTATTCACATGTCACATGTGGTTTACATAATCCCCCCTTACCCTTAAGCTAATGCCTTATCGATTTACACGGACCCTAGGCGGATCCCTTCTAATGTACTATTTCAAGAACTTTTACATACGAAGTGGGGACAAGGAATCCAAGAATTAATGTACATCAAATTCCTTATTCAATATGAAAATGAAACGCTTGCGCAGTGCACAGGAAAGTGGTGACTTGGCTGCGATATGGCCTTGGCTCACCAGACCCCCCCCTGGATTTGGATCAATTTTCCTTGCCTTTCATCCTCGGCTCTTGTCCCTTAGTCTCATTCGCATGGCCTTAATTTGCCGCACGACTCTCGTTTCTTTCTGCACCATCTCTCATCTTTATTCTTTGGCTTGTTAATTGTTAATTTAAATGACTGCCACATGATTAGCACGACTCATGCTGCTGGTGTTCCTCCAGATACCCCTGCCGCACAAGCTGCTCGATGTCACGCCGTCGTAAACTGTGCGTGGTACCTTTTTCTAGGGTGATGGCGCCCGTTTCGGTCATGATTTCGCCGCAATCTTTCAGGACCCGCACCTGGATCAGTAAATCTTTGGGCGGTACCAAATCAGCGGTCACATCCACACCAGTTGCCTTGTTGTAGTCTGTGAGAAGTTTGTCGTAATCGGCAAGGAAAGATGCCTCGCGGTGTGATAAATTGGTTTGAATATCGCTTGGGAAGAGTGGCCCTAGGTCCCAGCGGAGCTTTTTGATGGTTGCCGCACGGTTATCCACGTAGGTCAGTGCGCAGCGCTTGTTCCGCTTAATAGTCGCTTGATGCACCCACGCAGCAATCTTGACTTGATCAGGTAGCTCATTCAGTGGAGTATCTCCCACTAGATTTTCGATCTCGCCGTAGAGTTCCTTTGACTCCGACAGGACGTGCCGAAGTCCTTCCTCGTTATATCGCGTCAGATGCAGGGGGCCATTCGCAGCAGCTCGCCGCAACTCAACGACTAGCGCCTTAGCTCGTTGGCCAGGGGCAGAAGAGCTCATTATGTTAATGTGTTATGTTTGCACTTTACCGCCGCTAGCGTGGCAAGTGGTGTTTGCTAACGGACTTGTCTTCTCGCCTTCAATACATTTCCTGTGCGGAAAAATTCGAAAAGCACGCGAAACGCTGAACTCGATCACGCCGTAGTTTTTTTCTTTTTACCGTATTCACTCGCCCTACGCAGCTACAGTAGCTAGCTACAGTACTACGTACTACTCACATATACCGTCGTATACCACGTACCACAGCACCACAGACCACAGCACCACAGCTCATGATAATAAGTTAGCACTACAGGTAGCTTCGGGTTATAAGATGGGCGAAATTTTCTCTCAGCCCTCGCGCTCTTAGCTTATCTCTTACTTTTTTGCGTGGCACCCTCGGGATCTTATTTGCGAGGCGCGGTGTGTTCCTAGCTGCACTTGCGCTGGCGGACCGATGAAGTACTACAGACAAGTAGGCGACTTCGAGAACCCTCGCGCTCTTAGCAAAAAGACCAAATTCTGAGCCTCAGTCTCCTAACGTGACAACCTCTTAACACCCGAAACTACCTGTAGTACGTACGCAGCTAGAATAGAAGTCGATTTTACGGTCGGCTAAGAAAGAAGAAATTCCTTAGGACCATGGTTATCGGATTTCTTTGTTTTCTCGCCTTATATGAAGAGAACACGGAGTTGCCTTGCCATAAAAACTTACGCGGGCGCTGAATTCCTTCATGAAGCCACTTTTCAGATGCCTTTTGCAGAAATAGAAATCTGGAGCAAATGATACAGTCGGTAAAATACCGGTCGGTGTGCCAAATGGCATGTAAAGACGCACCATATGCGCCAATTTGAGGGCTCTTTTACAGGGAATTCGCCACTCCTTGTTGTACTATACTTCCCTTCCTTTTAGCGCAGAAAGCACTGTCGTTATAAGCTACCTTGGTTGCGTAGCAGCGGTACAAGGCTTGCGTATGTTGACTTCTTCTGTTTCTGTACTGCATGTCCTGCTGAGTAAGATACCCCTCATGTGGCAGGCGACTTCCGATTCCGATTAAACTTTCATACCATTCAGTCTCCTTCGAGGATCCCTGAGGTGCAGCAGCCGCAAGGAACAGGGCGGGAGCGCTGACTTGTAGTTATGGGTGAGGAATATCATAAGCACATCTCTGATGCACTAGCGGGCCATCTTGCTGCTCATTCGAAGGAGCTTTCATTAAGCTTTTTGTCGCCCGGATGATAGAATGGCTTGCTTGCAAAGCCCCGTGGGAACTTCCCCAGCTTTTAACTCCCGTTCCGATGGAAATCCGCCTTGAACTGAGCTCGAAACGGCTTATTTACCTGCTTCCAACCACTCTATCTCACTAGGATACCCCCCTGTAGTCGAGGATACCACCCGACCGCTAATTTGTCCCGGCCGTTATATTGCCTTTTATTCTACTGTACGTACTTAGTACGTAGCTGACGACGCGACGCGACGCCCTTGACGACGCCATCTCAGCTCTGATGAGTTCTCAGTTGTGATGTTAGAGGCTTTCACGGATTCTACGGATTATTTACCTTTTTCTGTCTCCAAGTAACTCCGAGCTGTCTCCGCGGAGACAACTTGTCTCCGCGGAGACAGCCTGGAGACAGCCTGGAGACAGAACTTTCGAACCATTTTTTTTGGTTCTTGAGTCAACTTGGCTGGTGATGAAAAAAATGCAAGGGCTCTTCATCTGCGTCGGGCTACTCCCGCGTCTGGCGCGTGGAGAGCCTCTTCGAGATCAGGGACTTTAATCATCTCAACGTCATAATTCACGAGTTAGGAGACAGCCGTGCACGTGACGAGATCTTCAAGCACATGCTACTCGAGACGAGAAACGTGACCGGGATTCCTCACGCGTCGAGAGACGCTTGCGTAGCTTGATTTTTTTCACCACCACTCCTCGCTGTTTCAGTCCCCCTAGGCAGCTTACAGAAGTTCTCAATTATTCTCAAGAGGCTATCGGCGGAGAAGTTATGTGGTTAAATTCACAGTGCTTTAGATGTTCATTGCGCCAAGTCCAAAAGCGTCCGACAATTCCTTCTGGGGGGCACGAGTGTTAAAGCACTTAAAAAAATCGCAGGCGTCAGTGAAGGCGGCCTCTTAAGATGCGATAAGGAGACTTCATGTTCTTTCACTTCTTGAGTTAGGGATCGCTGAGGAGACTGATGTGAGGGTTTTAATGCCCCAGGCAAAGTCGACCGTCGACACGTTGACGAGAAAGGGACAGAGATCTGAAGGGGAAGTCATCACTCAAAATAGTTCATGAACCTGGTTCTTTTTCTGTATCATTTACGTCTCTGTCTCCCCCAGATCCGTGAAAGCCTCTGTTGTGATGTATGTGGTTAAGATGCGGTGAGCGGTGATAATAGCATCATAACTCATAGCAACATCACGGGACTAAACTTGTTCAATCACACACGCTCAGTTCTCGGTAGTTGTTCGCTCAGGGGCTCAATTGCTTCGACGCTACCATAACAACATTTCCTGAAGTGGTTGGGGAAACGCTGGTCAAGCTGTAGATCTAACACCACTCGACGGCACATTTACACGATGAGTAAGAATTTGACGAAGGCATCGTTGAGGACGAGGCAGCTCTAGAACGCTCCGAACTTTACGACTTGAGACTTCACTTTGGCGTTCATTCCTTGAGGTGCCGTAATTTATCTGCACGCGCGACGTCTGAACAGAGTTGGCGAGCATCGAATCTTCACATTTCGATTTCTGCGGGACTTCGTCGTATTCTTTACTGGCGGAGACAAAATTGAAGCATTTCAAGCTTTGTTGCCAAAACAGATCCGCTCTGGCTTGACAGTGTCAAATTTTGGGAGCGGCTTTTCTTTATGGCGTCAAACCGTACCGTGTATGCCATCTCGGCGGTGATCGTCGCCACTGCTACCATGTACGGAATCTGCCATCGAAAGCAACGAGCTCAACAATTAAGCGACGAAGAGTCTTATGCGCGTGCGTTATCTCTGCTCGGAGCGGCTCCTATGATGGCCCAAGCAGATCACGTGCATGATCTCAGGAGAGCATGGTTTGTGGCGTGGCACCGAAAGCTATTCGGTGATAAAGGACCAAAGATTATTCACGTCGCAGGCACCAATGGCAAAGGAACTACTTGCAATTTGCTGAGAAACGCTCTCGTAGGCCTCGGGTATAATGTGGGCTTGTTCTCGAGCCCGCACCTCCACTCGCCTTGTGAGCGGATCCAAGTGGGCGTGCAGTCGGTGCCGTGGCGCACTCTCGCCGCATTGACCGAGCGGCATGCCCTTGACATGCAGCCTTGGATGGTGCCCTTCGATCGATTCCTCGTCGTCGCCCTCGCCCACTTTGCTTCGATTCAGTGTGACTATATTGTTCTTGAAACGGGTATCGGCGGCTTGTATGACAGCACCAACTATGTGGAGCAGCCCGTGGCTTGCGTGATTACCAGCATCAGTTTCGACCATTGCGGGCTCCTCGGCCACACCATCGCTGAAATCGCCCGCCAAAAAGCTGGGATTATCAAACCGAGCTGCGAAGTCGCTGTCACTTCAATGAAGCAAAACCCGCTTGCGCTCTCAGAGCTTCAAGCTGCGGCCACTGTTGCTGGCGTGACTCTGCAGCAAGCGGAGCCGAGTATGCGACCGCAATTTTCGTTGTCGCCTCTAGATGCAGAGAACGCAGGATTGGCGGAAGCGACGCTTGAAGGCCTCGGGATGAACATTGCTTCTCTTGACCTCTCAGCACCTTATCGATGGCCTGGCCGGTTTGAAGAAATGAAAGTGAACGGGCAGGTAACGCTCGCCCCCTTTTTGGCAGCCGAGGAAATTCAGGGTTTTGTTTGAAGAAGATTTCTTGCTTGGGCCACAATACTTGAATTCGCTCTCCTTCACAAATTATCACAACAGGTTCGAGTCTTACTGGACTGTGCTCACAACCCGGACGCAATTGGGAAGCTCTTGAATCAAGTCCGCCATCGGTACCCGGCGAGGCGCCTCGCCGTTCTGTTCGGGGCCAACACCGACAAGGAGCTCAGCAGCATGGTTGTTCCTGTCGCCAACGCAGCTGACGTCATCATCTTCGCAACTTCTTCACATCCTCTTGCTGCTTCTTCTGCTGTTTTAGAGGTTCGTTTTTTTACAAACGGCACAAAAATGTTAAAATGATTTTGAGGAGTTCTTTTCGTGTTATGCTTGTTCATTAGTTCTGTCGTGGGTGCCTTTTTTGATGCTCCAGAAAAGCATACCAGTTTTTAATGCATTCCTGTCTGCGTGCTCTTCAACAGATGCACGCTCAATCAGGCACCGCTTCGTTCTCGTCTTCGGCCTCAGTCGAAGATGGTCTCGAGAGCCTCCTAGCCCACTCGGACCCTTCCGGCACCCCTTTAGTGCTTGTGTGCGGCTCTAGCTACGTAGTGGCAAAAGCGCGCGTGTGTTTGATTAAGCAGTACCCATCTGCTTTCCCAAAACGCGATGTCGCGTATTCCGCATTTGAGCTTGGCTTCAGATGAGGCACTTGTGTGCGTGCGCAGAGGCACACTTATATGTTTATTTCTCGACGACGAGCATGATAATTCGACGGCGAATTCGCGGTCGTTCTCGAAATTTGTGAGTGCTTCTAATATGTTATCTTTGAAGGAGGGCGTGGAAATGTAGCAAATAAATTCGATCGCCCAGAGGTCTATAGAGAATCCTTTAACCCTAGTATTCATATCTGCTGCTGATTCACATGCTTTAGCTTTAGCTCCAGTAACCAAGAAAACCGCGGGTTTTGGGTTTTCCGGGTTTTTACCCACTTCAGCTCAGCAAAAGATCCGGTGATTACTAATAACGCTGAAGGAAAACCTAAGGAAAGCCCAGCAGCCTCGTGGGTTTTTTTGGTTACTGTTCAGCACACAAATTCTTTTTAAGCAGCTACTCTCATGAAGAAATCGCCTTCACCTTCATGCAGTAACCAAGAAAACCGCGGGTTTTCCGAGTTTTCTTCATGCCTATTATTATTATTAAAATAGATTAGATTATACTCCCCAATTGCATAGAAACAGCAACAAATAGCAAAAAATGCGCATTGATGAATCCTCCAGAATAAGTCTGACTGCGCTGAGTGTATAATTCACTATAATGGTGGTCGAGGATATAGCAAATATGCAAATATAGCATACAATTTCGGATTTCGGGATGTGGGTTATCCTTTCTCTTTCTCTAAGAGTTTTTTGTGTGAGTAACTCAAATCTTGGAACTCTATGATTACTTTTAAGGAATACAAAGCGGAATTCTGATAATTCGTTATCGATTATCTGTTATCTGGCTGGGCTGAGTGCTGAGTGCCCCCTCTAGCCTAGGTTAGAAATCAGAAATCCCGCGGAATGTGATTTCCGCGACGGGGATTTGGCAGTGCCTTTATGACTACGGCACGGAAACCCGCGGAAATACCACGGAAATACCACGTGAAGTGAATTTTTAAGCCCTCGCGCGGGAATTCCGCGGAAACGGAAATCGCAGCCCTGCCTCTAGCACGAAGCAATTTTCTGCGTGTTTCCTATGCCTCTGTTCTCTTGTTGTCGAAGTTCCCACGAAAGAAGTGTACCTAAGCCAACTCAGATGAGTCGAGCGAGGGAGTAGAATTTGCGTACTCAACTCCTTGCTAATCCGGTTTTAATTGCAGTTAGAGCTCCTCTTTTTCGTTTGGTACCTAAACTTAAAAATTGATTCCCTCAATTCCCTTGCTCCCGTGGTCGCAGGAGGCAGGATACAGGATACATTGACAACTTGCCCCTGTAAGTTGAAGTAAGTGAGGAAGGAGGAAGTTGGAAGTTGGTTAGTGTGTAGAGTGTCACAAGCGAGGCGGAGAGCTTGGTGGTGATGGAGCTCTCCTTGAAACCTCATAGAGGGTATTCAAGGTTGATGAACTGGGCGTTAGGCTTAGCATTTCTCCTGAAGTGCCAGGAGGGAGCTAGCTTTCTGCAGGTGTCACAACCTCGGCCTCGGTTTGTGTTGCGATCATCATCCGATCTATCCTCGTTGACATTGCCTGCGTTGAAAGAGCGATGCAGAGAGCTTGGGCTAAAAGTGAGCGGCACAAAAGCGCAACTTTACGATCGGCTAGTGAATTTGCCAGAGTCTTCACAGGTGCCACCGTCGATCCCGCCGTCGCCTGCTGCTGCCAAAGCACTGCTCGAAAATCATGGACCAATCGCCGTCGCGCGGGAAACGGGCGAGCTTGGGATGTACATTTTGGGCAGCGTGAATGCAGAAGACATTGCAGTGCTGGTGTCGGAGGTGTCGGGTATGGTTGTGGGCGCAGATTCGGTGACTTCTAAGTTCATCAACAAGGTGGGGTTGCATACGGCGACAGTGTATCTCGGTGGCGGAGTTGCGGCTGAAGTGACACTGCAAGTTAATGCAGCCAACGCCTTGGCCTCCTCAGTAGATACGCCAGCTCCTGGAGCTGAGCTAGTGGGTTTTCTTGCGTTAGATTCAGCCGATGAGATAGGAGGTACGGAAACGGGAGGTGAATCAGTGGCTGGCTTTTGGGAAAGTCTCGCATTAGACGACAACGACGAAATGAGCGACGCTAGTTCTCTAGAGACGCCAGTCGACAGTCTCCTTGGGAGCATATTTGAGGACGCCCGGTCGGATGACCGTGAAGAGACAGCGGCTCGCGCGAGGGCAGATCTGGCGGAAGCAGGCATCAAGTACTTTGCGGCCATGCGCGCCTTCGAAGCATGGTCCGAGGCCGCCACCCAGGCAGAGCGCGCGAGCGACCGAGCAGCCTACGAACTAGCGCTTGCTGCTTGCGCTAAAGGTGGCCTCGGTGCACCTGCTGAGAGCGTGCTGCGTGCGCTCAGTGCCGAAGTGCCGGGAGGAGCCACCAGCAGCGACCTTTCTCAGGCGCTGGCGGCTCAAAGCAGCTCCGAGGACGTGCTCCGGCTGCTGAAGAACGCCGAGCTCCTTTACGGAGTGGAGCCGGACGCGTCGCATTGGGCCGCAGCAGTGAGCGCCTTGGGGCAAATGCGCAACGGTGAAGCTGGCCTCGATGGCGCAGTGGAAGTGGCGACAACGGCGAAAGCCAACGGACTCTTGAGCCTCGAGGCCGCCGCTGCCGCAGTCTTTGCTTGTGGTCGGCTGGGCGACTGGACGTCAGCTCTCGAATTCTTGACCGACGCGCGCCGCTTGCGGATGGAAGGCTACGAGGATGAGGTTGCGGTGCGCAACTTCGACATGTCTCCTGTGTTCACGTCAGCTTTGGCGGTGCTCAACCAGGCCCGCGAGTCGCAGCGGCTGGTCAGCGTGTTTGCCCTCATGGAAAGCGATGACGTGGACCCCTCCGGAGTGGCCCTCGGGCTCGCCATCAGTGCCAACGCCAGGCTCGGCCAGCGCAACAATCCAGCAGCTCTGCAGGAATCGCTCCGCTTGCTCGCTGAAGCCCATGAGCTGAGGGACGAGCTTGAGAAGCCAGTGGACGCGAGGGCATACTTGGCGGTGATGGATGCCCACGGTCGTGCGGAGGAGCCCTATGGAGTCGGCCAAGCGCTCGAGATGGCCATCGAGGCTCAGCTTGCAGACGAGCGGTGCTTTGAGACCGCGGTGCGGGCAGCCGCGCAGAGTGGCGCCGCTGAGCAAGCCCTTTTACATGTGCGGGCCATGCGCGACAGCGGCCTCACGCCATCGGTGGATGCCTACAACCACGTGATATCGGCTTACGAGGGCGCGCGGCGACTCCGGGACGCCGGCACGGTGCTCAAGGAGATGCAAGAATTGGGCTACGAGACCAACGAGCAGACCTACTGCATCGCGATTCGTGCCGCGGCCGGGTGGGGTGACTTCGGCCGTGCGTACGCCCTTCTGGAAGAGATGAAGGCCGAGGGCCTCAAGCCGACCGTGGAAGTTTACGCCACCCTCGCCGCTGGATGCGCCAAAATTCAAAGCGGGCGGCGGGCAGCGGCGCTACTGGTGGAGATGGGGGAAGTAGAGCTTGAGCCAGACATCAAGGTTTACAACAGCGTGCTTCAGGCGTGTGTGGAGGTCGAACCGTCGCGGGCAGTGCAAGTGCTGATGACCATGGCAGAGAAGGGCATTGTAGGAGACAAGACCACAGTGTGGTGCGCGTGTCGCTTGAAGGAACACGCTGAGACTAGCAAGGCCTCTCGTAGCGCTTATGGGCAGCAGGAAGAGGAAGACGATGATGAGGAAGAAGACGAGGAAGAAGATGACTTGAGTGCCAGCTCGGCCAACGACGAAGAAGCAGCGCCGGTGCGACGGCCGAAGCGCCTCAAGTCCGATGAAATCGCGGCTGTTGAGGTGCTGCACCGCCACTACGGACCTGGCGGGAAAGGTTTGCTCTTCGATAATTCTGACAATAGCCGGGGCAGAGGCGGCGGTCGCGGCGGTGGCGGTGGTCGCGGCGGTGGCGGTCGCAGCGGCCGTAGCAACGAGCGTCAGTTTAACCAGGAGCGCGGAGGCCGGAGCAGGGGGGCGATGAGTGGACGTCCAGAAGCGGTAATTTCAAATGATAATGACTTCACTTCAGCGCTCAGGAACCTCATGAATGACTAAAATGGCATGTGGCTCATATATTAGTGCGTTAGTTCTTATGGATCATCTGAAGAGGACAGGAACAACTTGGCAACGAGGATGGCTCTTTCTCTTTCTGAACCTCAACACGGGGATAAATTCAATGCTAATTTGCTAACGGGTTAACGGGTAATAAGCTAACATCTTTGCAGAAAGCCATTCAAAAAAAGGTTTGGTTGTGCTGCTGCTCTATAATCCTAGTGACCTTTTCAATTTCGGTGGGGGTTTGAGGTTTAGGTTTGAGTTTGAGGTTTTAATCTTTTATCTTTTATCACATCGTTACGTCCATGTATCATGTATATGTGCGTATACATATACATATGCGATTACGTGTCCATGCCCATATGCCCATAATATGCCCATACCCATACCACACCCCATTTCCATTTCTCAGTCGAATTGGTCTTGAATTATGAGGTAGGACTAGAACTAGGGTTAGGGTTAGGGGTGATCAGGGGTGGTGTTTATTTTTGTCTAAATTCGACTACATGTGACATGTGGCTTGAACTAGGTGCTTATTTGAATTTTATTTAAAGCTTGACTGGGACTGGGGAGTGTTCTCTTCGTGCCCTACGAGGCTATGATAGGCCACGAGCAACCAGGAACTCACTACTCGAGGACTTATAACTCGCAGCCTGCTGTACCTGTATCGTGTATCGACCTGTACCTGTACCCTTCACAAAAATTTCAGATTTCAGAAGCCCGAAGCCCAAATCCACGTCCGAGTTCAATTTGAATTCAGAACACAGCTGCCAGAAAGTCGCCGGCTGCCTCTCTTATTCTACTTGCTCTTTCGTAATTCAGTAATTTCGCACTACGCACTAATAATCGAGAGCAATAACTATCGAGAGCACTTATCGCTTACCGCTAATTGTTTACGGACAATCGACAAATTGAGTGCACTATGAAACATTATCGGACGCCAATGCCTTAAGCAAAGGCCACGGCATGAAGCACTGAGTTGACTATTTCACTTTCTTGTTGGTTGTGAGGAGTTCCGTCGTTTTGGCCTTGGCCTGTGCAATAATGTACGGCTTCACCGTAAGCAAGAGCGCAGGCTCTACGGTCCAACAAAAGTCACCTACAAAGTTCCCGAGCCATTCTGCTGGATCATTGCCGGGCCACCAGGAAAGAGCAGCTAAAGTTGGGGCCGGCACGAGGTAAGTAACCGGAAATACGGCATAGCCTACGAAAGCAGCTACGTTAAGGGCCGTGAGGACGACCTCCAGCCAACCCATACGGTAGTCGCCTAGGGCCTTTCCTCGCAGCGCAGCAATCGCCTTATCCCGCCCTTTGATAGTCTTTGTTGCCTTGGCTACATCACGCTTCCAACTCTGCAGCGCGGCACAATACGCTTCTGCGAGGTACGTCTCTGCAGGAGCCGGCCAAGGCGCTGAGGGTTCGGGTATCTCTAATGCAGTCGCAACCAGCGACACCACAGAGTAAGGAGCGTCAGAGATATACGACTCGCCCTCGGCCTCTAATTTTGCTGCAGCTTCTGTAGCATCCGTAGCTTTCTTCCAGAGTTCAAGCACTCCGTCGACCATTGTGATCAAGAAGTAGACGAGGGCGACTTCCATCCCGATGAGGCCCCAGTTGATCAAATCGACGTACACCACTTTCATCGAATTCAAGACCAACCAAATGAATCCAAAAGAGCACGCAAAACAGCATACAGCTGAATACAAATCTTTTCGCGCGGCTACGGCCGCGGCAGTGGCATTTTGATGTGCAATTTCACGACCAGTGGACCACTTCTCAAGGCCACCACTCGTAAGCGCGACCTGAAATAGGACATGCGTGTCAAAGAGTCTACTTTAAGACAAGATCGTTTGATATGAGTGTTACCTTCCAGTTGAGCATGACATTTCTTGTGACTACCGATGTCGCATAGAGGTCTGCTCCACTAACGAAGTTGAAGTAAACTGCAGCTGCCTGGAGAGGCGCAATGACACCATTCATGACATTCATATCTGGTAGAAATGATTGAACCGGCCCGAGTAAGCCCTGCCCTGCCCATTCCATGTCGTGAATGACACACATCCCATTGCGCGCTAATCCAATCCATGTCTCCATTTTCTGGACCACCTCGGGAGCTCACTCGAACGGTCCTCCAAGCTTGGTTTGGTTGGTTACAAAAACACAAAAACAGTGCAAACCTTAGATAATACAAGCTATAGTGTTCAATTTAGCAGTACATTCCGTTAGTAG
>Ga0307982_1003814_pt1 | contig 11982 bp, 15 predicted proteins | sample OrgLakmetagen989_FD_201847 | JGI IMG/M metagenome (GOLD analysis project Ga0307982, IMG submission 201847) | Saline water microbial communities from Organic Lake, Antarctica - #989 | ecosystem: Environmental > Aquatic > Non-marine Saline and Alkaline > Saline | place: Antarctica: Organic Lake... | reverse complement strand
CAGGCCAGGTGCCAGGTAGGGGGGGAGGGGGGGGGGATATCGGGCCATCCCCAGAAAACTGGCCTCTTATTTCAGTCAAATGTTCTTTTGCTCACCACTTGGCCCACAGTGCATATTCGCATTGTACTACTAATCACCAGAAATAGGCATCAAAAACATGTGTTTCATGGAGAAGAGCGATCAAAGCAGGGCATTACAATTGGCGCCTTCAGTATTTTTGAAATATTCCCAAACTTTGTTAAGAATTTGCTTTCTCCTTTTCTTTCGCCGCTCTATTTGCAATGCGCCTCGCCTTGTCTTCCTCATTGATGCGCTTGATGCGCTCGATTTGTCGCTTATCTCGTTGAAGGGCTGTGAAACAGTCTGAACCCGGCGAGAGTCCCTGATATAAATGCGTCGAAAGGTCAATGTGGATTCAAATTAATGAAATAGCTTCTTCATTTTCAAATAATCAAAAGATGTCTCATGCGAATATCAATTTATGAATAAGAGAAGTAAGTAATTACCAACTTATTGGTCCATTCTCTGGGAGCAGCACTACCCTTGGTGAGGCAAAAGGGAATAGCATGCCTTAAAGCCAGGATAAAATCATGCACACCATCGCGAGATTGACACCTGCAATGAACGCGCAGAGCAATGGCGATGAGGTAGTTGACCAGTTATTGGAGAAGGTTATCTGAAGTACTTGGTATGCTTTAACCTCAACGCGACATTCAAGTGTGTCACCTACAGACTGACACTTACCCCGAAACGCCCTTGGGGTCCGTTTTGTCAGGGTGAGGGAAACATCGCCCTTCCACCAAGTCAATTGGTTCTGGCCCTGCCCCGCTGCCTCGCTCGTCGAAATTGACAAACAGAAGGTCGGATTCCTTCGCGCCAGGGTCACTCCGAAGAGCAGCCCAGAGAGCCGGCCAGCGCTCATGTCCAGCATTTGGGAGCTCATAGGACACGTCCCTAACAGAAGGTGCTACGTGCGGAAGCACCTCATGGTTGTGTGCTTCTCCGCCTGAATTATCTTCTTCATACTCCAACGAACGGACCTATGAATATACTCGTGTAATTTCTCTATTTTCTGTTCCTCAAAAGATGCCAGAAGGAAGTAGTTTTGGGGTTCATATTTATAGGAATTACCCGCAAGCGATCGGCAGATATGAGCGTGTGGCCAACGCGCAGATCTGACGGTAACTGCAAAAACGCGGGCAACAACGGGAAGCATTGTCAGCGCATTAAGACACGGATGCTTTACTCAAAGATGAGTGCATAGAGTGTGGTTGGTCGCACATTAAGACGAGGATTGAAGAGAAAGGATGCTTCCCGCCATGGCACACCAAGATCAGCTAGGGCAGACACGTCCATCATTTGCCATCCCATCAACTGGCGCTGAGCGTCAAAGGCTGAGGGCACCACCAAAATACGCCCTAAACCAGGAAGGAGCATGCGTACACAAGTGAGGTCACGTATTACAATCTTAAGAATACATGAAAACGCTCGACAGGAAAAGCTCAAGAGCACTTCTACGCTGTACCCGTGACAAAGGCAATAGCTGCGAGGTGCAACAGGACTGCGTCAACGGCTTTTTGACTGTGAAAACGGTAGCCAGTATTGGTGGAGAGTACTCCTTCGTAGATCAGGTACTGCTTTCGGTCATGACGAGCCCTTGAAGAGATGAAAGGTGGCTTCGTGAAACCCACAGCTGAAGCATCGCTGACTGCGTCGCCAACATCGTAGTAGCCATCAGAGCCCTCCCAGAGTCCGAGCTCTTTCGCTACGACTTTCTTGCCGTGAGCTGACGTTAAAGGCTGATAAAAGAAACCAGATCAGTACAACACAAAGACGAAATAAATGAGGAACAAAGCGTCATGGATGCTAGAGTAAGTCGCTATCAAAACAGCCTAATGAAAAGGCTCAACCTTGTCGGTGAGCACATGTACAGCCACGGTGTGGTGAAAGATGAACGGGTAAGGCGCTGACACCACCACGTCATTCCCAAACACCGCGAATGTAAACATGCCCAGGTCAGGCTCCTCTTGGCCACCGCTACCTCTTGCTAATGCCCCAAGGTGCCGGGCCGAATCTTCTCCTTGACTTCCTCTGAGGCTGGAAGCAGCAGCAGGGCCGTGGAGAGGCTGAATGATAGCGGAAGCATTGAGGTCTTCGGAAGTGATGCCTTTGCGGTCACAGCCCGAGCGAATGTTCATGTAAGCGGCCGGTGACTCGCGGCGCATCAAACACGCCATCAAAGATTGGTCCCAGACCTCAGGATAGGTCAAGATGAAGTCCAGCATCATCTAAAATGACATAACACCAGAAGTCATACAAAATCAATAGAGAAGTAGGGTTGATTTAAGAAAATGCAAACACAGAGATTCTACACGATTTTGGTCCGGTAGATCGCCATCGATACACTTAGAACCTCAGCAAACTCTCTCGCACCATACCTGAAAGAGCTTGCGTGTACGTTCGTTTCCACGCACAAAGTAAAATCCCGCATTGAGGTCCATGTAGTTCTCTTGATGAGCGCTAATCAGCATGTCCGGCCGAGGTCGTGCCTGAGCTTCTTTGACAGACCGAGGACCTTGCAAAGGCCGATACTCAGGGTGGTCTGCTTCTCGACCGGTGCTGTACCTGCAATAACAAGGGAGGGGTGCACGCACGAAATAAGCAAAGAAAAGTAGGTGCGTGGCAAAACTACAAAGCCGCGCAGTACTAATACTACCCCTTGTATAATTCATGCACATGCAATAAAGCACTTACCGGGCAAAGAAGAGCGGCCTGGGGTCCCTCAAGAGCCAACAGTCCATCTCGAGGAAGAAGGCGTCAACTCCCAGGCCAGCCAGACGGGCGGCAGTGCCAAATTTCGCCTCCTCCACCTGATTAAAAAAAGGGGGTGCGTGATGCAAAAGTCGTTGTCGAACAGGTAACAAAGTCAGAAAACACTCTGAATGTTGAGGCAACTTCGAGGTACTAGGTATTATAAAGAGTCAGAAGGACAACCTTGTTAAGATTGCTCACCTGAGCTTTGGTTTCTTGCGCCTTGGAGGTGGCCTGAGCTGCCAGTTTCGGCAAACTGCCTTCGTCCAGGAGCACCACCCCCGGCTTGTCGGCTATCACGCACGCGAGGCTGGCTGCGCGCCGGTCGAGCGTTACGAAGAGGAAGCGGTGGTGCAGACGGAAGCGCTTCGCCATGGCGTGCATACCGCCAATCACATCCGCGTAGGCGTACCTAACAGGAAAAGGAGAGGTAGTGTAATCTAAATAGCACTATAGGTCTTGATTCAAGCAGAGCAATTCACTACTCATATTACCCATCCGTTACAGTCCAGGTAAGGACTGGTTTCTCGTGGCGATAAGTATCTTCTTTCTCTTCCTTGGCACTGGCGCGGGTAAACACGTCTGCTACTACATCGTCAACCTGTAGATAGTTGCGGTAGCATGAATGATCGTTTATGAGAGAGATATGGTGATTTTTTCAGAAAAGATGTAAATGAAAGTGTAGTCAATGCCTCAAGGGCAACTAACAACTATTGTAGCTTTTAAGCGATGTTGCTTACTTGTCGGTAGTACGGCATGGCAAGAATTTCCGATTGTTTCGCCGAACAATGGTGGTCGTGCAGAAACCTGTCATAAAAAAACGACACGAATAGAAATACCAAAAGAGATGACAGATGAAGCTTAACTTTTCTGTGGGCCCTCTCTCTACCCATTCAAAATGCAGTGTTATGCCATTACCTTTTCGTGCTTCTCGCCATTTCGTGTGGCGTGTGGTGAGGTCGCAAGCCGCCATCTCCAACCACGGAGCCATCTTCACCAGCGGCAAGTCTCGCCATCTCCTCGGACGCCGACACTTCATCCACATGTACCACTTCTTCATTGCGGTTGATTTTTGCCGCCGTGCTTGCAAGCTTCCGCTGCAAATGTTGCGGTGAAGCACTGGATGCAAAAGCAGCCGACCCGTTGACTGAAGAGACGGCTGCAGCCTGTAATAATCGCCTCCTCTTTCCTGCGCTTGGCCCTTCCATTTCTTCAGCGCGCTCCTTCACACACACGCATATATCACCAGGTGTTGAATAGTCACGATGAATCAATGAGCATAACAGATCAAGCTCACCTCTTTTTCGGCGGATTGAGCGCGAAGTTTGGCTTCATGGCGCAGCTTCAGCTCTTTCACAGGGTTGAATGCTGCAAGCTCCGAGAGCCACTGCGCTGGCACCTAGGGAAACGAAAAGCGACGATCGTTAGGGTTAGGGTTAGGGTTAGGGTTAGGGTCAGGGTTGAATGCTGCAAGCTCCGAGAGCCACCGTGCTGGCACCTAGGGAAACGAAAAGCGACGATCGTTTGGAAGGTCACATAAACGCACTTTGCTGGCGAAGAGGTGCGCGATACTCGCGAATACTATGACTTCACCTTGGGTGGGACAGCTGCTGCTGTTGGATCAACGGGCACCTGTGGCCCAGCTACCACCCGAGTGGGATCGATTGCACCCTCCAGCGCCCATGGCGGCTGCGGTAAGAAGGGCGTGCTCCAAAAGTGGCGAGGGTCGCAACTCTGAGCCAACGGATAACATCCTCGCAAATAGCGCAACCACGTCTTCGCAACTCCCTCTGCAACGGCAGCGCCATCACTGCCATGTTCAGGCGTGGCACTACTACCCGAAGCACCGTCGCTTCTTTTATGCCGTTCTTCCGAATTGGTTAATTGTTTGGACAGCGAATCGTCAACGGAATCGTGTGCTCTTAGGCTAGCGTCTGATCCCGCTGCCGCTTCTTCAGCGCCCTGGCTTCTCTGGCTCACAGGCCACCCCCACTCAGAAGGGCCTCCTCCTTGCAGGAAGTCAAATCGTGAATGCTTCTCATGGTGAAGGGTTAAGAGGCCAGGGTGTGAGATTAGGCTACTTTGAAGTGCCACGATAAAACCCACAGCTGCGCCGATTAGACCGCTAATAGTGTTGCCTCGAGTAGGCATTATCAATTGTCAAAAAGCTTGCTGGCTAGGGCTTAATCTTTGTTCAGCTTGAGGCCAGGAATATCCTTGTCGGGGACATATTTTGCAGGTTTGTTCGCCATGCAGTATCGGATGAGGACTAGCACCGAAGCAAGAGCTCCTCCAGCCACAAAGCCGACCAAGATGGGGTACATGGCGCGAGAAGGAGAACGATGAGTGCTAGAGTTTTGATTTTTTTGTAAGAATAAATATAGACAAGTACAGGCGCCCGTGCTATGCACGATTGAGGGGCAATACTTTGCCGCGCGGTTAAGTAGGTGCGTGTGTTTTCTAAGCGCCTTGGTGCGCGGCCTCGAGGTGCCCGTGAGTGTGCGTCCCGTGTAGTGCCCGTGGTGCGTGTCTCTTCGTGTGCCCGTGGTCTGCTTTTTCTTATCTACTGCACATGTATGATAGATTTGTATTGTAGTACGGTAATGTAGTAGGTAAACAAAAAAAGGGCGTACACGACGAACCACGTACGAACGAAAACGTATTTAATATATAGGATAAACGAAAAGTTGATGTTCCTACTGGCATCTCAAACGTCTCTTGCAACGAAATGTTGTGTCTGTCGGTCTGTCGGTCCGTCTGTCGGTCTGTCGACGTGTTTTTTATCTGGGTGTGCAGATGTTCTGTTCTGAGACGCTGACCTGGAGCGCTTTTTCGACCTACCCCGCCTGTATACATGTACTAATGTACCTTGCACCTGCATGATAGTACATGTATACTTCTACAGGCGGGGTAGGCGTTTCTTATACAGGCGGGGTAGGTGTTTACTCCTCGTCTCGTCGTAGACACCCCACACAACTTTTCGTTGATCGTGGCGCGGCGCTCCCCGCGCCTCTGCAATCTAGCTAGCTAGCTAGCTAGCTAGCTACTTACAGTAGTACTACTAAGTCTGTACAGACAGACTGCACGTAGGTATTGCATGCAGATGATGTACTGTACAGAAGACCAAGTCGTCTGCCCTTCGTTGCAGACGGACGAATAATTTTCTTTTATTGTCCCCCCTCTGTAGCTACAGGCAGCTAAGCTTCTGTTGCTAACTTACAGGCAGACAGGCAGCTAAAAAGCTTCTGTTGCTACAGTAGCTAGTAGATAGGGTTGTAGCTAATTAGATTTAGTATATATTGGAAACACCCTAACAACAATATTTTAGTCTAGCCAAGAACGCTTCACAAACTTTAGCGAGCAGCAAAGCCGTCAAGCACGTAATGTATTGTATTCTCTGAGTGACCATATTCTATTGAATGAGTTCTACGGCATGTCCGCTCATGACACACTCTCTTACACTAGGTGCCCGGCTTGCTTACTGGCTAAGTCCTTAGATATATGCTCTATTTGCTACTTCAGTCAATTTTTGGTGCCATAAGCTATTATTTTAGGGGACTTATCACAGCATCGTAGTTGAAGGTTTGAGTGCTGCGAACGTGAGGCCGGTCGGAATTTCGTTGAACATGTCGATATCGGGCTACGCATTCGCAGCTTGGGTCTGTAGTATTTTAGGGTTTACATTGTGGATCGCCTGGGCTTGGTGGCCGCAACAAGCTGATGTTGGCACACCATTTCCTTCACCACTAGACTTGCCGTTGTTGCATTACTGGGCTTTGGCTATTCCCGCCTGGGGGACTGTAGCCTTTCTCTACTCGAGGTACGGGGTCTCCTTCTGGTCATGGTTGTCGTTGCCTTTATCTAACTCTTGGTTGCTCTGTTCTCATTTCATGGCAGTTTCCTTTACTTCTCAACCAATCTCATGGCTACCGCGCCGCTCGATTCATTAGACACCATCACTGACTCACATGCGCGCTCGCCGCCTGTAGAGCATCATGAGGATTACAGGACAGTCGATCAGAGTGTTTCAAACCGAGTCGTGCCGGAAATATGGGATCTTGATATTGATATTGTCGCCCGACATTTATACATGTCGTAGACCTGAGTCAACAGGAGACGGTCAACCACTTGGGAATCGCCCTTTTTCTCATTCTGGTCTTCAGTACTTCTTGCGATCGTTGGATTTTCAGTACGAGAGTAGCATTGGCTTCTGTGTCATTTGGGTTTGTATTAGTTCGAGTTCGAGTACGAGAGTACATAAGTAATGTTTTAAAAAAATCGGGCGTGGTCGCCTTATTGGCTTCTCTTCTTGTATTGGAACATAAGCTGCTTTGCTCTGTATCTGCTTATTAGCCTCCTGATTTGGGGCCATTGGGGCCTGTCTCCAAAAATTCCAAGGGGATTTTTCGTCGTCAGTGATTTCCTGTGGTTCATTCAAGTGGCAATGTATTTTGTAACTTTTAATGTGGGTACTATAAGCCACAAGAATCATAACACCTTTACGCTTCAGAGATTTTATTGGCTTTGCTTAATTCCAATGAGTTTTTAGGATGTAGTTGCAGTGCGCAGCTGTGTTGAACTTTAAGTTACTATTATCATACAGTTTTTATCATACAGTTTTTATACTCAGAAAACTGGGACTCAGGCGCAGACTTGAGGAGAGATAAGTGGCAGAATTATTCTCATCATGCATCAAAGAATAAATAAAGCACATGCAGCTGAAAACTGCCGCTGAGGACTCCTGTCATAATTAACCCGCACTGGTAATTAAATTTGGAATCTGACTCAGAGCATCTAGTGCGATTAATTTTTTCTACTGACTGTTTGCGCAGAGACTGCGAGGGAGTAGTATGAGAGATATGAGTCGAGTTCGAGCAATATTAGAGAACAACTGCAATGCCGAACTTGGGTGTGTGATGTATTGCTTGTCCTTGTCCATCAAAAAAAGAACAGAAAGCGCAATTTTGTGTTTCTTATCGAGCATGTGAGTGGCATTATGTGCCCGACGTATTTATGATATTCGCTCTCTCTCACTCTCTCTGTCTTCTATTCCTGGGTAGTGTCTGATTAGGTCCAGACTTACTATAATTTGGGAAAATTGAAAGAGTTTTCGAGTGATAACGCACCAAACGTAACAGAAAATGTCTCATCACAATAAGCTTATTCACAGATTCCGATGGCTGATAAGTACAAACTTACATACTTCGATGCTCCAGGGCGAGCAGTTGGGCTGCGCGTCTGCCTCTTTAAGGTGAAACTTACTTAATTAATTATTGCCAGAGGATTCACTTTCAAAAAAAATGTAACTTGTGCTTGAGTACATGATCGACAACTAAGTTGTGTCGCAACTGCATTCATCATTCATACACTTCATATGATGGTTGCATTTCTGTGACATATTCATGCGAGCTCAGTTTCTTCTCAGTTTTCACGATGAAAGTGTCATCTGGTCTGATTATCTCGTCGCCTAAGCTTTTATTCGTATCATTTGTCGAAGGCTTTTGGAAAATTCGGGTGGGTAGACGAACGCGTTTCGGATTCTGCTGAATTCCGCGTTCTCAAGCCTTCGCTTCCACTTGGTTCCCTGCCAGTGCTCACGACGCCTGGCGGACAGAAGCGCTGCCAGACAGATGCGCTGACGCGCTGGGCTGCGAAAAAATCGGGACTCTACCCTGAAGACGTAGACCAAGCATTGATGGTTGACGAAGTCACCTCGACTGTCTTTGAAGGTCGCGTACTTTGTAAACCATGGTGCATAAACGTGTCACTACATCTGAGCTTTCTCTGCAATCTTTCATTTGTGCTCTTTGATTATAGCTTTCAAATATCTTGAATCACTTTTCGCTCCTTTCTTTATTTAGGATTAGACAAGAGCTTGCATTTATCGAATGAAGAAGATAAGAAACATGCAGCAGACTTTCTCCTAAAAGTGATGGGTCTTCTGGAAAATCGCATCGGTGATGGTCCCTTCCTCTGCGGCTCAAAACTCACCTGTGGCGACTTGCAAATGTTCATGCTGAGCGATATGATCCTATCTGGAAAGTTCGATTTCGTTTCGCCCAGCACCTTTCTTGACAGTTTCCCAAAAGTGAAAAAGAATCACGACGCTGTCAAGAGCTCTGATCTAATGGTCGCATATGGTGCAGACTACCCGAACTAAATTTTGACGCAACTATAGAAGCTGGCAAAGTTAGCATGCCCCATTTTCTATCATTGTTTGTACGTATACATTTGTATTAGCTTAACTCCTCACACCGCTGTTAAAATCTCATTTCTTATCATTGCCATTTTTAGATTTTAGAGGCTAGGTGCAGCTCAATCAAATAATCAAAAATCGAATCCGGCGACTCCTCTTTATGATGCCTCTTTACTTTTAATGATGCCTTGAGTTGAAGTAAGTTTACTGTGAATAGTTCTCTTCTCTCTTCTTTGTGGGATTCTCAGGGCTTAGAAAAGGGGGGTGCTTTGGACCGCTATCGCTATTGTCTATCATCACTTCTTCCATTTGCACCTATGCTTAGTGTGCCAATAGTCCAATAGAACCTCATGACTGGGGCTCTACGGCGGAATTTCCTCGCAGTCACCAGCTAACCAGCCAGGTCATTTCATGAGGCAATATTCTGGTTCCCTTTCCTCAATTGTCATATGCTATTTGCTATATGTTGTTGTTGTGGAATTCAGCCGCCAGATGCGCCTTCTCGTCATTATAGAAATATGGAATGTCCACTGCGACTTTAAACGCCACAAAGACTGCCTCTGGCCTCCTAAATTTAAAGGGCATAAATAAGCGTTCGCCTGTGTTTTGGGGAATTGATGCGCTCAAACTTCAACAACAAAAAGTGTTCAATCTACCAGGGCCATTAGAGCACGTCTTCGGTCTTTGCTCTATCTCCATTGCCTTGCTCGATGCCTTCAACTCTCGAATTCTCGAACTCACGACACGAGCTATGATCATTTGCCAGCGGCGAGCATTCATGTAACTCTTTAATGGTGCCTTACCCAGCTGGGTGGTCCCTGTTGTCGACTTTCAACATGGTGCCTGCGCTATTTCACTAAGCCCATGTGGTAGCTGCGGTGGCATCCTCTGAAGTGGATACTTAGCTATCGTCATCGCCATCAACAAGTTTATCGCAATTTCCACCGCTTTCGACTTTCTCGAGCTGGGCATGTCTGTCTTCTGAGGTAGCAACTGTGTATTCGGCTGGAAAAACGTTGAGTGTATTCAACCATTCCACGTATCCATGATCACGCGACTCCGTGCTGAAGATGTGCTTCCAAATCACCTGAAATGCGCGCAACGCCTCAGCGACATTACTTCATCTAGATATATAATAAATAGTCAAGGAAGAAAAGTCTACCTGCTTTTTGAATTGAACCACATGTGCGGGCTCGCCATCGCGCCAATCTAAGAGAGGCTCGCGCTCGCCGCGGCCGCCTGCGATGCTGCCAGACTTGACCGACCTGCAAGCAGCAATTCACGAGGTCACACTCATCAAAAATAAAGGATTTATCAAGAAATAAGAGAAATCACAGGCTAGCGAGAAAATAAACAATCATGCAGAGAAATGCGGGCTCACTTGTTGTACTGGGTGAAGGACGGGGAGTCGAGGTATAGGCCGAGCGCCGGAGCCATGGGGGTGTTCACTTTGCCCGCCCCAAAGGCCAATCCCAGCACCGAAGCCAGCGCTGTAGGCGCAGGAGTGGAGGCAGTGGTCACTGCACTCCCTGGAGTCGAATTGCCCACAGACTCGTCACGAACCACTGGTGGAACGGCCCGCCGAGAAAGGTCAGCGACAGTGGCGACCATTTTGCGAATTTGGTGCAGCAGGAACGACATGCCTTCCACTTCAAGCAACACCCATTCGCTTGCGTTGCCTTCCTCAACCGTATAGCCTTCCTCAGTGCGTGGTGGAGTCGGATCACCCACGTGCGACCCGTCGTCGGACACTACAAACGCATCCGTGGCCGTGAACTCGTAAATGTGGCGGTTAGCCGAAGGATCCTGGAGATAGAAAAGAGGGCGAACTATGTCATAGGGGTGGTATAGAACAGATGCTTGTTAACAAAGAGAAATCAAGACCTTTTCCGACTTTCGAATCGTGAAGTTGTGAAACTTGTGCGTGCCGCGAAATAGCGCCAGCCCTGCCCTCAGCCGTTGGAGTGCTAAGCTGCCTACTCGCCATTGCTTCAATTCCTTGGCAGCTGCTGCCAGTGCTGCCGTTGTTGCGCCAGCAGCATTGCCTGGTGGACCCGTTGATAATTCAGTGGACGAAGATAGCCCCGACGCTTTCAAAATGGCAGTCATTTGATCCGGCGGCATGAGCATGAAGGACGGCAGGAGGTAATGGTAGCGCCGTTTCGCGCAAGCGTTTTTGGCGTCGAAACTTTTGGTGGTGGCTGTCACCGAAAAGACTCTCATGTCCGTCGGCAGGTCCGCGTTCAGTTCCTCCAGGATCTTTGCCTCTGTCTTGCCCGGCGGCACAACCATGTTCAGAGAAACCACCTGGCTGAGCGCGGAGACTCCTTTGTCTGTGCGCGCGCATCGCGACCAGCCAATCTTTTGAAAGAAACCCAAATTCGTGCGGCTGATGCCGCCCGCGCGGAAGATTGCGCGCTCGAGATACTGCTCGAGGGTTTTCATGCCGGGGTTCATTTGCATGCCAAAGTACTCGGCACCGCAATACCCAAAGCAAATGGCCATTTTCTTCTTGGAGCCCACTGACCCTAATTCGGGCACAGCTGGTTCGCCAGCGGCCGCACGGGCAGCCGCTTCGGCATCGATCCTCTCGAGCTCTTCGACAGCGAATGAACCCTAGGTTTGAAAGACATAGATTTGTATTGCGGTGAGCACAGAAATAAAAAGGACGAGGCAGAATCGCAACATCTATGAGAGTAGGAAGAGTACTAACAGTGTATTGGTCGAGATCTTTCCGGACCTAATAAGAAAACGCTCCTCACCGGATGAGGCTTCTCGAACTGCTGCCTGTCGTCACGCGCCCATCCTTTGCCTTGCTTCCAAGTTGCATCGCTACCTTTGCTTCCCCTGCTTTCTTTCCACTCCGACTTTCGCTTCTTGGATGCTGGCTCTTTTTGATCCACTACCGTGGTATCGGCATGGGCGACTGGCTCAGCCGCAGGCACTACGCTAGCTGATGTTGCTATTCCAACAGC
>Ga0307982_1003812_pt1 | contig 11985 bp, 9 predicted proteins | sample OrgLakmetagen989_FD_201847 | JGI IMG/M metagenome (GOLD analysis project Ga0307982, IMG submission 201847) | Saline water microbial communities from Organic Lake, Antarctica - #989 | ecosystem: Environmental > Aquatic > Non-marine Saline and Alkaline > Saline | place: Antarctica: Organic Lake... | reverse complement strand
TGTCGTCATCGCCATCTTCACCTGCAGCAACCACTGTTGCTGTTGAACGTAGCCGAATCGGTCTCGACTTCATGCGCCACTCTAAGATTACACATGCACACACGAGAGGCTTGATTTACGAGCAAAAAAGGATCAAAAGAGAAGGAGAAGAAAAGAAGAGCTCGCGTACGCGCACAGGCACATTCACAACAGTAATATCCCCCAACCCCTCGATACACCTACACCACCCATCTAAGTACCTATCACCATCACCCATATTACACACTGCTGCATACCTGAGCTCATGGCGCAGGCCAGAATGGGGCGCTAGTAACCACTGACGAGCCGTGCGTGCTCTAATATATAAGCTTGCTGCCAGGGCTGGGCAACCGAACAAAATCCACGGCAGAAAGGACGCTTCCACCTTTCGGCAGCGAAAGGAAATAAGGAAGGAGGGTAAGGAGGCACAGTTGAATATTACATTCGTGTGCCAGATGTACGAGGTGGGGAGTAGGGGGTGGGGGGTGGGGGATATTCTTTTCAAATGAAACAGGAGTGGAAAATTTTGTACACCACCGATCGGATACAAGGCCAGTCTTTCATGACACTCATCTACGCGCAAATACATACATATGCACAAGAACACAGGCATCACAAGCAAACCACACACTCTCTCTCTCTTTTAGTCTCTCACCAGATTAGCAGGAAAGGGCACATGTTCTAAAAGGCCGTGCGCGCCATCTCCCAGACCGTTGGGTTCCGGAGACCCCGCGCCGCCGTTCCAAGACATGGGGGCTGTGTTGCCATACAGGTAGCCATGTGGTAACATATGAACCGTACGTGTACACGCAACACACATAGCACGAAGTTATAATACGGCACAGGACTACGGCAAAATGAATGTAACAAACGAACCTAGCGAGGGACATACCCTCAACTAAAAAGAGAATCCTAAGTGATTGGCACCACAGTGCGCAAATATAAATCTACTCACCAAAGCAAGCTAGCATCAGGCCACAGACGAGCGATGCTCCTAAGGCGGCAAACATTGCTTTGAATTCTGCGCCTACAGTCGCTGCTGCGGCCCGCCAGTCAACAAGAAATGGCTCCACGGAGGTTGAAGTAGTTTGAGAAGAAGTGGGAGAAGGTGATGATAGAGTGAGAGCGGCAGCATTGCTATTGCGACTGCTGCTGTTGCTGCCACTGCTGCTGAGCAGAAGCAAAACCAACCCCATGAGTCCAACGGACAAATGAAGCGGAAACGCCACGTAGGCTGGGTAGCTGATCCACCTACAGTGTAAAGTATGCATGTATTTGAATCAAAGAAGAAGTAAGAGTGAACGAAGATTGAAAAGTTAGGCCAGGTTGCAGTTCCTTCAGTTTCTGCGGGCTTTTACGGATAGGCATACATGGTTAGGTGTCAGATTATATCATTGTCATTTTTATGCTCGTGTGCATTTACCACGAGTGCAAGAAGTCAAAAAAGACTGCGCCGTTGTCCACTGGCGGCAACTCGAAGAGATAAGGCGGCAAAGGAGGCGAACTGACACTGCACCTGCTGCTATCAATCCCACCAGCAGGAGTACTAGAACTTGCAGTGGTTGACGAATGAGATGTCGACGAAGCAGCAGCAGCAGTGGCAGCAGTCGCTTTGGCCCCAAAGCTCGAACCAGGGGTGCCCACTTCTTGAAGAAACGCCAAGAGAGTGGAGCCTGCTTGCTTCAGAGTGGCAGGGGGCACGTGGTGAATGCCGTCGTGGACCTGCGTGTTTGATTGGAGAGTAGAAGAAGAGAAATGGTATTCGACTGATGCGTGCACTAGTACATAATCAATAACACCGTTTGTTAATGATATGTTCGTATGTTTAGTTCCATGGAGAGTGCGCAGGTGTAGGCACAAGATTGCCGACTTTTCACTTTGATGCCGTCACTTTGAGTGCGCAGGTGTTGTGCTTCAAAAACTAAAGCACCCCCTCATAACCCCCGTGTTCTTTAGCCTCTTTTATTACCGTATGGTACACGTGCCCATTCTCAATGTAAGCCGTGTCGAACCCGACCAATCCCGGCGGGCCAAACTCCAGGAAGGTACGGTAGTCGGTAGCTGCCGATTTGCTCAAAACTGCACTGAAAATTTCACTGCCAATGACACTGCCAAAAGGATGCCCTCTTCCACTTCCTGTTCCTCCACTGGCCCCTGCTCTTCCTGCTCTCTGAAACGCTTTGCCTAGGCTAGACGCCACCCGCGCGCTGTTGCACTGAAACACGTGGAACCGCCCGCCCGCGCCCATCGACTCCAAGTTGGCGAGAACCCCCACCTTGAGGGGGTGGCGTGCATGAAAGGAAGAGAAAGAGAGCGCGCGGGGGGGGCAGAGGGGCAGATACAGGAAGCAAAGTGTAACGACGAAAGCAATAAACACAAAAAAAAAGCGAAGATAATATGTGCAAATAGCTTCTTAGTGTAGCAGAATTCAAGAAAAGTGGGGTAATTTTTACATGGTACATACGAACAAAAGTGAACACATTCTTCACTGTGGCCGTACCTCTCCAGCCCATCGGTGTTGAGTGATGAACCCATGACTGCCCTGTTGGTTGGTCTCTTCGGCTCCATTGAACAAGAGCACAACAGGGCGGTTCAAGGGAGGGCCTTTGCTGAGCGCGCGGGCCGCTTCTAGCATGAGAGCGCACCTTGGAATGTTGTAGGCACGCATGGCATACACACACACCACACAAACGCCAAAACAATGATCATTGGCTCATGAAGCAATGAGAGAGCAGCGAGGGAAGTAGAATAATGCAGTCATGAAGTTTTCGGTAGGGTTACCTGGCGTAAATGGATACAACTAAGGGGGAAATAAAATGTGCTTGTGCTAGTGTATTTCAAACTTCTTCGTCAGACTTATTTCTGGTGAGGAGCAACATCAACACTTACCCTACTAAATCATCGCTGGCACCGTCGGCATTGGGCGCAGAATCGAAGTGGGCATTCACCTGACAAATAAACGAGACACGCGTAAAGAAAGACACACACGCGAACTGAGCTACTTTCAAAGACGATTTAACTGACGGAGATATCGATACTCCACAGCCGCGCGAGTAACTCTTCTTTTTAGTCACTCACGCATATGCCTCCTCTTCGTCTAATTACTCTCTTGGTTGCCTACCAGGATTGACGGCATTCCATGGCCCAAGCCCAAGGGATTCAAGGTCTTTCTCACTGACGGTGCAAGCTCTTGCGCTTCCTCCTCTGCATTGCTTCCTCTTCCTCCTGCAATTCTTCCATGGTGCGGCCACGATAGGCGCGCCACGACATTGGTGACTTCACCGTAAACCGACGTAAATCCCCCCAAGAACTCGGTGTAAAACGTGCCGCTCGGCCGCTGCACTTCCACTTCAATCACGCAACCAAATCTGGCTGCTTCCGCCTAGTAAGAAAGAGGAGTAGGAAGGTATCAATTTGAAGAAAGAATGGAACCAAATCGTTTTGAAGGTGTCAAGAGAGCGCGTCTACATCGTAGTTGCATTCAGCTTCCAAGTCAATGGACAAACAAACAGCGTAGAGCTTAGGAACAGAGTGTCAGCCAGATTCTTGATTGCTAAGAGCAGGCACAATCACCAAAAAGTGAATAATCCGCGCGCATGCAGCTAAGCGTCTGATCGTGTTTTCTCGCAAAAACAAATGCCGGCGAGAAATTATGCCATGAAAGGAATCAGTAGATTTAAAAATTTAGGCGTTGGTTGCTTATTTCAAAGTCCTTTGATTCTTTTAACTGTTTTAGTATGAAGTCACCTGCATGGCTTCAAGGGTCTTCACGAGATACGCTGGCGCATGTTGTTCATTCGCAGCGGAGCCCAGCGCCCGAGGCCCTAGGCCAGCAAGTGCCTTCAAATGCTCTTGCGCGAGGCGCCATCCAAACGTAGCTTCGTAGTTCACATTATTGCTACCTATAGTACTTTCCTCCTCGATTTCCGGGTTCCCGAGCCGCGCTGGGCTCGAAAAGTAGAAGGCGGTGGCGTAGCATCCTAGCACGCAGACTGCCGCGAGTATCAGTCGCCGTGTAACCACAGACAATCCCCATACGGGCAACTCTGCTGCCGCAACCGCGTGATTATCTCGCCGTGGTGTTTCTTTGTTCTTCTCTGCTGAATCGTGCCCATTGAGCCCGCCCTCAGTTGCCCTGGCGGTACGCGCCGTCCGACGCATCTTTTGTGGAACGGTCGGAAGATCTTTTGGGTGGATGACGGATCGTCGGATCGTCGGATGACGGATACGCTTCCCGGCTTCCCGCTGGGTTGTTGGTTGTTGGTTGTTGGTCCCAAATAATTCGACTGACGTATTTGAAGAATTTTAAGTAGAAGGCTAACAGGCTAACAGGTAGAGGGTAGAGGCTAATCAGGCATTGTAGTCGAAGCAAAGCAGCGCAAACTAATCCTAAGAAGCTAATCAGGCGCACAACATATATTTGAGGCTCTCACGTGAGTAGTACTGTAATATCTGTAGTATTAGGCAGCGATGCAGCAGCGAGCAACGAGCACTGTCCAATGGCAAGCTAAGTAGAAGCGCAGACACACATGAGATGCTGATCTGATCGATCCTTCAATCGTTAGTATCATTCACTAGGAAGCCCGCCTTTACGTATGATGGCTGGAACTATAGACAAAAAGTGTTCCACTGCTGATAGTAAGGTCTGTGGGAACTGCTTCAAATCCGCAGGGAGTGCTGGTGCCCCAAAGCTCTCTGCCTGCTCTCGGTGTGGCCTAGTGGCGTACTGCAACAGAGAATGCCAGCGGGCTCACTGGAAGGCCAACCACAAACAGCGCTGCATAGCCAAAGCCGATCGAGTACCAGAACATCCTCAACGTGCGGATGGGTTGAAGGATGCTGCTTCGAAGTCAGCTGCTGCGTCAGGAATAGAATGTGCCATCTGCCTGGATCCGCTCACTGATGCATCAGCCACCACTCTACCATGCGACCACAAGTTTCACAGCACATGCGTGAACGAGCTACGGAAATTTGGAGTGATGCAAGTATGCCCCTTGTGTCGCACTCCACTTTCTCCCGGGCCTGAAAAGACGTACGAGGAGGCTGCCCGGCGTTACATCACGGTTCAGCGACTGGTGGAGCGAGGGTATGCATCTTGGGACAGCCTCCCAGCTCCGGCACAGCAAGATATCGATACAGCGTTGAGCGAATGGCGGGCTGCCGCAGAAGAAGGGCACGCACAGGCTCAGTTGTCACTTGGGGCGATGTATTCAGCTGACCACGCTGTAGCGCCAGACGATTTCGAAGCCACGCGGTGGTTTAAAATGGCAGCGGAGCAAGGGTGCGCAAGAGGGCAGTATTCCTTCGGGGCACAGATTGTGAGTGGCCGTGGCGTGAAGCAGAGCTATGCCGAGGCAGCTCGATGGTATAGAATGGCTGCAATGCAGGGGCACATGGATGCGCAATGTGACATTGGGCATTTTTACATGGAAGGTCTCGGTGTAGAGCAGAACGACGTAGAAGCAGTCGTGTGGTTTACGAAAGCTGCGGAGCAAGGGTTTGCAAGGGCACAGAGTAAGCTAGGAATCATGTATGACGAAGGCCGCGGCGTGGATCAGAGCACCGCAGCGGCATTACTGTGGTTGAGAAAAGCCGCTGACCAAGGAGAGACGGAGGCTCTGTTAAGGATGGGGATCTTTGGGGACTTGTATGAGGGTGGTACTGGTGTGAAGCGAAGTGTTGCAGAGGCGAATCGGTGGTTCATAAGGGCAGCTAATCAGGGGGATACAACTGCACAGCTTCTCTTAGGCGTCCGTTTTATGGAAGGCGAAGGCGTGAGGCAGAACTATCGAGAGGCAGCGCGATGGCTGAAGTTGGCAGCTGACCAAGGAAATGCGGATGCGCAGCGTTCTTTGGGCCGTTTGTATAAATTCGGTCGCGGTGTTGCCCAAAGTGATACGGAAGCAGCAAAATGGTTCAGAAAGGCTGCTGATCAAGGAGAAGTAGAAGCGCTGTATTACATGGGGTTCCTGTATAAGCACGGGCATGGCGTGGTGCAGAACGACGAAGAGGCGGCTCAATGGTACAAGAAGGCCGCCGAACAAGGAAGCATGGAGGGGCAATACGAATTCGGGGGCATACTTGCGACCGGCCGTGGCGTAGCGAAGGACTATGTTGAAGCAACGAAATGGCTCAGAAAATCTGCAGACCAAGGCTTCTCAAGAGCAGAGCAGTTACTGAATCTTCTATTTGAGCACGGCATCGAAGAAGGGTAAATTGGTTTATATTTGTTTGGTTCTGGCGCCTATAGTGGCTGGCGTGGTGTATATCAATAACTGCGATGTGCTGCGGCTTCATAAATGGCGCATTGCGATATGCGATATGCGGATTGGGTTTTGACTTCCTTTTGGTTTTGGCCTTGAATGAATTCGAAATGGGCTCCGAAGGGCTGGAAGTGTATATCTCTATTGCGCCGAGCACAACCACAGCTAACCGGAGCCCCGTTCCCATCGCCACATAGAGCTTCCCGTTTCTATATACTTGAAGTTCCCTTAGAACTTTTGCCACCTATTGCATGAATCCGCCATTCCAGATAAGTCGCTAGTTGCTAGTTGATTGCCACTCGAATTAGTATTCAAGTGGCAAAGAGCAAAGAAGTGCGTTGGTAAATCCGTACCAACTTTCTAGTGTATAGACACTGTGAGTTAAAGGGCCCTGAGTGCCGCTTTTGCGATCGTGAACTATCCATGCTACGCATCCAAGTTGGACTACTCGCTACTTCCAGTACTGACGCCAGCAGGAAATCCACTGCTGCTTCTACTCAGCTTCGTTTTGGCGGCAGTCGCGTCATTTTTCGCTTGCACCGAAGCCACCGAGGTGCGACCTTCACCTTTTGAAGCCCACCGCTGTGCTGCAGCCTGTACAAAATGGTTACCAAAGCGTTACGAAAAGTGTTTTAAAACAAGTGAAATAAAGAAAACATCGGTACAAGACCAGGCAGGACACAATACAAGTACAGGGAGAAGACTGAAGCGCCAACAACTCAATCAGAAGTAGGAAAAAAGAGGCAAGCAAACAAATAACTATAATTCACACGTTGAAGTCATCAAAGCACCTGAGCGAACGCGCTCGTTGGCTTTTCTCGCAGCATCGCTGCTAGCTTTGTTTCGTTCGCTTGCTTGCGGTTAAGGCGCCCACTTTTCACTAACCCTGATGACCGGCTACTGCTGCTGCGCCCTCTACTGCGCCCACCTACAACACTACTACCCCCATCACCACTGCTGCTGTCTCCTTCTCCAGTGCTCATGCTGCTCATGCTGCCACCCCCGCCGCCGCGCCGCCGCCGTCGCCGCCTATGGAATTGCCTGGCCTGCAAAAGGAGCTCATCGCCCTCTTCATCCTCTTCTTCTTCTTCGTTGAGTCTTCTATGTGCTTGATCAGCATTTCCGTTTCCTTCTCCACTTTTCCAGTGGCTCTTATCATGGTACTGCAACATATGGCGACGACGGCGATGGTGACGGGAAGAAGAAGAAGAAGAAGAAGAGAGCGCTGGAGTGGTCCTTGGCGTTCCCTCACTAAGCTCGCCTTCAACTTCGTTGAAAAAGGCAAAATCCTCAGGCTCGCTGCTGCTGTCGATGCTCCTGCGGGTGTTGTTAATCCCACTGGAGCTGTCAACAGCAGCAGCTGTAGTAGTGAGCCTACGTGGCTTCGCAGCCGACGAGCAAGCATTCGCGTAAGCACTGGGCATGAGCTCCAGGAGAGCGCCTCGTGTTTGATGGAAATTGGTCCGTTGACGAGCTCCCGGCCCAGACTCTTGCACCTGTTTGGGTAGGTATAAAGTGGGAGAGCGGTGAGTGTGCGGAAGGGTGAACTAGTAGGTGGATAGATACAGGAGAGAGGGGGTCTCATTGTTCACTCATACTTATCCATGAATATTATACATAAGACAGGAATGCGTAGAACAAGCAGGAACACGAGTGTTAGTTGCAGCGGACAGACGACAAGGTAGATAAAGTTCGAAACACTGAACACGCCAGCTAGCTAGCTGGTTGTGAACGCAAACAAATTGGGCCAAAAAAATAATCAGCCCAAAAAGCACTCACCGCTTTCAAAAGAGGTGCCGGCAGCCAATCCCCGTAAGTTCTGCCTTGGGCTCTGGCCACATTTGACAGCGCTGCAGCCTGTGATGACGCTGCTGATTGGCCACTGCTGCTGCTGCTGCTGAAGGCGGTCATGGAAGTGTGCGACAAGTGCGCGCCGAGAGGACCCACTAGATTAGTATTGCCAGCACTGCTACTACTAGCACTGCTGCTGCCACTAGCGCTAGCGCTACTAGCGCTACTAGCGGCGTTGCTGCGCGCAGCTGCCCGCATGGCCACGCGGTTGCGGTACACGCTGCCAGAGACGCGAGCGTCGTGGTCGGGGCAGTCGACCTAGGGTGAGGTGAGGAAGATAAAGAGAGGAGAAAAAGAGAGACGCGAAAAAGTGGTTCGCTTTAGAATTGCTGATGAGACATGACTTGACGACTGCGATGCAATCAGTCAGAATCAAGAAGCGCGAGCAAATGCACACTTCCAAGAGGAGGAGGCACGGGAGTTGTGCACCAGTCGGCGCGTCTCAACTAATATTCAACTACCGTTGGAGCACCAATCGGCGTGGGCCCACCCCCACTCGAGCGCGAAGTGGGGCAATTGGGGCCGTTGGCCAATGAAAAGACGAGGTTCGCTTCGGCCACGCCGCACGACGGGTTGAACGACCGCGGCGGCCACACGTGAATCTAGGGTAGCATTTATAAACGAAGGTAGGAGGGAAGATGAAATGGCAAGAAGATGCGAGCAAAACAAAGTCAACGTTTCAAGAAGAAAGAAAGCATGAGCGGGCTAAAGTAAAGTAAACGAAATAAAAACAAGGGCACACGAAACTTGTGTGCGGCCACTGCTGCAATCAGTACAGTACTGGATCACGGACCATCTCTCGCTAAGTCCATCACGACTGTAGTATCTCTCGCGTACCTGCTGGGACGCGGACAAGTATTGCAAGGCGCGCATGTCCGAGACATGGGGCAAGCCTGAGCTGCGATGCTTGAACAGGGCGTTGTGGGCTTGATAAGGGACTGCGGCCATGAGGCGAGTCACACGCAAATATTCGGCGGAAGTGCCGGACACCAATGAGGGGACGAAGCCCTTTGGAGATGGAAACGAAGACGAAGGGAAGGAGCAAGAAAAAGAAGATGATGAGGAAAAGGAAGGTCAGCTAAAAGAAGGAAGCATGATAAGAAAGGAAACAAAAGAAAGAACTATAGAAGCAGACAACGAAGATGGTCGAGGTATAACGACAACTAAGGTCGATCGTAGGAAATAGAAAGAATTGAAAAATAGAGACTTTAAAAAAGTTAATTGATTGAGTATCACCCTCTCTGTCTCTGTCTATTGCTTTTACGTGCTCTTTCATGCTCTCCTCATTACTATCATGTTTCTTCGATCCTCACCTGATGCGTGGTGAAGCCTCCATTGAACGACAAAGGAGCGCAAGCAGGCAATGCAAGAGGCACTACATCGTAGTCCGACATCCAGCCACCGCCGACCTGTGTGAATAAACACACACACAAGTAGGGAACAAACGTAAACGAAGACAAAGGAAAAAGGAATCTCAAAGTGACCGGTATTGCAAAAAATCAAGAACCACAAAAAAATAGATGAGATGTAAAAAAGAACAGCAACAAACCAAGAAAGTTTCATAAATTGCTTGCAGTAATTTACAAGTCTTCTTATTATACCGCAGCCATCGCGAGGTGACGAATGAAGCACGCAAGCTCGTATTCGGCGCTAAATACAATGGGAGAGAAGGAAAGGAATAGGAAGACGGGGGGGGGAGACAGGGAGATGAAGACGTCGTAAGAGGTAAGGATATTATTGGTAGAAGCAGAGTAGAAAACGTGCACAAGAAGTGGTGTCGCAAGCACAAAGAGTGCCCTTCCCTAACTATTGAACCCCACATTACTACACATTTGGTCGCGAGAGTGCTCTATGAAAATGAAAATCGAAAGACGCGTGCACACGTGGGTGCTTCTTCGTCGTCTTCTTCTTCCTTTGTTCATCACCATCACCTGTTGACGGTAGGCAATCGTCGAAAAGTCGCCCTCAAGGCTGCGTATTGCGGGTGCGCTGCTGCTTCTTTCTCAGTGATCACTCGAGTGCGCCAGCCGCGGCCTTATGGCGTACATATAGAAAAGAAATGAAGAGAAGGACAGAAGGGCGGAAGGTACGAGGGTAGGAGAAGTGGCATGGAACGGTGGTCTTTGGCTCTATTTGAATGATCATCGAAAACGTGCACAGTACGATTATCATTGAAAACATGCACAGTACAATATTGTACATATCATTTGCTGGGGTATGTTTTGAATGAATGAAAGAATGAGTGTGCGCTATTCTTATAAACGTCTCCCATTGCTATATTTGAATACCTTCCCAGCCACGCCGCCATGACGCGAGTGTGGCCACGTTGCCAGCGTGGTCTTCGGGCCGCTCGGCCTTGGGGTTGGTCAGGTCAAGACAGGAAAAAGTTCGAGAAATGCAGCGGAGTGGATAAAGAAAGAGGGAACATTGGAAAAGGAGGGAAAGAAGGTGCATCGCAAATTAAAAAAAACGGAGATGGAGACAAACTCGTTGGTGTAGACGACGAATAACTAGACAAAGTAGTGCAGCTCGTGCCTTTACCTTGGTGCCGAAATAGGTGTGCATCGTGCACGGTTCCGACGCTAATCCTTCCTCCGCACCTGCTGCGGTGACTATACCTGCCTCTTCAATTGCGCCACTACTTCCTGCTAGCACCGAGCGTGCTCTGGCTGCTCTTGCCGTCTCAAATGGCGTCGATTGTGATGCTCCTGCTCCTGCTGCTCCTCCTGTTGCTGCAACTGTGGCTGACTCCCCGAGAGATGCTTCTGCCATCGATACAGTAGTTCCTTGCTGGCCGTGGCGGTGGCCGCCTCCATTGCCTCGCAGCAGCAAACGGCAGTAGGGTGCCCTGGTCACACGCACGTACCCACCGGGGCAGTGCCAGTGGCCGGTGTTGTCGTCGGACCGGCACAAGTGCGTGCCATCAGAGGAGCTAACACGAGATTATCACGACAGGAAACAATAGCATCGTGTGAGGGGGGTGACAAGGTAAGTAGTAGACAATGCGAATGTCTCGGAGAGGAAGAAACGGGGATAGAGCTAAGAGAGCGCGAAAAGATTTACAACAAGAGCTGGCACGGCAGATGTGCGTGTTTTCGTGAGAAAAGACCGACACACGCTGCCAGCTGGGCGAGGGATTTCAACGGTGGCTAAACAAGATGAACAACGATGGATTTTAGCCGGAGGGAGCTAGCCAGTTTCGTACACTCGCGCATCATACGCATGTATGTTTGCAACGCACCTGCGCTCTTCGTGGAAGCCTTCGTCACAATCGAACGGCAACGCAGCTTCGACCACTGCGTAGTTGTTTGTCAAGGAGGCAGCCGCTGCGAACCCGAGCACGTAGGCACGGAGCATTACAATGAGCCCGTTTTTTTGCTCGCTACTTGGCATCTGTTGATCGCACTGTCCTCTAGTCTCTGGGAGCTGCACGTGCTGAGAAAGCCATTTCCATTTCCCAAGTGCCGCCTGAGCCGACGATTGCCAGATTTGGTTCAAAATATATTATATATTATATTAGAAATATGGGTAGCAACCAAGTACAGTAACCAGTACCGGTATATACTTTAGGTAAGTTATCAAGCAAACCAGTCATTAACCCATCTTGCGGTCTTCCAGCTTGTGATGCAGTGCGGAAAACGAACGATCCCAAAGATGCTTGGTGTAGCTGCTGTGTCGCTTAACTTTTTTTTGGACGATGGGCTCGCACTCAAAATTAACCCGGAGAGTCCTTTGCGAAAAAAAAAAAAAATACAAAAAAAAACGGTCAAAAATGGCGGCTCCCACCCCGTGGGAGCCAGGGCCGCCCGCTACATCGCCGACATGCTCCACGAACTACTCGCAACACTTCAAT
>Ga0307982_1003811_pt1 | contig 11985 bp, 13 predicted proteins | sample OrgLakmetagen989_FD_201847 | JGI IMG/M metagenome (GOLD analysis project Ga0307982, IMG submission 201847) | Saline water microbial communities from Organic Lake, Antarctica - #989 | ecosystem: Environmental > Aquatic > Non-marine Saline and Alkaline > Saline | place: Antarctica: Organic Lake... | reverse complement strand
GTTGATTTCAATGACGTGACAAGGTGTCAGAACATGGTTGATGTCAGTGACGTGACAACGTGTCAGAACAAGCACGCAAGGGTTTTTTGTGTCTGTGATTGATGTGACGGACGGACGGACGGACATTTTTCAGTGAGAGCAGTTTTGAGATGCAGGTACTAAACATCAAACTACGTTGATCTATTAGTACAGTATGCTGTACTCATCATGAACTCAAATTCGATCAGTCTACTGTAATAACCTCTGGTCTCTGGTCCAACTAACTACTTTTTAGCTACTTACTACGAGGTACTACCATTGCTAGCTCGCTACTGTGAATTCTAGTTAGAGAAAGAAAGTTAGAGCCAATTACAGATAATGGCTGTCTAGCTCTAGCTAGGCTGCGTCTAAGTAAGTCTCCTGTACGCTCCTGTCAACACTGTCTGATGACTGGTCTTCATACTGAGCTCAGGATTCATCATCGAGTCAAGGGTACCCTTGATCGAGTCATCATTGCGTAGACCAGTTCGTCACCCACGTGCGAGCACTTTCTAGTCTATCCATTCACCATCGTGTTTGTATTCGTTTTCAAGCTTGGATTTAGAAAAAATATACTACGTGGAGACGTGCAGTGACAGTAAAATGAGTTGGTGGCTCATTAGCACGTATTTTGTCGCCGGACCGTGCGGACTATGTACTTTGCTCATGCTTTTCCTCGTCAAGCAAGGCCGTGTACCAGTAAGCGTGTTGTGCTCGCCTGGGCGCTGGTATGCTGGTATCGTCGAACTGTGGACTGGCTTCCCTAGCCCGCTCTTAACACTGCTGCTGTGGCCGCTCGCACTGCCGCTAACGCTCACGGCACAGGCTGCAGATGGCGCCACCCCTCTCAGTGCAGTTGGCCTTTCAGGACGTCTCTCAGCGCCAGCGACGAATAAGTGTGAATCTAGCGCTAAAGTTCTCAACGGCAGCAGCAGCAGCAGCGAAAAGGGCGCTGCTGTAGATCAATGGTTGATGAAATCGGCATGCGACCTCGCCGTAGCTCTCCGCGCTGGTCACATCACGTCAAGTGCACTCGTGGATCTCTGCCTGGCTCGACTGGAACACGTCAACCCGAAGGTCAACGCGGTGGTTCATGTGCGAGCAATTGAGGCTCGAGCGCACGCCGCGCGATGCGACGAAGCGTTCCAAAAGGGCACGGCGCCACCCTGGCCGAACGATTCGAACCCCAAAGCTGCGCTGTTTGGGATCCCTACGGTCATCAAAGAGTGCTTCGAGGTTTGATCTTTGACTCTTGGCACTTACATTTCTTGGCGTGTTTCTTTTCATCCCAGGAGAATTTACGTGATTTATGCACTAGAGCAGGGAAGCGCTCGCCAACCTTTCGATTTTCTCCGTCCTGAGTCGTTACTTATTTCGCGGTCTGTGTCATAAGTACTTACATCGCTCTTGGCCTCTTCATTTCTTCTAGATGCGCGGCGCCCCCTTTACGGGTGGGGTGTGGGCGCGCCGCCATGCAATTGGCCAATCTGACTCCGACGTTGTCCTGGCTCTGAAAGCAGCGGATGTTATTGTGCTGGGATCGACCAACACCTCCGAAGCGTGCAGTGAGTTGAGCACATTCCCATTTCCCACATTTTGATTTGTTTTAGTCGCGCTCCTCAGCTTCTCTTGGTGTATTATCACGAACTTAAATCTCATTGTCCATTCGTATTTTGCTCGGGCTTACTCGTATACATTTTATTTTACACTAGTGTGGTTCGAGAGCGACAACCCAGTGTACGGCCGCAGCAACAACCCATACGCCCTCGAGCGCACGCCGGGGGGCTCGAGTGGGGGCTGTGCCTCGGCGGTAGCCGGCCGGATGTGCCCAACAGCCGTTACCTCCGACGTGGGGGGTTCCACGCGTATTCCTGCCGGCTACTGCGGCTTGTTTGGTCTGAAGCCCTCGGTAATAATTGCATACCATTAGAGATGACAATAGGACACAAAATCCAGATCTACACACAAATACAACAATTCATGCCTGTTCGAAGTAGAGAGTATGCATGCACACGCATGTTCTCTACCTGTCCTCTTTTGTTTAAAAAAAGTTCCAATACGTGATCATAGCTCTTGAGATGAGCTCAATTTCGTGGCATGCATCACATCTTTTGTTTATTTAACATGTATGTACGTAGGGTGGGTTGATCTCCAACCGCGGCACTTTTCCATCCACAGGCAGCGGCGCTGTCGACAACCTCTGCCAAATTGGGCCTACTTGCTGCCACCCGGACGACCTTTGGCCGCTGCTTTGTGCTTTACCCCTGAACAACAATAACAATACTCAAGAAGAAGGTGGAGATAAGCGCAGTGTTTTACGAGGCCATCCGTCTCAGGTGTGCGTGTTTTAAGAGTTCGCGTGCCTGCACATGCATACCTGATCTGGCCTGGAGGTGCGCGAGAAATTGGTGCAGCTACTTTGTTTGCTTGTTGCTGTGTCTTATTCCATTAACTTCATTCCTACACCGCATCGTTTCCTCTTTTGTTCTCGGACATTCCCTCCTAATCCATATTTTCACCATGAACCATAAATAATGAATCGTGCACAGGTCTCGCTCTCAAGCTTGCGCGTGATCGACCTCGGCCAGCCGCTTGGGTCTTGGCTGCTCCGGTCCAATCAACCTCGTAGCTTTCAGGACGCTCACAGTGCTTGCCTTGCAGGTCTCGTCGCGCTCGGGGCCACTCCGCTGGCTTCTCTCACGTCTTCATCTGCTGCTGCTCATGCGGCTGCCAATGCGGGTGCAGGCGCTCGTAACGCAGGAGACCCAAGGCGACTCGCCGCTCTGCAATCAGCGAAGTCAACTTTAGCCGAAGGAGCTTTGGGGTTTGAGATTTGGTCGGAAATCATGGATGCGCACAAACCAGAACCTTTCCTGGCTACCATTACGAGGGAATGTGGAGCGAGTAGTCGCAGTGGCGGTGTAAACAATGGCAATGGCAACGGTACTGCAGGTTGTAGTGCTACAGAGAGTACTATTCATGGGAAGGCAAGGCAAGGAAGCTGGGCAGCAGCGAAACTTTTGGTCAGCGCTTTTACTACGGCGCTCGTTGGGCCACCTTACACCTCTGATGCTGCTGTTGACGCCACTGGTGGTGGTGATGCTACTTCTAGTGGTGCTGCCAGCACTGGTGGTGAGGGCAGTAAATCTACGATTAGTGGTGTTGACACCCGCCACTATCAGCGCAACGAGCAACAACAGCAGCAGGTAGAAGGTTATCAGCGTCGAGTGCACACAGTGCCTGCCGCTGCGCTCGCTCTGGTGGAGCACTGGGCCGCGTGCGCCCCCAAAGCGAGGCAAGACGCCACAAGAGCAAGGGGGCAAGAGCTGAAAAAGGACTTGGTGGCGGCTTTAGGGGACGACGGGGTGGCGGTGTGGCCCAGCTTGCCACATGTAGCGCCACGCCACGGCGGCGAGGTAGTTTGCGTGTGTAGTTGGTTCCTTGCTTGGTTGTACGTTCGTTTTACATGTATTTCTTATGGACTCCTATACGGTGATTTTTTCTTTTCCCCCAAAAGTAGAAGGTTTTACTTCACCTGTGCTGTGTTTCTCTTTCTCCCTCGTCGTTGTTCTCACCGGCTTCTATATAGTCGTTGGTTCGCTTTCTGGACAGCGCCAACACTTCTCTTCTCAACGCTTTAGAACTCCCAGCTTTAGCTATTCCCATGGGCCTTTCCAAGGATGATAAAATGAGCGCCTCCTTGCCTGTGTCAGTGCAGCTAATAGCGGCGCCGGGCAACGAACATCTTCTCGTGGCGGCGGCTTGCGCGCTGCATGCAAAAGGTGTTGCTGTGTCGCCCACGCCTTTCTAGTAGAGCTACGTTCCTGTAGAAAGTTCTTGTTCCATTGCTACCCAGAGGCAATAGGTATAGAGGCAATGAAAACAGGGAACACGTGAAATGTCAACCGGGCTGCCACATACACTTCTACGCGATTGGATATTCATTGCGCGTTGTTATTAAGTCAACTCAGCGAGTTCATTCCAACCGCATGTCACAAGACCGTATTTCGGATTAATTTCGGTGTTCTTTTACTGCCATACTACCAAGTTTGGAGTACGAATAAACCGCTGCCACTTGCAAATAACTGAGATGGAGAACGCTAAAGGAACACATCAGCACTATCCGAGCTCAATCGGCCATTTCGGGCCCTGTATCTGTATCTCCGTAAATCCATGCGGAAGAAGCCGAAGGATTTAAATCCCGCAAACACAGCCTAGTCTCTCTCCAATCGAGGAATATTCAGTTGTTTAAAGGTCAGCCTTGTACTAAAAGTGCTGCCCCCTTTATTAAGCCATGAGCATGGGAGCAAACTCTCCGAGGAGGCCGCCCGCATTGGTGCCCAAACCAGGCCAGATCAGAGTGCCCAGCGCCTGGCAGGCCGCACTGCCAATCAGCACCATGGCCTGGTTCATGGCGCCTTCTTTCATGCGTTGCGTTTTGCTCTTCGCCACTGCCTTGCCTTGCCCCTTGCTGCGGCCGTTGGCCCCCGACGCCGCTTCGACAGGCGGCTCGAAATACATGAAGCAGCAATCCACAATCAAAACCTACGCGCAAGGAGGCAAAACGTAACAATATTGGTGAGCATACGATTCAAACAAAAAAGAATGGGTTGAAGGATTGCATTCCTTCAATCAATCCTACCTCAGCTCTAGCACACGAATATGTGTAAAATTGGAAACGATCAGGGAAGAAAATGACGCATTCAAATAAAAGGGAAAAAAGAAGAAGTTCTATTCGTTGCAGGGACCTAAATACAACACTTTTAGTGAAGCTACCGTGGTGCAGGGCAGGAAGCTCGCGCGTAAACCGGTCCCGAACATTTTGTAGGTGGCTTTGAAGCGACCGTATCTTGAGGCTTTCCGGAGCGCTGAGTTGACAGGGTTTTTCACCAATTGGCTGCACAGCTTCGTGGCGTCGTACTTCAAGCACATTCGCTGAAATAACACAGCAGGCAGGAAGGTAGCCAAAGAGAAAGAGATGAAAAGATAGGCGAGAAAATAACAACAACAACAAGTAGAGAATTATTTGGGAATGTTCGTCTCAACGTTGTTGTCATGTTGTCACCTCGAGGAAGCGCATGAGGCAGGTTTGCGAAAACATCTTCGCGTAAAAGTAAAACGTCTTGCGCAGCAAATTAGGCGCTTCCCCGCGCCAGTCGATGTCATTGAGAGCCCCTAGGTCAGGCTCCTAATGCGGCCATATGGGTTGGAATGTAAAATGTGAGAACAGCTCCCGGGATAGTTGAAGGTTTGAAATAGAGAGAGAGGAACGAAAAGCCCAACAGTCTCGTTTGGACGCTTGCCAGTCAGGCATCGTTTTGAAAGTGTAGAAAGTAAAGAGCTCGGCAGATCGCAATCAGATATGCTAGCAATACCTGCCCGTTCGCTGGTGTCAATATGGGCAGAACGAGCTCGTTGACTGCCTTGAGGGATGCCATCACCAGGTGCTCGCCCACTTTCAAAAAGTGCAAGTGCGCAAACGGCCCCTGTTGCACAGGAGCACACGCAACAAAGGGATAGTCTTACGTGATGAGAAAAGCGACTTCAGCTTATATAGTGTGTGCCTCCAGCATGGTTACTACCATTAACACATTCATTTTCTTCGCGAACGACGCTTGATTGATACAGCATACTAGTAGGATACGGCATGAACAAGAAATAGACTCATCGATGATACGTCAGTCCATGAGGTTAGAGTAGCACCTTCATATCTTCGAAAGGGTCGCGTTTTTGCGATGTTGCAAGTACGCGCGCTAAGCCAAACAAACTCCTGCCAACTGCCGGCGCATACCCACCGTAAGGACGGGAAGCCACGAGGCTCGCCTGAAATCAGAAGTCGCGCGGATTAGGCAAAAAAATAAAGAAGCAGGCTGCTAAGGACACAGCCTATATGTAGTTCACAGGACCTCCCATTCGTCGCCTCGGAGCATTTGCTTGATAGTGTCGCCTATCCACTAAGATGGCTACGTAGCTAGCTAGAGGCGAGAGCAGCAGACAGAGGAGCAGAGTAGCTCCTGAAATGCAAGGCTTTTGATTTTTGATTTTTTTTTTGCCACTCCGGACCACAGCTAATATAGCAATCCAAGTCCCTCCTCGTAGCCACGTGTCCACTCGTTTATCGCTCCTGATGATCCCACATCATCCTCGAACCTCGGATCCCGCAGCACTAACGTTACCTTTAACATAACATCTTTAAGTTCTACAAGCTAGGCTACTACTAGACACGGTCGTAATGTTTGGCCTCCGAGTTGCTCAACGTGGTATTGTCGGGAGCTCCCGACTCCTCGGGACGTCGGCGCGCAATCGGCTTTGGTCTAGGGTTCCTGTAGCTCGTGCGCTGTCAACGTCTGACACCCCCAGCGAAGAACATTCGTTTCAGGCCGAAACTAGGCAACTCCTAGACATCGTCACGAACTCGCTGTACACCGATAAGGAGGTTTGTTGATCTCTGGCGTGCTCTTTGAAGTAATGAACTCATTGTATTTTTGGCTCTCCCTCCTTAGGTGTTCTTGCGCGAATTAATCAGCAATGCATCTGACTCTCTCGAAAAGCTTCGCCACCTGCAGGTACCATACCAGAAGGCGTAGGCCCTTCTGGAAAGCTGGAACATTACATATTGAATTTTGGCTCGTAGTCCATACAGAATTAGTAGTGGACCTGGGTCTTGGAATCAAGTCGCCTCAAAAGCCGGAAACCACCGAAGAGCTTCCCATGCTTTCATTAGCGTCTTGTACTAATGCTTGTTTCATCAACCACTGATAGGTTACTGGTGCAGCGCTAGCGGACCCAGATGCTCCGCTTGAAATCGTTGTCGAAGCTGACAAGGAAAAAGGCACTCTGACCATCAGGTTCGGAATTTGACCGAAAAAACTATTGAATACGACTTCGCAGTTGTGCTCCACATGACAAAAGTCTGCAAGGAAGCACTCGGCGTCAATATTTTCGATACTTTCACATTTCAAATACCTTACACTCCTCGCACTTACCTCCAACCTGTACAAGAGTTTTTTTTTTCGTGTGTTTTCTTTCATGAGTCCTGCATTTTTTTCCCATTGCTTGTGTTTCATCTCAACAGCGATGCGGGGGTGGGCCTCACCCGCGAAGAAATGGTGTCCTTGCTCGGCACCATTGCCCGCAGTGGGAGCAAAGCTTTCGTGGCCGAGGCGAAAGCTGGCGGAGGCAACAGCGAAGCGGACGCCAAGGCCGCGAACTCAATCATTGGGCAGTTTGGGGTAAGGAACTTCAGAAGAGCGCTAATAGTCGAGTGAGCGCCAATGCGTGCTGTAGACAAGAGGTTCTCCTCAGAATTTTCTGTTAGGGTTTTGTGTTCACGCAATGCGCCTCTTTTCGAACGAAATAATATGATGCATAAATCTGATGATATTTTTCCATTTTCTCTCTTGTCATTAGGTGGGTTTCTACTCGGCCTTCATGGTTGGCCAAAAAGTGGAAGTAGCTTCGACCCCAGCCGACCCGAGCGAACTCAGCCACGTGTGGGCCTCCGATGGAGGTGGCCAGTTTTCCATTCAAGCACTCACTGACGGCAGCGCGAGCTCTAGGGCTCCTCCTGCGCCAGAAGCTGCTACAGCTGAAGGCGAAAGCACGGTCAGTGCTACGAGCAGTGACAAGCCCGGGCGCGGGTGCCGCATCACCATTCACCTCAAGGACGACCAAAAGGAGTACTTGGAAACGTCGCGGCTGCGCGAGGTGATCAAAACCCACTCCAACTTCGTGAACTTCCCGATTCGAGTGGAGGGGGAAGTGGTGAACACGGTGCAGGCCATTTGGACCCAATCCCCATCGGAGGTGAGCGACGAGGACTACACGTCGTTTTACCGGTTCATGACCGGCAGCTACGACGACCCCACTTACCGCCTGCACTTCCGCGCCGACTCGCCCATCGACCTCAAGGTACTGTTTTGGAAGGGACAAAAAGTAAAAGAAGAAAAAGTGAGCTTGCGATGCCCTCTGTTGCGCTGCCCAAGAAGCGACTATGCGTACACTTTGTGCTTATATTTCCTTACTGTCGGAATTCACTATCATGATTCTCAAAACCTTTCGTTCCATTTCGTAATCTTACCCTCTCTGGTATTTCTTCTTCTTCGTCTTCTTTTTCTTTCTCGGTTCGAAAAAGGTGCTCCTGTTCGTGCCGTCTCAGCACAGCGAGAAATGGGGTGGGGGCCACATGCAGCCCGGGGTGAGTTTGTACAGCCGGAAAGTGCTCATCGAGAAGAACAGCGCCGACTTGCTGCCCGAATGGATGCGGTTCGTGAAAGGCGTGGTGGACTCCGAAGACTTGCCGCTGGCGATTTCCCGCGAAAAGCCGCAGGTAAGTGTGTGTGTATGTGCGCGCGCATATTCATGAGAGTTCATAACAGAAAGCAAACAGATAATTGACTTCACCTTGTCTATCATTCCTGACTCTTTTTTTTTTGAAAGATACATTTTCCTTTCCTTTCAAACGTTCGGCATATCATGCATGCAATGCGTGTGTGTATGTATAGGACTCGAGGCTGCTGAAGCGCATTCAAACGGCGCTGGTGAAGAAATTGCTCAAGTTTCTCGCGGACCGCGCCGCCAAGGTATAGGTTTGGGGTGGGCGTGTATGTTGGTGGCGGGGGGGTGAAGTGTCACCTTCATTCCTATTGGACGTTCTAGCTTGAATTTATAGGGGGGCATAGGGCTTCGTTCTTTTTGGATTTCTCTGTCACAGCACTTTCTTCATTTCATTTCCTTTCTTTCTTCCTGCCAATCCCTGATCTGATCATTCCGTTGTTTTCATATTCCAGGAGCCGGAGGCGTACAAGGCATGGTTCAGCGAGTTTGGCCTCTTTCTGAAGGAAGGCGTGTGCCGAGACTTCGAGAACCAGGCGGACCTCGCCAAACTCCTGTACTTTGAGTCCAGCAGCTTGCCCGCGGGGGAACTCTCCAGCTTGGACGAGTAAGATGATGAGAGGAGACGCGAATTTCGTATTTGGACTCTGATTGTGACTCTCATTTCCTCAACTCGACTTCTTACCTTGACATTTTATTTGCCTGCCTGTTTATTTGCTGAGAAAAGATGTTCATTTTCGGTGCTGCTTTTTATTCCATTTCATTTCATTCCATTCTAGGTACGTCGCTCGCTGCACCCCCGAGCAAGGCACCGTGTACTTCTTGTGCGCCCCGAACCGCGCCCTCGCCGAAGCGTCGCCTTACTACGAAACCTTCAAAGCGCACAACCGGGAGGTAAGCAAGGGAGCATGGGTGCTAGAGTGCGTTCTTTTGAGTTGTGCATAACATGCATGATCGTAATTGTGATTGCCACTTATTCATTTTTTTTTTCAAATTAAGGTCCTCACTTCCTCTTCCTGCGTGTGCATGCAAACATTTCTTCCGTCTGTTTTGTTTCGCACTACGCAGGTGCTTTTCGTGTACAACGCCATCGATGACTTCGTGATGACGAACTTGGGCACCTACAACAAGCGGCCTCTGAAGTCTGCCGAATCAGCGGACTTAGACCTCGACAAGGAAACCAGCAAGAAAGGCGACGACAAAGAAAACGAGGCCAAGAAAGGACTGAGCGAGGCGGAGGTAAGAAATAGGCATAACAGTAAAAGTATGGTGTGTGCTGTTTTAATCGCCGCACTTTCTACGCTCATGCGAACATCATGGAAAGATGGCATTTGATGGCATTCATCTCCTCCTTCATATCTTTTCTTTTTGTGTTTTTTTTCCGTGTTGGCGCCTTTTTCTTTTTTTTCTCTATTTCTTTGTCTTGTAAACGATATCTCAACGTCTCCATCGAATCCATCATCTCATCCAGGTCACTGAGCTCGGTGCATGGATGGTAGCGACCCTCCCCACCAAACTCGCATCGGTGAAAGCCACGTCGCGTCTCGTAGGGTCTCCAGTGGTCATCACTGACCACGAGTCGGGGGCGCTGCGGCGCATGATGAAAATGGTCGAGCAGCAAAACACCGGGGTGCGTATGTTTGTTGTGTGCGGGCCTAGCTACTTATTCGTGCTTGTGTAGTGGACGTACTGAATGTGAGTGTATTTGCGCGCGCACCTCTAATACACACGTGTATCTATATTGTATTTTCTGTATGTAATATATTAGGTGGCGTCGATGGACATGGTGCCCCCCCAGGCCCTGGAGTTGAACCCCAAACACCCCCTTGTGGGGGCCCTGAACCAAGCTCGACTGAACGAGAACAACGCGGTGAGTTCAGGAGTAGTACAATTAGTTGCTGTCGATTTATTATCTAAACCTTTGATGGTTACGAGGCAGTTAATATACTGTATAACCGTTTTGCCGTGCGAGGGGGGGGGAATAGAAGAGGCGAATGAAATAATGCCTTTGTTGCCTTCATCTCTCTTCTTGTGTTGAATCACATGGATTTTGCTGATATAATATTAGGATGTGGCGAAGCTGGTGCTGGAGCAGCTGGTGGACAACGCTCTGGTGGGCGCTGGCCTGATGGACGACAGCCGGGTCATGGTGGGGCGCGTGAACACATTGCTGGAAGCCCTTCTCGAAGCCAAAAACAGCAACGCGACTACCATCGAGAAGTAAATCATTGCAAATTGGATCTGCATTTCTTTTGTGTTCTACTTCGAGCTTTTTGCCAGCAGGGATTCTATTCCTGGGTACGGGCACACAGGAATTAGGAATTCACAAGCCCGTTTTCGATGTATTACGTAGCACCCGACAGAATGCCTTGCTCTTGCTATTGTGGTTCCTGGATTTTAGTTAAGGGATATCAAAGGGGTTCGACATGTGTATCATAAGTAGGCTTTGTGAGGGGCAACGCGAAGTCCTGAAGTAGATGAAGCTTCGGATACTGCGGAGGTATATAGATTGTAAAGCCAGGAAGGTTCCAATAAACCAATACAGCGAGCTCTCTCTTACGAGACTACAAGAGAAGTACGCGGGTACTAACTAAAAGAATAATGAGTTCATCAAACAGGAGGCTTTTATATGAAGTATGCGAATTATACATATGCAAATGAAATGAAATGAAAAGTTTGGTAATCTAGATGAGTGCCAGTTGGGTTGCAGCACTCTCGCTGAGTTTACTGGAAATGTGGTCAAGGATTGCGGCCAGGGTAGCTCGGATAACGAGCTGTCATCAGAACAGGAGTTGATCCTAGATTGAGAGTGCTGGCATATGCAGTGCCTGTGCCTATAGCAGTGGCACCATAGCCGCTATCGTAACGCCCGCTGCGGTTGTAGGTGGCAGCCGGCGGACGCGATGCCGGTGGTGATCGCAAGCTTCGAGAGCTGGCGTACGCATGAGATATGCTGTTGCTGCTGCTGTAGGCTGTGTGTGCGTCGGCCACTGAGGAAGAGTACGCGTTGTGCGGGCGGTGGTAGTGTGGCAAAGAAGAAGAAGAAGAAGGATCTGAAGAAGGATAAGTGCTAGAGCGCTTGGTCGGTGACCTAATATGATACGAAGAAAAATCAGCAGCAGCAGTAGCCGAGCGGCGACCTGTAGTCCCACTTGCATGCGCCGTGTTGAGGGCAGGGTGGGCGCAGAAAGCCGTGCCTCCTCCGTCAAGCACGGGGGATGGCCGGGCACCATAGAGGGTGCTGGTCAAACGAGAGGGATGACTGCTGCTGCTGCCGCCGTTGTTGTTGCCTCTGTTGTCACCAGCAGTATTGCGACGAGACAAAGGGGACCCGAGTTGAGCCACTCGCGCTTCCCATGCCATTGCATTGGCGGCAGCTGACCGCCCTGTGTGGGACAACAAGGCGTTCCAATCCCCAGCGGCAAGTGGGGAAGGCGGCAGTGGCAGTGGCAAAGGTGAAAGTGGCGCAGAGGGTACTGATCCCATTCCTGGAGGTGCCGCTGGCTCTGAATTTGCGTTAAGCGTGTAATGGTCACGCAGAGCTGCAACCTGAGCATGCACTAAACGAACCTATGCGAAAGAGAGAGAGAGGTAGAGGTAGAGGTGGATTGCAAAGGGACGTACAAATAAGAT
>Ga0307982_1003810_pt1 | contig 11990 bp, 13 predicted proteins | sample OrgLakmetagen989_FD_201847 | JGI IMG/M metagenome (GOLD analysis project Ga0307982, IMG submission 201847) | Saline water microbial communities from Organic Lake, Antarctica - #989 | ecosystem: Environmental > Aquatic > Non-marine Saline and Alkaline > Saline | place: Antarctica: Organic Lake... | reverse complement strand
TTTCTGCTCTGTTTTCTGTATCTGATTGTCCTTCTTTCTCCTCTACTCCTTTAGCGCTCTGTTTGTCAATGCTCCCATCGGCATCACTACTCTCCTTCGCTTCGCTCTGAATCCTTGCGAAGTTTTTGTGGCGTTTCTCGATGTGCTCACTGGTATAACCCTCCTTTTTCGCTTCTCTGGCACACTCTTGCGTTCGATCGAAGAAAGCTCTGTTCACGCAGGTGTCGCTTCTGGGTTCAACGATGACCTCCACAACGTATATTCGGCCACCTGTAGGAGTTGAGAACCAAAAATCAAAGAGCGGAAAAGAGAAGAAAGAATTCAAAGGCACGGGGGTGATGTGAGAAAAATAGTCCATACAAAGGAAAGAAAAAGAGATGAATCTAGCACCTATTCGCTTTGAAGTCTTGGACCACACGACGCTGCCACTATGCTGACTGCGATCAGAGCTGCTTGGCGTCTCATCGTGGGCGTTTGTGTCACTGCCAGGTGGTGGCTTCTGAAATTTCATCACGAAGCCGCTCCCTTTCGCTCGTTTGCTTCCTCGCTCAAGGTTTAGTGGCTCTAGCACTGCAGCCTTGAGTATGAAACGTGCAGTTTCTTCCGTGTCTTCGCTAACTTCTCTGCTGATGTTCCTAGCCGCAGCAGTGGTGTCTGTTGGGCTTTTATCGCCAAAGGTCGCAGCGAAGCGCCAGAAGTCAGTGGAGCTGAGCGCTACTTCCACGCACGTTGGTGGGGTGCCCAGCCGCGGTGTGAATGAGCGCGACGATGAAAATGAAGCAGAAGATGCAGTTCCTGTTGCTTCGTGCCCTTTGCCCTTTCGCTCTTCAACAGCTCGAAAATGGAAGAACCCAGTGCTCGGATCGAAGAAAGCATCCATTTGCCAACGCCGCAGTGTTAGCATGACTTCTAGCTCCTTTGTGCACTCGCTCAGCTGGGCAGTATTTTTGGGGTTCCATGCCACGGAGGTAAATAGACACGACAAATTCGTTGAGAAAACGAAAGGTTTATCAAGTGGAGTGAGCAATGGGTATGCATGTCAAGCTAACTGCTGCTACATTAAAGCATACTGTAAGAACGAATAAAAGGCTTCAAAACTCACGCAACATTCACCTGCGTACAAGCGCTTTTGCAAATCCTTACCTTAATTAATCCAGAGCCATCGCCAACAGCGCGAGCAGAGTCGCATTCGGTGGATGAGCCATTCCCAGACCGGGCAGTGCGCCGCCCTGTCAGCCGTGGAGTCAAACTGAAGCTCGCACGCGGCGTCATCATGAATGACCTCTGATCATCGCCAAGAGATTCAGGATTGGTGCTCTGTCTAACAAATGAGGAGGACAGCGTCCCCCTTGTGCTTCCATTGGCTAGTGCCGCGAGTGGTAGTCGGAGGCGGGTCGTGGTATCTGGCGCTACTCCAGAGCCAGCGGGACCGCTGTTGCGGAGGTAAAGTGCGAGCAACCGTCTTTCGGCTACAATGTCGTCACTCTCATTACGACTGGAGTCATCGGTTTGGCTATTCTCAGGGCGAGATTCTACGGCGTTTGGGCGGTTTATTAGCATTGTGACCAGAGCTGCAACTGGGTCTGCTGGTTGTTGTCGTGCGAGGGTCGTCAAGTACTCTTCAAGCAAAGGCACTAGATGCAACTTCGAGTGAGCAAGCTGAGATTCGTCAGCAGCCTCGAGCAACCTTTCTATAGCAGGTAAAAGGGCTGACAAGACGCCAGCATGAAGCAAGTATGCTTGTTGCTCCTAGCAGATGTATTGAAAATACGCGACGGTATAAACTTCATAAGAAGAACAAGAAGATTGCACTAATATTCCCTGAACACTTTTGACCTAAAGTCAACTGCCTCCGACGCCACTCTTGAACACAAGAAGCAATTTATCAACCAGCAAACACGTGCTTGTGGACGACAAGGCTGCAGCTGTTCATAGGGTTTGCATTGTTACAGTCGTCTACGTAGTATAACTGTCCGTTTATTAAATTTAGGTTCTCTTGAAAGGCAGTTTCGTACCTTATCACCAGGAGTTACCAGCTTGAGCCAACTAGGAGCACTCATCTATTATCGCAACGAAGCTTGAAATATACTCCTCAAGCTGTACTATTAGCACGCTTGCTTGTGCAACATCTCCCAAGCAAGGCTAACGTTCCATGCATGCATGCCTGCATCGTCTGCGAAATCCTCAGAGCTCACGTTGTTGTGATTGCACGATTATGATATATTCACAAAAAAACGCATGCGGGACATAAATTTCATCATCCCTTCCCTCATTCCCACTCTTGCGCCCGAGCTGACCTAAGTAGCTAGCTATAGCTGGCTAGCTAGCTAGAGGCCTTTAAGCCACTTAGATATATTTAGTAACGCCAATAATACCCTGAGTAGCGCTTGAACAACTTTTACGCTCATAATGCCCGTCAACATCTTGTATGCGACCCTGATGGGGTGCCTGCTCTCACCAATGATGGCATCGGCTGTGACGACTACGCGAGAGGGTTCTTCATTAGCATCTACTCAGGCTTCGGATGTCGCAATCTGCATTTTAATGCTAGCCCGTGACGAGGAGGTGCATTATCCTTCCCCTTGGTAGCACTGGAACAGTGATGGCTCTATGTTTATGGTATGCTTGTTGCTCATAAACAGGGCGAGTATACTCGATCAGCTCAAAAACATCACATCAATAATGTCCTTCAAAATTCGAACCTCAACAACTCCTTTTGTGTTGCCGATTCAACTAGGTTCTACTGCGACGAAATCTACCTTCGTGGCTTCCTCTTCTTTCGCCGAACGGTTGCATTGTCGGCCAGGTTTTACTTCACAATATCTTTTGTGTCTTGCTCAGGCTTACCATGGCCGTCGATCATATTCAGCTTGAAGTCCCCGGGGCTAGCTTGAAGATTATGTAGTATGATGTAATCATAATTGAAGGTCATATACTTTTGCTGCTTATTTTTTTGTCATTGGGCTAGGTGGACGACCGGAGTTCGGACCACAGTCACTTAGCGTTCATGGACACGGCGGTGATCCCACTTGAGGTGAGCTTCAGGGCATTCACGTGTTTTGCAGGGCTACCTAGCTAGGTCATTCTAGATTATCATATTGCCTTTTTTTACGGACTATTCAACCTTGCCTGCATGCAGTACCTCGAAAGTGCGTTGTTCGGCTTGCTCAGTTGTGTGCTCTCTGCCTATCGCTTCCTTTAACGAAATCACACGATTGTGCACGCGATGGAATTATAGGTGGTGCCTCTGTCGCGGCGGTTCGTGTACCATTACTCTTTTGACGGCCTCGGTCCTGCGCGCACCCTTCTGCTGCAAGAGGCATGGCACCGTTTCGGCGACTCCGCCACTGCTGCCTCTGCCTTCACCGATGCGGGCCCACTAGCCTCGCACTTCTTTCTGGTGGACCCTGATTGGGTGTTCAACCTCAAACCATCACCGTCGTCGTCGTCGTCGCTGTCGTCAGGCAGCAGTCGTAGCAGCAAGGGCTCTAAGAGTGAAAGCAGTGCAGCTGCCGTAGCAGTGGTTCGGCAAGAGCTTGCGCGCACGATGCGAGGTGGCGATGAGCTAGTGCAAGCGTTTCAAATCTTCGACCGCAACGGCGTGAGCAGCCGCTGGCTAGACTGGTGCATGCGGGCGCAGCCCAACCTGAAGTTCAAGTACCGGTGGCATGAAATGCTGAGCGTGGCTCCTGAGCGGTAAGGAAGAGCGGGGGGCTGGCGTTAGTGTACAGATGTACATGGGCAAGGAATTTGTTACCGCCTTCCATTTTTCATCTCTTGCATTTTTGATGATCAATTGATGAGATCATTTTTTACTCTTGTTCTTTTTGGCGCGTGTCTCACTTGTCAAGGTACACCTACGTGGTGATGGAGTCGTTTACGGTGACGGAGACCGAGGGACAAGCCGACAGTTACCACAGCGCCGAGTCCGGCGGGTCCATGACCGTTGCGAGGTATTGTAGGGTTGAGGCAAGGTTGAGTTAATATTGGCAAGGGCGCACGTAGAAACGTTGTACCGGTGAGATGCACTTCCAGCCTTGCTTTCAACTGTTGGTGGCTGATGCAGGCATCAGAGGAGACGCATTGACAACGAGAAAGTTTGCTTCGTGTACTTTTCACTTTTCTTCTTTCCTTAATTTGAATCATGCAGGTACGAGCGTGAAGTCAACTTGTTGACCAAAGACCATGAGGAAGACCCCAAAGATGTGCGCGTGTTGTACTACTTGGGAGTCGACTACAGCACCATCTTGCAGCTGACGGTTCGCCAGGTATGTGTGATTAGCACGAGCATCGCTCCTTTCTGATCTACACGAAATACTCAGTACCTCTTCCTTTATTCTTGTTTCTTGACATTCGTTTTATCCTCTCTGATTAATCCATGTGTATTTGAGGGACTCTTTTAAATTCTTATTCGTCTCATTTGGGGTTGACCAAAAACAAATTGCAGGCTGCAGAAGCTGCAGGCTCTCTCTTGGATTGGCGAAGAGGCCTTCCTCTTTTGCCGAAAAATGCCGCGGCAAACTACCAGCAAAAGTGGGACACGGCTGTCCAATATTTGGTAAGCATTTTACATTCGTATTTTTGAACCACAATGGTTTGTCTTTCCTGATCTTTCTCTCCCATTGTGCCTTCGCTATTTCTCTACGTCTTGCTGTAATAAAAAATACTCCCCGCACTCTTGACAGCGGCTGCGCGTATGGGACCTATCCTCCGATGCCGCTCATCTGGAAATGGCCTGGGCGTCGGCTTTTTGGCTCGGCAAACTGCTTCACGAATTGAGGCCGCCTCATGCCGACGGTACTGATATCTACAGCCTGTGTGAATAGTTACCCTCTGTATTTCATTTTGCTTTACTTTTCACTCATTTTCACCCTTAACTCACACAAAACCAACTTCAATCCCCCTCCTACCCCACCCGCACTGCCGCACTCACAGAGGCGCTGGATGAAGAGGCAGCCCGCGCGTATGAGCGCTGCACCGAACTCGATCCAGAGCGAGTCGAGTGCCCCGTGCAGCAGGTTTGAATGGGTGTGAGTTAATAAGCCGGATGCGGATCCATTTGTTTTGAGCATACGAAAGAATTGAGAAGTGTTCAATCATCAAAGAAGAAAAACGGAATATAGACGGGGCGTGAATGATCATTGCTTCTTTTGTTGACCTATACCCTCGTTTTGTCTTACCTTGAGCCCGTTGCGTTATAACACGCAATCAACAACAGATTCGGTTGATGCTCGATTCGAGAGGTGTCGACGCAGCGCCATCTGCCTGGGAAGTTGCTCAAAGAGCCCTAAGAATGCCCGAGCCAGAGCGCACCTTCTTGGCTGTGCCGTAAGTGCTTCTTCATCTAGATGTGAATCAGAGAGAGTGCATGTGTACAGTAGAGAGAATGAAAGTACGATGAGAGCGTTGAAGTCGGGTTATCTGAAGACCATATATTTTGTCTTTATTTGTGTGCACCATCTCTTTCTTGTTCATCTTGCAGTTACCAGTACACCTGCACGGTGCCTGCCGTAGCTGCACGCGCAGCCGTCGCCCTTTGCACCTTCATGAAGAACAGTGGTGGTAGCACTACCACTACCAGCAGCAGCAGCAACAGTGCGACGGAAGCAAGTGCATCGTCGATTCAGGCAGAAGCCGAGTCGTTGATTTTGCGAGCTCATCAAGCCTGCACGCAAGGAGTGATGGACGAAGCGCCGTCGTACTTGCAAGAACTCGCTCGCGCTCTGGAGCATCTGGATGACGTGAGTCTCTGATATCGGGCTATCATTGCATAAATCACTGCATTTATGCACACTGCAAGGCAATCCACGATCTCGAGGATGCTTAAGCATACCTCATTTGCCTCTTTGGCTTTTCTCCTGATTCTTTCTTATCAGGGCGGGTACGAAGGCCCACGCCAAGCAATCAAAGCAAAAGCGCCTCCGGTCCATGTAGCACCAGTTCCTCGCAGTGGCGCCAAGAACAACAACTTGACACCAAAGAAGGCAGCCATCAATCTGCAACCCCAACAGCAGCAGCGCAAGGCTGAAACTTCGCGCGTCAAGAGCACTCTGGCACAAGCCCCAAGAGCAAAAGCAGCAGCAAATACTGCACATGTAGCACTTGGGGGGATCCGAAAGCAGGCAACGTCATCGGTGCGCCCCTCTGAGTCTTCTTCGCCTCCTACTTCTACTTCTGCTTCTCAACGCACTGACAGTAGTATCAGTGGCAGTGCTAGCAGCAGCACTGGCAGTGGTAGTAGTGGCCGTGGTAGCAGCAGCGGTAGTCCTAGCAGCAGCATCAGCGGCGGTAGCAGAGGTGGTGGCAGCAGCGGCACGGGCAAAATTAGTGGAAAAAGTAGTGCACTGGCAGCAGAGATCGAGAGAGCCGAGCGTGAGTCAGCATCCAGGTGGCTGCAGCTGGCAGCAAGTGCAAAGAACGAGGGCGATACTGCTGACTCGCCGCCCGGCGCACCACTCAACGTGGACACCGTGCAACTCCTCGTGCGGGCGCTTCAGGTACGCTCTTATTGTCTTCGTTAATCCCCTAGAAGTTTGAGAGTGTACGCTATGAAAGACTTCCTACAAGCATAACAGAGAAAATAAAATAGGTTCAAAAGCGCTGAGTTGCTCCCGTTTGTTCGCTCGTGACGAGTTGAGCTCATGTTGCAAACGTGATGAATCGTTTTTGGCGACCTCTTGCGCTGTGCAGGCCATGCCGGGAGACCCCGGAGTGCAACGCGAAGTGGCTGCTCTGCTCAACGGCAGCGGTGATGCGCACACGGCTCGTAGTGGTGCAGCACCTTCCACAGCCCCGCTAGAAGGGCTCAGCCGCGCTGCGTTGCTGGAAGAGCTCCGAGCGGCAGAAGGCCGCGTCGCTTCAGTGTTACAGGCCATGGCGAGGAGTGGAAACTAAGTTAGTCGTGCACCGAAAAGGAAACATCGATTCAAATTTTGGTGCCTTCTTTTTGCTCTTGAGTTTAGTGCTTTGAGCTTCGAGAGATGGGCCGAGCTCCTTATCAAGAGCCGCTGGCTTCAGAAGTCTCTTTGTTTACTTAAAACGAAATTTACGATTAATAAATAGGGACTTCGAAATTTCGTTCCGACAGGACGTGGCTTCTAAGGCACTGCCGGGTCCTACGGCCCCTAACCAAAAAAATAAAACAATACTGCGCTAATTTAAGACCGAGAGTTATATTTTCGGAGGAAAGACGCCAGCTGGAGCCTGAATTGGCCTTCTGGCTTCTTGAGCAAATTTTCTAGCGCGAAAGCAGCGCATGTACTTATTTTGGTGCCTCTGTGACTACTTTGTGCTTGTTTTTCTTCGTTATTGGGAGAGTATTAACTAGACTAGACTAGTTATATTTTCGCCCCCTATAGCCCCCATTTTATTTCATATGGGTACTTACTTACCAATTAACTAAATGCGAAATGCGGCAATTTTACAGGAATGAAGTACTACTCATCAAGGGCCGACGGGCGACAGTGGTTCGACTGGGGGCCGGGGGTGTGTGATTGGGGACAACAAAGACAAAAGTGACAAATATACATCGCTTCAGTCATGAAGAAGGTCAATACGTGAACAAATAAGTAGGTGTTCTGTAAGAGCTGGTGCTTGCTGGGATGTAAGTCGTTATTTTTGGACACCACGGTATCCCATAAAATGCTCAGGTGTCTCTGTTCGGAGGTATGTGTACGTGCTAATGCACATGTGCTTAGTTCTCCTTCGCGGCCAAGTGGGTGTCATCGAGGGCCGAGAGCCAGGAGTTGAAGGCTTCAGGCGTGAGTTTTGTGCGTGTGGTCGCGAAAGCACGCAACTTGTCGTTCCGGTTGCTGCAAATTTTCGTGAAATCTTTTCCTGAATATGCAGCAAAGAAAAAGCAGTATTGAAGTGAACACAGTGAGCACAGATGAGGTGAATAGAAGTCCAGGGAGCTGAGTGTCGGTTGCATTGAGGAGCATGAATGTGGATCAAAATCAGAGACTTAGCATTACTATGAACTCCATATTTGTAGAACTCATCATATCCATCGATGTGATCCCTTGCAAGAAAGAAAGCTCAGCGCACACACCTTTTTCAGCCTTGATGCCAAAGCACTTGGGAAACTGCAAACTAAAACCTTCGTACATGGAGCCGGATGACGTCACGAAGTTGTGCTCGATCACGAACCGCACTCCGGTTTTGCCGATGGGTTGGCGCTTGAAGGACGGCATCGCCTCGAGCAGCTTTGCAGGAGCAGAAGTAGCGCTGGCTGCGTGAGGCGCGACAATGGGCGCTATGACTTTCGTTGGTGATGACGAAGTTAATGCAACAGGAAACAGTCCTGCCCCTGGTGGTTACGATAGCGCTGCTTCTTGAGTCAACTCTTGCGACATGTTTTCGGAGACTACCTGCTTTGTGAGCGGCGAAGCCATAGAGGTGGTTGGGGGGTAGGTAACGCTTACAGGCGAAGACTCTGTTTTATGAGGTGGGCCGAACATACTAGTAGCTGCACTTCGGCCGCAGCTGAGGAGGCTTTCATTGGGCATGACCTGCCGCCGGGGCGTAACTCGCGCATCAAGCACGAGAGCAGGCAAGGTATTCGTAGGGGTGTCCATCGAGGCCGCTGGATCGCGTGCATTCGTGATGGGGACAAAGTCTTCAGACGGAAAGAACGGGAAAAACGCGCCATCGAAGCTTTCGTCAGCCCAGCCAAACCATTCAGCTTTCTCGTCAGTAGCTGTCCTGTTGGGCTGAGCTGCGACGATCGCCGACGGCTCGTTCATGACAGGAGATTCATTCTTGATGGGTGGCCCCTCCGACACTTCTTTCCAATGGCCCCAGTCGCCCCATCCCAAGTTCGAGGTAGCGCCATCGTCTTTTGCCCATTCAGCGACAGCGTCCCCCCACACAGCGCCCTCTTCGGCTGCTGACTTGGGGTCTGGGCAGGATTGCGCTCGCTTAATCAAAGGGGGCACACCGAAGGGTGGACGCGGTGTCAACGGAACTGGCTGCGCCCAGCGAGCGTCGTTGCTCTGCAGACTATCCGCCAATGGGGTGGTGTCAGTCTCGAAGGCCGCGGCTGGAATATAATTTGAGCGAGACAGTTGCATCGCGTGCAGTGTGCGAATCGAGAACATTTCCGGCACGTTGGGTGCCGAGGCAATAGGCACCAGCAGAGACTTCTTGGGAGTGGCGCGCATTGACGATTTGGGCGCACTCGCTAAAGCGCCAGGGTCACCAACTCGAGTGACGCATCTGCTCGAACTTGCTGCAGCGCCAGCGGTGACGTCAAGTTGCAGAGGTTGGAAGGCTTTCGTGCTTGGGAGCCCATTCGTTGACCCATTTGCGCAGCCTGGGTTTTCCACGGAAGTGTCGAAGGGCGGCACCACTTGTGTCGAGATGTGCGATTTGCATTGCATGGCAGCGATGTGGAAAGAGGACGAGTTCACCTGAGAAAAAGAGAAGAGCCGAAATGGTGCAAAAAAAGTATTGCTATGGATTCGTACACAGAAATAAGAAATTACGTCGAGCGAATCGTGAAGAAATATTCAGGGCAATCGTGATTTTTAAAATATATAATTAGATACTTTTGGTCGAATTCCTCGCGTTCCTTTCTTTTTTTGAGCACTCACGTCGTCGAGATCGGCCCAGACTTCGTCCAAAAGGTCTCGGTTTACACCTTCATCGAATCGCCCGCTCGTGTTGCTCTGGCCGCCTTGTTTTTGGAACGTAAGCCCCCTTGGAGTACGGTCCTTGTCATCGTGAAGTAATGGTTTGAGCTCCAGCGTCTTGTCCATAGGCCCGACTTCACTTTCTGCGCGGTTTGGAGGCTTTCGTTGGCGTCGCTGGAAATTATTCAAACCAGGAAGCCGAGAGCGCGTGAGCGAATTTTTATCATTGATTGGAGAGATATCTTGCCTCCCTCCCCCTACGTCTGAAGTTTTAAAATTATCAAAGTCACACATGAGCATTGCAAGCTGGCTTTATTCTCACCTGACGGGTGCGGCGGCGGCTGCCTGCGACACGGGACGACCTCAGGGCTTCGCTTTCGACGTCTGAATCCTCCGCTTCATCGTCCGTGATGCCGCGACTCGGGGCGCCCCCAGACGACTCGTAACCCGAATGTTCGTGGTTCAGAGATTCAATGTTGGCATCCATACTTATCTTGACCGCCGTGCCTGCTTGAAGAGATATGCTGAGCTTTGGGGTTGTTTGGAAGCCGCTGCCATCTCGCCCCGGGCATGAAGGTATGGTGACGTGGGAATCTCCATGCTCATTTGTCTGCCGCGCTGAAATCCCGTCCTTTGAAGTAGGCCCCATTACGAGCCGCTGCAGAGCCTTCACGATGTCGACTGTCGTGCTCCCGCGCCGCTGTGGTGGGCGCGCCTCTTTGTTGGCAAATTGTGAACTCCGGCGGACTGACGAAGCCATTTTCGATAACTTCTTTTTGTGCTTGGGCAATGGAATTGTAAGGGACGACTGCGCCGCACACAGCTGTGCGGTTGAAAGTAGCATTGCAAAAAAGGGGGGTGAGAAATTGAAATGCTTACCACGGATTGTTCAATAAGTACAGTCGTTGCAGTACGAGGGGAAAAGTTACATGAAAGTGAGCACAAATTTTTACCATGGTGAGGCCACTGAGTTCCATTGCATTTTCAAGGTCGCACTGCACGCGTATTGCTTTGAGAAATGGATCGGGCAAGTCGTTTAAGTCATCCTCAGGATGATGTGCATGGGTAGTCCCCTGGTTTAATCTCGGGAGCGACATGAGGTCAATGCTTGGATCTTTCAGTACTTCAACACCACGGTATATTTTCGGGGGGGCAGGACTCAGTAAGTTGAATTCTTCGCTGACTTCTATGCAAGAACCCGCAGCTAACTTTAAAATAGCAAATATCTTACTTTGATTTGGCTGGTGGCTGGGTTGTTCAAGATTTGATCATTATGACTGACGTGTGAGATTCGACGGATGGTGGAGAAGAAGTGGAATTTCAAGTGGAGAGGTCGTCTGGCAGGGGAGAAAAGTCTCCATGTCGGCAAGAGCTCCCATTGGTGCAAACCATCAAACAGTTAAGATGGGTACTCCACACTCCACGCATGTTATATTAGGAGCTCTCGAATAGATCAACGAAGTTTGATATTTCTGCCTGTGGAGATCAAAAGTGAGTAGCAGCGAATTTTGTCTGTCGGTCTGTCGGTTGTAGCGTCGGTTTCTTGTCTGGGTACGGGCCGTATGTAATCACATGTTATTTATCACATGCGTTATGATATCAAGAAATAATGGGACATTTTCATTTGGGATATAAGATTGGCCAGCAGCAGCCCCCTTTAACTCATTCAGTGGAACTACCGACGTGCGGAGGATCCTGATTCGAATGTGAGGAGGAACAATTCTTGAACCTACATATGGAGCTCTAATTCATTGTAGTTTAACGGATCGGAAGCATGCAGCGGCACTGAACGGGACGAGACGAGGCGAAGCGACTCCATCCATATTTGGGTACTGAATGGGCCTTGAGTTATAACAATTGGGTTAACGGGACGGGACGAGGGGACGGAGAAATAGTGCTGTACTGTGCGCGGAAGATTGGGACATAGAAGGAGCAGGAAGAAGATAAGCGCAACGCCAAGCGTAAAATTACACGGGATATTTGTCATCAAAGGGAACGGGAAACAACGGAACCAACGGGCGGCTTCTACTTTATGTGAGGGGCAATCTTTAGTTCGTAGCTATACGCCCGAAGTGTAACTTACAGTTAAGATATGTCGATTGTCCGGTAAGAACGTCTCGCCGGCTCTCTAAATCTCGTATTAACGGTGAGACGAACCATCCCCCGTAAAGGGGAAGATTCCTCAATAACTCCACAACTCCCACATACATCAACATCAAGCCCGCACAGCACCCCAAAATTTCTTGTGCACTTGCTCTTCTGTGATACATCTCAGACTTCCACTGGACCCCGTTGGAGGGGTATTTCACTTCAAACAACACCAGAGTTCCCCTTCGACATTGAAAACTCCTTTCTCCC
>Ga0307982_1003809_pt1 | contig 11992 bp, 4 predicted proteins | sample OrgLakmetagen989_FD_201847 | JGI IMG/M metagenome (GOLD analysis project Ga0307982, IMG submission 201847) | Saline water microbial communities from Organic Lake, Antarctica - #989 | ecosystem: Environmental > Aquatic > Non-marine Saline and Alkaline > Saline | place: Antarctica: Organic Lake... | reverse complement strand
AAGCAAAATGCATCTGCTTCGTCCAACGTTAGGCGGAGACCATCAGTGGGCGGCATGGCTGCATCCGTGGCTCAAGCTAGCAGCAGTAACAGCAGCGGCGGCGGTGATTGGCGGTTGCGCTCTCGACGAGGCTCCATCTTTCAAGCATCAGCAGCGCCCACGTCACCAAGCAACGAGCTTGGATCAAACAACAATAATTGCCACAGCACAAGGGCTGGAGGTCGCAAGGGGGCGCCCACGGCAGAGGCAGCCGCGGCCGCCGCCGCGCCGGAAAGTTTGGCCGAAGATCCGTTGGGCTTGTCGGAGCTCAACTTGGCGGCGGTGGAGCAGGTGCGGCTTCGAGCCCGGGGACCAGACCACAGCAGCCATCGCTTACAGGGTGGTGGCAGTGGTGGTGGCGCAAGTGGAAGGCGTGGGAGTTTAGTAGGGTTTGCTGCCAAGCACGAGCTCATTGATCGCCTGAAGGGCGATGCATCTTCGTCTGCTTCTTCCTCCTCTAATGCGGCAGCTGCTGGTGGTGGTGATGCTACAGAGGGGAATTACAGTAGCGTGGGGAATGGGTCAGTACTGCCCACGTCGGCGTCCTTCGACCCAGTGGCATTTTTGGCTCTGGTCCACGGCCGCGCCACGTTTGCTGAGCTCGTGCGCGGCCGCGAGCGCTTGCTCACGCAGGTTGGTAGCAATGGGAGTGTTGAGGGCGGTGCTGAGAGAGTGTAGTTGGTTGATTTGGTTTCCTCACATACTTCCGAAGATGATGTTTGCATTAGCATCTTCTCTCCTATAAAAATATGTATCCCGCGCGCGGAAATGCGGTCTTCCGATGTCTTCTTTTGTGTTGCATGATTGCCATAGTGTTGCCTCATGCTTCCTCTTTTTCGATTGTCGTTTCGACCACATTCACCAATGGTTTGACAGGTGGGCACGCAGAAGGAAAGCTTGATGAAACTGGTGCGCGAGCACTTCGACACTTTCATCCGGTCTGCTGACTCCGTTGAGCATTTCGCGCTCGCGTTTGAGAAAGTCGACGTTGGCGATTCCACCACATCCGACTCCTCAGGGCATGCACCTCGTACTAGTCCTTCTTCGTCTTCTCCCACAGCAGCAGTGGAGACCCCATCCATTGTGCACGCTAGTGCGCTTGGCTTGAGCAGCTCTAGCGCTAGGTCTCGGCGCGGATCTTTCCTTGGGTCGGGAGCGCAGAACGCCGTGCTCGAAGCTTCCGTGGCTTCCCTGGCTCGCGTCGACTTAATGGGCCTGCAAGATTTGGTGACGGTAGCCCAACGAGACGCGCGGGACGCGTTTGGGTTGCTGTTGAGCCGGGGGGCTAGGCTGCGCGCGCACAAGCTCGCGCGCCAGAAGCTGGCGGGGTGGGGTGCGGGGGTGGTGGACGCACCCCAAAAGATGGCGGAGTGCTTGGTGGCCTCGCCGTCGCTCAAACTAGCGGAAGCCGTGGGGCACTGGCGTCGCGTCCGGCGCGCCCTTGCGGCCGCTGCCACCGCCGCCGCGGCTGCCCCCGCGGCTTCTTCCGGTGCCGACGGGCCGTCGAGTAAGCCGGTGGGTGAACCGACGAGGCAGTCTGCGGCGGCGAGTACTTCATCCTCAGGTCGCCGCGGTCTTACCAACAGTAATGATAGCAGCAATAGCACCAGTGGCAGTGCCGGCAGCGCGAATGCAAGTGCGTCGATGCTGCTGCGGCGCGTGAGTGGTGCTGCTGAGAGTGTTGGGCTGCGAGTGCGTGTGGCTCTACAGGCAGAGCTAGCGGCATTCCCAGGAGAAGGAACTCCTGGTGCTTCTCCGGTCTCAAACACGCCCCTTGGAAGTGCTACCAATACAACGACGACTGCAGGAAGTGGACAAGCAAGAGATAGCTTCCTCAAGTCAAGTGGAGGAGTCGATGCACAGTTGAACGGTGCAAACAGCGGCAGCAACGCTGGTGGCCAGGGAGCAGCGGCTGCATCGGGTGCTGTGCGTACCTCCCGATTGCTGCGTGCTGCTGCACTGTTGGTTGAAATTGGCCCTGGCCTAGACGCTGCTCACAGCAGCAGCAGCGGCAGCAGGCGGCGGCGCGGCAGTAGCAACAGCAGCAGTTGTGGAACTGGCTTGCCTCCAGTAGCCGCGCCACTCCCGCAGTCCTTGCTGCCGCGGCGCATAAAGAAAGCGAAAGATCGCCCGCCAACGAGCCCTGTCCAAGGCACTGCTTCCGCTGCTGCCAATGGTGGTGCTGCTGCCACTGCTGAGTCCCCACCATCGCCTTCTCCTCCGCTGTCTCCGGTTTCTCCTTTGTCGCCGCCAGCGTCGCCGCTGGCGCGGACCGGCATCTTCGGGAACGCAGCGGCCGAGGCAGCGCGCGCGCGTGAAGTGAACCGGGCGCGGCGCAGCGCGGTGGCAAGGTCCCCCCATTTGGGTGGTTTGCTGTTCCAGGCGAGCCATTTGAAGGTGGCGGCGCAGTTTGCTGCTCGACGAGCCGAAAAAGACAGAGTGAGAGATCTGAAGAGCAGCAGCAGCAGCACAGGCAGGAGTGGGCATCAAGCGACAACTTCAGGGGTCGACAAGGAAACTAGTCGAAGAAGCACGTCAGCACCCTCGTCGTCATCATTTATGGCGACTGTGGGTGCGGGAACCCGACGACCTCCCAGGCGAGGCTCCCTGGCGCTGATGGAAAGAGCTTCCCGCGCTGGCGCTGCGTTTGGCAGCGACGACGAAAGCGACGACGACAGCGATTCTTCAGCTGTTGACGACGACGACGACGATGACGGCGAAGTCAAGGATGACCAGGGCAAAAGGAAATTTGCAGCGGCTGGTGATGACGATGTTGATAAGCAAGAAGATGAAAGCCTGGCACAAGTGTCGCCTTGGTTGCGCGAGTTGCTGTTGGCGAAGGCGCAGCGCGCGGTAGCTACCGTGGCGAGCGCGAAGTTGGAATTCGACGCGGCTCGAGACGAGGAAAGGCGGAACGCCAAGATTCAAGCCAAGCTAAAGGTTGGTCGACCTTCAATTTCTTTCGTTATCTTGTAACAAATTTAAACTGACAAAACAAGTCTCTTCATTCTCTGTCACGCGTTGCACGATTGTATTTCTCGTGAACTTTTACTCATTCCAGAGGTTTTCTATGAGTGAATGCTTTTCTTTCGAACTTGCGTATGAGCGGCCGCTCTCATCTGACTTTTGTCACTTTAACTCCCCCCACCGTGGCAGGCATCTCGAGACAAGATTCTGGCGGAACGAGCCGGTGAGCCGTCGGATAGCCCTTCTTCGGCGAATGCAGCTGCCGTCGGCAGAGAAGCCGCTGCACACGCAGCCACTGACCGAAGCACTGCCACCGCCGCAACACAAGCCGCGCAACCAGGCGGGCCTAACGGTACTCCGGGCTGTGGCGTGGCGGCTGTGGTCTGGAGCGGCCAAACCGACGACGAAATCGAGCACGACGAGGACGCCAGCGAAGGAGGAGAAGGAGGCGCTGCCCCACCGCTCAGTGCTCGCGCGCGGTTGGTTTACGTGGCGCTGTTGGCGGGCGCTTGTCGCCGCAGTGTGCCGCTCGTGTGCGCGCTCGCGGGTCGCCTGCACTGCGACCCGCTCGCCTCGAGCACGGCCAAGAGCACACCTAACATGGCAGGTACGCCAGCAACAGCAGCGGCAGCGTCCGCAGCGAGCTCGTTTTCTCTCGCACTCGGGGCCCCAGACATCAAGAGCAGGAGTGGCACCACGAGCGGCACCAACGGCACCAACACGTTGGGTGCGTCGATTTTTACAGAAAACGAGCCGCCAGCGACCCTTGCTGTGAGGTCGGCGTACCAGGACGTGAAGACGGCCGCAATTGCCGACTGCAACGGCTTGCTGAAGAGACTGGTAGCGGAGCTGCGGCTCGCAGTGCTCGGGCAAGACGATGAAGATAGCGAAGGTCAAGGAGACGTGCATGTCAACAACAGTACCACCGTTCCGGGCTTGACAAGTCCCGCTAGTCCTGCTTGTTTTGAAAGGAAATCCGGGTCGACAGCTGGAACTGCACAGCAACGGTCACGGCGAACTCGAGGTAGTGCGCCATTTCTGAGAAAGGCCAAACTGTGCCGTGGAGCTCTCGACATTTCCAGCTTGCGCGCTGCTTTGCCGGAGCTTGTGGACCTCTGTGATGGCTTACAAGTGCTCGATCGCGCACACGCTGCTCAACCTTCGCCATCATCGACAGAGCCACAGAGTGCTAGTGCTGTCGCACCGGAGACTACCACAACCACTCAGAAGGAGAAGGACGATGATGCCGGCGAGGAGAGCGATGCTAGCGATCGCCAGCAGACTTCTGCTGCTTTCAAGGATGAAGGAAAAAGTCAGGAAGAAAGAGGTGCATCGGAGTCGAATGCAGGGTGCAGCATTTTGATCGGGGTCGTAGCGGAAGCGCAGCGACTCGTCACTGACGTGCTGAGCCGCGTGGCCACGGCTGCTTTTGCCAATACCAAGGCTGAACTGAGCCGCCAGGCCACCTCCATCCTGTTGAACGCATCTCCTCAACCCAAAGACTACAGCAAGAACCATCGTCACCTTGGCATTGGTGTCAGTAGCCCTATGGCATGTGCTTGGGCGTTTCATTGTCTTGCTTCAGGTCGCCTTCAGCAAGACAATGCGCAGCAGCAAGGCTCCCTCCCTCCTCACCTAGCCCATGCTATACAGGCCAGTCTGGCTGCTCTATCGATGAACCACCAATCTTCCTCTCCTGCTGCCTCCAGCGGCAACAGCAGCAGCATCTTGATTCGCGACCGCCCACTGCAGCAGATAGCATCAACAGCATCAACAACAAGGACTGCAGTAGGCGCCGTTCGTCTCCCTGAGCTCCTGAGCATTGCTCTTCTAACGGCGCTCGACGCATGCGTGGTTGGCGCACCTTCGTCGCAGGGGAACAGAAGCAGTGCTGCTACTAGTAGCAATGGACTCGTGCTTCGCGGGTGCGCGCACGCCGCACTTGAAGGCGCGCAGGCCTGCGCGCAGGAGGCACTCGCCCTGCTCCAGGCTGAGGCACAGTCCTCGGAGGCGATGTTTGCTGGAGGCACTGCTACCACGGCGGCTGCTGCTGACTCTTCTGCGTCCTCTTTTTTGCAGGCTCGCAGGAACGACACACCTTTGAACCTTTGGGACTTGGTTGGATTTGGGGAGCCGATCCACTCGAACGTAATCTTGAACGATCCTAGCGATGACGCAGCTGCTGTAGCCGCGTTGAAGCGACGTGACCTTGTAGCTCTCATTCGATCTGCCGGCTCGCCGGTACCTTTGCATGCTGCTGGCTTGAGCTCCAGGCAAGCTTCAGCAGTGAAGGCGCACGTGCAAATGGTGCAGCGAAGCAAAGAGGCATCTCATACCAGAGTGGAAAATCTGGTGCAGCTGCTGGGGCGAGAAGCAGCCCTTGCGGCCATCGCTCGAGGAAGCCGCGCAGGTAACAACAACCGCAGCAGCAGCGGTAGCAGCAGCAGCAGCAATGGATTGAGCGAAAGTGAGTCGTCATCGTCAATGACGAGTGCAGAGACCAGCACCAAGCAACTGGTAGCAGCCCACCACGCGAGCTGTGCCCAAGAGCGCCGCAGTGTAGCCCACTCCCGTCAAACCACCCTGACATCCTTGCAAGCAGGAGAAGACCAGCCACTGATTTCGTTTGCCACAAGTGAGGGCGCGGGTATTCAAGGTGCTGGTGATGGCGAAAACGAGGCGTCTGAGAATGATGACGTGGCGGGAATGTCCGAACGGCACATTGCTGCTGCCATTTTGGACCGTTTCCTGGCAGCTTCGGAACACGGCACCACTACAGGAAGTCGAGCCTTGCTACGCCTCCTGGGTGGCCACCAAGATGACGAGGAAAACGATCCAGACTTGCCACGCTTGAGAGCAGCGGCTGCTGCAGCTATAGCAGCGCATCGCGCCTGCAATCAGAGCAGCCGCAGCGCTTCCAGCAGTGGTAGCACTAGCGGCGCCGACGATTTGCTTGTCGCTGCAGCAGATTGTGCGCGGGTGGCCGCCGTGGTGTTGCCCCAAACTGCTCAGCGCTTAGAGGAGTTGCTGCTCCCGTCGCGACAAACCCGCATGGAGGGTGGAAGCTCTTTCATTTGCCTGGCGGACGAACGGAAGGCTTTTGCGTCCCTCGGTAAATTTGCTTTCTGCTATTTTCTGCTGTATCGTACGTACGCTATTCAAGGGAAGAAAACTAAATATCCAAAGGATATTGTTTCTTGTCTTTTTTCCCCAAATATTCGATCGTTTTTTTTCTTCCTCATCTATTTTACTTCGTTTTCTTCTCTGCGCGTGTTGCGCCGCCGCTTGATTCGGGCTATATTAGGGGCTTGCCTGCTGGCGCGTCACCATGTTTTCCAATTGGCAGCCCTTCGCAAAGTTGCGCGCCACGGGTGGCGCCCCTGGCCGATGCGCACGACGACGACGACAACGATGATTATGCCCAGTGTTCCTTCATTACCAAGTTACATGGCTTGTGTGCTGCAAGCGTTGGTGGACGCAAACGCGAGCTTGGTAGCTCAATTCGGAGCGGCTAACAATCGCAGCGGCAGCAGCAGCAGCAGTAGCAGCAGCTTTAGCAGTAGGAATAGTAATAGTAACCGCAGCAATGGCCATCTTAATGAGGGTAGTGGCCATGGGAAAGGTAGTGGAGCTTTGTTTCAGGGCACGGCTGCAGCTTCCTTTGGACACCTCGCAGGCGCTGCCCTCTTGGCCATTGTGGTCTGTGCCGAAGGCCGTCTTGCTGCATCCTCTGCCTCCGCTGCCACCTCTACTCGCAGTACCAACAAGAGCAATGATGGACACGTTCAGCTCTTGACTCCAATTGAGGCGCGAATGCGTGCTGTAGAGATATCCTTCTTCACGAACGCTTTGTTGCCTCTCGCAACTCAAGCTTGTGTACCGAGCTCCAGCCCCCTTACGATTGAAAATGGCAGCATTGGTGTGGCAGCAGGTGCAACCAGTAGGCCACCGCTGAGGCATGGTAGCGCAGATTTGGCGAAGCAGTATCTGTCCAAAGACTGCTTGATAGCGCTCGAAGCCAGAGCACACGCCGCTGGAGAAGCCCTTAGAGGTGTGGCAGGCGTGTCTGCGGCACAGGTGCACGAGCAGGTGGCTGAAATGCAAGAGCACGCGGGGTTGTACCTGGCCTGCTTTCCGTGATGTCTGGTGATGGGCGATGGGAGGTGCTTTATCTCACGAGGCCCAATCAAAGACAGAAACAAATGAATTGCATATGGAAATTACTAAGGATGCAGGAGTAGATTCATTTACTTCTAATGATCTAAAAACTAAATAAATCATTTTTGCTTTATACAAAAGAAATGGCTACGCTTCACACTTCTATAGGGACCTTACTCTATGTTTGGAGAGTATCCAGGGGACTTGACACTAAATCAGACAAGACTCAGCAGACAGGTACCTCTTTGGCCACCTATAACCAAAATGATACATTCAAAGAAGAGAGTAAGCTTAAAAGACCTCCGCAGAAGCAGAGATAATGGGCTCTCCTAATCACATGGGCGCAGAATTCATTCACCAATTTTGACTTCGTTCTAGAGTTCTTTCTACGGACGCCTGCTCTGTGTTCCACGTCAGTGTGACCCAGTGTCACCATACTGTCCTGTATTGCAGTGCCAGGTTGGCTTAGCTTAAATTTGACTCCATTTCCAGTTGCTGTGTTGCTTCTGTCATTTCTGCTTCGAGCTCATGTAAAGCGGACTTGAGTTCAACAGGATTCTGAATTTGCGGAGCTTTAGATGAAGCCTCGTCATGCAACTCGCCTGAATATAGATTCTTGCCAACTTCGGCCGCCAATTCGTCAAGCGCTTTGCTCATACCATCATCATGGGTTTCGGTACAATAAATCATAGAAGACTTGAGACCACCATTCGCTGCTTGAGAGGTAGCTAATTCAAGTTTCGTCAAGAGAGCCTTGACTTTGTTCTTTTTCGGTTGTTTTGAAAGTCGTCTCGTAGAGTGCGCAAAACGTGCCGTTTCCTTGAATAGCCCAAGCGTTTCATGCACCAAATGTTTGTTCGTTGAATACTGCTTTTGAGAAACGCCAGCAGTTGAACTCAATAAAGCCAGCGAGAGGTTCGACCGACACGCCAATTGAAAGAAGCCAAAGACCGTTGAAGTCGCCCAGGCTACAGCAGCATCTGCCGTCATCACACCTTCAGGTGTGCCGTCGGAAAATGACACATCAGATATGGAGGGAGTCGATGTCGACTCCGCGCGGACAGCTGCAGCCGACAAAGCCGCAAGTTGACCAGCAATTTCGACAAGTAAATTCCGCTGAGCACTGACCCCACAGCCACGTACCGTTAGAGAATCCATGAAGAAAGGCAGGAAAAAGTCAACGGCGTCGTCTTTTATTTCAGGGCTCAAGCTACTGCAATCATCGAGGGAACGACGGAGGTGCCGTGTAACACGCTCAATCAATAAAGGTGGAACTTGTGTAGCTTTCGCCAGATTTGGCCACAGGTGTGGAGATTCATCACGCTTGCAGATGACGCCCCTTGATGTTTTCACTGTACTGATTCTAACAGCTGAGAGCTTCTGGTTCAGTGCTGCTTGAAGCTTCCTCACGATGCGCCTTACGAACGAAGCCAGAAGCGGTAAAGTCCTAGCAACTGCGAACGAACGCGAGTTTGGCGATGTTTCCTCATTATTCTCGCTGTTGTCTACATAGGCACTTACACCGATACCATTTATAGCCGAGAAACTTACGTGGTAAGTAGAATCTGGTTTCAAATCTTTGACGGTGACGGGGAAATCAGAGAGGCGAACTAAAAGCAGTCGAGGTGCCTCAGGGGTCATCTTAACATCGACTGCTTCTTCTCCTCCATCCTCAAGGATGTTACATACCAGTCTCTTTATTCTGATCTTCATCCATATGAGAGGAAGTTCATCTTCATCTTGAGAGTTTGGTTCACACCTCGGAATTGATCCAAAGAGCGGTGACACTTGACACGGCGTGCAAATCTGAAAAGACCTTGAAGTGCTCCTTGCACCAACCACGAGTTTGAGACTGGGGTTAACGCAACACAGACTCGACCAGGATGAACACGGTAGATACGTTGGAATAGACGGAGGACCAAGGTATAAACTTTCAATGCAATGTTGTCGCAGAACTTCCGTCGCTGATTCGTGCCGAAAAAGTCGGGTGAGGCAAAGTGCTGTATGGCCATCATTATCTCGGGCTAATGCATTTGCATGGCCATCCAACAATGCTTCAAGGCATTGCGTGTGCCCATGCAGAGCTGCAATATGGAGTGGAGTTGTCTTGGAATTTGCTGTAGTGGCATTAGGCTTGGCGTGCCTTTCTATCAGCCACCGTATGCAATCAGCACTGCCGGAAGCTGCTGCATGGTGCAACAAAGTATAGCCCCTTTCGATGAAAGGATCAGCTTCGCCCTCGTCCTCCAGAGCGTCGTCAGTGGGACAGTCAGCCTGCGTGAGCTCCATAGGGTCGGCGCCTTCAAACGCTTGGACCATTGCTGCAACATCATTCATCAAAACAGCGTCGAAGGCAGCACGCGTGCTGTGGGCGCCTGAAGCCATATGTCAGGTTCAAGCTAGCTAGACTTCGGTAATGATACGATCCTCAATAGTTACTACTAGCTAGATCTAGTATTAAGCGATCTGTAACCAAAGTATTTAGAAGTACGGAAGGCTTATCATGCAGCTTCAAAGAGCGCTAAGGTGGTGAAGGAGCAAGCAGGCCATCGTAATTTTCGGCTGAGTCTGTAGTGTCTGCGGGCAAATGTAACGGCTCATCTTTTTGCCTTTTTTTTTTTTTTTTCTGAGCCCCCCCCGAGGGGAGACTGGATTTAGTAACTAACAGGCAGGGTGCTTTTGATGAGAATATGGTTTTGAAAAGCAGAAAATCAGCCAGCCTCTGCTGTGTTCCTGTTCCTCCCTCCCTGTTTCTTGAGTTATTACAATGCACTCATAAACGAAACTTGAATGCACCCGCTCAAGGCTTCGTGCTTGTGATCAAAAGACGTCAAACGAGCCCTGCAATGTCCAAGGATAATTTAAATACGATGGAAAGCCCGGCCACGGCGACGTCAACAGGTTCAGCAGATTGGCTCTTTAAATCCCCCTCTTCAGGCGGTGGCTCGTCAGAGAAGGATCAACTAAGTGTAGCCTCGACAGGAAACGCTATGGAGACTGAGGAAGCTACTGAAGGCACTCTAGCTGAGACTCCCAAGGAGTCTATAACGGAAGAAGACAATGCTGCGGGTGCGACTGTGGGTGTAGGGACAGCTCCGGCGGCAGGTGAGAGCGTTGCGTCCAAAGAAGACGAAAACGACGAGGAGGCAGCGGAGGCATTAAAAGGCGGCGAGGAAGGCAGCGGAAGCAGTAACACCGGAGAAGCGAATGATAATACCGCAGATGGAGAAGGACCTGAAGCAGTCAAGGCCAAAGACGTGAAGGACACACGCGTCGTTCGACTGAACCTGGACGAGCTGAACCCTCACTTGGTTTGCCGCCTGTGCTTAGGCTACTTCCGGGACGCGCACACCATTACCGAGTGCTTGCACACCTTCTGCAAAGCCTGCTTGCTGAAAGAGTTTGACAAAGGCTTGAGGATGTGCCCGCACTGCCGCACCGACCTGGGCCCGCACCCCCTCCACGTGATTTTGTACGACCGCACCATGCAAGAACTGGTCCACAAAATCTTGCCCGACCTGGAGGCTGGGGACGCGGCCAAGGAAGCGGCTTTCTACGAGAGCCGAGGCATCAAACCGAAAGCGGTAGAGCGGCCAGCTGTGTCCCCTCGATGCGCAGCGAGCGGCGGATCTTCGTCCTCTTCCTCGTCTTCTTCCTCGTCCTCCTCTTCGTCGTCGTCTTCCTCGTCGTCGTCACCCTCATCAGGGGGCGGGAAGCGAAGCCGCAGTTCAAACGCGGGACATGATTCGATATTGCAGCCAGGGGAAGCCGAAATGAATTACAAACTATCACCCGATGCTGCTGGCAACGGATCTACTACGAGCGCGATGGTGATGGGCAGCTTAGTGATGCCCTTTTTGCGCACCTCGGGCAAACTCAAGGTAACAACTTGGTTTGAATCAAACTTGATACATCGCTTAACTGGACCCATTACTAGATAAAGGCTTCATGTCGAGAGCGCAGAAAACTATCCATAGGACTGATAGTACAAAGGACTGCTATTCACGTAAGTATGCGAAGTTTACTTTGTTTTCCGCGATGATTTTTATTTGCATTTCTTATGTTCATGAAGTACTTTTTCCCCTCTCTTCGCGTTCTACAAGGTGTCCCAACTGAGGAAGTACTTGGCCAAAAAGTTGCCCGGTGAGGTAGAAGCTGCCGACGACATTGAAGTGCTCTGCAATGGCGAATCTTTGGGGCCAGAGCTCGACCTCTACTTCATCAAGTGCACGCGATGGGCGCAAGGCGACACTCACTTGCTGCTCAACTACCGCAAACGCGCGAGCACTACCTGGACCTAATTCACGCTTCAAAAGCCAAGGTGCTGGCAGCGGAGGCGATTCAATGTTATACCTGTATCCTGCCTTTGTTATTGCTTTCGACAAGAGAGGCTCGCCACTCGAGGCAGCGGAATTGGGGCTCGAATTAATTGCTTTGCACTTTACACTAACTTACCGAATAACCGGGTTTTAGTTTTAGTGGGCAAAACCCTGAGCCCTGTCTTAGTATTTGCCCCCTTCACTGTGCATTTCGGTTGCGCCGGAAGTTTGTAGTTTGTAGGGATTGCGTCGGAAAAAGACCAGCGAGAAAGATTTCGCCCTGGATTTGGACATAGCACTAAGTAATTAGTAGTAACAAGTAAGTAGACTCATCCTCATCCTCAGACGCCTCAGACCCGCCGTGGACTATGGACCCTGGACACTGGATTGTCTGGACTGTGGACTGCGCCAAAGGTCATGGAGTAATTTCAACGTACATCAGGCCAGATTTTAGAGCACCAGGCTGCTAATTGGGAAAATCTTAGTGCTGTACTAAGGATATCCTTATT
>Ga0307982_1003808_pt1 | contig 11992 bp, 11 predicted proteins | sample OrgLakmetagen989_FD_201847 | JGI IMG/M metagenome (GOLD analysis project Ga0307982, IMG submission 201847) | Saline water microbial communities from Organic Lake, Antarctica - #989 | ecosystem: Environmental > Aquatic > Non-marine Saline and Alkaline > Saline | place: Antarctica: Organic Lake... | reverse complement strand
AATGGAAGTTGCAGCTGAAAAGAGGCTTTGCTTGAGTGCTGCAGTTGCATTCTTAGCGAGTACCATACGCACGCCAGCTTGAATGCGGGTCGCAGCGAGCCGCCTGCGACGAGCCTGTTGCCGAGCACGCGACTGAGAGCGCGCAGCTATAGCGGCTTTGCGAGCTGCCAGCTCCTTGGCATCTGTGTACTTGACTTGGCCGTAGGGTGAAACGACCACGTGCTGTGTGACCCCCCCTTCTTTGCGGGGCGAGGGGGGGCCACTGCGCTGAGGCGAAGTCGCCTTCTTTTTCGGGCTTCGGCTCTTGCTTCGTGCCCGCCGTGTTTTCGAGCCCCCCCTGACAGGGCTTCGTTTTCCTCGTGGAAGGGACGACCGAGATGCATCCACTTGCAGGGGGGCTGCCTGTTGCGGCGATTCAGTTGCCTGGGCTTGCGGTTCTAACGGGCCCACTCCTCCACTTGTGTCATCTGCACTCAACTGGGCGCGCACAGCGGCGCTGAAGTGTGGGTGGTCCATGGGGGGACGCCAAGCCACACCAAGCTTCACCTTGGGCAGGGCCTGCACTTGTGCTGGGCGGGTGCTCCTACCGCTGCGCCCAAATACATCTGCAATGACAAGCCACTGCGGGCCATCTCCGACATCAACTGCATCTGGCATGTGCAGTTGGAAGTACGGGTCGTAACGGCTGGCTGCATGAAGAACCTGAGGAGAGGCAGCAGTGAAGCCCTCAGTGTGTTGTGTCTGATGAGTGTGTTCTGCCTGCTGGGTTGGTTCAGCCGGAACACTTTCGCCCAGGCTGTTGTCCTCGCCCACGGTGTCATGGCCTCCTGCGCCACTTAACGGTTCAGGGGCGCTTGCGCTTTGCCCTGGGTACTGGGCATGTGAGTGTTCGCTTTGACTCGTGACACCCCTCGGCTGCTGACTGCTGGATGCGGTTCCAGCTCGGAGTGCCATGGAGACCCCCCTCGACAAGCCTGAGGGGGGGTCGCGGTTGTGGTCACATGTGGCCTCGAAACCGTACAGGAGAGCCTTTGCCACAGGGATGTCCACACTACCCAGCAGCTCCCCTCCCCGTCGTTTGTAAAAGTCCAGGTGCAGGGGGGCCCCGCTCAGTTTGGTGGGTAGTCGCTCCAGAGGGATGCTGACAGCGGCAGGCCACGATGGGTGGGCTCGCAGCGGCAGCTCAGCACCAAACAGCTCAACCCTTCCCACACGGATGCTGGCAAAGTACTCCCCGGAGCGTTTCGGCTTAATGCGTTTCCCATTCACCACCTTGGGGGGGTACAGCAGTTGCAGTTGCTGCGTTGCATGGATGCTCAACAGCAAGCTGCCGCACGGGGGCAGCTCCGGTGCGTGCTTGCTGCCAGCTTTCCGCCAGTGCGCTCGGCGGGGAAAGGAAAAACGCTCTGCCTGACGAGCAGCGCTGCGGCCTGTAGACGTGCTTCTGTGCAGCATTCTGGAGGAGCCGGGGGCGGAGCGATGAGCCCCCACCAAGCCGCGTGGGACCGCCAACAAGTCCGCTGCACTTTGGTTGCACTCGTATTCAATGGCAAGAACATCAACTTGTGGCATGTCGCCGTCAGCTAAGTGGGTGTAGGGGGGCTCCACGTCCACTTGCCCCGAAAGGTCGCCCACCCAATGCTCGTCCAGGGGTGTTGGCTGCAGAAACCACTGGCCCATTTGCCCCAAAACACGGACGCCTGGTCGCAGCGACCTGCTGCTGTGTGTTCCAGATGGCGACGACAGGCCTAGGCTGCCCATAGATTGGGATCCTGCCAGCCGCCCAGACCCCCAGACGCTGAGCTGCGGTCTGGCGGGGGGTCCAATGTCTGGGCTTGTGCTATGCAGAGAACTGCTGGGCGCACTGTCGCCCACTTCAGCTGTCGTCGCCCCGGGCCCAGGGGGCAGCACAGGGGCTGCTGGGGTGCGGGCCTGTCCACGCTGCTGCCGCGGTGATGGATCCCTCAGTCTGCGCTGGGCACCTTCGGGTGCACTGCCACTTGGTGGTGCAGGTCCTTGATGCTGTGCTGAGGGGGGGGCGGGGGCGGTAGAAGGGGGGGGCGACGGTTGATTTCCGCCCATCGGAGCTGCCGCCGCAAAAGGAAGCGATGGAAAGTGCTGTGCCGATGCTGAGGAAATGATTGAGCCATGGGGCACAATCTTCATAATATTTGCTGCAAAAGCCGGCTTTTGGGCGAGTGGGGAGCCGAAGCGGGACTCCGAAGCTTGGAGGCTGCGCAGGCCGGAGCGCTCCGTGGCGAAACTGGTAGTGGCTGTATTTGAAAATTCGCCAGTCAACGCTCTTCTCCGTGATGATTGTGTGCTTGCGAATGGATTTCCTCTGGCTTTGTGGATCCGCCGACCTGTGAGAAAGTGGCTGTGTGAGTGTGTGTGGCGTCGCGTGCGACAGCTGCATCATTCTCACGCAGTAGTTTTGGGCCAGTCACAGCACTTGTGCGGAGCTGTGGTACGGGTGCCGGGCCACGCTCAGGAAGTATAATTTCTTCCCGGTTATTTACAACGTGTTTGGTGGATGCGTACATCTTGTCACGCGGAAGAAACAAGCTTGAGAAACCGAGTTTCCCGTCCGGCCTGCGCCTGGCCTTTGGCGCGATCAACACTTGTTTCCAGGCTTGGTATACCAGCAGACAGAAGCAAGTATCAGACAGAAATGTTTTTTTGCCTGCGTATGAGCGTGCATGGACACAGCCGCTGGCTCGGCGGCTCGGCGGCTCGGCCCCCCACGCATCGACTTGCGACTCCAGCCTGCCGTGCTGCACATAGATTGCGCGCCGGGATAAAAACCTATTTATTATGCGGGAAGGCTGCTGATAACAATGCGTTGAATTCTAGCAGCTGGCAACAATGGCCGCAATCAGTGCTGCACAAGAAACTCCTACACTGTGCGTGCACACTTCAAACGTGCCGGGCGCAGGGCTTGGCCTGTTCACTCTCCACGCTATACCTGCTGGGACTGAGGTCACACAGTACCGTGGAACCATCTTGTCAACCAAAGAAGCTGTGCGAAAAGACCGTGACAAATCATACCTCATGCGATTGGGCCCTCAGGTGAGAGCTGCAAAGCATGAAAAGCGCTGACACTCTCAACGCTGCTGCTGTTTGCAGAAGTATCTGGATGGCGCACAAGACAAGCTGATGCTTGCAAGATACATCAATGATAGTTGCTCTATCACCTATAATAATGTTTATTTCGACAAGCGGCCGGACGAGGGTGTTGCTGGAATTGTCACGCTTCGAGACATTTCTGCTGGCGAAGAGCTGCTGGTCAGCTACGGAAAGTGGTATTGGATGAAGGCCCCTGGAAGCAAACTTGTTGCCCCAGATGACAGTGCAGCCATTTGGCCACCCTGCATTGCAAAACAGCAGCTTCTGGACAGCCATGCAGCTGTAGTACTCGCAGCTCAACAAGCTGCCTCGTCATGACTTACACGCATTCGTTCAGGAGAGGTGTGATTTGAAGCAGAAACACAGCAAACTACTATGTTAAAGCTGTGGTACTCTTCCTTAACTTCATTCGCTGGGAGAGCTGTATGCAGTGTTTTCGCAGCTCACCTGCGTGCTTTGAGAAACGCCACTTTAGTTGTTGGACATCACCCACTGCTCATCCACAGTGGTGTACTCCACCAGCTCCTCGGGGGTAAACCAGTTGGCAATCTCAGCCTGGGCAGACTCGGGGCCGTCGGATCCGTGAATGATGTTGCGTCCAACCTGCACGCACAGGTCGCCGCGGATGGAGCCGGGGGTGGAGTCCAGGGGGTTGGTGGTGCCCATCAGCATGCGCCCGCCCTTGATGCAATTGGTGCCCTCCCAAACCATGGCCACGATGGGCCCAGAGGAGAAGAACTTCACCAGGCCGCCGAAGAAGGGCTTGGTGGAGAGGTCGGAGTAGTGGGAGGCGGCCTTGGCCTCACTGGGGTGCACCATCTTCAGGCCAACCAGCTTCCAGCCCTTGGCCTCGAAGCGCTTGATAATCTCGCCAACCTGCTTGCGCTGCACGGCGTCGGGCTTGCAGGCGATGAAGGTGCGCTCCTTGGCGGTGCCGGGCACGCCGGTGTGGGAGCCGGCGGCGGCCTTGCAGGCGACAGGGGCGGCCGCCCAAGAAGTGGCGGCAGTGGCAGTCACAGCAGCAGCAGCAACAGCAGCAGCACTGTGAATAAAATTGGGTTTCAGAATGTGTGCGTGCAGTTGGCCAAGAAGCAGTTACAGAACAGGTGCTCCACGTGCGGAAAATGGTTTGCCGAAACCATCGCACTAAAAACTAAGAGCACAAGCAGAACACTAGGTTTATGCAAGAGTGGGGCCAAAATCAAACACGCAACGTCAATTGCTTTCGCCCATGTCACCCATCTTCACTTGCGACATGCAGATGGTTGTTTGGCGCGCAGGCGTGTTGCCCAACATGGTGGTGACACACAGGGCTGTGCAGACAAGATCTCAACTCACGGCTTGGCGTATGCCTGCAAATGAAACAAAATGAAGGTATGATAAGTCAAACACGGCAGGGGGGGGCTCACCACAGCGGCACGGGCAGCAGTACGGGCGAAAGCGCGGAAGGCCATTGTGACGATTTGAATGTTCTGGAAATGAGTTCGTGTGCAAAACTTGCAAACAAAAAAGAGTATCACAAATATTTAGAAGTGCCTCTCCCATTCGCCGACAACGTACTGACTGCAGGAAGCTCACTCCACTGTGTGGGCTGTTGGGCGGGGGGCTCAACTTCGACGGACTATTTTGTGCCAGCAGGGGCGTGCCTCAAGCACCAATTGTGGCGCAACCTTGCACCAGAAAAACAAGAATTGGAAAACTTGTGCGCCTTGAACCGCCTGCGCTGTGCAGTGAAAAGGTTGCTCGCGCTGTTTGGTCTCATTTTTTTGTGAGGCGTGGGGATTCATTTCCAGGAAGTCGCACGCACGCAGACAGGGCCAGCTCCCCCCGGCATGCTTTGAGCGTGCATCCGTGTGTGTGTATATATATGTGTGTGCACACAAGTGCCCAGCTACGTGCCGCTCCCCCTGCAGCCGGCCCACTGGCACTGGCAGCAGCGACCATGCATGGAGGCTGCTGCCTGCGGCGGGCCACACTGCTCGTGGGCGCATGTCGGCCGCACCCAAATGATTTTTACAGCCGGGTGCACTCCCAGTGGGATACATCGCAGGGGGGCAGGGGTGGGAGGCCCTGGCCCCATGAGCTCGGCAAGACACGCAAGCACAGCGTAGCGCTGTGTGGCTACTTGAGGATGTCCTCCAGCGATGGCCCACTAGCCTTGCTCTGGTGCGTCTTCTTGCCAGCAGCCGAAGTGGAGCTAGAAGCGCCTGATTTCTTGGGCAGCACCGACTCGATGCCGTACAGCTGGGCCTTGAGCCCCGCAACTCCCTTGAGCTGCGACAGCTTGGAAGCCAAATCATACTTGGAGGCATAATCTTGCGCCTCAAGTGGCACTCTGTCTGGGATGGTAAGCCCCACACGCTTGGCAGCTGCCTCGCGGTATTGATTTGCGTCAATGTCCACTTGGCCGTACTGGACAACTAGAGACTGAAAACGACAACGATTTCCGAGGGACTGCGTCAGATACGGGTGCAAGGCAGCTCCAGGAAATTGAAACTCACCCTCTGCTCCTTGATTGCAGTGAGGTAGTCCAGAAACTCTGTGGCTTGGATGCGGGCATTTCGAGCATTTGAGCTGGAGGCAGCGATGTTTGCTCTGTACATATCCATAACGTGATTTGTCCACAAGCTCGTATCCTGGACAGCTGGGAACCCTGACGAATTGTCGATCTCTTTGCGTAAGTGCCGTATGATGGCACGAGCAACTCCAAGAGTCTTCGATCGAACACGCTCTGATGCCATTTTGACGAAACGCTGACGAAACGCAACCAAGCTAAAACAGGTTGCTGAGCTAAGCGAAGAACAAGCAATGTTCAAACCCTGTGCATTTGACACTTTGTTGCTGTTTTTGTTCCCAAACGGGGGCCAAACGCTCCCGAAGGCCCTTGAACTGAACTTAAAACCAACCACCCTCAATCTCAAAATTCTTGGGACCCCGCAAAATGAGAAGTCCTTGCATCTTGAATGAAATGGCTTCCAAATGGCTCGCACCTTCGCAGGGGCTGCTACCCATAATACATCACACAGCATTTTCCCATACTGTCGCAGAAAAAGGTGGGCAGGTCTCAGCGCATGGCTAAACCCAGCCTGCCTGCAAGATAAATCGCCAGAACTCGGCAAGCTACCGAGAAGCTGTTCAGGGGCCTACAATATTCAATATTTCAGATGCCACGAGGGCTGGGGGTGGAGCAATTGATAAAGTTCTAACAATACTAATCGCTCTGGTTGCCGCTTTATACATTGCTACAAAGAATCAAGCGTTGCGCGAATGCATGCAGAATCTGTGAACTGAGTACCACCCAGTTGTACGGAGTGACCCACAAACTTCAAACCAGCCAAGCCGCCAAAATGGCCACCCCCCAGAAAACGATACCAGCCACTGGATCTGGTCAACAACGGCCGGTCACAGTCGCAATCGTCGGAGCAGGAGCTCGCGGCAAGGTATGACAGCTTCCGTTGGAGCTCAACAAAATGCAGCAATTTTTACTCCGCAACACAGACGTACGCAAGGTATGGATTGGAACATCCAGATTTAATGCAAGTTGTGGGAGTTGCTGAGCCCCGTGCATTTCACCGTGACTTGGTGGCCCGAAGGTATGTTTTTGACAAAGCTAGGACCGAACTGCTTTCGACGCTCGACGCTCCGCAGATTCGGTTTACCTGCGACTCACGTTTTTGACGACTGGACAAAGCTAGCTGCTTGCGAGAGAATTGCAGATGCTGTTGTGATTGCCACGCAAGACCACATGCATGTTGAGCCTGCCGTGGTATGTTCCGTCGCAACTTGGCGATGACTGTTACCCTGCACATTCTATTAACTGCACAGCTGTTTGCCTCTAAAGGCTATCACATCCTGCTGGAGAAGCCCATGGCTGTCACCGCTCAGGATTGCCGGCGCATTGTGGAGGCTGCAAAGGCTGCCAACGTGATTTTGGCGGTCGGGCACGTGCTTCGGTACACCCCCTACATGCAGAAAATGAAGCAGCTCATTGACTCTGGCGCCATTGGCGAAGTAGTAAATGTGCAACACTTGGAGCCCATCGGTAATTGGCACTTTGCCCACTCATACGTGCGTGGTGCATGGCGGCGTGAAGACGAAAGCACGTTCATGCTCATGGCAAAGTGCTGTCACGACATCGACCTCATCCGATACATTATGGGGAAATCGTGCAACCGTGTGAGCTCCTTCGGATCGTTGACACATTTCCGAAAGGAAAAGAAGCCTGCTGGCGCCGGAGAAGCAACCCGCTGCGTTGATTGTGTTTTGCAGGACCAGTGCCCGTATTCTGCGAAAACCATTTACCAAAGCCGAGCGGAGTCAGACTACTTTGGTTGGCCAGTGAGCACCATCATTGATGGAGAGCCCAGTGTTGCAGCAGTTCACCAGGCACTTGAGGAAGGCCCGTATGGTCGCTGCGTGTGGGAATGCGACAACGATGTTGCTGACCACCAAGTGGTGTGCATGGAGTTTGAAGGGGGAGCTTCCGCGACACTCACGACCACAGCATTTACCGAAGCCATCTGCCAACGCCAGACCCGTGTGTTTGGGAGCTTGGGGGAGCTACAGGGCGACGGGGATCGCTGCATTCGTCACTTTGATTTCCGCACCCAGAAGGCAACTGTGCACGAGACAGAGGGTGCACCGGCAGGCTCCGGCTTGACGGGGCACAATGGGGCAGACTACCACTTGATTGCAAGTTTTATTCGCTCTGTGGGAACCTTGGATCCCACTGCTGTGCTTTCTGGCCCAGATGAAACGCTTGAGTCACACTTGATTGTGTTCGCTGCTGAAGCTGCCAGGCGCGCGGGCGTGGTGGTGTCTGTGTCTGACGTCATCCACCACGGCCTGGCAAACGCCGTCGCATCTTCAGCAGCGGTTGCAGTTGGCGCCAAGGTTGCAGTTTCAGGGGGCTACCCCACCAGTGGTATGAGTGTCCCCCTCAGCGGAGGCAGCTTTGTGCCCAGGGGGCCGGCGTACTCCAACTCCCCGCTTGCAAGCCTTACCGGAGTGGATGTTGGAGGGGATGTGCCCAGCACCAGTGCCGGCCTGCTCAGTGTCGCACAAAGCGCACTGCCCCCCGGCACCACCGTCACCGCCCACATTGCCACAAGCAGTCCAGGGGGCACTAGCTCCCAAGGTCACGCTGGCATGCATGGCTACCCGTACAGCTCACTGGTCACAGTGACCACATCGGCCCCTCTGCACACAGGTGATGACAGCGAGGAGGATCAAGATGTTGTTCTGGAGAGCTCACAGGCGGTGACGGTGCCGAGCGGCATACCAGGGGCACCAGGCCATGTGGCAATGCTCTCATCTCATAGCCACACAGCAGCTGGTGTGTCCAGCGTCCCGGTCACAGTGAGTCTGCCGCATGGCGGGCACCACAATCCTTACGGCGGTATGGTCAGCGGGAGCACAGCTGGTGTGCCCATGCTGTCTGGGGTGCAGACCCAGCCCTCCCAGTCAGCCCACGATGCCCCCCCCTCAACGCTCGCCCTGCCAGCCACAATTTCTGTGTCCATTTCATCGCACAACCCTGCTGATGGCAATTCTACCCCGCAGTCTGGGACCCAGGATATGGGAGGCTTCACAATGGTGCCTGTTGCGGCTGCGGTCAGCTCCGTGCTTGGTGCCATCCACTCAGTGACCAATGCCACCCCACGGGCAACAGCCGTGGGCGAGCCGTTTGTCCCGCCATATGGGACCTCGGGACAAGGCAGCGGAGGAGCACTGCAGCAGGAGCAGGCTGAGAATTTGCTCATGCGGGGCGCAATGGGGACCCCCCTACACACCCCACAAACTCGGTCCCGCACAGATCGGTCCCGAAACACGCCTGGGGGCACACATTAGATTTGTTCTGCTGATGCACACGGTGTTTTCTCAATTCATTTTCAATTCGCTCTGCTCCCAGTTGTCCCACGGCAATTGTGTTGCCTCAATAGGTTCAGGCTGCGGCTTGTGAGGGGCGGCTGCCATAGTTGTCTGTGGTGGTATTGCCGGGGATTCAGTTCGGTTGGCTGAAAAACGCTGAGGGTCATTGTTTGACACAAGCTGCGGCACCAGTGGGTGCGATTGGACAGGTTGTTCAGACGACCTTCTTTCACCCCCCAATGCTTTTGCAGAATCAGCACAAGTACCACCAGCCTGGCAATTTGAGAACGGCTGGCTGAAGAGAACGGTACCTTGGTGGACCTGGATAGGGGAGGTTGGGGTCTGCATCCCTGTGAGATGGTCGAAGCTTGTTGGGGACCAAGCGGCTTTGAGGTCGCAGCCCTTCCGTGCAGAGCTTGCATTTGCTGCCTCGTGTACTTGAACAAAATCCGCTTCATGCCAACTGACAAGTCCTCCCATTAAATCCGCGGATATAGTGCTAGCCAGAGATCCACTCGGGCTATATCCGTACGCGGCTTGGTGCTGCTCATTCGAGTCTACAGCAAGTGTAGGAGTGATCGCTACAATGCAAACTGCGCTCACTTCCAAAGCGCCTGCCGGATGATGATTGTAGGAAAGCTGCACACTGTCTGTGAGCACATCAGATGAAGCTCGAGCCCGCTTCGTGGTCGACTCTATGCGTTCTTCCCCGTCGGTTTGGGTACTTTGTGTTCTTGTGCGCTTTGTGCTCACAAAGCTAAACTGTTCTTGTTGTCTGCGACTGCTCCATGACGGCAAATTCGCTACAAATTGGACGCCTTTGGTGCGCTTTGCCTGACTTTCTGCTCCTGTTGTGGATGGTGAGGCAGCAGGGCTGTCGGAAAGATGCGGCTCAAACGCTGAGGGCTGGTTGCGAGGGGTGGGGCGTGCCCTCACAGCTCCAGTGGGGTGCCCATGCGAAGCAATGCTCCCATGGCTGCTCGTAGAACTCCAGCTCGACAAAGACACGCTACCGATGGACGATGCATCAAGTTCGCTTTCACTGTCACAATGAGCACCTTGAGATTTGTGCTGTTGAACAAGCACGGGTCTTCCAGGGCAAGCCATTTGACACTGCCCGCCATGGTCATCACCTGTGGTCTGTAAACCACTCAAATCAGAAGCTTCACTGCCCTCGCTGTGTGTTGTATCAGCTACATACTGCTGAGATGGATGCGTTTGGCCGCGACTGTGTGCAGTGCTCCCTTGCATGAGTGCATGCCTAGTTGAGCTTCCCCTTGCGGGCACCAGGGCCGAGTTCGGGACAGTAACGGTCTGTCCATCCAAACCCAAATTATCAGTTGTCGGAATTTGTCCACCTTCAGAACGTAAATCTTGTGGTGTGAGCCAACTAGCCGTTGCCGGTCGAGCAAAAGTTGGAAATGGAGAGCTTGTGCTTTGTGAAGCTGTCGCACCTGACAACTTCGGGGATGGTTGCAAGGTGGAGAGTTCTGCGAATTGCAACGACAAATGTCGATTTTTTGCTTTCATATATATATTGAGTGAGGGATCGCAACTCACGTGAAGCTGTAGCCCGAAGGCGCTGCAAATGGCGTTGCAGCTGGGATGCGCTTTCAGATACATGTGGCTTCCCTGGCATGCCCTGGCGTTGTGAATGAAAACTATTCATTTGCCCTCGAGCAATAAGTTTATATACGAGAGAAACCTGCGTGAACGAACAGGTCTCTTATTGTTTTTGATAGCACGCAGCTGACTTACTAATGCTGGTTTCTTCGTTGAGCTAGAAGTACGGTATCCATTACTTTGCAGCAGCTGACGCAGATCTGTGCTGGAGCAAGTTCTTGAAATTGAGTATTCTGATATTCCAGCTGAGTCTGCATTCTGCTGGATCCGAGCTAGAATCTCAAAGGCTGCGAGGCTACTGGTTCGGCTCATTTGAGAAGAAATGGTTTGCAGCATATCAGAAACTGGACAGCCTGTACTCGCTTGTCTTGATCTGCGCTGGAAGCTATCGAAGGGAAAAACAGAAAGGTATGCCCAGTCCGGATAGCGCAACTATTCGCCTTTGAACTGCATGCTGCACAAGCAGTTTACCAGAATTGTCTGCTCAGCCCCCCCTTGGTTTGATCATGAAGCTCAACGTGGTGGTCGAGCTCAGGAGTGTCCTCGCAGCTGGAAACAACAGTAAACGCCACATGACTATTTTGTGCTTGGCTCGGCAGTTTTGCAGTTCTCGGTTCGCGGCTGCCAACGCACAACCTTGCCAGGCGTTGGAGGAATGCAACATCCACCGATGCATGGGCTTGGCGCCCAAGCTGCATTTTTCGAGAATGGCTGTCAATTTGTTCATGCCGACGGTGGCTTATATACCACTTGGGCTCCTCAGAGTGGGCTCATAGCTGCTGCTGGTCATCCTCAACAGCAAAAATCGGAAACTGAAGCGCGCAAAGTTGACAAGAATCGTCACAACGATAGATTCAAGACAAGAATGTGCCACTATGTTCTCCGAGGCAAAATTTGTCCTCAAGGCTATTCTTGTTCGTTCGCTCACTCTGAAGTGGAAATGCGGAAACCATTTAGGCATGCTGGTTTCGAAGCAGACATGCCTGACGCAGCTGGCTCAGGAGCTCGCTTCAAAACACGGCTGTGTGTGCACTGGGTCAAAAGTAGTGGCAAGTGGTGCCCTTTGGGGACAAGGTGCCGGTTCGCGCACGGGGAGGTGAGCCGCTGCCTCAAAAGAGTTTTACAACGCTCAATCACATCCAATACAGGAAGAACTGCGCAATGCTCACTCACACTACAGCCAAGAACAGCCCATTTCAAAACGCGACCCCAATTTTCAAGTTTCTCAAGGTCAAACAACACTGAGCTATTTGGGTAATGGGACTCAGCTGGCTGAAAAGAATGCTCTTGCATCTGTGTCGGGTGTTCACGCAGCATTTCAAACAAAGCCAAATCAAATGACAGAGGCCAACCACTTGTATGCGCAACCCCC
>Ga0307982_1003807_pt1 | contig 11994 bp, 11 predicted proteins | sample OrgLakmetagen989_FD_201847 | JGI IMG/M metagenome (GOLD analysis project Ga0307982, IMG submission 201847) | Saline water microbial communities from Organic Lake, Antarctica - #989 | ecosystem: Environmental > Aquatic > Non-marine Saline and Alkaline > Saline | place: Antarctica: Organic Lake... | reverse complement strand
TTGGTAGGTTTATAATTTTGAGCATCCTTAGCTCTCATTTAGCTTTGGCGAGTTGAGGTCCTAATATTTCTTTTCGCTACATGCAAAAACAAAACTGTTCAAACAGGTGTGAAGTTTCTACAGAAGCCTCATGCAGCCTAGCGTCGCTACCTGTAGAAGAAGACGCTGAATCACTGCTCTTGAGTGACCTTGAAAGCCTTGAATGCAATCCATATTGCACGCAAACCACGACGAACTACTGCACTCAACTGAGCGACATGCTCATCACGAGCCATTACGGCATTAAAGCCGCCTATTGCACAGACCTTTTTCTTGTCATTTGGAGCCTAGGTTACCCCGATCACATTTCTACTTTGGACAAAATTCCAGTCCCACCTGGCGGAACAGAAACTGATGGCGCTGATTGCAAAGTTCGGTCTCGTTACGAGCAATACCAAGTGTACAAGATTCCGTTAAACGTCACCAACGAGTATGGTTTTTCGCCAGCATTTAGCCCGGGTGGAGGGAGCAAAATCCCAAGTGACATTAAAGTGAGTATCATATTGGTACTGTATCCAACGACTTTCATTTGAACGATTTGCTTTATCGTAACACGCTTACAATATTTCCCAGTTGGGCACTCGTGATTCGGTGGGCATTCGTTTACCGCTGTCTGGAGCGATCGGAGTAGCCGCCAATGGCGTGCCCATTTACCCGAGCTTTGACAACGCAGATTACGTAGTCTGGGAAGTCTGCGAGGGTGATGCTTGTAGTAGCCATTCTGGAAAGGGTGGAGATTATCATTATCACGGTACGGGTTGGCGACATATTTTTTACGCTGGATTGTTTGTGTATTTTCACATCAAACCTCTCCGCTTCTTCTTCTTGTTGTTGTCAGGGGATCCTTATGGCGACCTATGCATGTACAATCAATCGGACTACGGAGCCGCCACAGACCACCCTCCTTTTATTGGCTGGGCAGCAGATGGTTTCCTCCTATATGGTCGTTATACTTCAGGTTTGATATTTTTGAAATCATCCAATAAGCATGAGACACTTAGATCTGTAGTTTATTACTATTTTGCAATAGGCGTACATGCATCGCCTGACAATTGTGGTGGCCTTCTTTTTGCCTTTGCTACTTTAGGCGTCCAAATGGGCAGTGACGAAGATCTTGACACGTGCGGAGGGCACTCTCATGGTGTTAAGTGCTTTAAGCTTGTCGATCCCTCATACTACCACTAGACAATTGCCCCATTATGCTATCATCCCCATATTATAAGCGCATTTGCTGCAACAGATGGTTTCGCGTATCACTACCACCCATCGGTGGAGACCGGCATGGCTTCAATTGAACCAGGGACAACACTGGGTTACAATTTCACTGCTTATTGGATTGCACCAAAGTACTGCTTTAAGGGCAACGTGACAGCACAGCCCAACTTCTGGACTGCCACAAAGTCGCAATGGAATTATGATCGGTCAGCTCATGCAACAAATATATCCGCTACGAGCATCACCGCAATAAGTCTCTAGTGTATATTCTATCAATTACTCTGTTAATAATATTTCACATCATCTTGGACCTCAATTTCTTCTTTTATTCTTAGTTTGTTTCTGACATTTCTCTTCTCATTGTGTGCGACGTACTTTGAACAGGTCTTTCGACGAGTACGTCATTGCCGACGCCAGCGATGTAAGAATTAATTCAAATATCTTTTGCGACAATGCACGTAGCTGATTCTTAGTTTTTCATGTAGGTGGGTTATTTGCGCGCATGCTGTGACTCTGAAAATTACTACGAAGCAGAAGACGCAACCGTGACAGTCACCGCAGGAGCTGATGATGGCTTTTCTTCTTTCTGCGTGCAAACCACTGACGATGCAAGCTCCCAGCAAGAAGAAATCTACATCGAGTGTGACGCTGACTCCGTCGTTGAATCTCTGTTTTTCGCTTGCTATGGAAATCCAAGCGGGAGTTGCTCGGGCGATGCTTTCTATTACCACGGTACGAATTATGTCTGTCGTATCACTGCTCTATCCTCACGCGAGTTACAATCTCATCGTCGTTTTATCTCATAATTCTTTCTTAACTACAGGTTGCTGTGCCACGAATTCGTTTTCAGCCTTCGACGACTGCGTGGGCCAGCAGACGTGCACCATTCAAACCTCTGTGTTCATGTCGTCTCTGCCCGACAACAATGGCGCGGCAGCGTTGGACTCATGCCCTGATGTAGTGCATGGCAAATTTCAGGGCGTGTGCAAGAAGCCCTCGTCGACAACAATACCCTCAGCGGCGCCAAACGCTGCTTCCTCGTCCTCTGATGGATCGTTCGTCGAATCCTCGCTCGGTCTGATTGTGGGTATTGCCGCTGCGGGAGTTCTTCTCTTAGGTGGAGCAGCGTACTTTGTGTTTACCATGAGTTCAGGTGCTAAATCACCTGCGTTACCTGGGCATTCGAAAGGAGGGTCCTCGAGCCATGATGGAACTGATGATTTTGAGCTTAAGCGCCGCGGTACGGATATGTAGACACACCTGGCTGCGAATTGGCTTTAGTTGGCAGTAGGCATTCCTATGCCGAATAATACTTAAAGTTGGGACTTGGAAATGGAACGATAGTGAATTAGTGCTAATTAGTGCTATTGTAGTATTAAGTATTGTGGTCACTTTTTACAGGTGCTGGTTCTATGTCACCTTTCTAGCATCACCAGCTCAAGCCTTTCATCTAGGTAGGCCATTTATAGTTGATCACTCTAACTCTAGTTTAATTATTTTTATTTGTATACGGAATTAAGAGTTTAGAATTCGTTTTATTGCGCATCGTTTTGTTTTTACTGCATGCTGTATGTAGCGCTGTTTTGGTGTTTAAGTAAAAATTCAAGTGCATGCCAAAGCCCACAGTCCAAAGTTTTTTTAAAATTGAATCAAAATGAATCGGTCGCTGTAGATTGTCACTGTAGTCAAGTGCCTTGCTGCTTAGTGCGGTATTGCCGTAATAGTGGCTAGACCTTTAAGCGACGTAACCCCGGCATAAGGCCTCTACCTGTTTTATGGATAACACTATCACCTCCTTTTTATGATTTTGACCTTTGCATGCACCGTGCATCGAACGCCGAACGCCGTGGCGCCGTGCACTCCCTTCTCCCTTTCGAAGCCTGGCTTATGTCTTATGTATCATGCGGTTCTAGATGATCTAAGATTCGAATTTCCTATGACCAAAACTTTTGAAGGGGGATTTAAATGGGGGAATTGGACTTGATTAGGCCTAAATCTGAAGCCGAAGACCGAAGTCTTTTTCCCCTTTTTACAGCTCTTTCGACTTCTCGGCCTTCACTGAACTCTTCCAACTTCCATGCAAGAATCGAGGAAACAATCTTCAAATCCAGCACGGGCTTCACATGCCAAATCTATATTACCTGAGTACTGAGTTGACTTTGATGGGCATGAGTGCATGCACTCGAAGATGTCCTGTAGGAGTGGGTTCGAATGTAGGTGCTATCTTTCTACCTTAACTTCGAGAGGAGGTAACCAGGCACTGATGCCTTCTTTTGTTAGAGCACCTCCAATACTGCTGTAGTCGTCGTCCTTCTGCTTCTTATGGGCGTGCATTTGAGCCAGAGCCGCTGTATGGAAATAGACCGATGCAGTCGCGCATGCCGTACCGAGCACTGCTTGCACAAAAGGCATGGATGGAAAGACGGATGTTGCCAACCTGAAGAATGGCCAATTCAATCGATAAGATCATGCTGTAAAGTATGTGTGTATACTTAATGAGATATGCTTCTCACATGGTGCCTGTCGCAGATGGTACGACAACAAGGAGCAAAATGCGAACGTCAGGAACCCCGTCAGGATTTCGAGCCGCTAGAACTCCTAGAGAACTCCCAAAAGTCATCCCGGGCACCTCGCGCCACCTGCACGTTCGTGTTTAGCACATTGCGCATTGTTGGTCAAGTGTCTTGATGTATTTAATTTTGGAGTAATGCAAAGCAAGTATCACCATTGGCCACCGGAGATACCGCTGGACACAATGCCAAAGAAATAGCCGAAGAACGTGCCCGCTACTTGCTGCCCTAGGAAACAAACTCCAGGCGATGCGCTGTCGCACATGGTAGCTTGAAGGTCAGCGTATTCAAAGCGGGTTTACGGATGCTAGATTGGGAAAAGGCGTGCTAAATAATGGATGCAGTGCTAGTCATGTAAACTCTTAGTAGTAAAGGCTTGCGCCCTTAAAGAAGCGGTGAAGTAAAACACCGCCATAGTATCGGACGGCAAAAAAGAAGAACGTGGGTGCAACACCTCAATCGAAGCAATCCTGCTTAAGGTAATAAAGCCACACCAATACCACAGTTATAGAGCAAGGAAGAGAGGTTAGCCTCTGGTTAGGCTACTAGGCTCGCTGTGTATTGGCTAGACAAGGAGCTACTACGCAAACTAGTTGAGCTAGCTAGCTAGCGAGCTACAGTGGCCACTACTGCAGCTAGCTAAGGCTAGTGGGGAGGTAGATCTACAAAGTACAGGTAGTTGCGGGCATCAAGAAACCCTCACATAAAGAAATTGAGGGGTAAAATTTGGTAATTCACTAGTTATAAATTGAAATCCTTCTTGTACTGCAGTGCAGAAATTCTGTTAAGAAACAAGGGGGTCGGCCGTTTTTCTGCTTTCTTAATGCCCGCAACTACCTGTAGTAGGTGAGATCTTTGTTTTGTGCCAAAAAAATGCGTCACTCAAACGGACCAAATACGCCAATGAATGTATCATGCCATTCGAATCGGCGACTCGAATTAGATATAGCTGCTTGCTGTACACTAGAGGGCTCGAAGTGAGTGCCATAGAAACTCTGAATGATCTTTGTTAGAGGCCCAACAAGCAGAAGTTCTAATAGCCCCTGCCCCCTGACCTAGGTGAATTCAATCGCCATTACCGTTAGATGTGGATGTGCCAATCAGGTCAGTTCGAACCCCGAGTTCGACGTAATCGACACGAGCAACTTTTTCTTCATCACTTTTTCCGACGAGTAGGTCGGTAATTTCAGAGTATTGAAGCAGGTGGCTGCCGAGGGGAGTTTTTCGTCGTCTGAACTCACGGAGATGCGCTGCAAGCAAAACGGCGGCTGGAGCTGCTCGAAGCCTAGAGGAGGCGGGCGCTGGCAACTGGTGACAAAGCGCAACAACAAGGCTTGCTCACGCGCATCGAGCGACGCGACCACCTTCCAAAAGCGCTGCACTGTGCGGTCCATTGAAGTGAACCCACCGGCCAAACGGCAGTGCTGTTTCAGATCCACCACATCGATGGCAGTAGGGGCGCCGCTGATCAGCACCTGTAGCTCGGCTTCATTGAACATCGCCAAGTGCTCTAAATCGATGACTTCTGACAGGCCACGTTTGAAGGCATCGGACTGAGGCCGCAGGCGCTTCACCAGCAAATGGTTCGAGACGCGCTCGATGTACTCGAGTTTGTTCCGGTTGGTGACCTGATATAATATTCATGAAACAGGAATGGGCACATTTAATAAGGGCCTGAATCATACGTAGGTCGCACGCAATCTTAAACGCAAAAGTAGGAAAGAGAGAAGAGGTCAGCGTGGCAACCCAAGGGATTCACGATACACCGCAGTATCTAAGTACCTCAATGGTGGAGCCTCCGGGAATTAAATCGATTTGAGCGCCAGGCGACCCGAAACCTGAGTCATCGGCCACCGTGAAGGTCAAGCACAGGTCGGCGGCATCTCCATTGTAGGTCTTCAAAAACATGAGGTTTTTGTGAAGCTCTGAGTCGAGGGTGGAGAGGTCGTGCCAAGTGTTGAGGTAATTGTACGGGCCTCGTAAGTGGGCCAAGAAAAAGTGCGCAAACTTTGGCTCGACCGTTAAGCCTTCGTACAAGGCTTTCCCCAGCACCCGGCCCAAGAAAGCAAAGAGCTCCAAGCTTTCGCGTTCCCCCTGTAGAGAGGCAGCGGCGGGGGAAGGGTAGAGCATCCCGCCGGTAGGCGTCACTCGAAAGAGGCCAAAGTCCATGTTGAAGGCTAGAGCCGACAAGTCCGTCCAGAACTCTTTGAATAAACCTCCTGCGTCAACGCCCGACTCAGCAGCACCGTATTCGTTCACAAACTCGACGTAGAGCCGGCGCCTGTTTCCGAGAATAACGTTATTGGAGTCAGCAAACGAGACAATCAGGGAACAAAAGGTCGGGATTGCAAAAACTACTCAGGATGCATAGCTTGGACAAGTAAGCAGATTATGCATTCATGAAGGGTACATGTGCATGTGGGGGTGAAACAACGAAGGGCTTTCAGAAAATACACGGTTGAATCAACACCTCAAATCTCGGCCTCGGTTGTTGAGTTCGCGCAGGCCGTCTTCCAGCACGCGCGCTCGCCTGATTCTCACCCGCAATCCCGGCGCTCCACTGGGCTGGGTGGCGGCCTTGTCCGTGGCCACTCGCTGCTGGAAAAGCCGCAACCGTTCCGCGAACGGCAGGCAGTACGGCATGGCGTGGAGCAGGCGGCTGCCTCGCGGCGTTGCGCCCTGCACTTCCGCCAACGCGCGCCCACCCTGCGAGAGAGCTGCCACCAGCCAAGCGGGCGGCGCCAGGAAAGGGCGGCGGCTAGACCGGTCGTAGAGGTCGCGCACGCATTTCGCCACTGAAGCTCTCAAAAACGCCTGCTGCTCACTCAAATCGCTTCCGTTGCGAGCTCCTACCGCTGCTGCTGCTGCTCCTGAAGATGTAGTCGAGGCCGCACTTGCTGGGCTTTGCTTGTCGTAGTCGGTCCACACCAAGGCAAACAAACGATCCTTGTGCCACTTCACGAATCGGCGCAGTTGGTGCGCTTCTAGCGGCTTTTCGAGCAACTCCGAGTCATCGAGCACCACCAACAGCTGAGACATCAAAAAGCACAGTACCGCGCACACCGATCCACTTCCACCGTCGGAGCCTATGTCCTCAGAGCCATCTGCACCCGCAGAGCTAGTGCTGCTACTGCTTCCAGAAAAGAGTCCTCCTCCTGCACCGCTGCTGCTGCTGCTGGCAGGTTTCGGGTGCGCGTGTTGGAGGTAAGCCCAGAGGCCTTGCACGAGGTCAGGCCGCCCTTTCACCACTGAGCTGAGCGCGAGGGAGTGCAAGAGCCAAAACACCAGCGGGGTGTTGGAGGTGGCACGGCTCGGGGGCAGGCCTTTGGTGTTGGGGTTCAGCCATCGCCGAAAGAGCACTGCCAAGAAACGCGCGAGTGGGCGCACTGCAACGCCAGCTGCCACGGAAGGGCTCACGCTCAGGCTGCCGAAGTTGTCGGAGATGTTTGCCAAATCATCCGTTGCAGCTGACATTTGAAACGAGCTACTACTACTGGTGCTCATGCCAGGGCTTGAATGAGAGCTCTTCCAAGCATCTGAAGAGGCAGATTGCGCGGCAAGGGCACCAGCGACGCCTCCGCCTGGCCCACCAACCAGGTCGCCGTGGGCCGCTGCTCGAGCCGTGTGCGACACGTTCATGAGCCCTTCGTTGGCTGACCGAAGAGGCGACAGCGCAGGGAGCTGGCTTCCATCCTCGATGCGGTTGTTGTGGCCTCCTGAGATGCTGCCACGACCATTGCCACTGTTGCTACCACCGCTGCTGCTGCTGCAGCTAGTGGTATTGAAGAACCCTGTGAAAGCTTCGGAGGCAGCACGAGCGGCGTTGCTGCTGGACAAAGCAAGGCGATGTGCCCATGTAGAATCCAGCCAACCCCCAGAGCGGTGTTTGCGCTTCGCGTCAGCAAACGCCAAGTCGGCAGCTGAGAGGGCGCCTCCTGCGGCGCCACCGCCAGACGCGTCACTTTCTCGTAAGCTCGCTTCATCTGCTTCGTCTTCTTTGCTGCGAGCACTCAACCCTTGCACTAAGCTGGCCACGCCACTCGAAGGGCCCAGCGCCGCAAAAGCAAGGGAGTCCAAGAAAGTGCCTGCCGACCGGCCCTCAACAAGGGACCTCACTTGAACCACTAGCGGTGGAGGCAGGGTCACCGGCGTGTGCGAGACTCCTTGGGTAGACCAGGTCACTGCTGCGGTGTCGCTGAGAAGGCCAAGCGGCGCGTGCTCCAGCAACATCGCAAGCAAATCGAGTAGCACGCTGCCATCCAAGACAGACCTTCTCCGTGCAGCGAAGGACAATGGCTCAGGATTTTGACTCAACGTCTCTCCATTCGTTGCCACAGCGCTGCTGATGCTGGGTGACAACGGAGTTGAATCATCGCAACCTGGAGTCCCATAGGTGAAGCAAGACCGCCTCCCCAACACCACCAAATTACCCAACAGCCAGTGGTCAGAGCTTACAGTTGGGTGGCTAGCTACTCCTGGCGGCAAAATCTGAGTCAGCGGCTGCCCGTGCTCACGAGCTCGATTCAAAGCAGCAGCCAAAGCGTGGAGTAAAGGGTACCATAGTGTAGGCACACCTAATGCATCAGATAGCAAGGCGCCGGTTTCAGTGTTTCCACTGCTGCTGCCAGCACCGCCATTGGTGCTGCCACCGCTAGCTGCTGCCGTTGTGCTTGAAGAGTCTGGATCCCTATTGAAAGAGTTAGCTCCGAGCACGAGGCGGCCGTAGTTTTTGCCGTCTTGACGCCAGAAGAGCAGAGGCACCGTGAGCAACTGGACAGCGAAGGAAGCCAACGTCGACGTTGAAGGTGGCAAGCAACGTGAGGAATTAAAAGGTGAAGATGGAGACAAAGTATGTGCTGGCTGGATGCAGTGCATGGTTAGTCGCCAGAAAGCTCCCATCAGCGCATGCACCCGCGCCCGGCTAGCAGCCGGCACGCTACACCCGCCACACCAGTGCTGGTCGCCCCCACTGGCTCCGCTAGCACTACCACCTCCTCGATCACACGCCACTGCGCGCGGCTCAGGCAAGCTCAACAACACTTGTCGCAAGCGGCCACAATTTACGAGTTGGTGTTGCAATGTTTCCGTACAAGCCGAGCGAGCTTCTGCACCAATAGCACCGCTGCTGCCCACGCCTATAACCAGGCATTCCAAACAAGCTAGTGCGTCTTTTGCGCCTTGTTCGCAAATAGGGGGGAGTGAGACGCTCTTGCCGGAAGTAGCACCACCATTCGAGGTGACATTGGTGCACCCATCTGCAATGGCAGCTGCTGCCAAATCCAGGCAGGCGCTGACCAGCCGTCGTAGCCGCAGCTTCACTGCTAATGCTTCAGGCATGGCGGCAGTTGTGGTATTTGCTTTTCCAGGCGTAGCATCTTGCGTCAGTTTAGGCTGCCCAGCCGCTTCAAAAGCCTCGGTGCTAGCAAGATTAGAGACACTCTCTTGCGACCGAAGCGACGGCAGGACGACGAGACTTAATAGTCGGCTCAGGAGACCACTGTCCGTAGCCTCTAGTGGTGGTGTTCCTTTGGCCCATATACACAGTAGCGACCTCATGAGCGCATGTGCCGTAGCTGCAGGTGGCACAAACGGCAAACCTACAGCCCCAAGAGCTGCTGTGACGTTTGCTACGTCATCAAGTTGCTGGGCCAAAGCTGCGCGTGTGTTGCGTGCCAAGTGGCGTTGGGCAATTCGGCGCCGCGCACGCGCTTGCATGCGCACAGCATGGCTGGTGGCGCGGCGTTTGTGTTCGCGGGCTTCGCGCTCTAGCCGGGCCTGCTCCACCGCCGCCTCGCGACCACTCGGTGCTAGGGCTTGGCCACCGCCAGCACTAGACGCCCCCGTGAAACTGCTACTGCCGCGGGTATTGGTAGCTGGACCTCGTCGTGATACTCCTTTAAGCGAGGCGTCCGTTCTAAACATGGTACTAGCCTAAAAGAATTACAACCGTACACATGCGTTAATTTGAATAGCAAGAATGGAGCGCGCAACGGAATGGTGATGCTTAAGGTAATAGATTCGTACCTGGTGGTGGTATTACCGACTTCTACTTCTAAGAACAGGCAGGGTAGACTCTGCTTCACTTCTACTCAGGAACATTTGATATAAAATAGATAGAAGCATCAAACATCGAGGAGCGCTGGAGATATTATAAACATAGACTCCAGCAACTACAGATCGTAGAGGAATAATGAGTTGATGGAGTGTCTCGGCGCTCGGCGCCCGCCGCAGGCTTCAAGGATCCCGAAATCCAGAGCAGGAACCACAGGGAACAACAACAAGCAAGGGAAAAACTCAATTAGCCACGTGGCTACAGTTATAGCAAGGGTATAGGGAAGTACGAATTTTTCCCTCTTTACCCCATTCTGAATCCACCAGTTTGTACCTGAAACTGCGTATTTGGCGTGTTCGAGGTCGAGAAATACCCACTTTGGCAACGCGGGATTTCTCTCTTCTCGTCATCACATCATCGTCGTAAGAAAAATGCGCGTCTCGTGGGTTTTCGCGGCCCTGTGGGCTGCGGCAGTGCATGCCGATGACGAGCCAGAAGTGCCGACTATTCCAAGCGGCGTGTGCCAAACCATTCAGGAATCGCCCTTTCCCGACGATGACGATTTCTTTAACTTTCACCAGGTAATGGTTGGGGAAAGTCTTCTCGTAACAATGCAGTTGATTGCTCCGGTTCCAGCCCCAACATAGACTATCATGGGGATTCTTCATAGAGCAGTGAGGGCCGCTCTTGCATCAATAATCGTTGTGCATTTCGTGTTCTTTTGATGCAAGCGTCACTCAGCATTGTTCATTGATGGTCACCCACGCCATGCATTTTGGGGTTTTGCGCGCCAAATGCATACACCTCGCTAGCGATATATGACATCTTCCAGCCGCTGCTTTCTTGATCCGCCTATTCGACATCTTGACCTTGAGCATATTATACCATGATAACTTTTATATCTTCTACGACTCACGTCTTCTCCCATTAATGTGTTGCTCCCCCTTTATCTCTCGTTCTTTCTCTCAACTGTTTCCTAACCAACCAACAGCACGACGACCGGCTAGACCCCAACAAATTCGTGAAGGTGGTGTTCAAAATCATGTCGGAGCACATGAAGGACCCCATCAAGAAAGTGCAGCTGGACTTCAACCCAATCCTGCACCATTTGGTGGGGAAGTACACCATGAAGTCCACGGTGACCCACCAGACCAAGGACGGTGCGTGGGGTGGAGTGAATAATTTACTTGGGCTGATGATCATACGTGTGGCCTCACTAACACGGCAAAATGAGATATGACCAGCTAGGGTGACCGCGGACAACATACATTCCAGCAGCCTGTCAAACTATGTTACTGCCGCCACGGCTTTTCTGATTACGAAAAGATATCTCCTCGCCACCTTCTCAACTTACCATCTTGACTTTCCCACATGTGTATTCCTTTTCTACAGGCGCGCTCACCGACTCGTGCTACGACATCATCATCACCATCCACGACACGAACGAGTGCACCCACACCGGCGCCCGCGACTGGATGCACACCTGCGACCCCTCCTCCATTTGCGAGAACACGGAAGGGGGCTACAACTGCGTGTGCCCCCCCAACCAATTCGCTAAAAAAGGTAGCGGCAAAGGCAAATGCGACGGGAACGTCGACTCGGCCAGCTGCTGTGGGGCCGTCACCTACGACGGCGCCCCTCACGGGGACCACGCGTGCCGCGAAGACTTCAAGTGCCACGCGGACTCGTGCGCCTTCAACGACTGCAGTCCCGACGCGACCTGCACCCCTGGCGCCATCCCCAACACCTTCACTTGCGAATGCAACAGCCGGTGCGTGGGTGGTAGTGTGCAGGGATGAGTCGCTTCTTTATTCATCACGATGAGAATCATAGTGCTGTATTTTCTAGGCTGTTTCTAGATCACTACAAGGATTCTGATTAATCTCGATTTTGTGTTGGTCACATGCAACTCCTTCAGCAGTGTCAGTGCTATTCGTATTTACATATTTTGATACCCTTCACCTCACCTTTTCACTTTCCAGCTTCCGTGACGTGGGACCAGCGGACTCGCCGGGCCGCGAGTGCCTCTTCGTGGACCACTGCGAAGACGCCGATGCGTGCCCCCACGGCTGCGACTGCCACTCAGTGGTCAACAGCGACAAAGACGGCTTCTTCTGC
>Ga0307982_1003806_pt1 | contig 11994 bp, 13 predicted proteins | sample OrgLakmetagen989_FD_201847 | JGI IMG/M metagenome (GOLD analysis project Ga0307982, IMG submission 201847) | Saline water microbial communities from Organic Lake, Antarctica - #989 | ecosystem: Environmental > Aquatic > Non-marine Saline and Alkaline > Saline | place: Antarctica: Organic Lake... | reverse complement strand
CCTATGGGCAGGCGCTTGTGCCTGTTGTACTTAGCAAATTTAATTAAGTCCACGGACAATACAATACAATACACAGGCAACTCAGGCTAAAGCAAGGCGCATTGCAAAATGATAAATAGAAATATCCACATTTATTACTATGAGAGCGCGGCATTCCGCAACTCGAGGGGCGCATACTCGCATAGAGCTACCCTTCGTCATTCGAGTCACATCCGCGTAGACTTTTAAGTTTTTTTTAAGCTTTTAGCTTTTAAGAATTTAAGACTTCTTCTTCTCTTCTTCTGACATTCTGACTTCTTCAGTTCTAAAGTCACTTGTCACTTCTCGGACTCGGACTTCGGTAACATATTTCACACTTCATATTTTCCTCGTTTAAATCGGAGAGTCGTAGAAGCGCCCATTTAGAACATGGAATATAGGTGTGATATACGATATACGATATACCAATTATCCTACGTACTGAACTATCTTTCTCATGGAACTCGAATTAGTGCATTGTAAATAGTAAAAGACTAGTTCTAAGTTCGAGCTGCGCGGGCCATACTCAGCGCACAGGTGCGCATTGGCGCTTTGCGCATTTGGTTTCGGTTTCGTTGTTGTTTGTGCGCTCTCTCAGATCTAAGGACACATCAAATAACATAGCTCCATGCATGAAACAAAGCAGCACCAGCCACTGCTAACCCTACTACCTCCCCTTCTTCTTCTGCGCGCTTCTTTAATCCATGTTGAGGTACAGGGAGTCATTGGTGACCAGGCCGCCAACCAGCTTGTCCAAATGGTTGTCGAGTTGGTTGTGCACCTCGAACTGCCCCAGCCCCAAAGCGACCTCCTTGACCACATCCACGTAGGTGACGATGCGCATGACTGACTTCACGAACGCCCCCAGAGAAGACGCGTCGACCCACTGCGAAATGCGCTTGATGTCCTTGTGCTCCACCCAGTCGAGCATCTTGCGGAGAAGTGAGGGGAATAGACGGGAATCGAAGGAAAAAGAAGTCAGCACAGGCTATAAACGGAAACGTTCGAAATAATATAAATAATGCCATCCGTTACGGGGAGATTAAACACATGCACCGCTCTCTTCCCAAGTCCCCCAACCGATATACCCCTCTCTCGTACCAGTAAGCCAAGTTGCCGATCGAAGGCTTCCACTGTTTGCCCGCGCTGAAAGATGGGCGCACTCGCCCACCGCGCTCGTCCTTCGTCTGGACCGTAGCAATCGATGAACTGGTGCTCCGTGTAAGCATTGGCGTCGTTGCAGTCGATGCGCGTCTCCGCCGTTAGCTGCGAGGTGCACACACACAACAACAACACAAAATGGGAGGTGGCATGCGTTAGCATGGTTGTCGATAAAAGGGTGTATCGAACATATAGAAGTGGTGGCAATCAAGGAGCCGAAGTAAGCACACCCATATCCATGCACAACGAGCAACACATGTACTTTAATTACCTCGTCCATCAGGAAGTCACTCCGGTCCCACGCTTTCTTGAGCGCTTCGGAGGGTGTAGGGAGTTGTAAATCTTGGGCCTCGCGCATACGCCCTTTCTTCAAGAACAGGCACAGCCATGCGCAAATTTCGGCGAAGGTCATACCCTCCAGGTAACCGTCGGCAATCACCGTGCCAATGACCAGAGGGTGTCCTTCGGAAAAGGCAGCGCAGGCTTGGCCCCGAGGCAGCAGCTTGTAGCCTGACGATTCGCTTGCATCGCGCACTACGAACCCTTTGCCCGAGAGCCATGCAATGGCCGAGTCCCACTGAATCGACATTTCGTTGCCGTTGTCGTCGATTACCTTCTGTAACGACACCGCAGTCTCACGGGCTTTTGCTTGAGCGGTCAGCAAAGATTCGTCGCCTCCACACGCGGCCAAAATCTGCGCCTTGCGCTCCATCATCTTCTTTTCCTGCTTCTTGTCGAGCTTCAGGAACATCCCGAGGCCATCACTGGAAGTGCCCTTCAGTTTCGCGTCAAGAGCACTGAATTCAGCGGCCAGTTGCACAATGTCATCACCACCCTCAGCATTGGCACCGCCACCGCTAGCCGCCACTTGTGCCTCCAGCTGCGACTGCATGAACTCCCGGTCGCGTTTCAGCTGGTCAGCCAGCAAGGTTTGTTGCATCACCTCTGGCCCGTGTCCTCGCGCCAGGTGCCGCAGCACAAACGGCGTGTTCACCACCAATTGAGAGGTCGCTGCCGGCATGGCACCCGTCATCATCGACCGCAAGCTCGCCATGTCGACTTGGTTCTTGAGGCCCGCCACGGACAGGGTAGGGGCATACACCACATAGCCCTTGACATCCATGCCCCGCCGCCCTGCGCGCCCCGCCATTTGCCAGAACTCGTCGGGTCGCAGCCACCGGTGGCCGCCAGCGTTCATGTCTTTGGGCTTGTCGAGTTGAGTAAACACCACGGACCGCGCAGGCATGTTGACTCCGATGGCGAGGGTTTCGGTCGCAAACACCACCTAATATGTTATACACAAGTGTTCACGCGTGAACGAGCATGCATTTAAATTGGAAGGAATTGCGCATCTTTTTTCGCCATTCTCTACATTCGTATATTCTTGAGTTCAAAAAGGCTGTGTGGTAGACACTTAGATTCATTCCTAATTCTCATGTGTAAAATAAGTGCCCCCCCCCCATGCGTGTACCTTCACAAGCCGGGCTTGAAAGCACAGCTCGACGTACTCGCGCAAGATGGGGAGCATCCCTGCGTGGTGGTAAGCAATCCCCTTCTTCAACAAGTTGTTGATGTCCGTGTAGGCCTCGAGCTCCCCGAGCTCCGGCATGTACCTAATATAATATGGTTCAGAAAAATAGTGATTGAAGGTGGCAAGTTCAAGTGGAAGCACGAAGAGACGGAAATGAGCAGAAAGTATGCGTGTAGTAAATTCCTTTGAATGATAAATTGTTGATAAAATACGCTACGAGACGTCACTTGTAGTCTGAACACATACACATATGACACACCTCTGGAGGTGGCGTTGGTGCATCGCTAGGCGGCTAGCCTCTGCACTGCGCGCTGCGTGTTGCCGTTCCTTTTCCTGAACTTCCCATGCAGCATAAGCTTCGGGGTACAGGTCTCGGTTCGGAGGCTTAGTGGGAGCTGGCCCTAGGAGCAAGTTCATGTTCTTGATCGCGTGCGCACCCTCCACGCACTTCTTTTGAGACATGCAAAACACCACCGCGGGTAGCTGGTCCAGATTCTTCAGTTGGCGGGCGAGGCGGGTGCACTCGAACCCGAAGTTGATTTCACCTTTCCCGCCGTTACCGTTGCCTCCTTTGCCACCACCTTTGCCACCACCTTTGCCACCACCTTTGCCACCACCTTTTCCATTTCCTTTCCCACCGCCTCCAGCTTTGCCGCCTCCGCCTCCGTTGGCCTTCTTGCCTTGTGGTTGAGAAGTGCCACGGTTGGCAGCCGCGATCGCCGCCAGCTCATTGGATCGCTGCCCCTTATAGGCAGCCGCTGCCTTGGCCTTCTGCGCCTCCTCCTCGGCGTTGGTCACCTCGCTGAAGAGCTTGTTGTACACCTCCGAGTTGAAGAGCTGGGCGCGCGGGCCGTGGGTCCCGTAAAACTCCACGAATTCGTTGGTGATTGGGCTCAGGCCCCCTACATGTAAAGGCACGTGGCGGTCGGTGCGGCGGACCAGCTCGCCCGGCCGCTGCCTGGTGGACGAGATCCAGCTCACGAACTTCTCCGGGTCCTTGAGGGTGGCGGAGAGGGCCACCATCTGCACGTCCGGCGGCAAGTGCATCAGCGTTTCTTCCCACACGCTGCCTCGCTCGACGTCATTGATGTAATGGATCTCATCCGACACCACGCATCTGTAAACACATATGAATTAGGGAAGCGTTTTGTGAATACAAAAGCAACCAGATGATGAATGAGGGCAGAGACACAATTTTCTACGGCTGCGATGAAGGAAAAGTAGCACCGTGATCATTCTTTACCCGAGTCGCTCCAAATCAGCATCTAAAGTCGACCCCGTGTTTGGATCCACCGTGCACGAGCTCCTCGTCATGGAATCACTGGTAGGTGGGAAAAACTGGGTGGCGCGCGCGGTGGCGGCATCCCCCGATGCTTTCACCAGCTTGTTGCGCAAGATTTCCGAGGTGCAAATGAGGAGCTCGTTTTGGGTGCCCGGAGCCGCGCGAATCTTTACGTCGCCGGTGAGGAGGCTCACCCCTGCCTGCACCCCGCGGCCTCGGAACCATTCGGTGAATTCTGCGAATTTCTGGTTGCTTAGGGCCTTGATGGGAGAAGTGTAAACCGCTTTTTTGCCCCTCGCAAAGGCCTGTAGAATCGCCATGAGCGCAACTGCTGTCTTGCCAGAGCCCGTTGGCTGGATTTATGGTTCAAAGGATGGAAGAAAGGAGGGTGTCAAAAAGGGCAAATCAATCGAAACACCAAACCCAAAACATGTGGATTAAGTAGTGGACAAAATACCCTCCTTATCTCCTCTTACCGCCATAGCCATAAGGTCAACCCCTGGTTGAACAATAGCCTTCAGGCAGTTCACTTGAAAGGTGTCAATGGGATAGCCCAGCACCGCATTCGTGGCTTCCTCCGTCAACTCAACGCCATCACTAGAAGCTGAGGAACCAGCAGCAGTAGTGCCCAGAAGCGCAGCAGCGAGGGCACCTCCGCCCAAACGTTGCGCATCTACAGAGCCTTTCACTCTCGGCAAAGCGCTCTGAATCTCAGGCACCTGTTGAGGCGCGCGAAAGAATGAGCAACACACCCAATTAAGGTCAAGAACAAGAATTGAAAGCAATGAGCCGGCGCGATACGGAAGACATATCTTCGAGCAAACTCTCACCTCGCCCTCTTCGACGCCTTGCAGCAAAATTTCTTCGTCTTCTTCGGTCACTTCTTCTTCTTCCACCTCCACCAACTCCACTGCAGCTGCTGCACCCCCAAAACCAGGAGGCACAGGCACCAGTTGAGGTGACGGCACTACGGAGACAGCTTCAGCAGCCTTTGCAGCCGCCGCAGGTGCCGCAGGTGCCGGTGGAGGAGGTCGCTCGCTCTGGCACATCTCGCACGCAAGGCCCAGCATATTGGTGTTGGTGAAGGTGCAAGCGCTGCACACCCAGTTTTCGGCCTCTGCTGCTGCACCATCGGTGCCACCACCGCTGCTGTTCGTGGGCTTGGTGTTGTTGCTGACCCGGCTCAAAATGTCCAATGGTTCGGTGTTTTTCAGGGAGGGCAGCCGGAGCCGGAGCCGCTGCCGCCCGCCAATCAGCACTCCGTGCAGCTCCACCGCGCCGTGGAAGTCGTCGCCGAGGAGGTTCGCGATGGGGTCTGCAAAGCACGAATCGTTGAGGGGCACGCGCACCCGCCGGGACTCGGTGTATACCAACAGGCACGGACCGTCGTTGCTCAGCATCGCGCTCGAGTCGTCCTTCTCCGCCACCTCTACCTTGCCGGTAAACACCATCGGCTGCGCGCGGCACAAATACGCCAGCTCGGCGGTGGCCGTCGTTGCGTGGTAGCGCGCCACCTCCGAACACCTGAGTTTGGGTGAAATAATGCAAGGCCAAACAAAAAAGGTGAATATTTGGCATGAGAAAATTGTGCGATTGACGCGAACGAAAAGGATGTACAGCCTTCGTGCTTAGATCGATTCATACCGAGCATTCAGCGCTGCGATGCTATCGTTCAACCGGCGGTTGCTGAAACCCGTTGCCAGCGCTCCAGCCACCCCTCCACCACTGCCACTGCTGTCCGCCAAAGTAGCAGGAGGTGCCACTGCGCGCTTCACGTCCAAAGTGCCAAACGCAGCGTGCTGGTTGATGAGATCCGAAAAGCGACGAATGGGGCTTGAGGCGTGCGCGTAGTACTCTAGCCCCAAACTCAGGTGCCCCAGAGGTCCAATGCTAGACGATGGTGACGAGGAGAAGGAGGCGCTGGCAGAGTCTCCGCTTGTAGCCTTGGCTGCGGCGGTCAGCGCTCCAGGTGTCACAGCAGTGTACAGAGCCGCCGTCTTGGCCACGGTTTGAGCACGCAACAGGCCCACGTAGCGGTGCGACGTCTCTTCCTCCGCAGCGGGTGGCTTGCTCGCTTGCGCTGCTGCTGCTGCTGCGCACTTGTCAACGAGAGCCCGACCAAAGAAAGCATTGTAGCGGATCATCGCCCACGCGATTTGCTCTTCGGGCTCTGCGGATTGGCTCAGCTTCTCGAGCAAGGCACGGCAGCGGCCCATGTAGCTGCTCGAAGGTGCAGCGCCAAAGGCAGTGTAGGTGGTCTTGTTGCCGTTGACGATGCGAGTGCGGGCGAGGCGCGGCTGCGTGCCGGGAGCGGGGCAAACACCCGAGGCCTCATCCACCTCGAACCACACCGTGACCGCGTTGCGCTCCACGCCCTAATATGTTGTTACATGCAAAGCAAGAAATTTGAGTTGATGAAGAGGAAGAGCACCAGAGGGCATCACTAGAAGAGGAACAAAAATAGAAGCACGCAGCTCTGTCAGGTCTTTTCCCACTCGCACCTCGTTCAAGGACAGCTCTCCATGGGCGAGTTCTGGCGGCAGCATGGGCACCGAGCCCCCCTCCACCCCTTCGCTTGCCACTCCACCGTGGTAGCACGACGACGCCCTCGCGCGCGCCCAGGCGAAGAGCGGAGACGAGCATGGCACGCGGCTGGCCACGTCCGCGATGTGCACGCCCAGCCGCACCGTGGAGGTGGTCGTCGTGCCGTCGTCCGTGTTTTTACGGTCAAACTCGAAGCTGAGGGCATCATCTACATCGCGCGTGCTTGCTCCATCCACCGAGAACACGAGCGGCGCCAAGGCACGGCAGTCCTCACGGCTGGAAGGCTCCTCAGGAGAAGACGACGATAATGATGTGCCAGGTGCTACTTGCGATAGCGACCCACTGCGCGCCTGCTTCACGAGAGCCCCTAGCGCAGGGAGGTCTTGGGTCTGCACGCCCAATTCGGCGGCATCTGATTGGCCGAGAGCCGCCAGCGACTCCACGTCCATCAACTCGGTCGCAAAGAGGGGTGCGTACTGCCCGAGCCCAGAAGCATGCAGGGCCTTGGACACAGCTTCTACACCAGTGCTAGAGCCTCCACTACCACCGCTAGCACCTCCTTCTGGTGCGAGGGGCCCCACAGAGTTAAGCGCCCACTCTTGCTTGGTAGGGTACTTGCAGGGTAGCACGTTGAAGTGGCACTGGTACGCCTTCAGCTCGTGCGTGTACTCCCCCACCTGGTATCAAGATCAATACACGACGAATGAGGGCGCAAGATGATATATTCGATAAAGACATGGACTTCGCGCCATTGCAAGCACGCGTGCGCGAGTTTACGGAAAAGAATTAAAAAAAGTCCTTATCACAAGAATTAAGCTTACGCAGGGGTATATAAGAATAGAAGAGAGGGCTAATAAAGTGGGTTTTTACCGGGCCCCATAGTTCAACCAACTCGCCACGCTCGCTGCCGGTTGCTTGATTGCCGCCATCGCCCTCAGTGTTGAAGAAGCTGGAAGGCACGTTGATCTTGGCCCAATGGTTGACCTTGTGTGGGGACTTGCAGGACACGATGAGCTTCTTGCCTCCGCCAAACAAGATGGTGGTCGGTACGCCGTTGGCACCATACCGGTTTCGGTCATCGAATCGAATGATTCCAACGCGCGTCACAAACGTTTCTTTTTGGGGCATCTTTAAGAACCCTTTCAACTCGACTGACACGTGAAAGAAAGACGCAACAAAGAGGCACAAAAAACTAAGCACTCCCAGCATCTGCTCGAGCAATCAACATTCATGTTTTCAGCACATCAATTATAGTACGCATGCGCACAAAACACAAAGGGCTACTTGACAAGCACATTCTGCACCTTTTGAGCGAGTCTCGTCTATCGCAATTGTTGGCCGAAGAGTAAAAGCAAGCCTTATTATAGTAAAGGTGGACACTCCGCGAAGAAATCTCCACGAAGAAGAGCAGAGCGTGTGATGAGTGTGAAGTTCACTTTTTTCAGAAACTCACACCAATATGATATTTTTGGCATTTTTTTGTCCCCGAGAGAGAGAGTGCTCCCACCGCCGCGCCGACTTATCTACCTTTAGCCCAAGCAGGGCACACGACGCCAAGGCTTAAGTCACAAACCAGCGTTCATAGTGCAAGCTGGTACCCTCTAACTCTACTACCAACTTACTTCAGTTGTAGGCTCTGGCTATTAGCCAGCGAACCTCTTCGAATACAGTAAGTAATACCTACCTACAGCAATTGGCATCTGGCACTCAGATCGTCACATCGGCCTGCGCGTAAGGCCTTCGCATTTTTATTCAAGATGGCACTACGCCGTGCGACTGTAGCATTTGTTCTTTTTGTGCCCACCGTGCACGCCTGGCTCACCTCGCCTCCAGCTGCGACTCTTTCTATACACTTTCGTAGACGCTGCCTAGCTCAAAGGTCTCGACCGGCTGACGATAGAACAAGCGAGGAGTCTCGGCTGACGGATTGGAAAGATGTTGACAGTTCGAAAGGGCTAGATTTTGTGCAGATAGACTGGCCCAGGGTAACAGCAGCGAACTTTGTGTCGGGAGCGATGCTAGGTCCTTGGCTCGATAACTACCATAGTGTGTTTGGCGTCCTTCAATATGTGCAACCGGTGACTTTTGGGATCGATGGTGGAACCATCCTTACGACAGGCTCCTGGGTCCCGCCATTGTTTGGCCTCGCGGGTATTATCATCGGTGGGCTTTATCTCATTTTCGACGTGGTTTTCGCCACACCTGAGCCACGGCGCAGCCTCTCAGGGTCGGGTATATTGACCTGCATCGCGTTCTTCACCGCCCAGTATTGGCTCAGCGGGCTTCTCTGCGGTGCGCTCCACGTGCCGTTGCTTGACCTTCATGTAACGCTTGCTGGGACGATGGCCTTGACATGGCTGATTTGGGACCGTTCGACGACTGGACTCGTCGTGGGGTTGTTGACCGGCGTGGGTGGCCCCTTGATTGAATTGGTCTTGATCAACCAAATGCACTTGTACTCCTATGTACAGGTAAGGGGTTACGGTGTTGGTAGAGGTAGTCTCCGTGTTACCGTTTTGTCCACGTGCATTCAGGTCCTTAAGAGTGTGCGCTAATGTACCACTTTTCTTATACTCGTTTCTTATCTAATTGCGCGCTCTATACTAGGCTGACCTCTGGGGCATCGATTCATGGATTCCGTGGGTCTATGCGGCCGGAGCACCTGCTGTAGGAAATCTTGCGCGAGGTTACAACAGAGCACTGAGTGGAGATACTCCTGAAGGAAGCTGACATAACCGGTTTTGTGGACTTCAATGCCAAGTTACTTACAGAAGCCCAGGGCCCCTTGATCTCGATCGACGATATTCTGCGATAGACCCAAATTTAGTCGTTTAATCGATCACCCATTTCTCTTTGAACCCCACTGAATGCGCAAAAGCAAAAACCGGATAACCCCGATTGCGGATGTTAGACCCCGAGTGGTTTTTTATAGGTCAGTATACAGTATAGTAATGGCGAAGACACAATATGCAATGCGCAGTACCCTTATCCTAATAACTGATAATGTTACTCTTGAGTTATAGTTATAGATTAAAGGCCTTAATTCGTAATTGCATTTGCATTTAAAACGATTCAAGAGGGGCATTGGCATCTCGCGTTCGGTGTCGCTCTTCTCTCTTCCCGCTTCTTAATTCACATTAGCCCCTATGGGCTGAGGGCGAGGGCGCTCTGGCTTGATCTTGGGCTTATAGTAACTTGGAGTGCTATTAATAGCTAGGCCACCACAGAAGACACGCGCGCATTGGAGAGAAAGCAATTCGAGATCGGCTGCTATTGCCATCCACTATTGACTATCGCGGCTTCTGCCACTGCTGAGGATTTGGAGCTCCCATCCCGACGTAAGCCGGTGCTTTGGGTGGACTAGCGCCACTGGACTCTTTGGCCTCGCGGCGTGCAGTCTCGCGGCTGGAGTTCAAAATGTCACTGGCAGCGGCGAACACTGCTTCATGGTCGTCGTCGTCATCCTCATTCATTGGCTGAGCGGAGGTACCATTCGAGGAGGCGCGAGCTGCTGTTCCAGTGGGATTGCGTCGAGACGGCCGCGAAGAATGCGAGGCTTTGGCTAGGTCACGAAAGGCAGCGCCGAGAGGATTCTCGAGGCGATCACTGGTGCCGCCGGAAAGTTCGTCCGCTGTTAAGCCATTCAATGAGGGTAAACAAGCGCATAAGCAGAAAAATAGGTTTAAGGGTTGAGATTAGTGGTTTAGAGCTTGGCAATGAAGGATTTTGGAATAAATTTCTCTGCAGTGGGTATAAACGAGGAAAAAAAAAATATATGCACACCAAGAGGGAAACACCCACTCAGTATAAACCTTGCACGTGGCGGCCTTTGTGCAATCGCTCCGACACTTCTGCTTGCGTCACCAATAACCCAGTTGCACTTGTGCCTGCGCGACGTGCCCTCGACCGAGCCGCCATCGCATCTCGTTGAACCTTGGCGGCGGCCTAGTAGGAACATTGAAGGAAGGGAGACAGGCATGAAGCACACACAAGTGAACACATCACATGCATCCAAGCAAACAAGTGTAATATATGTATATATTGAATCATTCGAACACTCCGCCTATCTACTTCGTATCTTCATACTGTATTAGTGTCCCTTACCTCTTGTTGAGCGCGCGCCTCGGCCACGGATAGCCCCACGCTCCCTTTGGCTGCTCCTGACCGCCACACACCTTTACCATTCTTACTGTTGCTAGCCGCCGAGGACGAGGAGGCCTTCGGCCCTTTTCCTTTGGTCACTGCTCGATGATTTCCTCTTGCTATTCCAGAGGAGGACTGCCTGCTGGCTGTGGGCTGCATGTAAAAAACAGTAGGATTGGGTGGCACCATTCGCGATACAGGGGGTGAGCCAGGTGGCGTCTTGGGCGGTGGAATGCCACTGGTAGACGATAAAGAGCCGTTGAAATGTTGTGATTGCTGGTGTTGTGCGTCAAAGTACTGCCACGGTCCCTCAGGATGCCCACCTGGCCCTTCAAACCTCAACTGCTGCTGCTGATGATGTTGTTGTTGCTGATGGTGGTGGTGGTGCTGCTGCTGCTGGGATGAATGTTGATGGCGCAGCATCTGCTCTTCCTCTTGTTCAAAGGTGACTCTGCTAGGTGTTGCTTGCGGTTGCAGCGACGCTGCCACGGCGGCAGTGTTCAGTGCATGCGGCGACCGCTGCGAGAGAGCACTCGCGCGGGCAGTGGAGCGTGGGGTTGCTAAGGCGCTGTACGCTTCTGCGTAAAACGATGAATTATGATGAGAGGAGCTCGAACAGCCCCTTATCGGCCCCGCAGCCGCTGACAGCTGCTCAAAAGAAGGTGGAGCAGGAGGCGGTGGCGCTGGTGCTGGCGGTGGGACGCTCTTTTTTCCTACGGCTCCCTCGATGCTGTTGGAGTAACGCCCGTTGTCGTAAGACCGCGCCGCTGACGCTATCGCTTGCGCTTTTTCCAGAGCTTCTAATGCGCGAGCTTCACCTTCCGATAACGGTGCTGCTGCTGCTGCTGCTGCTGCTTGTTGCTTGGTGGAAGGATTACTGAGGTGCTGCTGCCCTTGTCCTGGTCTTCCTCGCTGAGCTTGGTGGTCTCGAGCAGTGAGAGGAGGCGGCGGGGGCGCGTGTGCATACGCCAACGATGCACCGTAAAGGTGGCTTGAAGCTTGGTTGTGGTGGTGGCCGAAGTGCCCTGATGAATTGGCACTTTGATTCGCGGCCTCTAGTTGGAAGGAGTCCTCAGCTTCCAGGGTCCGCCACACGTCGCGTATTGCGCCGTCTACTATATTCGAGGAGTCGTCTCTGTTGTAGTAGTAAGCATCGTCGTCATCGTTATCCTCTTGGGAAGCCCGGTACATGTTTAGCATGGTGGCGGTACGGCGCTCGCACTCCGCCTGTAAGCAGAATCGTTAAGAGAAAACAGCAAACACGTCAATCGCATAGATTCAGACAAAGGACGGACATAATGTATGAAACAAAGTA
>Ga0307982_1003805_pt1 | contig 11996 bp, 6 predicted proteins | sample OrgLakmetagen989_FD_201847 | JGI IMG/M metagenome (GOLD analysis project Ga0307982, IMG submission 201847) | Saline water microbial communities from Organic Lake, Antarctica - #989 | ecosystem: Environmental > Aquatic > Non-marine Saline and Alkaline > Saline | place: Antarctica: Organic Lake... | reverse complement strand
AGTGCCATTGGCGACGAGGGATGATTGGTAACAATGACTGGCGTCGATGACACGTATGGAGATACACCAGCATTCACGTTGCTTTGCTGAGATTCCGTCGCATTAGCATACACATTAGTTTGGTGAAATTGCTGGGCTTGATACTGATGAGCTTGTGCTTGCGAGGTCTGATCTGCGAGTGCGCGACGCAAAGACAGCTCTTGTTGCTCGTTGTTCAGAGACAACTGCTTTTGTTGTTGCTCAAGCAATGCTTCTTGCCGTGCCAACAGCAATTCGTTCTGCGCTCGACTGGAGGCCGCTGCTTCTGCTCGCAATGCTTCGGCAGCTCGCGCGGCCTCTTCTGCTTGAATGATGGCTTTCCGCCGCCTCGCTGACTCATCCAGAGCAACTTGAGCTTCTTCCCTCGCTGCCTTTGCCGCCGCTGCTGCTTCCTCCGCTTCCCTTTCTGCCACTCGCTTTGCTTCACGCGCAGCCGTAGCTTCAGCCGATGCCCGCACCGCGTCCTCGCGCGCTTGAGCAGCAGCAGCCACGGCCGCTTGAGCCGTTGCTTCTTCTGAAAGGCGCGCTTCCATCGATGCTTGGAGCTTTTGGTGGGCTGAGGTAGACTCGCTCTCGAGGGCTGCGAGGGAAGTTTGGGCAGCTAAAACCTGCGATAAGAAACGCATTCCAATGATAAAGAAATCCATTATTTGATTGGGTACACGCACTAAGGAGATGGCGCTGGCTTTAAGAACTCGCGTACCTTTTCAGTAGCCTCGTTGTGTTCCTTAGTCAACCGGTCTCGTTGCAGAGCAGCTCGTCTCGCGAGTGCGTCCACTGCTTTCGCCTCCATTTCCATCTGGGCCCACATGCGGGTCTCAGCCTCGGCCAAACCCATTAGATTGGTTTCTGCGCGCGCCATAGTCGACTCTTGCTGCTGCTGCATCCGGGCCTCACGAGCTGCTCGCGCTTCCACCACCACCTGTAAGCGTGGGTGAGTGCATTTCAAAATGAGTACAATGACCATTGTGCGCCTCAAGGGGAGAAAAAGAGTAGGAGAGAGAAGATGCTCTTATCTATTCAAAAGCTTCGTAGATGCATTCAAGTACACTGTGCTCTCCCGATAAGTCCCTGGTTTGATTTCTCTTTCCTATCCTCACCAGTCGTTCAGCTCGATCTCTCGCAGCAGCAGCTTGGTCCGTCTTCTCTTTGCGTTTGAGCGCAAGCGGGCTCAAACCAGCGCAGCCCCTCCGCGCACTCATGCTGCTCGTGCCCAAGACCTCCGTGCTTCGCCCTTCGCGAAGTCGATTGGCGCGGAATCGGGCTTGCAGCTTGGGCAGCACATGTAAAAGCAAAGGCAACTGCCGGCGCACGCGCCGCCCGCGGCACACTGTCTGCAACTTGATAGCAGCTGCGTCTCTTCGCTCAATCGCTAAATGCTGTTTGGCCCTTCGCAGCAGCCGCCGCAGAGCCGACCCTAGCACATGAGCTGCTTGGGCCTCTTTTTCGGTGCGCCTGTTCACAAGCCAGCGCCGGGTCGAACTTTGCAGTGCTGTGGCGCAGGCTTTCCTGTGTGAAGATGCCGCTTCTCTTGCTTTGCTCTTCGCGGACATGGCCTCGATTTCCGGTCGGAGAAACAAAACCACGGCTTCTTCGCGTGCTTTCTTCCGTGCGTGCGCCGTAGAGGTGATGCTCAGTTGTCTCTGAGCTCGCTGGAGCTCGCTCTCAAGTGCTTCGCGTTCGCGTGTAGCGACTAAGGCGGCGTCGCTGGCGTGCTCTAAGCGTGCTTGAATGTCACCGCTGCGGGTCAATGCGAGATCGGCCACCATTGCCGCTTTGCGACGGTCTCCCTCAACTTTCATGCACTGCTGTTGTAGGTGAGCTACTTCAGTTTCTAACTCTGCTTGTTCGTCGCTCCAACGATCACTCGAAGGTGTCTTCACATCGGGGTGGTCAGATGCAACAAGGGCCTGTTTTCTAACAGGTTGAGTGATTAAGGCTAAGGTGCTGTTCGGCGGATGTGCGACCACGAGGCTTTGAGAAACTTCTTCTTCCTCCACTGCCTCTTGATTCAAAATTAATGCTTCCGCTTCATCGTTTGACTCCTTGTATGATTTCAGCGGCTCCATTTCTAGCGCACGGCTCAACCTTGAGGGCAGAGTTCGGTGTCGGAGGTCTTTCGTACTGCTAGATTTCGCCGAGTCTAATGATTTCAGGCGCCGACGCAACCCTCGCAACTCCGCAACTAAGCCTGCCCGCTCTGAAGATTGAGGGCCCAAGACATCAGTTCTTACATCTGCTGCCACCATATCACGAGCTTTGGCATCTGCTGTTGGAACAGGGATCTCGCTGGGAGGGCTCCACAAAGAAGTTGCAAGGTCTGCACGGAGACGAGCAGCGAAACGAGCAAGTGTAGAAGGCGGAAAATGCACCACTGAAGAGGGAGAAGAAGACGACGAAGAAGCACCATCACGAAACAAGTTCGTGGCATCGACAAGAGATGCTGACGCCAGATTTGTAAAAGCTGCGTTGAGGACGGCGTCGTAATCGCTGAAAGGCGTGGCACAACCGTCGTCACAAGTCTCTGCTTGCAGTACTTTTCTCGCCATGGATCTTAGAGTACACAGCATAGAAGGTAACATCGCAGCTACGGCTGCACCTGTGCTCCAAGCTGCTTGCTGAGCTGCCAAGGATGCCGATGGCGTAATCGCCAGGCCAAAAAGAGCTGAAATGTGCTGCCGCCAATTGAGCAGTGCTTCGTTTGACGTACTTGTTGTGCTTGTGAAGTCAACTCGAGTTGGTAGCGGTGGAAAGAGCTCCAAGAGATGTGCTTCAAGTGCTGATACGAGTACATGAGGTTCCAGCTGCGGTACTGATCCTCGATGGACTGTCGATGACGAGACGTCTTCTAGAGGCTTATTGCTTGCAGCATTGTGTAAAGAAACGACAAAGAAAGCAGAACGCAAGCGCCAGTCAGCTTCTGACAACGTCTTTGCTCGAAGATCTTGTAAGTCTTCAGCCTGATCATTGATTGAGACTCCTGTTGTTGCTGCAAGTGATTTAACTACAGACTTGGCTTCAGTAGTAGATGGGCGCGCGCGTGCTTTGCCCCAAAATTCCTGGAGGCAATCATTCGTGGGCTCAAAGGTAGCCGCTAAAGTTATCCACGCACTCACATCGTCATCTGTGGACGATTCTCCACTTGGTGCTGCTGAGGTGGGCCCACTCTTACTCCTCCGAGGCCGCAGAGGCACCTGAAGCACAGCAGGTCGGCTTGGGCAAGACAATCCACGAGATGCAGCGCGCGCAGCCGCAGCAAGCAGAGGCGCAAGAGCCAGATCGCCACTGCCCAACCAATTCTCGAAGGCGCCTGTTGTTTGGTCGAGAGCGGCTATTTCCACGACTGCTTGAGGGCATATACCTTGGTTGGCACCCTGGTCTGGTACTCCTCGTGAAGCCAAAGTGAATTTATCGTGGCTGAGTTCACAGGTCTGGAATTCTTTTGCTGCGTCAATGAATAAGCCTATTTCATCACCATTAAAGTCTAGCGCGGCATCAGCTATTTTCCGCGTCAAAGGGTGTGTGCGTTCCGAAAAGGCGAGGGCGCCACCGACGGCTGTGCGCGCACGTAGCCTAAGCTTTCGGTTGCCTTTTGCTCCAAGAAGAGAATGTGTGGACAGGCATCCAGCGTTTGGTTTCAACGAGAGAAGTTTGAGTTTTAAGGTGCCCTTCATCGTCAATGGTAACCAGGCGAGAACACACGAGGAGCCATCAAAGGGACTGATAGTACCGCTGGCTTGCCCACCAAGATAATCGTTTCCTTTGCCTTTGACGTGTGGCAATGACTCGATGGTGGAATTCAAGCGTGATCCTGGCATTGCTCGAGTGGCGTCCAGCCCTAGACGTCCCAGGGTGCTGCTACTACTACTGGAGGAAGTAGGAAACTCAAACCAAAGAGCTGAGTTTAAAAGCGAGCTACAGGCCACTCGTAACACCAGATGCGAGGCTGCTGCACCGACCGTGGCGAGAGGAGCGCCAGGATGGCCTTGCACGTCTGCTTTTACGACTGCAGTGCCGGTGAAAGTACCTGCGTTTGGACGCCATTCCAGCAAACACACGCCTTGGCCTTCATTTGATGAAGCGTTTGATATTTGTGGGCCCGAGTCCCGGAGACGTAGAGTTGGGGCAAGCTTTGGATTCTCGACCTCTTCGACAAACTCTCTTGAATCCAGCAGCGCTGCATCCTTCTCAGACAACACTTTGAGGGGTGAAGCACCAGCGTCATGGTTCGCTTTTGAAAGCGTCAACTCTGCACCGCCATTGTTGAGAGCCAAATTGGTGGACGCAGATGAAGCGGTTGTTGACGTGCTGGCACCAGGGTTCAGAGCAACGCCTAGGAGCTTTGAGTGCGGACTAGCGCCCAGCAGCATACTCGACGGTGCAGTAGGAGGCAATGTAATCTCTTCCATGCCACGTTCCTCAGTGTGCTCAAGTGCAGCCACGAAGTCAATTTCGAGCTCGAGCTCTCCGCAGCCAAAGTCATGAGGTCGGCGAGGATTATTCAAAACATGCCAACCTCGGAAGCAGCGCCCATCAGTGCCATTGCTCAATGGCTGGGGCTGAAAGTCACGCGGTAGTACAAACCAAGGTACTTGAATGTGAACTTCTCCCATGACTGCACCTCCGCCAGACGAAGTTTCCATGTAAGGGTCGCTGCTTGCGATGCAAGCGCTCAACATACGCGCTTTAATGACATGGTGTGCGCCCGAGCGGTCGCTCGCTGATTGGTGCGCCACAGGCGGAATTGGCAAATAAATAACAGTCCCCCAAAATGGGCTACAATCGCCACCATTGGTCGCAACTGGGGTACGCACAGCAATATTCTTATCTATGTCCACTGAAGATTTCTCATTCACGGGCTGGTTTTGACCGTGAGGGAATAGTGAAAGGGCAACGAAAGGGTCGGAATGGCCAAGACGCCCGACAGGACGGAGATTGCGCCCTCCTACCACTAAGACTCTGAGATATCCACCAGGAACCGTACTCACAACTTCTTTTTGTTTGACGGGTGGATTAATTGCGCGAGAGGACCATGCATGTAGTGCTATACGGCACTCAGCAATTTTACAAGATGCCTGTTGGTTCGCTGACGTCAAGGGCAACCAGGAGTCAAAGGGTCGACCACCCGAGAGCAAATTCTCAGGCAACGGCAGTTTTGCACGACCCAAGAGCGTAGCTTTGACAGGTGAGGCCTGCTCTTCTTCAGCAGGCAGCGCAAATGTTGCGTGGCGTTTCGATACTTCTTCTTCGTGGGCTTCCAAATCACTTGTGGGCTCGAACCAAAGGGTCAAGTGGAGCATGGGCGTGAGATTGCCACTAACTCGGGCTACCTGAAGGACTGGTGCTGCCTTCAGATAATTACCGCATACCCAAAGCGCACTGGTATTCGATGAAGGTTCAAGTGTCATGGAGCAGCGTTCACTCTTTTCTTCGCGAAATAATTGGGCAGCATCGATGCCAGACGAGGTGCAAAAGTTTACATCGAGCCGGAGACGATGGTTGGGTGGAATAGTAGGAGGTCGAAGCACCGAAATGTGAGCAATGCGCAGACATATGGCCGTGGACTGATGAGAAACAGGGCGCTGAATCCGTGAAGGTAGCTGTGGTACTTCCCAAGTGGTGCTTGTGACATGGTCCTCGCTCTTGCCACGATCACATCCACCCGTACGCAATAAATCGTAGCATTTCCGTTGCCAGATTGCAGGCAAAGCCGCACGGGGCAGAAAGCAGAGCGTTATTTCGACGTCACAGCCCAAAAATTGCACACTGAGGTGCATAAGGTGCCCTGGCCATGATAATGAACCAACAATATCCACTGGTAAGCTTATAACTCCGCTGACATCGCCATCGAAGCCGCTTTCAGAATGATGGCGACTTTGACCGTGTGCAGAAGCGCGGACATCGTGAAGGGCGCGAAGGCGAAGGAGAGGCACGACGGGGCGTTTGAGTGACCAATCCACACCAGCAACAAAGGCTTCCCTGGCAGGTTGGAGTCCTTCTTCCGGACTCAGGTTGTTCGTCTCTTGGGGCAAATAACAGCAGCGCCCAAGTTCAGCCCATTGTCGTTCGACAGATCTATGTGGAGAGCGCTTCGTTGAAAGGGGATTCAAATGTAAACCTTCTAGGACATACTGGTGTTCTCCTGCTCGAGCTATCGCAGGAGGCTGGAGTGACACAAAGAGAAGACCAGGCCCACTGATGCCAGAATTGAGACCGCTCACAGGTGGTAAATCTCGCCATGAAGTAGGCGTAGGAGGTGCTGTAGCGTCTGCTGAGGAACGAAGGGGAAGAAGCCGCTTCTCTGTGACTGGGGCCACGTCGCCGCAATCAGTTCGATTCGCAAGACTACTTTCGCTACGCTCTGCCCCGTGGATTTCCATCTTGCTCATTTCATCCATCCAAGGTTCAATAAGAGGGTCGTAACCAAGCACAATATATTCGTCGAAGCCGCCAACTCTCCTCGCAGAGGCTGCTGCTGCCAGGATAGTGTCGTCATCGGCAGCGTCGCTATCACTACCACTAGGCAAACAAAGCACACCTTCCCAAGGAAGCAGCATCTCCTTATGATCTCTTGCATTTGAAATTGCTGCATTTTTGCAGGGTTGTAGTGCGCTACTGAGGAGATTTTCAGTAGGTATGGGGGTACCTGTCGTAGTTGCTCGTACAAGGAGAGATGCACACGATACGCGTGACGCTGCCAGCGGGCTACAATTGGTACTGACGCATTCTGAATGCGGTGTCACGAGACATGCCGGCAAAACAAGCGGCAACCAAGAAGCATCATCATCTCGGAATACATTTGCAAGAGCTACAGTTGCAGTAGCGAGAGGTACATCGGACACAGCAGGCATGCCACCAGCTGCTGCATTCTTGCTGGTGGCGATGAGGTGTAAGGTGAAGGTCACAATGCAGAGGCCGAGGTCCGAGATGGGGCCGAACTCGATCTTGTGTACAATAAAGAAATCGAATGATCAAAGAGCGATTAAAATGTTAGAAATAGTCGTGATAATGAAATAAGTAGCATTAAGATGAACGATAGCAATTTAAAAAAAATAAAAATCAACTTCTGCTATACCGTAGGGTTGTGCCCCCCTGGCACGAGAGATAAGGCCCCGTTCTTTTCATCGGCACTGTGCTTTACTGCCAAGTTACGAAACCCAATTTCAACACGAGCAGTACCGCTTGTACAGCCAATACAATTCAATCCACCAGGTGCTGAATCAAAATACGCTTCTAACCAGAGCTTAGCATCAGAGTGTTGAGCGCATAGCTGCTGCAATGGCTTTGCTAACCGCAAATTCAACGCTTCAATACGCATACAACCTGCTCGAGGTACTAATGCAAAGTGATGCTGCGGTTTTGCCTTCATTTGTTGCATCTCTACCGTTGGCTTGGAGGTGTAACGCAAAGAAGTTCGATTTGCGTAGCTGCTGCCAGTTTTTCTCTTCGCGCCCTGTGCATCCGATACCGGAGCCTCGACCGAGCTCAAAGTACCTTGAGGGGGGACGTACCATGGCAAGGTAGTCATTTCGAGAAGCAAGAAAGCATCAGGGCCAGCCCATACGGCACGATGCCACACCCACTTCGTGCCAGTCGTCTGCGAGGTTAGTCCAGGAGTTCCGGCAGTGGCAGCCCAGTGGGAAATTGGGTCTGGCGCAAGCAAGGAAGTCAACGGCAGTTCTGCACATCCCAAGCGGGTCATGAATTCAGCAACACTCTCTGATGTATTATGAGAATTATTTCCACTACTACGCATGAGAGCCTCTATTCGCAGGCAGGGAGTGGTTCCAAGACTTTCCTCTGGAAATAGCTTTGGTGCACAGGACAGTACAATGGGCGCTGCTGAAGCCCACTCCACACCACACACTGCCCAGCCTCCTTGAGAAGACTCTGAGCAACCTAAGCGGCCATCCTTATCTGAATCTTCAGCAATAGGCAGGTCTATCAATGTTGAGATGCCCCAAAAAGCAGCCTTAAGCTTCCTTCGGGTGGCAGCGACACGCAATTTCGCCACTGATAAAACCATGCTGCCAGACGTTGGTTTCGAGCTCGCCCCAGCTGAAGGGCTAGGGTGCTCGGAAACTGAGTCACCGAAGGTAGTCACTGCCGCACGAGGTGTCGTTCCTCCACCTGCTGACTGTCTAGGAATTGCATTGCCACCGCCACTTTGAGTGTATCCGATGTTCCGGAGAAGCTGAAGGCAACCAGGGAGCGATGCAACACAACGCCCATCGTGGCTTGACAAGTTGATCGTAAAGTCTCGACTAACGTGCAGCAACAGAGCATCTTTCAACGAAGTCTCTGTGGCAGATGCAGCACCACCACCACTGTGTATGCTCGTTTGGAGCGATAACGAACCTGACGCTGGCCCGTTGAGGAGATGGCGTCGGTTTTGCCGCTCCAGCGCTGCTGCATGCTGCAGTGCTGGTGACAACAGCCGCCGCAACGCTCTCAGTTGGGCTAATCGCCTTGTCTGCTGAACCTGCGAGTTCGTTTTCAATCCTGCTATAGTAGCAGACTCTGATGAAACACCAACTTCACTCGAGAGGCATGAACTAGGGCCGAGTAGCGCTCCTGCTGCTGGAGGCGTTGCAGCTAGGCATGATGTGACGCCATGTCTGCTGCCTGAACTGGACAATCCTCCCGATGGCGCCAAGGAGAAACGAAGGTGAGGAGAAGCTTTCAACGCCGCTTTTTCTCTTGATACGGTAGAATCATTAGTAGTTTTGCTCACTCGAAAGACAGCGCCAGCAATCCGCACTGAAATGTCACCTCTCAGGTCCATATTCCGTTCGTTCGATATCACAGCCTCCCAGGTCCTGGGTAAGAACGACCTGAAACAATTCAAGGAACAGTCGTTGTATCACAGAAAAGTCAAGCTTGTCTCGAACACGCTTACTATTTCTTGTTCATAGTTGTGTAGTATTTGCTAAACAGGTGCACTAACCGTTCCTCACAGCTGCAGGAGTGCCAAATGTCATGGAGTAGTTACGAAGTTAGGTCTCCACTACTATAGGTCTACTTTGGCTAGTGCAACTGGCTGGGGCACGCCATACTCTCCAGAACATTCCCTACTGAAAACAAAGAAGGCAGCATGCACATCGTTCAAAACTTTTCAATGAAACGGGGAATACTTACTGGACAAATGACGAGGCTAACAACGTGTAGAAGAAAGCTAGCTAGAATGGCAATGAAAATCGTTAAGCATGACCAACTTGAGTTCACCAATAAGCCTCTGTTGTTCCCAACGTAATCTTGGTACCACTGCAATGTAGGCAAAGCAACTCAAGCTCTAGCTAGCAAAGAACGACGAGTTCGGAGTGCCATTTTTACCGTTAATAGTATTAGGTTTTGTCTAGTTTTGTCGTTATGTCCCAAAGATGTGCTCGAATTTCTCCTCTGGGGGTTCTGCACGGGCAGCTCTTTCTCTTGCTCTTCAGTCATTTCAGTTCTCGTCTTCCGTCTGCTGTCTTCTGTCGGTTTCTCGTGTTGGAGTTGGTAAGGATAAAGGGAGATAAAAATTAGCTTGCTCTACCTAAACCATGGCACTTGGAACGCCTAGGAAGCACCTGAGTAGAAAGGGCCATGTCCCTTTGAATTGGCGAGTAGCGAGAACTGAGAACATCTGGGGACCGGGATGTAGAAACCGAATTCCCCTTACAGGGGTGATCGGTTTCTACATGGCAAAGCAGAGAATCAAGGGCAGGCGGCAGGTGGCAGGTGGCAGATACACGGGTGGCACGTGGCGCAGGCAGTTGTCGGTTGGCCGTTGGCCGTGGACCCGCGGCGGCGCGGCGGGGTGCGGGGTAGTCGAGATCAAGACCGGATGTCCTATATCCGTATATGCGTATGTCCAAGATATAATCCGAGATGTTTGTTTTCAAAGGGCGGGATGGCTGCTATTCGCTATCCATATATTTGATAATTTCTATGATTATGACTGTGAACACATTACAATGCAATGCGTAGCACTACGCGTTTGGACCATTAGTGGCATTAAAGCGTATTGTCCAGCGAGCCTGGCGTCGGGTACAAGGCCCACCAACGGGTCGATCCGAACTCTCAATCGGCTGCCTAAAAAATGAACGACAGCACGCTACAGCTCTTTGAACGCGCCTACAATATGCATTTTACAAGAGCAGCAACGAAAAGAGCGTATCACTCCACGTAAAGTCCTTTCGCTTTCGCCGCTGCGCGCATGGCCTCGAGCGATTTGTCCATGGGAGTGAGGTCCTGGTCGCCCGCCAACACTTGCGCATCCTATTTGGCGAGGGAAGAGGGTCGACAAAGCACGGGTGACGTTCACAGACCACATGAGAAGAACACAGCGTACACTGAAGGTGGTTGCAACAATTTCAGCGAAGCGGAAAGCCCGAGTACCCAAACCCAGATAAGAAAAAAAATATTTTTAAAAACACATCAATATACCCCCAAAAGCTCCCTTTTTTAGTCGGACCTCTTCCGCGTCCGCGAGCTCTCGGTCGTCGCCCAAGGACTCCTTGAACCACTCGTCGTGGGCCCACACCGGCTTGGCGTGCCCCAGCTTCGCCTTCAACGGCTTCGCGATGTTCACGCGCAGCACCCGCCCCTGCCACCAGAGGCAATGCGCATAAAGGCGGGTACAGCAGTTGGCATGCAGAGAGACGACAAAATGCTATGAGTTGAACGTATGGAGGAACAAGGGGTGGGAAGAGGGCTGGTGGTGGTTAAAAGGAGGCTACGAAAGGGTGAGGCCTCTTTCAAGTTGAGACAAGATTAAGATGCAGCAAACAAGAAGCACTAGTCCACGTCTTTGGCCCTAGCTCAAATTGGTATATCCCCATGGTTGAGTTCAAGCCTAGGCTGGCGCCAAATAATCTCCTTACTTCAAGCTCGGATCCATCCATGTTGTCCATCGCAGCTGCCGCGTCCTCTTCTGAATAAAACTGAACGAAACCGAACCCGCGGTTGGCATTCTCCTTGAAGTCTTTCGGGATCTGAACTTCCTGAATGTTGCCAAACGGAATGAACGCCGCGTGAAGCAGCTCCTCCGTTACCTGAATAACGAGACAAGGCAATGAGATAAGAGAGCACGGAGCGAAAATGAAACAAAGAAGAGGATCAGAGCCTAGCACCACGTCCCACGTTTACGTCAACATCGAGCTCGAAATATATACCAAGCATTTGCACAACTTCGATTAAGTAATTGAAACACCCGTGTACCTCAGTCTCCAGACCTCCAACATAAAGGGTATTCTTCGTGCGAGCATTGAGGACAACACTCATGGTGGCCTTTCAAGTGTTCTTTAACTACTTGAGAATCGGCAAAAGTCTATGAAATTTCTAGCTAGTATATAATGTAATCCCCTATTGTTTTAAGGTCTTTCTTCTTAATTTCGCCCTCGCCCTTGCAAGAAGGCGCTCTATAGCACTGGCGGCAACGTTGCAACGAAGGCAATGAAATGAGTGAAAGTGCCTTCCAGTAACTACTTCCAGCTTCCAGCAAGCAGGCCGGCATAGTATTGGACTAAAATACGTCACTCAAATAACCAAAATACGTCAATTCTGTCTGCCTGTTATTGAGCCTGCTGTTAGCCTTCTAATTCCAGCCCCTCGGGGCCTGTGTCAAATACAAAAATAAGCACGTCAATAAACTACTCATAAATCAAGAGTATCCGATTTATTCCTCCTATTTCATTCACTGCCTCGCAATACGGTTTCCGAAGGGTGCCATAATTCCTATATTGCTCGAACTGGCGATGTATGTGGGACTTTGTTATATTGCCAATTCGAGTGCCGTGCGTGAGTTTTCGATTGGACACTGGCCCCAAGGGGTCGAAATTAGAAGGCTAATAAGCAGAGGAGGAGGAGTACTGATAACCGTTCAAAGAGGCCCGCACGTCTATGCCCTAAAAATCTTTACCTGCACTAGTCTAGTCTAGTCTAGTTAATACTCCCCAAATACAAAGTAACACTCC